>SESH01056170.1_pt1 | contig 13295 bp, 8 predicted proteins | sample 3171561 | NCBI WGS metagenome assembly SESH01 (sample SAMN10866947, study PRJNA518727) | freshwater metagenome | biome: subpolar coniferous forest; feature: holomictic lake; material: water; isolation source: holomictic Lake 442 2011 16.5 m and 2014 13 m | place: Canada: near Kenora, Ontario
AATCGTGTTACGTGAGCTTCGCCCTCAGTGACGCCGACACCCGCAAGGATCTCGGGGGCGCGACGCACATTGCGGTGTGGACGACCACTCCGTGGACTCTGCTGAGCAACGTGGCCGTGGCCGTGAATGCTGAGGTGACCTACGGCGTGGTGAACGGCGTCATCGTCGCCGAAGCCTTGGCCGAATCGGTGTTCGGTGACGGCGCCATCGTCACCGCCACCTTCCCCGGCTCCGCCCTCATCGGTCTGCACTACCAACGACCCTTCAACGACGTCGAAATTCCCGAAGGCAGCGACGCGTGTCGCATCGTGGCGGCGGACTACGTCACTACTGATGACGGAACCGGCCTGGTGCACCAGTCACCGGCCTTCGGTGAAGTGGACCGTCAGGTCGCGCGGGCGAATGGCCTACCTACCCTTAACCCCGTAGGACCTGATGGCTGTTTTACTTCGGCCGTTTCCTGGTTGGAAGGTCGCAACGTACGCGAGGCCAACGCCGACATCAACAACGAATTGGAACGTCGCGGAATACTCATTCGCCGCTTCCCCTACGTCCACTCCCTGCCGCATTGCTGGCGTTGCACGACGGTCTTGATTTATTGGGGTAAGCCAAGTTGGTACATCGCCACTAGTCAGTTCAAGGAATTGATGATGTCGGAAAACGACACCATCGACTGGCACCCAGAACATATTCGCGAAGGTCGCTTCGGCGAATGGCTGAAGAACAACGTGGACTGGGCACTGTCGCGTGACCGCTTCTGGGGAACGCCTCTTCCTATCTGGCGTTGTCCCGAAAATCACCTGACCTGCATCGGTTCGCGCGCCGAGTTGTCCGCCCTGACCGGCACGGATCTATCGCAGATTGACCCACACCGCCCGGCCATCGATGACGTCCTCGTTCCCTGCCGCACCTGCGGTGAGTTGGCGCACCGCGTCGAGCCCGTGATTGACGCGTGGTTCGACTCCGGAGCGATGCCGGCTGCCCAAGTGGGCTACCCCCACGTCGAAGGTTCGGCCGAAGCCTTTGCCTTTCCCGCGCAGTACATCGCGGAAGCCATCGACCAAACCCGCGGATGGTTTTACTCACTCTTGGCCGTGAACACCATGGTCTTCGGCGCTAAGCCCTACGAACACGTTCTCTGTCTCGGTCACATCGTGGACCAGGACGGCAAGAAGATGAGCAAATCCGTCGGCAACGTCATTGACCCCTGGGACGTACTTTCAACTCGCGGTGCCGACCCTCTGCGTTGGTGGATGTTCTCACAGGGCTCTCCGTGGACGCCGACGCGCGCGAGTCTGGGAGCCATTGACTCCTCCCTGCGCGACATGATGGGGACTTTGTGGAACACCTTTAGTTTCTTCACTACCTACGCCTCACTGAATAATTTCGACCCCGCAGACGCAGAAATTCCCTCACGCGCCGATCGCAGTGATATGGACCGCTGGATTATTTCTCGTCTCGAGCACGTCACCGACCAGGTAACGCAATCCCTCGACGGCTACGAGCCGCAGGGATCCACCGACGCCCTGATGCGCTTCGTGGATGATTTGTCCAACTGGTATGTCCGGCGCAGTCGTCGCCGTTTCTGGCGCACCGACCCTCTGGCCCCACGATCCGACTCCCTGGCGGCCCAGGCCACCTTGCTCGAAGTCCTCCAGCGCCTCTCGCTCTTGTTGGCGCCGTTCATCCCCTTCGTGTCGGACACCATGTACCGCGCGCTCTTCGAGCGTCCCGAGTCCGACTCGGTGCACTTAGCCGACTGGCCGGCAGCCCGTGTGAACGAATGTGACGACGAACTGGAGGCGTCGATGGAAGTGGCACGGCGTTTGACCTCTCTGGGACGTGCCGCGCGAGCCGAAGCGGGTGTCAAAGTACGTCAACCATTGCACCGGGCTCTGGTCTTCGTGGCGCCCGGGACACCCTTGCCGCCAGTGGGAGTGGTCGAGGACGAATTGAACGTGGACGCTCTGGAGTTCGGCTCCGAATTGGCGGACGTGTTGAGTTTCGAACTGGTACCGAATTTCCGCACCCTCGGCAAGCGCGTGGGTGAGGGAGTCAAGGAGCTCAAAGGCGCCCTGGCCGCCCTCGACGGGGTGTCGGTCGCCGAGACGCTCGAAGCTGGTGGCAGCATTGAGGTGAGCGTCTCCACGGGGACTTTCTCGCTGAACTCTGACGACGTGGAACTACGGGTGCGCAGTCAGGGAGGCTTCGCGGTGTCGCGCGAAGCTAACGAAGTAGTCGCCCTCGACCTTTCGCTGGACGACGGACTGCTGCGCCGCGGCTATTTGCGTGACGTGGTGCGGCAAGTGCAAGATCTCCGCAAGAACTCGGGCTTGGACGTCTCTGACAGAATCGTTCTCTACGTGACGGGAATCGACGACCTGGCCGATGGATTCGCTACCTTGGCGGCGGAAGTCCTGGCCGCGCAGATTCTCACGCAGGCCGGCCCGCACACGGCCACGGCCTTGGAACTCGATGATGAGCGTGAGGCATCCGTCTGGGTCGAAAAAGCCGACACTAACTAGTTACGGTCGTACTCCGTCGTGGCCAGCGCGCGCGTTTGAGTTTCTGCGCGGGTCGTTCCACCAGCCACCAACTCGCAACCGCGAGGGGAACCGTGCAGGCAATGGCCGCGTAGCTAAAAGCGAAGTACCCCATCTGCGACGCTCCGGTATAGGTAAGGAGTGTGGTCACGGGAAAGGCGTAAATGTAGACGCCGTAGCTGTAGTCGTTGCGGGCGCCGACTCGATGGAAGGGCAGGTGCGCTCCCAGCCAGAGCAGGGGATAGGCCAGGAGCGGTGCTCCCAGGTCCGACACGCGAAAATACAAGTACGGCAGCGATCCGCCCATGTACAAGTTGCCGAAGAAGGCTAACCCGCACGCGAGAGCGATCCACCCGGAGTCCACCACGTGGTGTCGCCAGGTGTAGAGGGCGCTCCCGACGAGAAAGATGGCCAGAAATTTGATTAGGTATTCCGGTATCCAAAAGTGCAGTGGATTAAACGTGCGCTCGTTGTGCGGCCAGAAGGTGATGACAATTTGGAGCAACCATACCGCCGCCGCCACAATAAAAATTTCCGTGCGCGCCTGAAGTATCTTGAGTCGCGCCAACACCATTACCACGAGGTAGCAAAGGAATTCGTAAAACAAAGTCCAAATAGATCCGTTCCACGTGGCGGAGCCGATCAGAATCTGCCGATAGTCCAGGAAGAAGTTGTTGCCGATGAAGGACCAGGGTGAGGGTGATGCGTGGAAGTAATTCCCGGGCAGGTGCTGCGCCTTCCATCCGAGATAGCCAAAGACCACCGCGGTGACCACGAGGGCCACCCAATATCCCGGAAGAATTCGCAGGCAACGTTGCCAGAGGTAGCGCGCGGAACTATTACGTTCGGCACTACCGGCGACGAGATAGCCACTGATGCCGAAGAAACCACAGACGGCGACCGTTCCCAGAGCGGTTCCTCCGAACCAGGCCCCGGAGCCCCAACCACCAATGGAGTAGGCGTGAGAGACCAACACCGCCAGGGCGAGCACGAGCCGGAGGAAGTTCAAACTATTTCTGGTCGGATCGAGTGCGTCCCCGAGTGTGGAACGCTGTGCGGACATGTCCATCAGCATACCGAGGGCCAATTTGGAACCGTGGTGATGAATCCAGAGGCGCAATGCGCGTGTGGCTGTCGCTGGGTACGATGGGGGTATGGCGTCCACCTCATCACAGCGCGGCAAGAAGGTCAAGGGAACCGTAGGGGTTCTGGGTTTCGTGGCGACCGTGGCCTCTATTTGGTGGTTCGCATTCCGCCCGCGCCAAAAGAACAATAAGAAGTAACTCCCCGCTGAGGGGGCGCCGAGGAAATCTCGCGCCTGTGTAGCGTGACGTCGATGGCCTCCAGTTCTTTTGCCCCACTGCGCCGTCGCAATTTTTCTCTCGCGCTGAGCTCGTCGTTCATTTCCTCTATCGGTACCTGGATGCAGTCGGTCGCGATGGGGGTGTATCTCACCGAAACTACCCATAACAACATCTGGCTTGGAATGATGACCGCGGCGGGGTGGTTGCCGAGCATCGTGGGCTCTCCCATTGGCGGCGTCGTAGCTGATCGCCGTCATCGACAGTCGTGGATTCAGTTACAAAATGTCATCATGGCTCTCACGGCCATTGCCTTGGCCGTCTTACAGCTCACGCATCACCTCCAGCCTTTGGTGTGTGTCCTTCTGGCCATTGTCGAAGGGGTGTGTTCATCCGCGTCGTGGGCGGCGTGGCAGTCCTTGCTCCCGGACCTCGTCGGTGAGGGTGAAGTGTTGGCCGCCGTGTCCTTATCGTCGGCCCAGTTCAATCTGGGAAGAATTTTTGGGCCCATGGTGGCGGGCATCGTCTTGGCGGTGGCCTCACCCGGTTGGTGCTTCGCGGCGAATGCCGCGTCCTTTATTGCGGTGGTCATCATCTTCTCCTTCGTACAAACGACGCCCCGCAACGTGCACCACGAGGTCGTCTCGTTCACTCAGCAGGTTCGCCAAGGGGCCCGTGCGGCGTGGTCCCAGCCCTCGTGTCGCTACGCCATCATCGCGGTCGGGGTGGTGGCCATCCTCCTGAGCCCCTTTATCGCCCTGATTCCCTCGATGGCCATCCAAACCCTGCATTCGGGTCGGGTGGGGACGTCGTGGATGATGATGGCCCAGGGCCTGGGTGCGGTGATGGGTGCGGTCAGCGTGCCGAATTTGGCGCGGCGCACCTCACGACGCTTCGTCTCTCTGCTGTCGGCGACGGGAATGTGCTGTGGGGTCATCGCCTACGGCGCATCACCGAACTTGTGGGCGGCCTCGTTGCTCTTGGTAGTAATGGGGGCGAGTTACATCGGCATCTTGTCGGGACTGAACACCGCCGTGCAACTCCACGCGCCGCTGCCAGAGCGCTCGCGGATACTGGCGCTCTACACCATGTCCCTGTCGATCTGTTATCCCATCGGGGCTCTTATCCAAGCAGCGCTCAGCCACCTCATCGGCCTCCGTGCGGTGACCAGCCTGTTCGGCGCGGTGGCCCTGTTGGGGCTCGTCGCGATTGCGCTCTGGCGCCCCCAGATTGTGAGCACTATTAGCGCGACGCCCGACACGACGACGCGGCAGGAATAACTGCCAGAATGGGGATATGCCCTTTGTCGCCGTTAACCCCGCCACCGGTGAAGTCGTCCAGCGCTTCGCCACGCATACGTCCGACCAGGTAGAAGCCGCCCTGCAACTTTCGCAGGAGGCGTACCCCTCGTGGCGAGCCCTCAACTATGGCGAGCGCGCGACCTATATGGTGCGCGCGGCGGAATTACTCGAGAGCGAAATTCCGGTCGTCGCAGCCCTGATGACCAGCGAAATGGGTAAGACCTTCGCCGCGGCGAAGGGGGAAGCCTCCAAGTGTGCGATGACGATGCGTTACTTCGCCGAACACGCCGAAGCTCTGCTCGCGCCGACGGCAATTGCCACCTCGGCCGCGGCCTCGGGTGTTCGTTACGAATCCATCGGTGCCGTGTTGGCGATTATGCCGTGGAACTTTCCGATGTGGCAGGCGGTGCGCTTCGCCGCCCCGACCTTGATGGCGGGCAACGTGGGTATTTTGAAGCACGCCCCCAACGTCCCCGGGGTCGCGGACTATCTCGAACACCTTTTCCTTCGTGCGGGTGTACCCCGGGGTGTCTTTACCAACCTCTTCGTGGAGGTGGACCAGGTAGAGGCCATCATCGCCGACGCGCGCGTGTCCGCTGTTACCTTGACGGGTTCGGAACGTGCCGGTCGTGCAGTGGCGGCCATTGCCGGGCGTGAATTGAAGAAGTGCGTGATGGAACTGGGTGGTAGCGACGCGTTCATCGTGGCCTCGTCGGTTGACATGGATCGCACCATTCCGATGGCGGTGACCGCGCGAGTGCAAAACAACGGGCAAAGCTGCATCGCGTCGAAGCGCTTCATCGTGGTGCGTGAACGTGCCGAGGAATTTCTCGAACGCTTTGCGACCGCGATGTCCGAGGTCGTCGTCGGCGACCCCATGAGCCCCGCCACCGTGGTGGGGCCATTGGTATCCGCGACCCAGCGTGACCTCTTGGACGCACAAGTTCGTGACGCGCTCGCCGCGGGCGCCCGCGCCCTGTGCGGCGGCGCGCCGCTGGAGGGACCAGGATTCTTCTACCCCCCGACGGTGCTCGTGGATGTTCCCGCTTCTTCGCGCGCCGGTAGCGAAGAGCTCTTTGGCCCGGTGGCCGTGGTGCACGTCGTGGAGACCTTGGCCGCGGCCATTGAACTCGCTAACGCCACCCCGTGGGGTCTGGGTGGATCCATCTGGGCGCAGGACGAGGGGGAAATCGAACAGGCCATCGCCGGTATCGAAGCGGGCATGGTCTTTGCGAACGCGGTGGTGGCCTCGACGCCCGAGCTTCCCTTTGGTGGAATAAAGAACTCCGGCTTTGGTCGCGAGCTCGGTACGCACGGTATTCACGAGTTCGTGAACGCCAAAACGTATTTCGTGGCATGAGCTCTTTGTATTTCGATCACGCCGCGTCGGCCCCGCGTCGACCGGAAGTGCTCGAGGCGATGCTGCCCTGGACCACCGGCGTGGTGGGCAACCCTGCCGGTACGCACAGCGCCGCGCGACGTGCCCGTCGCGCCATCGAAGATGCACGCGACGAAGTCGCCGACTTCTTGGGTGTCACCCCCACTAACACCTTGTTCACGGCGGGCGGGACCGAATCCTGTCACTTGGCCATTGCCGGAACCGTCCAGCGCTTTCGACGTAGCCACGCGAACACCTCGGTGGTGGTGTCGGCTTTCGAGCACCACGCGGTACTGACGTCGGCTGAACTCATGGAGTCTCTCTTTGACGACGTAACGACACGCCTCATGCCCGTCGGCGCGGATGGTTGCATCGAACTGGATTCGTTGACCTCGCTGGTCGACGCCTCGACGGCGGTCGTCAGCGTGATGGCGGTCAATAACGAAACCGGCATCATTCAACCGCTCGAAGCCCTGCGGGCGCGACTCGACGATCTTGGCACCACCACCCTCGTGCATACCGACGCCATCGCCGCGGCCCCGTGGATGGACGTGGCTCTGAGCACCGCCAGCGCGCACCTGATTTCGCTCTGCGCGCACAAACTCGGTGGCCCCGTGAACGCGGGGGCTCTGGGATTACGTGACGCCACCATTGAAGCTGTCGTTCCTGGCGGAGCACAGGAGCGCGGTTTGCGTGGGGGCACCGTGGACGTAGCCGCCGCCGTCGGTTTAGCCATGGCGTGTCGACTCACGCGTCACGAACGAGTCGCCAACAGTGCACATTGTCGCGAGCTCCAAGTGCGGCTCCAGAAAGCCATGACTGCCGTGGAAGGGGTGAGCGTGACGGGGGAAAGTGTTGAGCGGGTCCCTGGCACCGTGCACCTCCTCATTTCCGGAGTGTCGAGTGACGAAGTTCTTTTCTTGCTGGACCAAGCCGGGGTGAGTGCCTCGGCGGGAGCGGCGTGTTCGAGCGGCGCCACGTCGGCGAGTCACGTCATGACGGCGATGGGCGTGCGTCCCGAATTGGCGCGTGGGTCACTCCGTCTGAGCATGGGGGGCGAAACCACCCACGACGACGTCGATGCCCTGGCGTCGATTTTGACGGGTGTCATTGCGCGCTTACGTCCGAGTGCGTAAGCGTCACGCGGCGATGGCAGACTAGAGACATGAGAATCCTGGTAGCGATGAGCGGTGGCGTGGACTCATCCGTGGCCGCCGGCATCCTGCGCGACCAGGGCCACGACGTCGTGGGTGCCACCTTGAAGTTATGGGGTGGGGCCTCGGATTCGGGCTGTTGCTCGGTATCCGACGTTGACGACGCGCGCCGGGTGGCCCAAGTGCTCGGTATCGATCATCACGTTTTTAATTACACCGACGAATTCGATCAGTTCGTAGTGGAACCTTTCGTGGCTGATCACGCCGCGGGTCTCACTCCGAATCCCTGTATCGAATGCAATCGGCACATCAAGTTCGACCTGCTCTTCGAGCGCGCTGAGCGACTCGGCTTCGACGCGGTGGCGACGGGGCACCACGCACAAATTCTGGAGGTGGAGGGACGACCCTTCCTCAGCCGTGGCGCCGACCCCCAAAAAGATCAAAGTTATGTCTTGGGCTATCTCACCGAACCCATCCTGCGCCGACTTCTCTTGCCTATCGGTCACCTCACCAAGGAGCAAGTTCGTCAGGAAGCGGAACGTTTGGGTCTGCGCACCTGGAACAAGCCCGACAGCCAAGACGTCTGTTTTATTGAAGCCTCGAAGGGTCGTGAGGCTTTTCTCTCGAGCCGCCTCACGCTCACCCCGGCCACCGTCTACGACCGAGTCTCCGGTGACGTGGTGGGTCACGCTCCGGCCGCCGAATTGGTGACCCTCGGTCAGCGTCGCGGCATTGCCGCGGGCATTGACGGTGAACGACGCTACGTGACCAAGGTTGACATCGGACAGCGCCGCGTCGAAGTTGACCGCTTGGAAACCATCTGCGTGCAGTCCGCGCTGCTGGACGCCACTTCGCTCACCTACTCGTACGATCCCCTGGTCGATGGGCAACAACTCTGCGTGCAGTGGAGTGCGCACGGCCGCAGCCTGTTGGCCACCTTGTCGCTCAAGGGTGAGTGTCGCCTGGACTTTAGTGAAGAGATTCGACCCATTGCCCCGGGTCAGTCCGTGGTGTTTTATCGAGAGGACGAACCCTCGGTGGTCCTCGGTGCGGCGGTCGTTACTCGATGAGTTCGCCCGCGGAACGTATCGCGGCGCTGACGGCGCAGATTGCTGAATGGAACGAGGCCTACTTCGTTCGCGACGCCCCCGTGGCGCCGGATGCTGACTACGACCGGGCGGTCCGGGAACTACGCGAGCTGGAAGCCCTCCACCCCGATCTCGCCAGTGTGGATTCACCTACGCAGGCGGTGGGTTCGAAAGTAGGCGACCTCTTCACTCCCGTGGCCCACCAGGTAGCCATGTTGAGTTTGGACAACGTCTTTGACGTGGATGAATTACTCCTGTGGGCCCAGCGCACCGCGAAGGGCGTCGGCGACCCCGACGAAATTTACTACTGCATCGAACCCAAGATTGACGGCCTGGCGCTCTCGCTGGTGTATCTCGATGGCGTGTTCGCCTACGCCGCCACGCGCGGTGACGGACGCGTGGGGGAAGACGTGAGCGCCAACGTGATGACTATTCGCAACGTGCCGATGACCCTGGAAGGAAACGCCACCAGCGGTCGCATTGATGTTCGGGGTGAAGTTTTCTTAGCCAAGAAAGACTTCGAGGAATTAAACGAGCGACAGCGTCAGGCGGGGGCCAAGGAGTTTGCCAACCCCCGTAATGCCGCCGCCGGAAGTCTTCGTCAAAAGGACCCGGCGGTGACGCGCGAGCGCCCCTTGTCGTTTCTGGCCTATCAACTCGTTGTCGGTGAAGGACACCCGCTGCAATCTCTCACGCAACACACCCAGAGTTTGGCGCAACTCGCGGAGTGGAAGTTTCTCACGGCCGTCGAGACGAAGCGTGCGCGTGGTCCGCAGGACATGGTGGCGGCAACGAACTGGTTTGAAGAGCGTCGCCACGACCTGATCTACGACATTGATGGTGTGGTTATCAAAGTCGACGACCTTGACCTACGCGATCAATTGGGTTTTACTTCGCGCGCGCCGCGCTGGGCCATCGCCCGGAAACTTCCGCCCGAAGAGCAGACCACCACCCTGCTGGCTATTGAAGTATCCATTGGTCGCACGGGGCGAGCGACCCCCTACGCCGTCCTCGAGCCGGTGGTAGTGGCCGGATCGACCGTATCTATGGCCACTCTGCACAACGAGGACCAAGTCCGACTCAAAGATGTACGTCCGGGTGACGTGGTCATTGTCCGCAAGGCGGGTGACGTGATTCCCGAAGTAGTCGGAGCGGTCACGTCGACGACGCATCGCCACGAGCCATGGCAATTCCCTCGTGAATGTCCCGAGTGCGGCGGAGAACTGCGTCGCGTGGGCGAAGAGAGCGACACCTACTGCGTCAACGTCGCCTGCCCGGCCCAACAAATGCAACAGGTAGTGCACTTCGCGTCGCGTAGCGCCATGGATATTGAGGGTTTGGGTGAGCAACGCGTCGCGCAACTGCTGCAGGAAGGATTAATCAGCGATCTCGTTGATCTGTATTCTCTGGATGCCGAGCGGGTGGCGCATCTGGAAAAGATGGGGGAGCTCTCCGCGAACTCGCTGGTAAGTGCCATCGCAGCATCCAAGGATCAGCCTTTGTCACGACTTCTCATTGGGCTGGGTATTCGACACGTCGGACCGGTGGCCGCTCGTGGCTTGGCCGGACGATTCCGGAGCCTGAATGGGGTGCGGAACGCCAGCGTCGAGGAGATCGCGTCGGTCGAAGGCGTGGGGCCGATCATCGCCGCGTCGGTCGCGCTCTATATGGCCACCCCGGAACACCAAGAGCGTGTGGAGCGACTCAACGAATTGGGCGTCGCTCTCGAGGAACCTCGCTTGAGCGACGACCTGGCGCAGACCTTGGCGGAGAAGGCCGTGGTGGTCACTGGATCGGTCCCGGGATATTCACGCGACGGTGCCGAAGCGGCCATCGTGGCGCGCGGCGGCACCTCACCAGGTTCGGTCTCCAAGAAGACGTACTGCGTGGTAGTGGGCGAAGCCCCGGGGGCGTCCAAGCTCACGAAGGCCGAAAGTTTGGGGGTGCCCATGGTGACCGCCGAACACTTCGACGACCTGCTCGCCACGGGTGTCTGGCCCTCGGCAACTTCGTAACTTCCTCGGTAGGCTGTTTTCATCATGAGCCCCGACACCGTGAGCCCCGGCCATATTCTCGCCGGTCGCTACCAACTGACCCGCTTGATTGGCGTCGGCTCCTCCACCGCGACCTACGAAGCCAGCGATCTCACCCTGCAGCGCAGCGTGGCCGTAAAGATTCTGCTGCCGCAGTACGCCGATAATTTCTCCCTCCGCGAACGATTCCAACGAGTGAGCGCGGCCGTTTCGGGATTGACGCATCCCCACCTGACGCGGGTCTACGACTCGGGTAGCGATCAGGGCGTGGTCTATTTGGTCACCGAGTACCTTTCCGGTGGCTCACTTCGCGACGTATTGGATGCGCGCCGGACCTTGAGTCCCGCCCAGGCAGCTCGCGTGGGTTACGAAGCGGCCTTGGGCCTGGCTGCCGCGCACGCGGCGGGATTCGTGCACGGCTCCTTGCACCCCAGCAAAATTGTCTTTGATGCCGATGGACGCATCCGCGTGATTGACTTCGGCCTGGCCGGGGTTCTGGAACCTGCGCGGGTGGCGGAACTACCTCTGGACACTCTGCGCTACATAGCTCCGGAACGCGCCGACGGCTCTGCGCCTGACGCGCTGGGTGACGTGTACTCCCTCTGTTGCATCTTGTTCGAATCGCTCACTGGTTACGTCGCGCACGACGGTACGACGGCGGACGAGATCACCTCGCGACGTCAAAATTCTCCGCTGCCCTCCGACCCCGCTCTGGGCACCTTGGACCTGGTGGTGGCCACCGGTGCGGCCCACGACCCCCGCGCGCGCATGAACGCACAACTCTTGGCGGCACGGCTCCAATCCGCAGGCGACTCCTTGCCGGCTCCGCAAGCCCTGGCCACGAATTCGGCGTTTAAGGCGCCGTCGGCTTATGAAGTTCTGGGCGCACCCGTCGTATCGCCCGCGACGCGTACACCGAGCACGGCGCCGCGCCCCGTGGAAGTCCGCGACGGGGCGCCGGAAAGCGCGGTCGAACGCTGGAGTGAGCCAGAAGTGCACTTTGACGACGACTATGCCGCGCCACCCGTGATGCGGACCCGCCAATCTCCTCGGTCGCGACGAGCCCTCTCGCTGCTCGCGCTGATTGTCATCGTGGGGGGACTCGGCGCGTGGAAATCTGGAGTGCTCACTGCGCGTCACGACGTACCGCGCTTGCTGGGCTTAAGCGTGGCGCAATCGGCAAAAGTACTGAGCGCCGACAATTTCACCTTGGTGGTGGGAGCCAAGGTCACCAGTACCGAAAAAATCGGCAACATTGTGAGCCAGACCCCCGCCCCGGGAAGTTCCTTACAGTCGGGTGGCACCATCACCGTGAACTTGTCGAACGGAGTGCCGACGGTGACCTTGCCGGTTGGACTTATCGGTCAGACCTGCGCCGCGGCCACGCAGGCGCTCGCGAACGTGGGCCTCAACGCGGTGTGTCCATCGACCGCCGCGGTGTTCTCTTCCAACCCCATCGACACCGTGGTGTCCGTCACTAACGGAACGATTGTCAATCCCTCTACCGCCGCTCCCCACGCCACGCTGACGCTGATTCTTTCCAAGGGTCCGTCCAGCGCCACGGGTGGCACCACCACGACCACCACCCCTCCGGCCAAGGGCCAGGTGCGCGTTCCCAACCTGGTGGGTCTGACGACGGCGCAAGTCACCTCCGCACTCCACGCCGCCGAGCTGTATTACTCCAGTGATTCGCCCAGCGCTCCGTGGAAAGTAGTACTGAGCCAATCGCCGCCCGCCGGGACGGTGGTGGCTAAATTTTCTCGCCTCCGGCTGAAAGTTCAGAGGTAATTCATGGCCGATTGCGATCTCTGCGAGGCGGCGCCGTTGACGCCGCGACACTACGAAGATGATCTGTGTTGGATCGCCGATTGTGAGATTTGTTTAGTGCCCATGGTGGTGTGGAAAATGCACGACCCCGTGCCGCCCGCCGAGGTCAAAGCCCTTCTCCACCAGCACTTAGCCCGCGTGGCCGACCCGATTTTGGGCGAAGGCGGATGGAAACTCGATGACCATATGCGCAATATCCCCGACCATTACCACGCCCACGCACGACCCCCCATGTTCTGGATGCGATAGGGCAGTCCTCGAGCCCGAGTTAGTAGGCTGACCGAGTTATCTCGTTGCTAAAGGAGCATCATGGGTCAGCTAGACGGTCGCGTAGTCATCATTACCGGAGCGGGTCGCGGAATTGGTCGCGAACACGCACTTCTCTTCGCCGCGGAAGGCGCCAAAGTTGTGGTCAACGACCTCGGTGGTGGCCTAGATGGATCGAGCGCCGAAGGAACACCGGCAGAGCAGGTTGTCGCTGAGATTCGCGCCATGGGCGGCGAAGCAGTCGCTAACCACGACAACATCGCCGACTGGGAAGGTGGCAAGCGCCTCATCGACGCCGCCATCGACGCCTTCGGCGACCTTCACGTATTGGTGAACAACGCCGGAATCCTTCGTGACCGCGTGTTAGTCAACTTGAGTGAGGACGACTGGGACGCCGTTATCA
>SESH01049605.1_pt1 | contig 13293 bp, 13 predicted proteins | sample 3171561 | NCBI WGS metagenome assembly SESH01 (sample SAMN10866947, study PRJNA518727) | freshwater metagenome | biome: subpolar coniferous forest; feature: holomictic lake; material: water; isolation source: holomictic Lake 442 2011 16.5 m and 2014 13 m | place: Canada: near Kenora, Ontario
GCATGGAACAGTCCCGCATGACAGTGAAAGACCTCGTGCCTTACATTGGTTCGCTCAATCGTGTGTACGAAGTTTTGTCCTACAAACGCTCACTGTCCCTCAGCATGATCCGTAGGCTGAGCGAGGGACTGCATATTCCTGCTGAAGTGCTAATCCGCGACTCTGAACCAATAGCCGCCTGAGCGCACCTCCACCAGCTTTTTCACACGGTCTTGAAAATAGAAAATATGGCACTCTGAATCCTTAAATTCATTTGAGAATCGTTGTATGCAAAATTTTGAGTTATCGCCCTCCCCTGGATGCGGGCGCAGATCCCCGTTATGTTCAAGCCCAAGCTCGGCATTCAAGTCTGAATGTGACCGCTAAATATGATCATAAAGCCAGAAAAGAATGGCGGACTGATATTGAAAAAATGTAGGTTTTACCAATAAAAAAGCCCATGAAAACCATGGGCCTTTGTTAGTGCTGGTATGCGCTTAAACCGTTTCAGCAGCAGGATTTGTTGTGTCGGTTGTTTCAGGAACGAGAGAAGTTTGCGCCACAATTAAGAACTGCGTCTTGTCCTGATCTCTGATCCACTTTGGAGCCAGACCACGACCACTCCACTCTTTGCCGGTAGCGGGATCACGGTATTTAGCCACCACATCTGCCCTTTGCTTTTTCTCTTTGGCATCAACACGGCCATTATCAAAAAAATCCTGTAGCGTCAAGCCATATAGCTTGATTATTTGTTGAACTTCCTTGATGGCATCTGCTAACTTTTCTTTTTTAAGCTCTTCTATTTGCCTGTCAAGGGCTTCACGCTGGGCGAAAAGGTCTTGTAATTCTATCATGGTATAAAAGGTAAGTGAATGTGAAGGTTGTTATTCTAACATGCTTTTTAAGACAAAAATGCTTAACTTAAAATGTTTTTTTCAAAACGTTTCGAAACGCAACATAAGAACGATTCTTCTACAACATTCGAACTAAAAACAGGATTTTAGATGCAAGCAACCTGTAAAAACCTGTACGTTTTGCCTCATTGCCCCAACAATTCACACCAACACCTGAATTTTTCTTAATTTAATAATGGTTTGGTTGCTTCAAATAGCACTTTCTCAACTTCTTAAGTACAGCATTTCTATGATAAGAAAAACTCAGAAACAGTGAAAAATTGCATGAATGAGCAAATTCATCAGAATGCACATGAAATCACGGGCTTCATACCGTGGAGGTAGAGCGCCGACTGCGCAGCGGGATGATTAGAGCGACTTGACGATTCTCTTCACGAGTGACAAACTAAGACATGCAATGCAAATAAAATAGCCTGTAAATTACCATGATTTTTTTTGAATGTAAAAAGCTGTACACTGCAAAAAAGTAAGTATTATCCAGCAGAAAGACTATACGTCATCTTTCTTCTTTGAATTTATATAGAGCTTAACAACCATAGCCCCAAGTTGTCCTGAGACTATTTTTGGTGTTTCAGATTGTTTAAAATCAAATGGCGTAGCAAGTTTTCTATCGCTCAAACAATCAAGTCCTTTTTTTATCCATTCACGAATCAAGATTTCGTCAAGTTTATTAATTTCGTCTTTAGCGTTGGCCATTTCCAGTGCTACCGCTTCAGAATTTAACGGATCAACTCTAGGAACTTTAACTTGTACTGGATTTTTAGCGTTCTCAAAAAGAGCGACTACGTTAGATTGTAGTGATGAAGATGGTCGTATCTTGTCATCAGTCTCAATCTCACAAGTACCTTCATGATTATTAAGTAGGGTTTTTAGATATGCATATTTATTCTTAATCACTTCTAATTTTGTTTCATTCAAACGTATATCCAACTGGCGCAACTTTTCCATAACCAAATCTTCACCGTATTTCCGAATAATATAATCAATTTTCGTTGTACTTATTCCATGAATTGATGCGGCTTTTTCAATCTCCTCAATTTTTGCAACATTGACTGGACTGTCGTCTTTTTCTATAGATTCGAAACGTTTCTTTTTTACTTCAAACTGCACATGAGAAGTAGATCTTCCTTCCTTAAACTCTAATAATTTTATTGAAATGTCAGTTTTTTCGTTGATTTCCTCAATAACAGCGTTAAGTGTTGCATGTTTATATTTTCTCCAGACCAGTCTTTTACCTATAGAAGAAGGTTGAGGACTTAATGCGTCTTGCCACCATTCAACAGATTGCTTACAAGTAACTCCGCTTGGATTATTCCTGTAGCGAGAACAAATATCATATAACGCTGTCCCATGATACGAGCTAATACTCGTCATTATTTTTAAGTTTAAGTTTGTATATTGACTTGGATCTAATAGCATCTTATTGATCGTCGGTGGAAATGCCCATCTTGCAATAAGTTTTCCATCAACAAGGTCAATCTCCGCTTCGGACAGCAACGTTATCCCCTTCCATTGCACACCTTTGGATTGATCTGGCGATTCCCAATCGACCTTAAAGTTAAGCATTTCACGAAAGCTCTTTTTTGCAACAGTGGTCTGGTTCGTCAAAGATGTGCCAAGAGACAGCAGGTCACTCAACGGAGATGAAAAAAGCTCCGTGTTTGAGAGGTGTCTTTTGTTCATTTCTTTTTGACCAAATGTCAGAAGAATGCTGTACAGCCGCCTTGCAATCAATGTCAAGCTACCCGTCACAGGCTTCATCACAACCAAATCGGTATGTTTTTTGAAGCTGTTCAGTCGATCAAGATGAAGTTCATCGCTCATGATGTGTCACATAAAAATTTTATCAATGTGACACTTTAGCACAAGTCGTGAAATATCTAAGCATCATTCACGCCAAAAATATGTGCTTGTGTCTGTATATCTTGTGACACTAACACGGAAACAGAATGAGACACTCCTAAGTGTCACAAGTTTTTTTTCTTAAAGTGACACTAATTTCATGAGTTCATGCCTTGAATTCACAAAAAATGGATGTTCCACACATCAAATTTCACAAAATTCCAAACTGTCACACATTTTTCATTTCAATGTGACACTAACAAGTTATCCACATGGTCTACTTCAATAGCCTGTATATGTTGTGACAGTTCGCTTGGAATTTTCTATCTAACCCTTTGTATATAAAGATGTTTTTGAAGAATCCATAAAATTAAAGCATCAATCTTGCCTATTTTTTAATCAATTTTTGATTACTGCATGGCGATTGCTCGGTAATCTTGTGACACTTACTCGGTAATCTTGTGACACTTACTCGGTAATCTTGTGACACTTACTCGGTAATCTTGTGACACTTCGTTGAAAAAAATGCTTGTAACACATTGTTTTTATTGATGTTTTATATAAAATTTCTCCATTAAACGGTATTAAAGGATGTTTGAACTTACTTTAAACTCTCACTTTAGTTAGGAGAATTTTAAAAATTTCCGAACAGCCGAACAGCCGAACAACCGAACAACCCACATTGCAAAGAATAATCCTACAAGTTGAAATTTTTTGTCATGTTTAAGAAAACGTACAATCAACCAAAAGCTTTACGTTAAGAAAGAACGATGGACATTCGCCAAACAATCACTCCAGTCACTCTTGATGACATTGATAAACAAGCATTGCGTGTTGCTAATGTGATGGCAAAAATCAAAGAGGCTATGCTTGCTCCACTGGCAAAGAAGCAAGCTCCAAAATTTAGCAACAGTGACATTGCAACCCTATGTGGCATTGATAAGCGCAAACTTGCCCACAGGATGATTCGTAATGATCTACCAGGAGGAGTGGTCAAAGGTTCACGTCGTGAGTGGTCTCTTAAGGAAGCACAGACCTGGGTACATGAATACCGAAAGGAGTTTTTAAGGCAAAAGGAGTACACCAATGCGGTGACTATCACAATTGCGAACTTTAAGGGTGGTGTGGCTAAAACAACATCAGCCGTTTCACTTGCTCAAGGTCTATCACTCAAGGGTCATAGAGTTTTGATGATTGACCTCGACCCTCAAGGATCCGCGACCACTCTATTCGGCTTCATACCAGACACCGACGTAGCGCGTGAACAAACAGCCCTCGGGATGTTTGAGGGGGATCAGGAAATGATTGACTCCGCTATTCGCCCAACCTACTGGTCTGGCATAGATCTAGTCGGTGCGGCTCCAATGCTTTTTAGTGCGGAATTTGCTTTACCATCTCGTCAATTGAAAGATCCTGGATTTGAATTTTGGCGGGTTCTTGAGTATGGACTGGATCAGGCAAGGCGTGACTACGATGTGATCATCATAGATACCCCCCCTGCCCTCTCCTACGTCACCATCAACGCTTTGTTAGCCGCTGATGGTGTAGTCATGCCTTTACCACCTAATGCACTGGATTTTGCATCAAGTAGTCAATTTTGGGATTTATTTTCTGATTTATGTGGCCACTTATTAAAAGGTCGAGGTGAGAAAAAAAGTTTTGAGTTTGTAGATGTTTTACTTTCAAAGGTTGAAACTAATGATGCAGCATCATTTGTTGTACGTCAATGGATTAATGAAGCCTATGGTGAAAAGGTCTTACCAATTGAAATTCCAAAAACATCCGTAGCTGTTACAGCAAGTGCTGAATTTGGGACAATTTACGATGTGGTGAAGAGTTCTATGAATGCAAAGACTTACTCGCGTGCCAAGGATGCCTATGACCAATATTGCACACTTGTTGAAAATCAGATTCGGGCAGTTTGGATGAAGCAAAAGGAACTTATGGTTAAGTACCTAAAGGAAGGTGACTGATGAGTCTTAAGGAAAAAGCTAGCAAGATAGATTTCGCTTCTTCATCTCCGAAGCCAAATAAAGACATGGATGAAAGAAGTGAGTCGAATGCGGCTAAAGTAAAAACTGCGCCAGGTGCAATGCTGAATTTTGCCAACAATCAGCGTAGTGAGATGCTTAGGGAAAACGAAGAGCTTAAAAAAAAGGCTGGTGATGTAGATATCCTCAACAGCCGTCTAAGTGCTGTCATGCAGGATTTGAAGCAGTGGGATGGCGCTAAAGCTACAAAACTGATTGACCCAAGACACATTGTTGCCAGTGAATGGGCAAATAGGGATGAAGCAAGTTTTTTTACTGTTGAGTTTAGGGCGTTGGTCGATGAAATTGCAAGTTCTGGAGGCAATATTCAACCTATCAAAGTTCGCCCACTTCAAAATTCAGAACCGCAACAGTATGAAGTTATATTTGGGCACAGAAGGCATCGTGCTTGCCTTGAGTTAGGGTATCCAGTCCTTGCCTTGGTTGACCCAATTGACAATAAAGAATTATTTATTGAAATGGATAGGGAAAATCGGCAAAGGGCCGATCTTCGTCCATACGAACAAGGACTGATGTACCGAAAGGCTTTGGATAAGGGTTTATTTCCATCCTTTCGTGCTTTATGCGAAGCGACTGGTGCAAATTTAGGGAACGGCTCTCTTGCATTGAGACTTGCCAAGATGCCAGAAAATATTTTAAGAGTTTTTCCATCGAAGCTTGATATTCAATACCGCTGGATACAACCACTGTTGTTAGCCATTGAAAAAGATATTGAATCTGTATTACATGTAGCTCAGGAAATTGAAGATGAAAAAAAAGTGGGTGCTGTTTTTTCTTCGTCTGCTGTTTTCAATAGGTTGATTAATTCAAAATCGTATCCAACATCAGTTGGTAGAGTCATGATTGGAAATGATTTACCCATCCTTGTGGATGGTAAGAATGTTGCAATAATCAAGTATGTTAAAAATAGGTATCGAATTGATTTTGAAAAAGATGCGCTACCTAATGGGAAGGTGCAAGATCTAAAAGCGCTGCTCATTAATCTTCTACGTTGAGTATGGGGTGTTTTACGGTAAAACACCCCAAAAAGATTCTGTTTATCAATGAGCTTCAGCTACACTTCAAATCCATTGCAGAGAGCGCAGCACATAAAACTGCTAGGTTGAGTTTGGGGGTGTTTTACGGTAAAACACCTAGAATGTCTTACTGAAGTGTTTTTGAAGTAGGGAAGCTTTCCATGATCGCACGGAAGAAGTCTTCTGATTGACGCTCCTTATCGGTCAAAGGCTTGTTCATGTGGTAAAGTTTTTTGGTGGCGTGCCAATTACTGATGCGCAAATCACATTGCTTTTTTAGTTGACTGAAAAATTCGTTGATATTTTGGTTCATAACTTGTAATATTAAACGAAAAGCTGAATTTACTAAGCGCAAAATAGTTCGGCTGCAAGACTGCACAACCGTGAAAAGATAGGATAGATAAATTGGCTATATGTAATTTGATGTTGGTATTCCTATGTCTGCACACTTAGAGATGTTTTAATTGGTCACGACAACGCTCACAATAGCCGTCATCGCCACTATTTTGGTATCGTAGAACCTATCTGGTTTGTCAGTTTTGAAGAGACCGAAGCACGCTTCGAACAAGATGGGATTGCCCTGAAAGACAGAAAATGACCAAGCTCACCATCAAAACCGCAATGGAATTCAACTTTTACAAGCGTGGCTGTCTATTGGCTAAAGCTGTAGAACGTGGTGAGGTGGTACCAAAACGAGCGCATTGTTAGCTTTAAAGACCATGCTGACCTATTGAAGTTCATCACGGCAGCTCGTTTAGCTTTGTTCCAAGCAGTGAAAGAGATTCCTGGTTCGATTACTCAGATTTCAGAACGTCAGTGCCGAGACCACAGCGCTGTGAAGCGTGATGTCGATGAGTTAGTGATTGCTGGATTGATTGTGGGTTGACGCATAAGAGGGGCTATTGCGAAGGCTATTAGTAAAAACGTAGCATCTCAGAACGTAACGAACCCCACCACATTTATACTGTCAATGATGTGTTCCAACACAGCCAATGAGATTAGTCAAGGTAATCATCAGCAGATAGGGGTCAAATGGTGAAAGATCAAAACCAACCTTTTTATAAAAGGATTTGGCCTCATCAGACAGTGCGTGAACTGTCATCCCTCTAATCCCAATTACCTCTGCTGCCTGAATGACGCGCATTCCTGCATCTCGAACAAGTGAACGTCCTAAACCCCTGCCTTGCAAGGTCACGTCAACTGCCAAGCGCCCCAAGACCACAAAAGGAATCTGGTTAGGCGTGTTTCGACTGAATCGACCCGTGGCATCAGTACAAGTGACGGCACCTAAAGCCAGTGCGTAGTAAGCGACAACTCGCAACTCATCACAAACCACATACGTCCGAGATGCCCCCTGAATCTGATTTTTGAGGTTTCGGCGTATTAGCCACTGATCCAGGCTGTCGATACCACAAGAGAAACCCTGTGTGACGTGATGCTCAGTCAACGGCATCGGTGCCGTCAACCTCATACATACTCCCATGGTGTAGAAGTAAGCATGGTTTTTCGCAAGCGGTCATTAGGGTTTTGCGGCATATCTAACCTGGCCTGAAATTGCTCAAATGCCTGCGGACTGACCATCATGATGACCTGATCGAGTAATGCATCCTCTGCGGCCAAACGAGCGGAGTCCAGGATGAAGTCAGTGCGATTTTTGCCGCGATACCTCGCTGCACAATCAATCAGATCACGTATTTCTGGCTTGATGCGAATGTTAAGCGTTTCGCGCTTGGCATCGGTGATTGCGTTCATAAAATTCCTCCTTGGAATTGAGAGATGCTATCACGCTGTAATGACATTGTCATTATGATAAGTATTCGTTAATTCGAGCCGAAAGTCGTGGCTTATGGTGTAACTCCCCTCCCCTACTCTGCTGAAAACAATTGCAGCAACTGCAAACAGTCAGCGCCTGTGAATTAGTTGAAATGATTTGAAAAATTGCGTTTTGAAGTGAAATGGCAAAAAATATCAATTAGAAGAACCTCCAAAACGAGCTTGGCTAGACCTATTTGATGTTGGTAATGGTGTAGAGGCGGGTAATGCATCTAATCGTCTATACGCCGATTTAAGCGATTTGTTCAAGAGTTCACAGTGCCAGAGTCCCTTTTGGCTTCGATTTGGGCACTATCACCCAACGCCATGCATTTTTGAAGTCTGATGTGGATTTAATCTGCACAGCACAGGTCTGACGAGGCTTGATCCATTCAAGTGCCTTGACTTCCAGGCGAAGCTTTCTTGATGCTCCATCCCAGAAAGATTCGTCGATAGCTAGAACGACTTTTGTGCCAACCGAGGTAAGAAAATCTTCTGTGAAATGATTAGGAGCTTGACTTGCCGCAATTAAAGCAAGGCCGAATTTACGGGCCTCTTTCGCAATGGTATTGATAATATTTTCTTCGTCATCATCACAAAATGCATGGGCTTCATCCAAAATAATCACATCACGAATGCGCTTTTGTTCACCTCGCTGAACTGCATTCAAAAAAAGTTCTTCAAGACGAAACAAAACAAATAACTTGCGCTCTTCCATGCTCAGAGCCTTAATGTGATATCTCCATACTGTTCTTGATGGGTCAAACTGTGGAAGCTTTGAGCGAAAAATCCCAATACTGTTCAAATTCTCCAGACGGTCAACAACGGATTTCAAAACGTCAGCGCTGTCGTACCGAATATGATTATCAAGCTCGGCCCCAGTTTTAACAGACTGTATATATTCTGTATATGCAGCAATGGCCTTTTGTCCTGCCTTTTCCATGGCCTCCTGCGCTTCTGGATCAACTCGTGAACCATCGCCAGAACTGCCAGTGCGACCATTGGATGTCTTGAGAGCATCAATCATTTTCTTTTGGTGCGCCTTAGCGGTTCGTTGGAACGATTCAAGCGCCATGACTGCCTGCTGATTCGTACCCATGAATACACGCTTCTGAACCATACGAGCGTGAGCCAACAGGTCATCCATTGTTAGGTGTCTGCGCTTGGCACGGCGTGGTTGCCAGCGACAAATTGACCCTTCGTACTCTTCGGCAAAAATCCACCATCCCTTTCTGTCACCGCCATCCCAAGTCGCACCCAAAGCAGATACTTCTCCCTTATCCGAAAAAGGAACGTCAAGGTAAAGACGACCATCAACTGTTTCAATATCTGTGTCTGTGGATTGCACAATCCACGTCGAAGGGTCATTAAGCATGAAGCCGTGGGCGCTGTAGAGGTCATGCAACAAATTACGAATAACGTTTTCTTGTTTTGTCCCCAAAGCACGAGTGCGATTGAGAATTGAAATGAACGACTGTATGCGCTTGCGAACACCACCATGATGCGGGTCTGGATTGACCAACAGCGGATTCAAGCCGTGACTGGTCTGCTCAGAAAACATTACCATGCTTGCGCCAGGTATATCGATATCGCCATGAACATCAAATACATGGACTCTGATTGGTTCGTCAGCAGTCGAATCCAAATTCTGAGCCATGCGAATGAGATTGTGCGTTTTTCCAGAACCCGACATACCAACCAAAAGAATGTGAGGATTCACAACATCAAATTCACGCCATACCACATCCTGTTTTTCGCCTGCTTTGAGTTTAGCTGCTTCAAGTCCAAATTTTATTTCAAGGCCCATAAACTAAATATCGTCCAGGTTCATCCCACTCAAAACAGACATATCTATTCCAGTCTTATTTGATGTCGTTGCTTCTTGTGAAACAGACGTTGTTGGTTTTGATTTTCTTGGAACTGTTGGCCTACTGATTTGAACTGGAGCATTATCATCTGCTTCTACTTTTGCTGGAATTGTAATTTGTTTTTGAACAGGTTCATTAATAACGTTTCGATCACCCGAACGTTTTGTCCACAACCCAAATTCCGCATAATTTCTAATAATCGATGCTCTTACCTTTGCAGATCGATTGCTTAATAGTTCATATAAATCAGGGTGTTCATCGCAATTAATCACCATATTGATACGAATGAAGGTCATGCTGCTCTCGATTTAAGATGTGCAACACTTGCGGAATCAACAATCTGTTTGACGCGCTGCTCACCAATAATTTGGAAGCCCCTTACATTGGCGAATAGTGGTTCATAGGCAACGGCAATTTTGTGTCTTGAAAAGGATTTTTGAAGAAGATCGCGGTAAAAATGATTTCCACCGCCAACCAAGACAATATTTCCGATATTTGCTTTACTACCAATCGTGTGCAACATCTGATTGATGGCTTCTTCGGCCTTTGATAAACCAATTGGCATGTATTTTTTCATGTCAACGATTTCGCCAAACAAACGCAATGGTTTTACTCCTCGAATGGCGGCATCAATTTTGGCAACTTCACCCAATTCAGTTTCGTCAACATCAAAATCTTTCGCAATTTCTTTTGATATTGCCCGCAATATCGAACCCATGCCACCGTCATTGGCTGCGCCACTTCGTGCATCAATGGTTTTCAAGCCTTGAGTCATAAGCCAGTCAATCGTGTAAAAACCTGGGTCGATGAGCAAGTTTGTCTCTTGGCTCATTTGTTGAAACAAGCGAGAGCGGACTGAATAGTCAAAGAAGCCACCCAATGGCTGTGGGTAAACGCGAACGTGCTTGACCGTGATTTTTTTCGTTCCGCATTCATGTATGCCAACACTACGTTGCGTCAATTCATCTTTGAGTTGGCCGTAAGTACTCACTGGAAGTCCAAGTACCAGCAAGTCAATGACAGGCTCATTCATGTAGAAGAGGGCACCTTTAAGCAAGGCCATGTACGCATTAGAAAGGCAGTAGTCCGCCATTAAATGACGATTGCGGGCGATGCCACTTTGGGCAAGTTCTGCATCAGGCCCAACTTCGTAATTGACACCATTGAAACTCACTTGAACGGTATCACGACGAGTAAGCATTCCCGCGCCCAAGTCGCCAGTAGTTGAGGTTTGAGGCGCTAGCGATGGGAACATTTTGCATTCGATTTCTTGGTTCGAAACTGGGGACATAGTGAATTTTGTGTTGCCGTAGCCAACATCAACTGAACGAACGATGTGAGTCATGAAATTTGCCTTTTGTCAGAAATAAGTCGAATTGAAGTCAATTTGAAGTTGTTGTTATTAAAAACAAGCACGTCAGAAAGAAGTCATGTAGAAGTCAAATATAAGGCATAAATCAAAATTTAAGACCGTTTGAAACATCTATTTTCGTGCTTTCAAACGTTATTAAAATAAAATTTCATTGTTTTTGGAGTGAGAAGTGAAAACACGTTTAGGCAGAGAGGAGGGAAATCGCCTCTAAAAAAGCTAATTTTTTCCAAGAGGAATATTTTTTTAAAGCAAAAAGTAGGGCGCAGCAGTAGGGAATTTGAAAACCCTAAATCGATTTTTGCCAAAATTGTGATAGGATTCAGGTTGCTTAAACGAAGGCGGATTGCATCTGTCTTTGTGTTCGAGTTAGCACCTTGAACGTGTTGAAAATGACTTCTAATTGACTTGTCTCTGACATGTTGAAAAAAGGAAGCTCATCTATTGAACCATGTCGAAAATAAGTCATACGTGACTTCTGACTGACATGCGTGTACTGAAGCCTAGACAGGCTATGTTGATTTTTTCCATTTGAACCATTAAGAGCCAAGAGAACGAACTGGGTGATACAGACGAATGAGCTGTGTGTAATTCAGGGATACGGGTGCTTCGGGAGGTCTGCGTAAAGCGACCAGAACGGTGGGGGGATAGGAACTTTTTTGAAACAATTTTTTTGAACATGCTGAAACGAGGGCGGATTGAATCTACCTTTGTTGCTTGAGCTAGCACCTTGAGCGTTTTGAAAATGACTACTGAGTGAAGTGTTGAAGCTGAGAAGCGGTATTGAGCCTTGCGAAAGCAAGTTTTTTGACGATTTTTACTAACCGAAAGGAGATTTTTGAGTGAAGTGTTGAGGCTGAAAAGCCATATTTGAGCCTTGCGAAAGCAAGTTTTTTGACGATTTTTTATGAACCGAAAGGAGTTTTTTGATAGGAGAGTTGAGGCTGAAAAGCTGTATCGAGCCTTGCGAAAGCAAGTTTTTAAACCCGATGGTCTGACCAACAATTTTGAGGGAATTTTTGAATGAAGTTTGAGATAGAAAAGCTCTCGATTTTGTGTCTAAGGACATCGACATCACGGGTGACTGCTTCCCATGGGGGTGGTACCGTTTTGAGGAGGGCAACTGACCGACATGAGTAGCGTCCTGTTAACAGGGGTCAGGTGATAGATTTGAGGTTAGTAATTTACGAGCTAACGTGCTTTGTAGATTACATAGTGGGAAACCAACCTAGATTTCATTGGCTGGAACGCTGGTGATTTGGGCCTCTTGCACGTTTTCAAGAATATTCGCTTAGCCTGTATGATGTTCCCCTGTCCTTTGGGAAGTAAAAGGAATTAATTTTGAGATATTTTGGTATGGAGCCGAACGTGGCTACAGACAAAAAAAATCAGTCTGTTATTAGAAGGGTAGGGCGGTTGGCCTAACCAAGGTGTGCAAAAGACCTGGTGCGTGAAGTGGCGAATTTTGGGCAAAAAAAGCCCGATGGTTAGTCGGGCTGTTAGTTGGCAGGGTAGGGCGCTTATTAAAATCTGAACCGCTACCGTTTAAATACTCATGTAATTGCAAATATCTTCATCTTCTTCATCAGCAAAGGAAAAAATCGTGATTATCAGGATCGCGCCAAAAGTCTATAGAATTGTGTAACAGATTGGCATTTTTATTTAACACTTTAATAGCGTATTGAACAACAGGGTGATCGGCTATGGCATCTTCAATTTTGGTAGAAAATTCTTCTCTGTGATTTTCGCGATCATCTGGGTCAATAGCAGCAAGATCACTGTCTGACATACCAGGCAATTGTGAATAATCTGGTCTTTCAGCTCCATCAATATCCAAAAAAATGCAATAGGACGGCAAATCATTATGCCACTCTTGTGTAAATTGGGTCGGAATCGGACTATCACCAATAAAATAGTTGCTATCATTAATGTGAAACATTAAATTTACTCCAAGTACAGTACACCATCCCGTTGCCGATGGATACTCTTCTGCTCCATCCATTCCTCCAAGCGTTGAAACAACACAATCGTACAATTCTTTCTCTGTTCTATCGCCACTTTCAAAGCCAGCAGATTTAATTCCTTCTAAAATTTCTTTATTAATTTCAGCAAACTGATCGGCGCTCAGTAAATTAGAAAATTCTATATCTACATCTTTTACAGGTATATCACCTTCATTTGATTTACTTTTCATATCTGTAACATCACCCTTCATGTCGCTCACGTCACCCGATATATTACAAACATAACCAAAAATATTTGAAAAATCGCCCCTAATTTTGCTAACGTTGCCTTTCAATTTGCTAACATCGCCTTTCAATTTGCTAACGTTACCAGAAATATTTGAAACATCGCCGCCGATATTATAAACGTCACCTGTAATATTTGAAACGTCCCCGCTGATATCGCAAGCATTGCTGCTAAGTCAGAATAAAAAAATTA
>SESH01056159.1_pt1 | contig 13292 bp, 9 predicted proteins | sample 3171561 | NCBI WGS metagenome assembly SESH01 (sample SAMN10866947, study PRJNA518727) | freshwater metagenome | biome: subpolar coniferous forest; feature: holomictic lake; material: water; isolation source: holomictic Lake 442 2011 16.5 m and 2014 13 m | place: Canada: near Kenora, Ontario
TGGTGACGGTATTGCTCGTGTATATGGTTTATCGAAGGTTGCCGCTGGCGAGCTTCTTGAGTTTCCCAACAATGTGATGGGTATGGCTTTAAACCTTGAGGAGGACAATGTCGGCGCTGTCTTGTTTGGTGAATCAAATCTGGTGAAAGAGGGTGACAGGGTTAAAAGAAGCGGTATTCTTGCTTCTATACCGGTTGGCGAGGGTATGCTTGGCAGGGTCATCAACCCTCTCGGCGAGCCAATAGATGGCAAGGGTTCCATCGAAACATCTCTTCGTCTTCCTCTAGAACGCAGGGCACCCGGTGTTATTTACCGTAAATCAGTGCACGAACCGCTGCAGACAGGTCTTAAGGCTATTGATTCCATGATTCCGATCGGTCGAGGACAGCGCGAACTGATTATTGGTGACCGTCAGACAGGAAAGACTGCTGTCGCCATTGATACCATTATCAACCAGAAGGGCAAAGGGGTTTTCTGTATTTACGTGGCAATTGGTCTGAAAGGATCGACTGTGGCCCAGGTTGTCAATACCCTTGAAAAATATGATGCGATGTCGTACACCACCGTTATTTCAGCGACGGCATCCGATCCAGCACCGCTTCAGTTTATTGCACCGTTTGCCGGTGCTACTCTTGGTGAATATTTCCGCGATACCGGTCGTCATGCACTGGTTGTTTATGATGATCTTTCAAAACAGGCGGTTGCCTATCGCCAGGTTTCACTTCTTCTCCGTCGTCCGCCGGGACGCGAGGCTTACCCTGGCGACGTATTTTACTTGCACTCCCGTCTGCTGGAAAGAGCTGCAAAAATCACCGATGACATTGAGGTTGCAAGGAAAATGAACGATCTTCCTGATGTTCTCAGGCCATTGATCAAGGGTGGAGGGAGTCTTACGGCACTGCCGGTTATCGAAACACAGGCTGGCGACGTTTCAGCATATATTCCGACCAACGTTATTTCGATCACTGATGGCCAGATTTTTCTTGAATCAAACCTCTTCAACTCCGGTCAAAGGCCAGCTATCAACGTAGGTATTTCGGTTTCCCGCGTCGGTGGTGCTGCACAGATCAAGGCGATGAAAAAGGTTGCAGGCACTTTACGCCTCGACCTGGCGCAGTTCCGTGAACTTGAGGCCTTCTCAAAATTCGGTTCTGATCTCGATAAAACCACGAAGGCACAGCTCGACAGGGGCGCAAGGCTGGTGGAAATTCTCAAGCAGGGCCAGTATGTTCCGATGCCGGTTGAAAAACAGGTTGCCATTATTTTCCTTGGTACTCAGGGGTTGCTTGATTCTGTTGAGGTGCGTTTTCTCCGGAAATTTGAAGAGGAGTTCCTCAGTACGCTTGAGATCAAGCATAGTGATATCCTCAAAAAAATCTCGGAGACTGGCACACTTGAGGCCGATGCTGCAGCCAAACTCAAGGAGATCGCGCTTAAATTTGTGGATGCCTTCAAGCAGAAGAACAAGGCGTAAGAGAGAGGAGACAGGTTTTCAAGCAATTTATAAACAGTCCCGTAATACATGCCTACATTAAAGGATATACGTGTACGAATCAAAGGGGTAAAGTCTACACAGCAGGTCACCAAGGCTATGAAGATGGTGGCCGCTGCAAAGCTGAGAAGGGCGCAGGAGAGGGCTGTCATGGCCCGTCCATACGCCGCGAAGCTGAAGGATATGCTTGGTTCACTCTCTGTAAAAGTAGATACTTCGCGTAACCCCTTGCTTTCTGGTCGTTCAGAGGTCAAAAAGGTGCTGGTGATTCTTGTCACTGCCGACAGGGGCCTCTGTGGCGCGTTCAATACCAACGCTATAAAGCTTGCGCACAAAATCATTCACGAAGATTATGCCGCTCTTCATGCTAAAGGTGGCGTTTGCCTGATCTGTGCCGGTTCGAGAGGGTTTGATTTTTTCAGGAAAAGAGAGTACAGCATTGTCAAGGGTTACCCTGCCGTTTTCCAGAATCTTGACTTCGGAACGGCAAAAGAGATTGCCGATACAGCCTCCGGCATGTATCTCCGTGGCGAGGTTGACAGGGTGGTTGTTGTCTACAATGAATTCAAGTCAGTGCTTGCCCCGCATCTGAAAGCGGAGGTGATTCTTCCTATTTCACCTGAGGCCTCTTCTGTCAAGGAGGGCGGCAGTGATTATATTTACGAGCCATCACCTGCAGCTATCATTGATGTGCTGGTACCCAAGCATCTCAATACCCAGGTATGGAGAATGATGCTTGAATCGAATGCTGCAGAGCAGGCGGCCCGCATGTCGGCGATGGATTCGGCAACCGAAAATGCCAAGGATCTCCTTCGTGCGCTCAATATCAGTTACAATCGGGCACGGCAGGCTGCCATTACCACTGAACTTAGTGAGATTGTTGCGGGAGCCGAGGCATTGAGCAGCTAAGAGCAGATTTTACTTTCTTTGTTTATGACTTCAAAAGCGCCTGCAAGGGCGCTTTTTTTATGCGTGTTGCTTCAGCGAAAGCCCGCGTTATGCAAGCTCATTCGGGAAATGAATTATATTCCCATGGGCGGTGGCAGGTTGTTCAGTCTCTTTTCACATATTCAAAGAAAGCATGGGCGGGAGCATGAAGATATACAAGTTTGGAGGCACCTCTCTGGGGTCAGCCGTGCGGATTAAAAAGGTTGCCGATATTATTGCGGGCGCAGTCAATGATGAGAAGCTTGTTGTTGTGGTTTCGGCCATTCACAGAGTTACTGACCTGTTGCTTGAAGCCGCCACAAAAGCTTGTGGTGGCGACAGCAGTTGCCGTGCGATTCTTGATGAAATTGATCAAATCCATATCGCTGTCGTCGAGGAGCTTTTTTCCGGCGTGCGTCTTGGTGATGTTATTGCTGCTATACGCTCTGATCTTTCCGATCTCCACAATATTGTTCAGGGCGTTTTTTTGCTCAGGGAGCTTTCCGAAAAAAGCATGGCGGTTGTACTGAGCTTTGGCGAGCGTCTGTCTGCCCGAATAGTCAGTTGTTATTTGGAGGAGCGGCTGGTAGCTTCATTTTTTCTTGATGCCCGTGAGTTGATTGTTACCGATGCCAATTATGCCGATGCACTGGTCGACACCCATGCCTCTGAACTTCAGATTAAAAAGCGTCTGGCTTCTTTTGACGGTGTGCCGGTTGTTACAGGATTTATTGCGGCAGCACCAGATGGTACGATAACAACGCTGGGCCGTGGAGGTTCTGACTACACGGCATCGATTCTTGGTGCTGCGCTCAGCGCTTCAGAAATCTGGATATGGACGGATGTTGACGGCTTTTTCAGTGCTGATCCAAAACGGGTTCGTGATGCACGGATTTTGCCCTGTATCAGCTATTCAGAAGCGATGGAACTTTCTCATGCCGGTGCAAGAGTATTGCATCCGCTTGCAGTTCAGCCCGCCATGAAAGCAGGTATTCCCCTCTTGATCAAAAACTCGTTCAACCCTGAGGCTACTGGCACACGCATTGAAGGTTCGACACCTCCGGATAGGAGTCGAACGTTGCCGGTTACAGGCCTCAGCTCAATCAACAATGTCGTACTTCTGAACATGTCTGGAAGCGGGATGGTTGGAGTTCCGGGTATTGCGTCACGGCTTTTCAGTTGCCTTGCCCGTCACCGTATCAACATCATCTTTATATCTCAGGCCTCCTCTGAACAGTCAATTACTCTTGCCATCAATCCTTCGCAGGCGGCAAAAGCGAAAAAGGTACTGGAGGAGATTTTTGTTCGGGAGATTGAATTCCGTCAAATTGATCCCCTTGTGATTCGCCGTAACCTGGCCATGGTTGCTGTTGTTGGCAACAATATGTCGGGTCATCCTGGTGTCTCTGCCCAATTGTTTGAAACCCTTGGAAAAAATGGCATCAATGTCATTGCTGTTGCCCAGGGCGCCAATGAGATGAACATCTCTCTTGTTATTGAAAGCCATGATGAGAACAAGGCACTGAACTGTATTCATGAGTCGTTTTTTCTCTCGCAGCGCAAGGTGCATCTCTTTATTGCGGGTACGGGCACAATCGCAAAAAGCCTGATTGGCCAGATAAGCGCCCATCGGATTAATCTGCAAAAGGATAACGATCTTGATGTGGTGGTCTGCGGAATGGCGAACACTGGCAAGATGGCGCTGAATGATAATGGAATTGACCTCCAGCATTGGCAGGAAGCTCTTGTGCCGAGAGTCGATCACCATGGTATTGAAGGGTACATTGAGCTTATCAGGGTACGAAATCTTCATAACACTATTTTTGTCGATTGTACGGCAAGTGCGAGTGTAGCAGAAAGTTATCCAGGACTGTTGCTTGCCAATATTTCTGTGGTGACGGCCAACAAGCTTGGTATGGCGGCTCCTTGGCCGCTTTACCGCAGTATCCGTGAAGCCCAGCGGAAAAGCAACGCCCGTTTTCTTTATGAAACCAACGTTGGCGCTGGATTACCGATTATCAACACCCTGAATGATCTGAAAAACAGCGGAGACAAAATTATCAGTATCGAGGGGGTTCTCTCTGGAACGTTAAGTTTTATCTTTAATGAACTTCGCAAAGGAGGCCGGTTCAGCGAAATTGTTCGACGTGCCAGGGAGGCGGGGTATACGGAGCCTGATCCGCGGGATGATCTTTCGGGTGCCGATTTTGCCCGGAAGTTCCTGATTCTTGGTCGTGAACTTGGTTTCACGCTGGAGTGCAGCGATGTTGCCTGTGAGAGTTTGGTGCCGGAGGAGTATCGTGGTGAGATGGGGGTGCCGGAATTTCTTGACCGTTTGTCAACTATTGACGGGTGGTATGCTGACGAAATTGAGAAAGCAGGAAAGGTGGGTATGACTATTGCTTACGCAGGTGAGATCAGGGAGGGTGTGGCGACTATCGGGGTAAAACGGCTCCCGGCCGCAAGCCCCATCGCCGGTCTTAATGGATCTGAAAATATGGTGGTCTTTACCACAGAGCGCTACCGGGCAACTCCTCTGGTTGTGCGTGGGCCCGGTGCAGGAGGGGAGGTGACGGCAGGCGGTGTTTTTGCCGATATCCTGCGAATCGCAAGTTATCTTGTTTAAGGAGAATATTTTATGCGTACTGAAATTGTGTCAGTTGGAGATGAACTTCTTAAAGGACAGCGGGTAAATACCAATGCGACATTTATCTCCGGCGCTCTTGCCGGTATAGGGGTGCAAACAGGAAGAGTTGTCGCCTGTGCTGATATTGAGGGGGAGATTGTTTCGGTGCTCGCCGAAGCACTTGAGCGGGCTGAGGTTGTTCTTGTTACAGGCGGGCTTGGTCCGACAAGGGATGACCGGACAAAAAAAGCGGTACAACAGCTTCTTGGAAGAGGGAAAGAGCTCAATCAGGAGGCATACCAGAATCTTGCTGACCGTTTAAAAAAACGGGGGCTGGAGGTATCGGCGTCACTCTCCGATCAGGCTATGGTGATAGAGGGCTCTCATGTCATTCCCAATACAAGGGGGAGTGCGGCCGGGATGATTATTGATTGCGGAGAGCAGTTTTATCATCACTTTCTGGTGCTGATGCCGGGTGTGCCCTCCGAAATGAAGGCGATGATGGATCTCACCGTTGTGCCCCATTTTGCAGCACTTTCTGATACAGTCATTCGTCATACGCCGGTAAAAACGCTCGGTATTGGTGAATCAACGTTGGCAGAGATGATTGTCGATGTCGAAGATAATCTGCCAACCGGAACGACTCTGGCCTACCTCCCTCATGCGGCAGGAGTCAACCTTATGATCAGCACTATCGGTTGTGAGCGGGAAGCAGTTGATCGCGATAACCGCATGGTTGTTGATGCCATTTTCATGCGTGCCGAAAAGTATATCTATGCGACCAGTGAGGTGACTCTCGAAGGGACTATTGGCGCCATGCTTTCGGCCAAAGGGCTGTCTGTTGCTGTTGCTGAATCCTGTACTGGCGGTCTTGTTGCCAGCCGGTTGACCGATGTGCCCGGTTCTTCATTGTATTTTCTTCAGGGTTTTGTGGTGTACAGCAACCATGCAAAGCACAATACTCTTGGGGTGCCGGAGGAGAGCATCGAAACGTTCGGTGCGGTGAGCGAAGAGGTTGCCCGGGCCATGGCATTGGGATGCCTGGGAAAAAGCGGGGCTGATTTTGCCGTATCGACAACAGGGATCGCCGGACCGTCTGGAGGTTCCCCTGAAAAACCTGTCGGAATGCTTTGCCTGGCAATAGCGGAAAAAAAATCAGCAATGGTGCACTCCAGAACGCTCTTTATGCAGGGCGATCGTGAACAGAACAAGCTCCGCTTTAGTGAGGCCGCTCTTCGGGAACTATGGGAATTGCTGACAAATGGTTATTCTTGATCCAACGGAATGGGGGCGGAGTGATTTATCAATTTTTTCTGAAAAAGAATCTCATTTATCGATAACTTCGGTGGCTGGTGACATTTTTTACCATTTACGAAAAGAGTAACGTTCTCAACACAGCCTATGGCAAGAATTGCAAGATTACCCGATATAGTTGCGAACAAAATTTCTGCTGGTGAAGTTGTTCAGCGTCCGGCATCAGTGGTCAAGGAGCTTCTTGAAAATTCCATTGATGCCGGAGCCAGCAAGATAACCTTATCAATCAAGGATGCCGGAAAAGAGCTGATCCGGATTGTGGATAATGGAGCCGGGATGTTGCGGGAGGATGCTCTCCTGTGTGTCGAGCGTTTTGCAACAAGTAAAATTACCGGTGTTGAAGATCTGGACTCTCTCCAGAGCCTTGGCTTCAGGGGAGAGGCACTGGCAAGTATCTCTTCGGTCTCGCATTTCGAGCTGAAAACCCGCACGGCAAAAGAGACTTTGGGTTTGAAGCTTCGGTATGAGGGGGGGGTTCTTGCTGAGGAGTCGGGGGTGCAGGGTGAGCAGGGGACGACCATCAGCGTCAGAAACCTTTTTTATAATGTGCCTGCCCGGCGAAAGTTTTTGAAGTCCAATGCTACCGAGTATCATCATATTTTTGAGATTGTCAAGTCGTTCGCGCTGGCATTCCCTGAAATTGAGTGGCGAATGTACAGCGATGATGAGGAGCTTTTTCATCTCAAGAGTCCGGATATTTTAGAACGGCTCAATGTTTTTTACGGCGACGATTTTGCGGCAGGCATGATTGGGCTTTCTGAAGAGAATGATTATCTCTCGATCAAGGGATTTCTCGGCAAGCCTGCAATGCAGAAGCGCAAGAAACTCGATCAATATTTTTTTATCAACCACCGGCTTGTTCAGAACCGGATGCTGTCACAGGCGGTCCAGCAGGCTTATGGCGACCTGCTTGTTGAGCGTCAGGCCCCTTTTGTGCTGCTTTTTCTTGGTATTGATCCATCACGCATTGATGTGAATGTGCACCCCGCAAAGCTTGAGATCCGCTTTGATGATGAGCGCAATGTGCGTAACATGTTTTATCCGGTTATCAAGCGTGCTATTCAGTTGCACGATTTTTCCCCTGACCTGGCAGCCACAGAGAGTGCGCCGTTCATTTCTGATTCATACCCCTCAGCGGTATCAAGAAAATTTTCATTTCCCGATATTCCGCATCGTGCCACAACCACCGGCAGCCTCTATCAGAATTATCGTCAAGGTGCATTTCAGGAACCCACGCCATTTCGTGGATCGCCACGGCATCAGCCAGAACTTTTCCCGTCTCACCCCTCTGCGGGATTGCCCGTTCCGGAGCAGGAGTTGCAGGAGGGGAGTGACCAGCTTGCCTCTGTACTGCTCTCTCCAATCTATGCCGATGATGTCGCGCCTGACCCGAAAGATGTCGAACCAAAAATCTGGCAGTTGCATAACAAGTATCTCATCTGCCAGATAAAGACGGGACTGATGATTATTGATCAGCATGTTGCGCATGAGCGTGTGTTGTATGAGCGTGCTGTTGATGTTATGACCCAAAGTGTTCCAAACTCCCAGCAACTGCTCTTTCCACAGAAGGTGGAGTTCCGCCCGTGGGAGTATGAGGTCTTTGAGGAGATTCGTGACGATCTCTATCGGCTTGGCTTTAATCTTCGGCTCTTTGGCAATAAAACAATCATGATTGAGGGGGTGCCCCAGGATGTAAAACCGGGCACTGAAGTGACAATTTTACAGGATATGATTGCTGAATATCAGGACAACGCATCAAAACTAAAGCTGGAAAAGCGTGACAATCTGGCAAAGTCCTATTCGTGCCGCAATGCCATCATGGCTGGTCAGAAGCTCTCTCTCGAAGAGATGCGTTCACTGATTGACAATTTGTTTGCCACCCGTGAACCCTACGCCTGTCCGCATGGTCGGCCCGTCATTATCAAGCTCTCACTTGACCAGCTCGACAAAATGTTTGGAAGAAAATAAAAGCGTTGGTTGCAAGTTTGCTCAAAAGTACTAACTTCATCACTATTATGCCCTTGTAGCTCAGTGGATAGAGCAACAGTTTCCTAAACTGTAGGTCGGCGGTTCGAGTCTGCCCGAGGGCACCTCTCTTATAAGTGGTTCGCGTTTCAGCATCACCCTCTTTTCATCAACGTTACAGTGTCCAAGACGCCAGCCACACGTATAAAGCCTGTCAGAGTAATTGTCATTATTCTGTTGCTGCTTTTCGCTGTCGATGTCGGACGCTATTTTTTTTACCCTGATGTCGGCTCTCTTGTGGATGAAAACCCCACAAAAACAGCCTTTATGGAGTATCGGGAGGCCGAATGGCAGCGGGATGGGCACTTCGACAAAAAAGTAGACCAGAGATGGGTCTCGCTCAGCAATGTTTCACAAAATCTTGTCAAGGCGGTTCTGATAGCTGAGGATGACAAGTTCTGGCAGCATGAGGGTTTCGATTATAAGGCCATGGAGCGGGCGCTTGAGAAAAATATTCTGGCCAAGAAGTTCAAGATGGGTGGCAGCACAATCAGCCAGCAGCTAGCCAAGAACCTTTACCTTTCTCCCACCAAAAATCCGGTACGCAAAATCAAGGAGGCCATTCTTACCTGGAGGCTTGAGAAAACGCTTTCCAAACGCCGGATTCTTGAGATCTATGTCAATGTTGCCGAATGGGGTGATGGTATTTTCGGTATCGGTCAAGCCGCCCGTCATTACTACGGTGTGAGTCCAGCTAAACTGTCGGCGGAACAGGCGTCCAGACTTGCTGCCATCCTTCCAAACCCTATTCTCTTTTCCCCGACAGGGAGCTCACGCTATGTTCACAATCGTTCCAGCCTCATCTACGCCATCATGCGGAGACGGGGGATTGTTGTTCCTGATTATAGGGAGGTTATGACCATGACGCCGGACAGTACCGCTGTGGATTCTGTGGTGATTGGCGTGCCGGAGTATCTTCTTGAGCAGGCAATGTCAGCGGACAGCAGTAAATCAAATATTTCGGATGGTGCCGAAGCAGCTCCGGCTCCATCCGAAACGCCCAAATAATTTATTCGCGTTCAAACGATGACTTGTCCATGCCGCAGACAGGGCAGACCCAACCATCAGGAAGATTTTCAAAGGAAGTTCCCGGAGCTATTCCGCTATCAGGATCGCCAACTGCAGGATCATAGACATAGCCGCATGGTACACAGACCCACTTTTCCATAGTTTAATTCCCGTTTATTTTATAAGGACTTTCAGAAGGACTTTCAGAACAGCAACTGATTATACAGAAAAAATTCAAAACCTGGCGACAAGAGCCTCTTTTTGATTCAACCTCGCTGCTTTCAGGCTGTTTTTCAGCTCCCAGGGATGAAAACCGTGACCGTTTTTGCTCATGATGTTGTTCAGGCAATGATAACATTACCCTCATAGATAATTTTTGCAGGACCTGTAAGAAAAATCTCGTCCATTGTTTCACTGAACTGAACTTGAAGAATATCCCCGCTTTTCACTTTTACCTGCACCGTTGTACCCCTGATTTTGCCCAATCGGTGACTCATCAAGGCAGCGGCGACTGCTCCAGTGCCGCAAGCGAGAGTTTCATCTTCAACACCACGTTCAAAGGTGCGGATGGAGAGAGAGTCTTGAGAGGTGATTCCGATAAAGTTAACGTTGGTTCCATCAGGAAAAATGTCTGTTCGGTGTCTGATGGTGTGCCCGGTTTCGTTGACCTTAACATTTGCCAAGTCAGATACATAAATAATGGCATGTGGAGAGCCCGTATTGACTGAGTGACAGACAATTCCCTCTAGGTTTAAGTCGTTTCTGAACTCTTCAGGTGCGAGCATCCTCAGCTTGACGGTTTCAGCGTCAATAATCCATGCGTCATAGCGGTTGCCGTTGGCTTCAAATCTATAGGTGTTATCTGCACCTGCAGGAATTCCGATGACGAAGGCGAACCAGGCGGCGCACCTTCCGCCGTTTCCGCACATTGAGCCCTGAAAACCATCAGCGTTGTGGTAGTTCATGCTGAAATCATACAGAGTAGATGGTTCAACAAGGATAAGGCCATCTGCACCAATGCCTTTTTTTCTGGTGCAGAGCTCCCCGATCTGTACAGGGGTAAGCTGAAGGGAAAGATCCATGTTATCGATAACAATAAAGTCATTGCCCGCTCCGGAGAGTTTGCTGAACGTTATCTTCATGCTTGGTAAGGTGTTCGGGATTAAAGAGTCAGCCGTAAGCCGTCCTGATGGCTGTCAGGGCATACCAGCAGTTGCTTCTATTGCTTTCATGCACTATAATAAAACAATAGCACATCAATGCGGGTGCAAAAAAATTTATTATTAAATAATTTTTCTTATTTTATTTCCAACTGTATCAGGTGATTTTCTTGGTAGATTGTCGGGATTGAGTTGATTGTTACTTTGTTTTTGTATAGATTCGTCAAAGGTGGTTGGTCATTGCGTTTCAGTCCACAGGAAAAGCTGGCGAAAAGGGCCGAGTTCTTCTGGTAAAGTGGATTAATAGTTTGATAGTATCGCATTGCTGATCGCACAATAGTTTTCTTTTCGGTTTCTTCAACCTGAATTATGTCCAAAAAAAGGAGAGAAATACAATGGCTGAACAAGTGAATCCGGCAGCAGTCAAGCCAAAGGGCGCTGTCCCACCTCCAAAGGGGAACGCTCCTTCTCCCAAGGGAAATGGCGCAGCGGGTGCTCCGTCTGTTATCAAGGAGCAGGATGCTTCGAAAATGAGGAGATTTCTGTTCCAGCGGACAGAAACACGCACAACGAAGTGGTTCCAGATTTTCGATACCGACAAGATTGATGACGAGCAGGTTGTCGGTGCTCACCTTGCTTTGCTTGGTGTGCTTGGGTTTCTGATGGCAATCTACTATATCGCTGGAATTCAGGTTTTTCCATGGGGTGCGCCTGGTTTTCACGACAGTTGGTTCTATCTGACTATCAAGCCAAGAATGGTTTCTCTTGGTATCGATACTTACAGTACGAAAACAGAGGATCTTGAGTTTGCAGCTTCTAAACTGCTTGGCTGGTCACTTTTTCACTTTGTTTCTGGGTCTGTTCTTATTTTTGGTGGATGGCGTCACTGGACTCACAATCTCACGAACCCCTTCACCGGACGTACCGGTAATTTCCGTGACTTCAGGTTTCTTGGCAAGTTCGGTGATGTAGTCTTTAGCGGAATCAGCGCCAAGAGCTACAGGGAGGCACTAGGACCTCATGCCGTTTACATGTCTCTGCTTTTTCTTGGTTGGGGTCTGTTAATGTGGTTTGTGCTTGGTTTTCCGCCGATTCCTGATTTTCAGACGATCAATGCAGAGACCTTCATGTCATTTGTTTTGTCTGTTATTATGTTTGCGGCTGGAATTTACTGGTGGAACAATCCTCCGAATGCGGCAACACATCTGAATGATGATATGAAGGCAGTCTTCTCTGTCCACTTGACAGTAATGGGCTACGTCAGCATAGCGTGTGGCTGTATTGCGTTTGTTGCTTTCCAGCAGCCATCGTTTGCCGCGTATTACAAACAGCTTGACACTCTTGCTTTTTATCTTTATGGCGAGCCCTTCAACAGGGTGAGTTATAATTTTGTGCAGGAGGGAGGCAGAATCATCTCTGGAACGAAGGAGTTTGCCGACTTTGAAGCTTTTGCCATTATGCCGAAGAACGGTGCTACATTTGGAATGTCAAGGGTTGTGATTAACCTTATCACCTTCAACCACATTATCTGCGGCGTTCTTTATGTTTTTGCAGGTGTCTATCATGGCGGTCAGTATCTGCTCAAAATCCAGCTTAACGGACTTTACAGTCAGATCAAGTCTGTCTTTATTACGAAAGGGCGCGATCAGGAAGTTCAGGTAAAGATTCTCGGCACAGTCATGGCGCTCTGTTTTGCCACCATGCTCTCTGTGTATGCTGTGATTTGCTGGAATACTATCTGTGAGCTTAATCTTTTCGGTACCAACATTCTGATGTCTTTCTACTGGCTGAAACCGCTTCCGATTTTCCAGTGGATGTTCCGCGACCCAAGTATCAACGACTGGGTGATGGTGCATGTTATCGTTGCGGGTTCTCTGTTCTCGCTGATAGCCCTTGTGCGTATCGCCTTCTTTTCGCACACGTCTCCGCTGTGGGATGATCTTGGCCTCAAAAAGAACTCTTACTCCTTCCCATGCCTTGGCCCTGTATATGGTGGTACTTGCGGTGTATCCATCCAGGATCAGCTTTGGTTTGCGATGCTCTGGGGAATCAAGGGGCTCTCGGCAGTTTGCTGGTATATCGATGGTGCGTGGATTGCTTCCATGATGTATGGTGTTCCTGCAGCCGATGCCAAGTCATGGGATTCAGTCGCACATCTTTCCCATCACTATTCAGCGGGTATATTTTATTATTTTTGGACGGAAACCGTGAATATTTTCTCAAGTTCGCATCTTTCAACCATACTTATGATAGGCCACCTTATTTGGTTTATCAGTTTTGCGGTATGGTTTGAAGATCGTGGCTCACGTCTTGAAGGTGCCGACATACAGACCAGAACCGTCCGCTGGCTTGGAAAGAAGTTTCTTAACAGGGATGTCAATTTCCGTTTTCCTGTGCTGACAATTTCAGACTCGAAGATGGCTGGCACGTTCATGTACTTCGGTGGCGTTTTCATACTGGTGTTTTTGTTCATTGGTAACGGCTTCTATCAGACCGATTCTCCATTGCCACCAGCGGTTGGTGATGCAGCGGTCTCAGGCCAGCTTATGCTGACACAGGTTGTTGACTATCTTATGAAGTTGATTGCTTGAATCTACTCTTGCCGGGGAGGCTTCAATGCCTCTTCGGCTGGAATTATTTGCTTCTAAAGTTTTTCATGTAATCTAAGAGGAGGGTTTTCATGGCCGATCCTGTACAAAAGCCAGATATATTGTCAGCTCCTGCAGCGAAGGTTGCCCCT
>SESH01017016.1_pt1 | contig 13286 bp, 15 predicted proteins | sample 3171561 | NCBI WGS metagenome assembly SESH01 (sample SAMN10866947, study PRJNA518727) | freshwater metagenome | biome: subpolar coniferous forest; feature: holomictic lake; material: water; isolation source: holomictic Lake 442 2011 16.5 m and 2014 13 m | place: Canada: near Kenora, Ontario
TGGCCGCCAAGGGTACGGTAGCCGCCAAGGGTGCTGTCGGGGGCAAGGCGGTCGGCGCCGCAGGAATTGATCAGGAGGTGGCACGTCAAACCGCCTCCCTGAAGGCCATGGCCGGCGGTAAGTTTGCCGGAGCCAAGGCAGGGGGAACGAAAATTGCGGGGGCCAAGGCAGCGGCGACGGCCGGGCTTGACAAGGAAGCCCTACGAGAAATGCTCGCGGCCAAGACGGCGGCAGGTGCTAAGGGCGCTGCAGTCACTGCAACTGGGGCCGGTGCCAAGACTGCCGCAGTCACTGCAGCTGGTACGGGGACCGGCGCGATGGGCCAGGTTGGCATAAACCAGGCTGCGGTTGCCGCTACGGCGATTCCGGCCGCCAATACAGCGCAAGCCATGACCACCGGTGGCACCATCTGGTCGGGCAAGGGGCTGAGCCTAGGGCTTGGCCTGGGACTCGGCGCCTTGGGTCCGGTTTTGCTCATTGCCGCCGGAGCCGCTGCGGCCTATGGATTCTGGCGTTACCGACAAGAACATGAAGATTATGTCGGCAACGAAGACGACGAGAGCAACGATTTGGCTGAAGCCCTGGCCCCCAACGCTAAGGCCCCTAACTCCTCGGCGAGGACATAAGTACATGACCGGTTTATTGGGTTGGCTGCCCGAGGGCGGGACGTTACGGACAAGGCTTTTGGCCGCCCTCAGCTATCTTGGTATACTTTGTTTTATCCCGCTTTTATTCAGCCGGGGTGATCCCTATGTCAATTTTCACGCAAGGCAGGGACTGGTGATCTGGGGATGGGGAGTGTTGGCGCTGTTCTCCCTCGCCGTTCCAGGGTTCGGCTGGTTCTTTCGTATCTCGTCCAGCCTCATATCCATGCTCTGCCTGATCGGGATCGTTTCCGCCCTGCTCGGGAAATCTTGGCCATTCCCAGTAGTCCACGGACTGTCGGAAAAATTATAGATTTGCGACAATTATAGACTTGTGACGGCGGGCGCAGCAGGAAGCTTTGATATAAGGGCATTTACGCTGCAAGCTGTTTTCCTGAATTAACCTATTGACAATCGCCATGACGCACCGCACTCTCACTGCGAATGAGAATGAGTTGCGAATTATTTAGTCCCGAGGAGGGACATATGGCGGCAGAACAAATGGCGGCAGCACTGAATCTAAAGACGGCTTCGAGCAACAGTGCGCCCGCCACCAAGTTTACGGTGGCCGATCTCATCGCCGGGCAAAGGGGCACCGTCGTTGGCATCGCCAAGGGTGACAACACCCTGAGACGCCGCCTGACCGCCCTGGGCATCATCCGCGGCACCGAGATCACGCTGGACCGAACGGCACCGTTAGGCAACCCACGGGCCTATTCCCTGCTCGGCTACCTGCTCTCGCTCCGTAACGAAGACGCCCGAAACATCCAGATCAGCATAGCCTGAACAACATCGCCTGAACGGCATCAATTTCCGCTTTTGTCGGTGAGAACTATTAATGGTCGATGCTGGAGAATGCCTTGGAGCACCGTAACAACCCTATTACTGCAATGCTGGTCGGCAATCCCAACAGCGGCAAAACGGCGCTCTATAACCAGCTGACCGGCGACCACGCCTTAATCGCCAACTACCCCCGCGTCACCGTGTCGCAGCGCTCCTGCAAGGCTAACCACAATGGCACCTCCCTTAGGGTAATCGACCTCCACGGCATCTACACCCTGAACGGCGACCTGCCCGAAGAGCGGGTTGGACGCGATGCCATTCATTACGACCACCCCGATGTGGTCATCAACGTGCTGGACGCTGGCAACCTCCATCGCAGCCTGTTTCTAACCATGCAACTGGTCGAAATGGGGCGCCCATGCGTGTTCGTGCTCAATATGATCGACGAGGCGCGGAGTCGTGGCATCACTATCGATACCAGAGCACTGGCGGAAGCGCTTGGTGGACCGGTAATTGAAACAGTGGCGACGACAGGTCATGGCATCAGCGACTTGGTCGAGGCAATCAAGACCACAGAACGGCGGCATGGCTGGGTTGTGCCCGATGTTCATTATGGCGACGAACTTGAGGCGAATATTCGCCGCATCCAAGCAATCATCGTAGACCTCCACCCCGCCGCCCTCGAATCGGGGGAGAGCCGATGGCTGGCAATCAAGCTGCTTGAAGGCGACAGCGACATATTAGAGCGTGAAGGTGATCACGAGACTCTAATAACTGAAGTAAGAACAGCCTGCGCTGAACTTGAAAACCATCATGGCGAAGAATGTGCGATGATGATAGCACACGCTAGATTCCTTTTTATCGAGGAGTTGCTGAAAAAAATTCGCCATGAGTCTTCGACGCCGTCAACATCTAGCAAATGGCTAAACGTCATTGACGATTTACTGCTTCATCGACACCTTGGTTTGCCGATTTTCTGCATCCTGTTATGGACTATGTTTCAGTCGACCTTTACCTTCGGAGCGATACCGGCAAGCGCCATCGGGGCGGCGGCGCAGTGGGCGACTAACCATCTCGACTCCCTAATCCCGCCCGGCCAGTTCCACGACCTGATGATCAACGGCGTGATGGCAGGCGTAAGCGGCACAATCGTATTTTTGCCCAACATCGTAATACTATTTTTATTCATGGCCCTGTTCAACGAGACCGGCTACCTCGCCCGAGTAGCCTTCCTGCTCGACCGCTTAATGCGCGCCTTCGGTCTGCACGGCAAGGCGCTGATCCCGCTGATCATGGGCTTTGGCTGCAACGCTGCCGCCGTGATGGCCACCCGTTCCATCGAGGCCCCTCGCGCCCGACTGATCGCCATTCTGGTGGCGCCCTATGTCAGCTGCTCGGCTCGGTTGCCGATCTTTATCCTGTTCGCCGGGGCCTTTTTTGACGACTGGGCTGGTAGCGTGGTCTTTGCCCTCTATATTCTAAGCGTCCTGGTCTCGCTGGGAGCTGCAGTGTTGTTTGACCGCACCCTGGCCGCTGGCGACGAGGAGTGCTTTGTCATGGAGTTGCCTCCCTATCGCAAGCCGCAACTTGCCTCGTTGCTTTGGCAGATTTGGGACAGCGCCCAAGACTACCTGCGCAAGATCGGAGGGGTGATCGTGATTGGTTCGATCGCCATCTGGTTCCTCCAGCAATTCCCGGTGGCTGCACTAGACATGCCGCCAGAACACAAACTGGCGGCTAGTTACCTCGGTAAGATCGCCGCAATAGTGCATCCAGCCTTCACGCCGCTCGGGTTCGGCCTCAACGACACCATCGCCATCATGACCGGGCTGATCGCCAAGGAGACTGTGGTTAGCAGCTATGCCGTGCTCAATGCCCAAGACAAAGGTTCAGCAGCATTGCGTCAAGCAATCGCCGGCAGTATGACTCCAACCGTCGCCATCGCCTTCATGGTCTTCGTGTTACTTTACACACCGTGCCTGACCACATTGGCGGTAATCCAGCGTGAATCGGGCAGTTGGCGATGGGTCGGGGTCTCGCTGGGATGTTCCCTGATTTTCGCCTGGGGTGCCGCGTTCGTGGTTTCTATATTCGGAGGTTTTTTGGTATGACCAATGGAACCTGGGTTGATACCGCCGCCCTGGTAGTGGTCGGTTTGGTCTGTGTTGCCATTATCGGCCGCCGTCTACTCGCCCTCTTTGTCAAATCCCCATCTTCCGGTTGCAGTTCCTGCTCGAAATGCGGCGGAGCCGGATCTCAGGGCGAGACCAAGGCACCTTGCCCGTGACGGCTGGCGCGATGGCTGGCGAAGTCGCTAATGAAATCGCCCTTCAGGCCTTGGCGGTGTTTCTTGATACCGCGCCATGGCTGGTGGTCGGACTGGTTGCAGCCGGGCTGGTCAAGACCTGGATGCCGGCCGACACCATCGGTCGTTGGCTGGGTGGTCGAGGCTTGCGGCCGACCCTTCTTGCCGCACTGATCGGCGCACCACTGCCTTTGTGCAGCTGCGCCGTACTGCCGGCTGCGGTCTCGCTGCGCCAAAACGGCGCGCCACGCGAGGCGGTGACGGCATTCCTGATTGCCACCCCCGAGACGGGACCGGATTCGATCGCCCTAACCTATGGAATGCTTGGGCCGTTCTTCGCCGTAATTCGCCCTTTAGCCGCGATTGCCTGCGCCGTAACCACCGGCCTTCTTATGCTGGTGCTACCGCCAGACCGTCGCCCAGGCGTCAAGCCTGCCGCTACCGCTGCCGCCACTGCCGCCACTGCCGCCACTGCCACCGATGCCACCTCAGAATGCCGCACCGCACGGTGCTGTGGCGAAGGCGAGATAAAACCGGCGGGAAATGGACCGTTTTCCCGAACCGCAACGGGTCGGACCCTGGCTGGCATCAACTACGCCTTCACCTCACTGTTCGAAGACCTTGCCCCCTGGTTGGCCCTGAGCCTGCTTGTCGCCGCAATCACCGCCGTGCTGGTGCCGCCCCATGCAATGGAAGGTTGGGGCAACGGACTGCCGGCCATGCTGGCGATGCTGGCCTTGAGCATCCCCATGTATGTCTGCGCGGCCGCGTCCACGCCGCTGGCGGCAGCGCTGCTGCTCACCGGGGTTTCGCCGGGCGCGGTCATGGTGTTCCTTCTTGCCGGCCCGGCCACCAACCTTGCCACCATCGCAGTGGTGCGGCGCGAGTTTGGCGGCGCCGCCAGTATGGTCTACCTCGGCGGCATGATCGCGTGCAGCCTTGCCACCGGGCTGTTGACCGATCTCGCCGCCCCCTTGCTGTTCGACCCGGCGATACTCCACCCGGGCATAAACGAAGCGGGCATAAACGAAGCTGGCATGACTTTACCATCCCTGGCCGGAGCTGCTGTGATATTGGTACTCATCTTCCGAATGGGCTGGAGTCGCCTGCCGGCGTACTTCAAACCGGCTCGGCAGTAACGACAACAGGAACGAAGGCGATGTGAACATCGCTGGCGTGGTGGAGCTGTTGAACGATGCTTTGCTTCAGGCTCTCGGCAAGAACATGAGCCTGAGCGGCGGTGCAAACACTATCAATCTTGAGGCGCAAGTCCAGCGACCAAGTCTCTCCCATCCGCCGCCCGCGCAGGTCGTCAACCCCGAGCACGCCGTCATGAGCTACCGCGATTAGGCGAGCCCGCTCCAACACCTCATCCGGAACCGAGCCGTCCATCAACCCATTAATGCTGCTCCAGGCGACTCGCACGCCGACTCGGAGCACCAAAAACGACACCAAGATTGCCGCGAGGTGATCAGCGACCAGCCAACCCAACAGCGACAACGAAATCCCGGCCAGCACCGCCAGCGACGACAGCGCGTCGCCCCGATTGTCGGCAGCGGCGGCCAATATCGCCGGACTGTTATTACGACGGCCGACACAACTCAGATAGCGATGCATCAGCTCGGCGGTCAAAGCCGACACGATAGCGCCGACCAAGGCAATCGGCAGCGGCGGCACGAGGTCACCGTTACTAACATGCGTGATGTTGTGCCACAGGAAGGCCAGGGAACCGGCAATCAGGCTGACGCCGATGAAGTTAGCCGACAGAAACTGAACCTTGCCAAATCCATAGGGAAACAATCGGGTCGGCGGTTGGCTGGAAAGCCTAATACTAGCCAGATTGATGCTTTTGGTCAAAAAGTCGGCAAACGAGTGCAGCGCATGGGCCTGGAGCGCCATACTACCAGTGAGCGCGCCAAGAAGATTCTTAAAGACGGCTAGAGCCAACGCCGTCAACAAATCCGTCCACGCTGCCGCATCGCGGCAATCCCGACACAAAACTTTTTTCCGCATTCTTGAATCGTCCACACGCACATCATAAATTAGCGTCCGTGAAACTACCACACCAACCCGCAGCAATCACAGAGGTTTATCAGCACCACCAACAAGGCATTTTCCGAGCCCGGGCCGCTGCGGCGTTGACAGCATGGGTTCCCGAAACTATATTCGCCAAGGAATGGGACCTGTTACTTTGTGCCCGTGGATTTTCGCGATTTGATCAAGATGGCGCATACCGAGCTAAATCCGGGCCGGATGCACCCGGGAGCCATGGAAGTTTGCTGGCGTGAAAATTAAACAGGAAACCCTGATCAGCGTAACGATCCTCACCGTGGTGACGGTGGTGGTAATCGGGGTCTGGACCAGTGGTTTTGGCCTCTTCAAGCACACCTCGATGCCGGCATCGGTCGCGACAATGGTCTCGATCTGGAGCAACGAGGTGTCGAGGAGCAATGGCTGGGCTCGGCCGCAAAGTCCGCCAACCGCCCCGGCGGATGTCGTCAATGGATTTACTCCCTCTGTGCCGACGGCCGCGCAACCGCTCACGGTTGGCGCTGGGCTGGAGGGTGAACTTGAGGCGGCAGCACCCAAGCCGCCTAATTTCGTTCCCGACAACCTGCAACTCTATGAGGCGCACTGGCAGGGCATGGACACCCGCCTGCTGACTTCGGAGCTACGGCGAAAATTAAGGTTTCCCAAGGGATTGACGGGAATTGTCGTCGGTGAAGTTACCCTGGCCGCCGCACGCTCCGGCCTGCTTGGTGGCGATGTCATTATTGCCGTCGAAAATCAGGCGGTGACTACGCTGGAAAACTTTCAGGAGGCGACCCGGACAGTCGCAACAAGCAGGGAGGCGTCAATAGCGGCGTTGCGCAGGACGGGGGTCCGTGATCCCGCCGGCAACCGCTCGACCATGGTCCGCCTGAACTTGGTTCTGACCGCAGAGCGTGAGCTGGGATTCGCTCAGGTCGAGGCGGCGCCGATGATCAAGCCGGGCGACCCCCGCCCCCATCCCGATCGCGGCGTCTGCACACAATGCCATGCCATCGGTACCGGTTTTGAGCTTGCTCCCGACCCAGATCTGATAACATTACCGCCACCGATGCTCTCAAGGGAAAATCTGGCCAGGGGGCTGAGACCCCACGAAGATCGCGGGCCATGCCAAGCCTGTCATGTGGTGACACCGTAATTTCATACTATAATATAGCTTGATGTTGCTTGATGAGGATGCCGTCATGAATCCGAAAATCCCACTACCGGACACAGCGGGTTTCTATCTGGAGATCGGATCGGCCGTGCTGTCGCGATGCACCTCGAAGCTGATCTCCGGGTTTCAGTCGATCTTCGTGGTTGATGACGATGCCAAGACCAACTATTATCGCAAAACCGGCATCGAACACACCAAGAACGGTCGCTACGAACGCGCCTTACCGCTACTTGATTATGTTTCGGCACGGCGACCGGATGACCTGGAAATCATGCTCCACCTTGGCTTGTGCCAGATCAAACTTGGTCGCAAGGAGGATGGCATGAAGCTGCTAGAGGCCGCCCAACTTTTCGACTCGACTAATCCTAACACCACCAAGGTTCTTGGCCTAGCCTACGCCCAGTCCGGAGAGTATCAGCGAGCCGTACCGCTACTTGTTATCGCAGCAGCAGCCTACCCCGACAATTTTAGCGTGTTGTATCGGCTAGCCTGCGCCTATGACAGCCTTGGCGATCATGCCCAGGCCGTCGCCCACTTTGAGCGAGCACTGGTATTGAGGCCTAAGGCGATCAAGGTAGTCCGCGCCCTAGCCTATGCCCTGGAGCAATTGGGCGAGCGGGAACGGGCGCTTGCCTGCTTCAAACGCGCCGACGAGCTTGAAGACGACGAGGCAAGCTAAGCAATGGCAAAACCCGCAACGGCCCAACCGATAAACGACAAGTCCGGCGATCAGATGCACCGCATCCGTCGGTCTGAACTATTGTTGACCGAGCTATACGGCCTGACGCCGCGCCCTCAATACCGTGTGCGCAAGGTACGCGGACTGCGAACCATGTTGGTGGTCTCACTCATGACCATCGCCGTGGCTATCTCTGTTGTCTATTATAAAATCAATATCTTCATTATGCATATGGAGGACACCAGGGCCAAGGAGGCTAACCTGGAGGCTGCGATCCAACGTCGGGTAAACTTGTTCACTAATGTGGTAAAATTAACGCTTAATCACGCGGCGCTTGAACATGCAGTGTTTTCGCATACTGCGGAAATGCGCACCGAGATCATTAAAAAATCCAAGTTGCCGGACGCTCTTGCCGAAGCCATCGGCAAGGAACTTTCCCGAGCGGCGCCAACCGGACCGGGCCAAGTCGGCGGGGCAGCTGGCCGAATGGACTGGGAGCAAATTGTCAAGTCGCTGGCCGGTGGGGACGCCGAGTCGTCGGTCGGGCGCCTGCTGGCGATGGTTGAGCAATATCCCAACATTAAGTCTTCAGAAACTTACCTGCGGGCGATTGGGGCACTTATCGAAATGGAGGACCGAGTCGCGGAACGACGAGCCGAACTCAATGAATCATATCGCCTCTACAACACCGAAGTAACTTCGTTCCCGTGGCAGTATATGGCCAGCGCCACCGGCTTTGCATGGAAAGACTATAGCCACGCCGGTAACGGCACGACTGCGGCAAAGGAAATCACACCGGAATTGTTTCAACAGCTAGTACCACTAACAAGAGTTATAGGAGCGCCCAAGTAATGTGGACTATTGTTCTGCGCGGTGGCGCTTTGATGTCAATAGCCTTGGCCGGTTTTCAGCTCTTTGATATTTTCTTTCGTGAGATCCGGCCTCATCGCATTTACACAACCGACGAAGCGGCGCTTTTACTCGGCATAGAACGTCGCATCGTCATCAACTTGATCCAGAAAGACGCCATCCGGGGCACCAAGGTAGATGGCAACTACCGCATTCTTGGCCAAAGCCTTTTGGAATATCTCAAGAAATGAGCTCCGAACTTTGTAGAACCTGCGGTGACCGGGTGGTCTGGTGGGGCATGGCCGCCAACACCACGATGATGATTTTCAAGGCAGTGCTCGGTGTCGTCGCCGGCAGCGCTGCCTTGGTTGCCGATTCGCTGCACTCGGGGGCCGATGTCGTCGCCGACTGGGTTACGCTGTTTAGCGTCTGGGTCTCAAAGCGAGAGCCGGACGATGACTATCCTTACGGCCTTGGCAACATCCAGTTCATCTCCTCGGCGGTGGTTGGGCTTATCCTGTTCGTCGGGGCGGCGGTGTGGATTTACGAATCGGTCGGCTCGGTTCTCGAAGGAACGTCGGAAGCGCCCTCCATCCTGGCTGCCGTCGGCGCTATAGTCTCGATTATCACCAACGAAATTATGTACCGTTACGAGATCTGCGCCGGACGGAAGAACAACAGCCCCGCCCTGATCGCGGTGGCCTGGGACAACCGCTCTGACGCGATTTCCTCGGTGGGCGTGCTGGTCGGCATCATTGTGGCCATCGCCGGCTTTCCCATCGCCGATGCCCTGGCCGCGATTTTCGTGGCCCTGATGGTTGCCAAAATCGGCATTGATCTTAACATCAGCGCGGTCAAGGGGTTGATGGACTCCTCGGTCGAGACCGCGACGCTTGAGGCGGTTTACCGGCTAGCCGCCGAGACGCCACGGGTAAACGGCATACGCTTCCTTCGCGGCAGAAATATCGGCGAGGAAATACACCTCGACCTCAACGTCTACCTCGACGGCGATTACAAAATTTATGAGAGCGATTTCATTGCCCAGGCGATTCGCGACAAGATCATCACCACAATCGCGCATGTTAAGGACGTTCGCGTCGGCGTCACGCCATCTGCAAATGTGTCCGAAAAGGTGCCCCGGAAATGACAAGGCCGACGCTGGGGACTAATGGGGCGAACGAGCCGCAGACGGGAGGCTTCCCTTGAAATTGGAAAATGTAGTGATTGGGATCGGGGCCGGCTTCGGCTTTCTCCTGGTGCTTGCTGCGGTATTTTCAGACGAGTTCAATGAACATCCCGATTTCGATATTTCAGGCCAATTAATCGCCGAGGCGGTAGGGGCCGGGGCCGGTGTGGGAACGCCCGGCCTTAACGCACCGCAAATGCCCCAAGATATCGCCCAAGGGATGCCGACAGGTGGCCGGATGCAGACGGCAGCGATTCCAGGGCTGGTTCCTTTCGTGCGTCCACAATCGGAGCGGTTCGCCGGACGGGTAGTCCAAGTAACGCCGCTTGGCGCTGATACCGGTTGGGGCCAAGTCCACGTCACCATTCGCGACGACACCAACGGGGCGACTCGGACGGTATCGTTGGCGCCGACTTGGTACCTCCAGTACCTAGGCTGTTCGGTCATGACAAATTATCAGGTCAGCGGCATTGCATTCCGCTTCGACTCGGTGGGGATTGACGTTCCCCTTTACGCACGGACGGTCAAGGTTAATGGTCGCCCCTGCCAATTACGTTCTGATGAAGGTCTCGCCCTCTGGTCAGACCGGCTGGGGCAGCGTCCATGAATCGGTGGAACCGGCTGATTGCCCTGACGCGGGCACAAATTGCCGTCCCGGTGCTGGAGGCGTGGCGACGTTTCAACCGCTTCTGGCCGCAGGGAATAACGCCAGTGATCGCCATCGCCACCGTGCTGGCGTCTGGCCTATTCTTTTTAACCTTTGGTCGCGCTATCTTGGGTGTAAATTCGGATGTGTCAATGCGGGTGGTTGATGGCGACTATCTGGGCACGCTGCCCCAACCTGTCAGTCCTTCACTGTTCGATCCGCTGGCCAACCTGTTCCGGCGGGCTCCCGACTATAAGTTGATGGTGATCAGGCGAATTCCGCCGATCGTCACCGGCAGCGGTATGCCGCACCCCTATGTCGGGGCCTGCACCAACTGTCACCTATATGTTGACGGTCCGGGTCCGGGAACCCAGTACAAAACCCCAGTAGGGGCTTTGCTTGAACAATTGTCGCGCCTACACAAGCTCGGCCCGCCAATCTGGCCCAATGCCGATATTCCGCATCCACCGGCCGGACGCTGCATCAAGTGCCACGATATCGTAGTCAAATTGCCGGTTGAACAAACTCCTGGCGGCTTCATCTGGAAGTTTTGAAGCTACGGCTTCTTTACCCGCTTTTTTACTACCACAACGCCGGTTCGACGGGGAGACTTGCCGAACAGATAGGCGGTCAAGGCGGTATCAAAATTCATGATGGTGCTGCGGACCAGGCTGCCCGGCGTCGGGCTGCCCGGTGTCGGACCGCTCGACTTGACTACGTCTCGTGGCGCGGCCCTGGGCGAGGACGGCGGCACAACACGCACCGGTTGAGGCGGTATTTCAAGTATGGGCGTTACTTCAAGCAAAGGCGTTACTTCAAGCAAGGGCGTTACTTCAAGCAAGGGCGGCACTTCAAGCGCAATGGGACGCAATACACCTACCAATTGGACCAGAACCTGACGCTCGCGATCGAGCGCCTCGATTTCCTTAATCAAAGCAACTTGGCGTTGCTGTGTTTCGGCAAGGCCGGTAGCCAACTCGCCGCGCAAGGCCTCAATATTCCGTTCAGCCGCAACTTGGTCGTCACGGGTCCGCTCCATTTCCTCGTTCAGCACATCCAGCTGACGGCCGGTCTCAAAGCATTCCAAGGCCAGCGCATCTCTTTGTGGCTGCAATTCCTGCACCATCTCCAATATATTAGTGCGCCGCTGTTCGGCATCAACAATCTCTCGGGCCAAATGCTGCAACGTCAGCAGGTCATTTTCCTGCGTTTTACTTTGTTGCTCACGCAGGACCAGAACGTCGTTTTGAAGTGCCGCCAACTCGGCACGGTGGGCCTTGACAGCGCGCGCCAGCTCTACTTCATCCTCGATCAGCGCCTCACGTCTATGTTGAATTTCCCGGATGCCCGAGAGTGCCACGCGGCGTCGTTCGTGCAGAGATGGCAGCTCCGCGTTTGCCAGGGCCAGTTCCTGCGCCTCGACACCTATCCGCTCTCGCAGCTGGGCAAGTTCGGCGCCGAGGGCGTCCCTGGCGGCCGTTAATTCATCAATTTGAAGCCGGCCGTCGGCCAAATTTCGTTCGACCGCCTCCTTATCCACAATTGTCTGGTCAACAAGGTCACACCCGGCCATCGCCTCAATCCGAGCCCGTCCGAGTTCCTCGATTTCACCCCTCAAGCGAAGGATCAAATTTTCGGCCGCCCGGATTTCGCTTAACTGGTCATCGGTGGGCTGGTGGTCGTATATGGGCGGGGCGCCCTCCGTGTAATAAACATTCGCGGCAGCGATTTGGGCCGCCAGACGGCGTCCATCGCGCACCAAGCAAAGAGCGATCGCCACAGTCAGGCATATCACCCCGATAAGCGATAATCCGCCAAGCGCCGTGACAATCAGCAGCCAACCACCGTCCATAACCACCCTCCCGGCCAAGTTACCGACCTCAAGGCACGACTGCGACGGGCCGGTTCGGCTTATCTACTTTGGGTCGAATCTTCTTTGCTCGGCTTGCCGCTGCCGTAAGCTGGGCCTGTACTGCCTCAAGTTCGCGCCTCGCCGCCTCGAGACCAGCCTCAGCCTCGCGCCGCCGCAGCACAATATCAGCTGTTATTCGCTGATTTGCCGATTGAAGCTGAGCCTGTTCCTCTTGTTGAACCGCGAGCTGGGCGGCAAGTGCGGCACGCTGCATCTTCAACGCCTCCACATCCGCAGCGCCCCGCGCGAGTTCTCGATCAAGGAAAGCTTTATTAAGACCGGCGCCGCCAGCGCCGACATTTGAAGCGACTGTAACCTGTGGAGATGTTACCGATGGGCAGGAAGCCGGCTGGTGTCCGGAGTCGAGCCAAGCGTTAACAGCATGTACGCTCACCAGTAGAAACGCGAGACACCCGACCACCGCCAACCCAATCAGCAGCGGCAGCAACCTCTGAGCCTTAGTCAGCGCGTCGGCAAAAGGAGCTGGCGAGTCGGCCAATTCCTGCCCATCTTCTGGTTCTTCAGATAATTCTGGGGTCACTGGGGCATCTGGGTCTTCTGGACGCCCGGATTTCGTTGGTGATGCGTTCACAACTATCTCCTGGCCGCCACTGCAAGCGTCAAAAAAAACGCAAGCCGACACTTACGTCGAAGGCCGATCGTAAGCGAAGCAGAGCCGCCGACAAATCCCATATGACCATTCCCATAAAATAATTCATATGCTGGGAATGGGGCGACGGATGGGTCTCGAACCCACGACCACTCGGACCACAACCGAGGGCTCTACCGCTGAGCTACCGTCGCCACCGGTGTTTCAATATATGCCTCAAGCAGGTCCGACTCGTCAAGCGGCCTTACGCACAGAAGCCGCTTTAATCGTCCGATCAGGGCGGTGGCCCTAGCAACTAAAAAAGACCAATAAATCATCAGGCCGCCCACGAGAAAGGCGGGTGGGTGCAAAAAGCTATGGCACTGCGGCTCCGAGGATGGCAGAATAAGCTTGTTAATAGGTATGGACCGAGCTGGCATGTGCCGTGCAACATCCACCCGGACGCTGGCGACGGGCGCCCGTGGTTG
>SESH01085847.1_pt1 | contig 13275 bp, 10 predicted proteins | sample 3171561 | NCBI WGS metagenome assembly SESH01 (sample SAMN10866947, study PRJNA518727) | freshwater metagenome | biome: subpolar coniferous forest; feature: holomictic lake; material: water; isolation source: holomictic Lake 442 2011 16.5 m and 2014 13 m | place: Canada: near Kenora, Ontario
GTGTTTCGAGCAGTGAAATAAACTCGGGGGGATAGACAGCGGCAAAGGCAGAAGCGGAAACACCGGCAAGAAAATTCCTGCGGGTAAAAAAATCGCTCATAGGCACCTCATGTAAAATTGCCGCAGCAGTCCGGACGGTCCGCCGCAGATAGAACTATTTTCCTTTAATCCACTCCTCGGCGATCTGCACGGCATTGGTTGCCGCCCCTTTCCGGATGTTGTCGGATACGATCCACAAATTCAAACCGCTCTTCACCGTATCGTCGCGGCGGATGCGGCCGACGAAAGTATCGTCCTTGTCGTGCGCGTTGATCGGCATCGGATAGAGTTTTTCCTTCGGATTGTCCTGCAGAACTACACCGGGCGCATTGTTCAGCAGGGTGAACACGTCACTTATTTCGAACGGCTTTTCAAATTCAATATTGACTGATTCGCTGTGCCCGCCGATGGAAGGAACACGGACACATGTCGGCGAGACGACGATGGAATCATCCCCCATGATTTTTTTTGTTTCGTGCACCATCTTCAATTCTTCTTTGGTGTAACCGCTTTCCGTAAATTCATCGATATGCGGCAGACAATTGAACGAGATCTGATACGGAAATTTCGGCGAATCGACCTTTTCGTTTTTCCATTCCTTCATCAGTTGATCGTACCCTTTTTGTCCTGCACCGGTCACGGACTGATATGTAGAAACAACCACACGTTTAATCGTATATTTGTCGTGCAGCGGCTTCAACACCACCACCATTTGTATGGTTGAGCAATTCGGATTTGCAATGATCCTGCTGCCGGAGAATATTTCTTTGCGGTTCACTTCGGGCACGACAAGCGGAACATTCGGATCCATTCTCCAGGCGCTGCTGTTATCGATGACTACAATTTCATATTTCGCGCATATCGGCGCAAACTCCTTGCTGACGGATCCGCCCGCAGAGAATAATGCAATGTGTGCTCCGCTATTTTTTATATTCTCTTCGTTCAATTCCTGAACTTTCCACTCCTTGCCGCTGAACAATACCGTGTGTCCGGCAGACCGCGCGGATGCCATGGGAATGAGATTCCCGACAGGAAATTTCCGTTCTTCAAGAACCTGAAGCATTTTTCTGCCGACCATTCCTGTAGCACCGGCAACGATAACATTGTACAATTTCATATAACCTTTCGTGTTATTTTAAATCTTCCAGTTTCTCTCTTTCGCGGATCACCCGTACCTTCTCTCCATTCACCAGCACCTCGGCCGCCTTGGGGCGCGCATTATAGTGCGACGATAAAGAGAATCCGTATGCACCCGCCGTGAATATTGCCGCATAATCTCCCCGCTCCATAAACGGCATTGTTCTTTCCCGTGCAAAAAAATCCCCGGTTTCGCAGACAGGACCGACAATATCAACGTGTTCTGTCCCTTTCTCGTTCAGCACAAGCGGAGCAACCTGATGGTGGGCCTGATACAGACTCGGACGCATCAGATCGTTCATTCCGGCATCGACGATGACAAATTTTTTCACGCCGTTATCTTTTCGGTACAACACTTTTGTGATCAAAATACCGGTGTTGCCGACGATCGCACGGCCCGGCTCGATCACAATTTTACAATCTGCCTGACGGAGAATGGGAAGAACTGAAGAAATAAATGCTTCGTTTCCCGGCGTGGCTTCGCTCCCTGTTTCGTGTTCCAATGGAAGAAGCGGGTGTTTAATTGCATTCTTATACGTAACGCCGTATCCGCCACCGAAATCAATATGCCGTATGCCAATACCAATAGCGCGGAGTTTCCCTACAAGATCGACAACTTTCCGGGCAGTCTGCACAAACGGATCAAGTTTCAGTATCTGCGAGCCGATATGCGTGTGGATGCCATCGACCTGTAAATTCGGAAGCGATGCGGCATATTTGAATGTTTCAATGGCAACCTCGATGTCGATCCCGAATTTGTTCGTTTTCAGTCCCGTTGAAATATACGGATGCGTTGCAGCATCAATATCGGGATTGATGCGAAGTGCGATGCGCGCTTTTGTGCCTGCGCGTCCGGCAATGTCGTTGATAACGGCAAGTTCTTCGGCCGATTCCACGTTGAATGAAAAAATGTCGTGCTTCAGTGCATATTCAATTTCACTGTCCTGTTTTCCAACACCGGCAAATGTAATCTTGGAAGGATGAAATCCGGCTTTCAGTGCGTGATGGATCTCGCCTGCAGAGACCGCATCGGCTCCGGCCCCTTCTTTTACAAGCAGTTTCAGCAGTTCGGGATTCGAATTCGCTTTCAGCGCATAGCATGTGGTATGATCAACGCCGGCAAATGCACCGTCTATGGAGCGAAAGTTTTCAATCAACTGCTGCCGGCTATATATATAGAGCGGCGTGCCGAACTCTTCCGCAATCTCCCGGACAGGAGTCTCTTCACAGAACAGTTGATTCTCTTTGTAATGGAAATGGGTCATAGTTTTTGCCGTTTATTTTATTCGAAGATCTCCGGAAAATTTCCGGCATTGGCGAACAATTCCTTGTGCAGCCGTATAACGACATCGTCAACATGTTCCTCGTCGATCACAAAACTGAGATTGATCTCCGATGCACCCTGAGAGATCATATTAATATTCACATCCGAGATCGGTCCGAGCATCTTCACTGCAAGACCGGGACTGTTCCGCAGATGGTCCCCAACGATGCAGACGATTGCCTTTTTATCACTGACGGTGACCGTGGCAAAATGTTTCAGTTCGCGGATGATGTGAACAAGATTCTTCGTGTTGTCGATCGTAGCTGTTACACTCACTTCCGATGATGCGACCGTATGAACGACCGTTTCATATTTATGGAATACATCGAAAACATTTTCCAAAAAGCCTGTTGCCAAAAACATTCGTGTTGAAACAATGCTGATAAGCGTTATCCCCTCTTTATACGCGATCGATTTCACGATGCAGCGCTTATCGGTCTTCGGCTTCGATACGATCAGCGTTCCGGACGAACCGGGATTCTTTGAATTCAGCACGCGGACCGGAATGTTCTTCTTCACCGCCGGAAGGATCGTTTCGGGATGGAGCACGCGGGCGCCAAAATAGGCAAGTTCCGCCGCCTCGTTGAACGACATTACTTTAATCTTTTTTGCATCCTTCACAACGCTTGGATCGCTTGAGAGGATGCCGTCTACATCCGTCCATATCTGGATATCTTCCGCATCGAGCAGCGCGCCGATAATGGCCGCCGAATAATCCGAGCCGCCGCGGCCAATTGTTGTGGTAATGCCGGCCGGTGTCGATCCGATAAATCCCTGTGAGATCACAACATAACCGTTGTTCACTTTCGGCTGAACGATCTCACGGAGTTTTCGCTCCGTTATTTCAAACTGGGGAATGGCTTTGGTATACTGCTCATCCGTGATCATAAACGACCGTGCATCGACCCAGAATGATTTCAACCGCTGCGATTCAAAATAGTGATGGATGATGAACGACGACATCCGTTCGCCGTACGCGGCGAAGGTATCAAGCGACCGGTTCGTCAATTCTCCCAAAACAACAACGCCGTTCACCAACGCGGCAAGTTCTTCTGCGATAACGGCAAGATGCTTGTTCAAAAAACGCTGCAAGTCGCCTTCAAACAAATTGTTCACAATCTTCTTGTGGCGCGATTCGATCGCTGCCACCGAGTTGAGAGCCTCTTCTTTTTTTCCGTGCGACGCAAGAGCTGCCGTTTGCAGCAATTGATTTGTAATGCCGGAGCAGGCGGAAACAATCACCACCGGTTTCCGGGGAAGTTCTTTTTTAACGATCTCCGTCAAATTGCGTATCGCTTTGGCATCTTCAACTGAAGTGCCGCCGAATTTCATAACAATCATTGTTTCTCTGCCTTCAAAACTGTCTGAAAATAATTTTTCACACGATAAGTGCGCCGGCGAAGCGGCAATGTCACCGTGTGTTTCTCTGCTTCATTAATGATAAAAAAAATCCCGCTTAATTGAAAGAATATAGCGGGATTTTCGCGTACGTATGTAAAATATTTAATGTTCCGAAATAATCCCTTCACGTTTCATGGATTCGTAATCGATCCAACCTTTTAACGTACGGTTGAATTCAACGAAGAGGCGGTCGCGCGTGATATCCTTCATTTCAAAAAATGAAGGAAGATATACGAGCTGCATCTGCCCCCGCGTACGTTGCCGAATGTCCGCTTCGTGTAACGGAGATGTCTGAACCGGTGAAGAGTGCAGTATAATTTCGTTTTTGAAAAGACGCAAAGGAAGTCCGGAAACCGGAAAGACCGTATCGGCAGGAACATCAAGTGTCGCTGAACAGCTCTTCCAATCGAGAGAAAAATTAAGCTCGACGGCAAGTTGCGGGTACCGGGCGTTTGGTGTGGCCGATGCCTTCACGCGGCGTTCGGTGAGAAAATTTACTGTTTCAATATTTCCGCCAATACGAGTGAAACCGCCGGTCAGTTCGCTGGTGATACCTTCCGTATTCATGCTGACGGCATGATATTCCCTTTCCGTGGTGCTGTCGCTGCGGACATTGTCGATCCAATAATAGATAACCGCTTTTGTTTTACTCACGTTCCACACTGTTTTGTTGAATTTTTTGATCGTGGAAAAATTCTCCGCATCGGATAGTTCAAGCGCGAATGCCTTACGGTAGAGCAGCATATTTCCGGAATAGAGGAGAAAACGGGTCGCCGTGGAGACCGTATCGCCGTTCTTCCAGGTTCCACTCAAAAATTCTACGACAATGGTGGGATAGTTCTTGCCGGCGCGGAATATCTGATAATGGAGATTCCGCACACCGTGGAATCTGAACGGGCTTATCCGGAAATTTGTGTCGGCAAACATTGACCGTTCTTTGAATGCGTCGGTGGGAGAACTGTATGGTTGTGTCGAGTCCGGTACTGTTTCAGTGGAGGGGGGTATATAGTTGTCCGTCCGCTGAACGATTGATTCAGCCGCCTTCTTTTTTTGGCAGGATGAAAACATCAACAGAAGCAGAGCGAGTACAATTATTTTCACAGTGTCGTCATTTCAGATAATTCAAAAGTGCATCGGTTAGTTTTTCTCCGCCGAAACGGAACGCATCGATCGCCGGCAATCCGGTCTTGTCTTCCAGTTTTTTTGCTTCGTCCCGGCTTTGTTCATCCGTTAATCCGATGGAATTAATGCCGATGCCGACAATTTTTGTGGGACGGAACAATGTAATCACATCTTCGTGCAGTTTAATGAGCGTGTTGACATCGGGAATGGGAAGGCCGTAATCGTCGTGCGTGCGCGTCGGTTGAACGCACATGATCATTGCGTCGGGCATCGTTCCGTGCATCAGTCCGAACGTTACTCCGCTGTATCCCTGATGGGTGAGCGCTCCTTGTCCTTCCACAAAAATATAATTATAACCTTCCGCGTTTGAAGCATCAATGCATTTTTCGATGCTGCCCGCAATGTAATCGCTGATGACGGCATCAACGGCGATGCCTTTTCCGGAGATCATGATTCCCGTCTGCCCCGTACCGATAAAATCGCTCTTCAGACCGCGTTTCAAAAATTCATTGTACACCTGAAGCATGGTGGTCATCTTTCCGATGTTACAGTCCACGCCGACCGTGAGAATTGTTTTTGCTTTGCGCGTCCGGTAGTTTCCTTTTGAAACGACCTCATATTCAAGCGGGATCTTCCGCCAATCAGTGATTGTTACATTATGTTCGTCAGCCAATTTTACAAATTCTTCGTCGTCCGAAAGAATAGTGTGCAGTCCGCTCAGAATGTGCATCCTGTGCGTAATTGCCGTTTTAATCCAATCGCGCCAGACATCCGGCAGGCGTCCGCCGGTTGGTGCGATCCCTATCAACAGGTGAGTCGGCTGAAATTTCAATCCTTCTTCAACGCTGGCAACAACGGGAACATCGCCGCCGTATCCAAGTATCTCCTGAGCTGTTTTTCCGATCTTCGTACTGTCAATAATTGCAACTGTTTCACCCGGCGTATAGATGAGGGCGGCATTTGCGGTTTTCGATTTCAACGGACTGAACCGGCCTTCGGCAAGAGCAAGTATTCTGCGTTTCATAGATCCTTTTTACATTAGTGGAAAACAATATTGATCACGAATTTCGTTCGCGGAAAATTCCGCCGGCAAACCCCTGAATGGTATCCCCTTCTTCGGCTTGCTCCAAGCGCTTCTCTGAAATAGAAGCAAATTTTTCATCAATTTCAATTCCAACATACTTTCTTCCCAATTTTTTTGCGACCACAGATGTCGTTCCCGATCCGAGAAACGGATCGAGCACAACGTCGCCTTTCCGTGAACTGGCAAGAATGATCTTGGCAACAAGTTTTTCGGGTTTTTGCGTCGGATGTTCGGTGTTTTCCGGCATCGACCAGAACGGAACGGTCAGATCGGTCCACATATTTGACGGATGCGTGAGACGAAAATTCCCCTGATCCGACTTTTTCCAATCCTTCGGTTTGCCGTTCTCGGTGTACGGTGCGATCACTTTCCGCTTCAGCTTCACGGCATCAAGATCGAAAGTGAATGTGTCGGACATAGTGCAGAACCAAATATCTTCCGATGCATTTTTCCAGTTCGCTTTCGCCCCGCGTCCTTTTTCCCGTTCCCATGTGATACGGTTGCGCACAATAAAATATTTCCCTGCAATTTCCTGGATCACCCCGGACGAACGCCAATCGCCGCAAATGTAGATCGACGCCGTCGGTTTCAGCACCCTGACCAGTTGCGAAAGCCATCCGTCCATCCAGACCGCATAATCGTGGTGCGATGTTGCTTTGAATGTGCCGGAATTGAATTTTTTTGTAAGGTTGTACGGCGGATCGATGAAGAGCAGGTCAACAAACTGTTCGGGAAAATATTCCGCTGCTTCATTTACATTCTGCAACACAGTTTTATTCATCAGTGCGGATGCAGGAACACTTTTGTTCAGGGTCAATAATTTTTTCTTGTACCGCGAACGTTCGGTCACGGAAAGCGTCATGGTTTTGTTACGCGGTGCTTTGGTTTTCATCGTTTTCAATGTTATGCTCTTGGATGAAACAGTTTATGCTGCTCTATCAAATGTTTTCGGTCTATATGTGTATAGATCTGTGTGGTGGAAATATCGGCATGTCCGAGCATTTCCTGAACCGAGCGGAGATCGGCCCCGCCTTCCAGTAAATGAGTCGCAAACGAATGGCGGAACGTATGCGGATGTATCTCTTTGGTGATCCCCGCCCTTTTCGAATAATTCGAAACGATCTGCCAGACCGAAACGCGGGAGATGGAACCGCCGCGGAAATTAAGGAAGAGAGCATCGTTCGATTTTTTCTTCCGTGCGAGGTCCGGACGAAGACGGTTTTTATATTGTTTGATCCATTTCAGCGCAAATTCTCCTATCGGAATCAGCCGTTCCTTTGAACCTTTGCCGTACACGCGGACGAGCTGCTGATCATCCATAATATTAGACTGCATCAGTCCCGTCAGTTCGGAAACGCGCATCCCTGTTGCATACAACGTCTCCAATATTGCACGGTCGCGCAGAACAAGTTTCGTTGCTGTTTCCGCCGCAGGATCCGCTGCATTCAGAATACCGTTGATCTCGTCAAGACTCAGAACGTCGGGGAGATGTTTTCCTTTTTTGGGAAGTTCGATGTTCTGCGTAGGATTGTACTGCGACCGCCGTTCACCGGCAAGAAATTTATGAAGCCCCTTTATTGCAGAAATATTCCGCGCGATGCTTTTGGAAGATAATCCCAGCACCCGCAGAGTTTTAATGAACTTCGAAACATGCTCTTCTTCCACCTGATCGAACTTCGTAATTCCGGTGTTCTCCAAAAATTGAACATACCGTTCGATATCCCGCTCATATGCCTCAACGGAATTTCCCGCAAGACTTTTTTCAAGTTGAATGAATCGAAAATAGGATTGTTTGTCGAACGTCATTTAAGATCGATAGTGTCGATGGTACGCTGCAGACGTTTTTCCGTTGATTCGCCCGGATCGGACGTTTTCTTTGATGACGGCCGGACGTTCACTTGTTCGGGAGCAGTCTGCGGTTCTGAACTTCTTTCGGGATACTGTAAACGGGAATGGTGTATGCCGACAAGAATTTTCAGAAAACTCGCTTTAATGATGGTCAAATCGCGCAGATTCAAATTACTGTCATCCAGTTCCCCTTCGAGCAAACGGAGTTTAATCTGGGAATCAATATTTGCTTCAATTTTTTCCACCGTCGGCTCCGGTATGGACCGTGTTGACGCTTCAATGCCGTCGGCCAGCATCACGATCGCCGTTTCTTTTGTATTCGGCTTTGGTCCCGGATACCGGAAATCATTTTCGTTCACTTCTCCCTTGTTCTTTTTTTGCCGGAGTGCCTTTTCATAGAAGAAGCCCACATGCATCGTACCGTGATGCATCGGAATAAAATTGATCACTGTTTCAGGAAGATCAGACCGCCGTGCAAGATTGACGCCGTCTTCGATATGAGCAGCAATCACCCGTACGCTCTTTCGCGGACTCATCGTGCGGTGTTTATTTTCCGTGCCGAGCTGATTTTCAACGAATGAATCCGGGTTCAATGTTTTCCCGATATCATGATACAAGCCTCCCACACGTGCAAGCGTCGCTTTCGCACCGATCGCCTCGGCCGCACTCTCTGCAAGCGCCGAAACGTTCACGCTGTGATGAAACGATCCCGGCGCCTTGTGTGAAAGCTCCTTCAGAAGCGGATGGTTATAATCGGAAAGATCCACAAGGGTAAGTTCCGTGGAGATATTAAATGTCTTCTCCAAAAAGATGATTACGCCGTATGCAATAACCGGAGAAAGGATCGCATTGAAACCGGCAACCAGCAGCTGCTCCGTAACGGCGCCGAATGCCTCATACCGTTCTAGACCAACGGCAACAATAGTGACCGTATAACCGAGAAAAATGAAGATGATCGAACGGAAAATTTGCGTCCTTTTTTTTATATCCCGCACCGTGTAGATGGCAAATGCGCCGGCAACAAGTGAAGAGAATGTAATGGTATAATCGTTTCCCCGAATGCCTGCCACCAGCAGGGCAAGAACAACCGTGCTGTAGAATGCAATGCGCGAATCAAAAATGACCGTCAGGATCATTGACACGGCCGGTACGATGATTAAATACCGAAGCGGAATTACTGTGCTGTATTGCACCGTTAAAAATGCAATGAAAGCAACAATAACAAAAAGGGATGAAACAAGGAACAGCATAAGATTGTCGTGATAGATCTTTTTCCGGAAGAGATAGATATACATCACCAGCATCCACGTAATTGCAAAGATGCGGATGCTTTTCCCGACGAATGTCACATAGGCATTGATACCCGCTCCCCGTTCTTCCTTTGCCTTGCGGAGCGAATCAAGTTTCAATTTTATCTCGTCCGTAATCCTCTCACGCTTGGCAATGATCCTCTCATCTTCGCTGACCGCGCCGATTGTTCGCGGAACAAGATCAACGGCATACCGTATCTCGCGTTCCGTCTGTTCGCGCTGATAGATAATATTCGGCTCCAAAAATGTAAGCGCGATCTTCATGGCGATCGAAACTGTATCATTCTCCCCCTTGTACCCCGTAATAAAAGTCTGCTGTACCGCCTTGCCGAGTTCATATTTATCCAGAAACCTGCCGAGCGGCACAATTTGTTCGTTCGTCTTTTTCCTTTTGGCAATCAATTCGTCCGGCCGGTATTGTGATTTCCGGATATCGACAATGCCCTGCAGATACAGTCCATTCACAACCAGAAGAACATCGCGGCGGAGTTTATCGAAGGAATATTTCGGCGGTTTCAAGGACCGTTGACGGTCCGCATTTTGGAGAAACCATAATGCACGCCATTCGCTTTCGCGGAATTGGATCGGGAAATTAACGAGGGCCGATTGGATCTTCTTCTCATCCTCTTTTTTCCGGTCTATGATCGCTTCCAGCACAACAAAGAACCGCTGCAATGAATCCAGATATTTTTCTTCAACGGCGGTATTCTCTTCGAAGACTTTGTAGACCTTCTCTGCCGTCAACCGGCGTTCGCGCGAATATGTCCGTTCATCCTTATAGATCGGAAAGGCAAAAGGTGCATATAGATCGTTATCGGTCCACACCATTCCGACAGGATAGTCCGACTCGACCGACAGTCCATGGGGGAACATCAAAGCAACCAGTATTACAAAGGTGCCTAGGATGAGCCATTTTGCCGGAAGGTTGTCCCGCTGCCGGAGAGAACGGATGTAGTGTGAAATCGTCTGCATTATGAGTTAATATGAAAAGAAAAAGAGAGAGAGGCAATATGCCCGTTTCGCCTTCCGGGGTGACCATTAAAGAAACTTCATATCGAAAACAAACGCGAAACATAATTGAAAAACGGAACGGCATTGTTTATATTGGTGCACGTTCGTTGATTCTCATTTGTTCATTGGAAAACCCATGATGCATCGTGCTAAAAAATCTCTCGGCCAAAATTTTCTTCAGGATCCCAATGTGGCACATAAGATCGTCCGGGCCTTCGATCCGAAAGCCGATGACAACGTGGTGGAGATCGGTCCGGGCAAGGGAGCGCTGACAGCACTTCTTCTGCAGACACTGCCGCATATCACCGCCGTTGAACTGGATAATGAACTTGCACCGCTGTTGCAGGAACAGTTCGGCGAAAAGATCACCATTATTCATAACGATATTCTGGACGTTTCGCTGACGGAACTCCGTGAGAAAACCGGCAAACCAATCCGGCTGATCGGCAATATACCGTACAACATCACCACGCCGATCCTGTTCCATGTGGTTGATTCTCTGCCGGCAGTGAAGGATTTTCTTGTGATGATGCAGACAGAAGTGGCACAGCGAATCGTGGCAAAACCTCGGACAAAAGAATACGGTATCCTCTCCGTATTATTACAATACTACAGTACGCCAAAAATGCAGTTTGCCGTCTCACGCAATTCATTCTTCCCCGTTCCCAATGTCTCGTCGGCAATCATTCATCTGGATTTTGAAAACTCCTTCGCACAAAAAGCATTGAACGAACCGCTGTTCCGGAAGATCGTCCGCGGAACATTCGGCAAACGACGCAAGACGCTTCGCAACGGATTAAAAGGACTGGATATTCCCGTGAGTGAATTTGAAGGATTGTCCGTCGATCTGGAATTGCGTCCGGAAGAACTCTCCGTTGGTGATTTTGTGCTTCTCAGCAATGAACTGGTACACATCGCGCCGCAAATACTAAATACAACTACGGAGGACGCTGATGGCTGAAGTAAATTTTTCTTCCCCCGAAGTGATCGAGGTTGACGAAGAATTGATGAATGATCTTGGAGAACTGATCCGGTCAAAATCCGATTTCCTCATCAAGAACATTCTCAACGATCTCTACCCGACGGATATCGCGCATATCTTCAACCGCCTTGAGTTTGAAGACGGAGACTATCTTTTCTCGCTCCTTTCCACGGAAGATCAGGGAAAGGTCATCGTGGAACTGGACGATGATCACCGTGAGCATTTTTTACAGACCCTTCAAAGCGCACAGATTTCGGATATCGTTGAAGAACTTCCTTCGGACGAAGCAACCGATATCGTTTCCGAACTTTCCGACGAGAAAGCGGAAGAGGTGCTTGAAGATCTGAGCGTTGAGGATTCGCAGGAACTGAAAGAACTTCTGCAGTACGACGAGAATACCGCCGGCGGTATCATGCAGAAGGAATTCATCACCGTCAACTCCAAAGATACGGTGAAAAAAGCGATCCAGGCTGTGCGGCGTGCGGCAAAACAGGAAGAGCAGCAGCAATTTTATTTTGTGTATGTCGTGGATGAGAACGAGAAACTTGTCGGCTCACTTTCCGTTTCGAATCTTATTTTGCTCTCTCCGGCCCGCCGGATTTACAAGGTGATGGATACGGACATCATCAGCGTTAAGACCGATGTCGATCAGGAAGAAGTTGCCAACATCTTTAAAAAATACAATCTGGTCGCCGCTCCGGTGATCGATTTTTCCGGTAGAGTTGTAGGACGCATCACCGTTGACGACGTTGTCGACGTCATCGAAGAAGAAGCATCGGAAGATATTCTGCGTATGGGCGGCGTCGGCGAGGACGAGCATATTTCGACCCCTCCCTTCATTGCTATACGAAGACGTCTGCCGTGGCTCTATGTGAATTTGTTAACGGCATTTCTTGCCGCATCGGTTGTCGGCATCTTTGAAGCCACCATTCAAAAAGTGGTTATTCTTGCCGCGCTGATGCCGATCGTTGCCGGAATGGGTGGAAATGCCGCCACGCAGACCATTACCGTGATGGTGCGCGGCATAGCGCTTGGCGAGGTCAATTCATCCAACCAAATGCGGGTGCTGATGAAAGAATTGCAGATAGGACTGATGAACGGATTTGCCAACGGCGTTCTGACCGGTACAGTAATCGCCATCTTCAGCGGTACGCCGATGCTCGGCGTGGTGATCTGTCTTGCCATGATCACCAATATGTTTGTTGCCGGCTGCGCAGGCACCGTTGTTCCTCTCACTCTAAAATGGATGAAGATCGATCCGGCCCTGGCCTCGGCGGTGCTGGTAACAACATTTACCGACGTGCTCGGGTTTGCATCGTTCCTCGGACTGGCAACATTATTCCTTTCACTGCTCTTGTAAGAACGCATGAAACGATTCTCTTTTCTCCGCAGCGCAGATCTTGTCACGATTATTTTCGTCACTGCCCTCAGCATTGTTGAGATGATCTTTGCATCACGGATCGGACAGTACCTGCTGTTCGTACCGCTTAACATCATCCTCTGTCTTTTCATTTATTTCAGTTCGCGGTACACTCACCGTCACGGCATCCGGAAAAATATTGTTATCACACTGCTGCGCGACTGGTATCTGATTCCTTGCATTCTCTTCATCTATACGCAGGCTTCGTCCATCACACATCCAATCCACGGACGCGATTACGACAGTATACTAATCGCGATAGACCGGGGAATGTTCGGCCTTAATCCAACGCAATGGATATCACAATTCGCACATCCTTTTGTCACGGAAATATTACAGATCGCCTATTCGTCGTATTATCTTTTCTTCGTCTTCTTGTTCTACGAATTGTACCGGCGGACCGATCATCATGATTTTCAGAACGGCGCGCTACTTGTGGTGTATGGTTTCTACCTTTCCTACATCGGATATCTGATATTCCCTGCCATAGGACCGAGATTTACGCTGCATAATTTTTTTGCAACCAATTCCGAATTACCGGGTCTTTTCCTGACAAACTATCTACGTGAGATCATCAACACCGGCGGCGGTATTCTG
>SESH01000376.1_pt1 | contig 13273 bp, 9 predicted proteins | sample 3171561 | NCBI WGS metagenome assembly SESH01 (sample SAMN10866947, study PRJNA518727) | freshwater metagenome | biome: subpolar coniferous forest; feature: holomictic lake; material: water; isolation source: holomictic Lake 442 2011 16.5 m and 2014 13 m | place: Canada: near Kenora, Ontario
GCCGATAATGCTACCGAAACCGAGAGGATTGCCAAACAGTCGGCCCAAGATGCCACAAAGAGCGGCTCCGTCGTTAATAAGGCGGTTGGGGCAATGAAGATCATCGCCGAAAAGATTAACATCGTCCAGGAAATAGCCCGCCAGACTGACCTGTTGGCCCTCAACGCGGCCATTGAGGCGGCTCGGGCGGGAGAACATGGCAAGGGCTTCGCCGTGGTTGCCTCCGAGGTACGCAAGCTTGCCGAACGCAGCCGGGCGGCATCCACCGAAATTAGCGCACTGTCCATCCAGACCCTCATTACTTCTGAGGAAGCCGAGCAGATGCTGGCCAAGCTGGTTCCTGACATCCAGCGCACGGCCAACTTGGTGGCTGAGATTAGCTCGGCGGCGCGGGAACAGAACGCGGGCGTCGAACAAATCAACACCGCAATTCAGCAGCTTGACCAGGTAACGCAGTCCAATTCGGCATCGTCGGAAGAAATGTCCTCAACCTCCGAGGAATTGTCAGCCAGCGCCGAAGCCATGTCAACAAGTGCCAGCGCAATGTCTGAAAGCGCTGATGATTTGAATAACAGTGCAGCTGAAATGTCAGCAGTTTCTGAAGATCTGCGTTCACAAGCGGAAAATTTGCAAACAGCAATCTCTTTCTTCATTTTGAGCGGTAGCACCAGGGATTCGATGATTCGTCATCTGTCCTTGATTGAGCGGACTAAGGCTGACCACACTGCCTTTCGCAAGAAGATTATCGACACTGTCGCTGGTCAAGGTGACGCTAACCCCGACAAGTTGGCTGACCATCATACCTGCCGTCTTGGCAAGTGGTATGACAATATTCAATTGCCGGCAATCCGCATGAACCACAACTTCATCAATCTGGAACGGCCGCACGCCTCGGTGCATGAAAGTGGCAAGCGGGCGCTGCGCTGCCATATTGCCGGCGATAGCGGCGGCGCGCATGATGCCTTGTTTGAACTGGAGCAGGCATCTGAGCATGTCCTGGAGTTGCTGGAGGGGCTTGCGCAAGATGTTCGCGCCTCTCGCCGTTCACCGGCAGGGCGTTTGCCCCAACAAGCACCAGTCGCAACCAAGCAGGCGGCGCCCGTTTCGGCACCGGTGCCTGTCCCGCAACGGGCACTGCCGACGAGGCCGGCGCGAGCTCCCGCACCAGCCCCCTCACCAGTCAGGCAAACAGCGGCACCGACAAAATCTCAGCATACCGCCGAGCATCGCCCTCAGCCTACTTTGCGCAAGGGACATGCGCTCAAACTTAGCGATCATCAAGCGCGTAATGCCAGGGAAGATGACGACAGCGGTTTTGAACGCTACTGAGTATTTGTCATCTTCCGTACGCCCCACTCTCTAAACTTTCTCTACCTAAACTTTCTCTACGGCGATGGTTAGCGACGAACTCGGCAAAGGCATCGGCCGGCATTGGGCGGGCGATATGGAAGCCCTGAACCTCGTCACAGCCCAGGCTCCGCAACTCGTTCATAGTGGCCAGGTTCTCGACACCCTCGGCGATGGTACTCAGTCCCAAGTTACTAGCCATCTGAATAATAGTTCTCACGATGGCGGCCGAGCCGGCAATCTCCTGCGGTCCGTCATGGTCGCCGGCTCTTACACCACTTCCTGGGACACGATCGGAGGGCGTGTCGGTCGGCTGGATGTTCCCCGTGGCAAGAGGGAGTAAGTCATGAGTGTTCACTGTCACCCAATCTAACCCGTAACAGCCGCGAAGGCCTACTGCCGCGCGTGCCATCCTGCGGGCTGTCCAAAATGCAGCGAACGGGACGCCGCCCCCTGAACCATGGCTTTCTCGTCATCCGGCAGTGAGCCGCTGGTATTAGACCTGACAGTTGGTGCTGCCATGCATAGGCATGTCAAAATTCACCAAGAGGGTCGGGACGCTCCCTGACCCGCCGGTGCCGGGGTTCTTGATATTGCACATCGAGACCGTGCCATTGAAGGGGGTCACGCCGGTGTAAATGTTGATGCCGGCGGTAGAGACGATGGCGGTGTCTGATCCCTTGATCCCCTTGAGGGCAAGGTGCATACAGAAGTCGTTTATCATATCCTGGCTGGCGCCCGGAAGCTCAATGTACAGCCCACCGTGGGCCGAGATGGATTTGGTCGAAGTGCTGGAACTGGCCGAAGCTGCCGCCGTGTTGCCGCCAACAAAAGCAGAAGCTTTCTGCGTCGTGTCAGTTTCGTTGAACTTGAACGCAACATCGTCGGCGACGAAAATCCGAAAGGGCCGGAGATTGAACGAGCCGGCATATTCCGCCGTGATATGGTTGAGGGAAACTGACTGGCTTCGCTCTATGTCGGTTTCGAACTCGGAGCCTGCAACGGCGAAGCCATCGGAGGACAGCGCCGCGCCCTTGGTCTGCCTGGATCCGGTTTCTACCAACGCGGCTGATCCCCCAATCAGATTTTGCCCCGGCCTTTCACCGAAGGCCCAGGGGAACAGGTCGCTTTCATTCACAGCTAAGCTCAGCCCCTGCGTGTTGGGCGGGGGGGCTGAAAAGTTAAATAACGAATTTCGAGGTACCTCGCGGACCTCGCCGATGGCCTCAGCCCGATCGTCTGTTCTACCTTCTAGAAGCTCCGCGTCACCGGTAACTTGTTTATCGCCAGTTGCGTGGTTGTCGCTAGGCTTGTCGCCGGCCTTGTCGCCGGCCTTGTCTTTATGCTGGTGACTGGCGGCCATCGGCGGTTTGGCGTCCAGCAGTTTGGAAAAACCATCCACCATCTGGGAGATCTTATCTTTCGGGACGCCGAGAATCGTCAGCACCCGTTCCACATCTTTCAGCAGGGCGTGCTGGGCGAGTTGAAGCCTCGCTTGGGTGGCCGCAGCGTGAGAGGTTTTGGCCGCTGGACCACTGCCAGTGGCTCCTGCAAGCTTGTTTGGCGACTGGCCGGCTCGGGCTCCCGCAATCAAGCGGTCATACCCGGTTGAAGATAAGGCTGTGGAAAGTGAATTAATGTCGCTCATAGCCTGCTCCCTTGATCTTCTGGTCAAGGCATGACGTCGTAAGACGTCACACTACGGGTACGCTTGCAAAGCGGCGATCCATTCTCGGACACCACTCAAGTGAGGCAGGCTATCATACTTCGTGGCGACAAGCTACATAAAGTTCAGCGACATAAGTACAACATGACCTAGCGGTAAATCAGATCTACCAGATCGACAACTTCAGTTAACCTGCAGTATATCGTGCCCTTCGCTGTTCATGCCCTTGGCCTCCTTTGGGCCACCGGAGTGAAGAAGGGGACTCCACACACCGGCTGCCTGTTGGGAACTCGGCCAGCAAAGAGTGGAATGGTGGATGACGGCGTGGGTGCCTAGAGGGGCGTCGCCTCAAGCTTTACGAAGGTGGCGAATCAGGACAAGTGTAGGCGCCACTTTACGGCGACTTCCGTCGCAACTTGTGGTAGAATTCGGCGGCGGGGTGGAGGAGGGGTGGAAGCTGAAATTTGGAGGGCGTTCCGGCCAGCGCCGCTCGCCCTAACCCCTTGAAATGCTTGGTGCCCCCGGCCAGAATCGAACTGGCACGCCCTTGCGAGCAACAGATTTTGAGTCTGCCGCGTCTACCAGTTCCGCCACAGGGGCACTGCACGACCTTCGAATTGACATTACCATGGCTAGAGTTTGGGTCAACAGCAATTATCAATGAGACCGTGTAGCAGAGTCATTAATCTCACAGTTAGCCTGCGGTAGCTTGCGGCAAATTGTCGCATGTCCACATTGGGGGATTCTCAAATCCCTAAAAATACGATTCTTAACGGATATGGGGTGCCTCGATTCGCTATTCAGGTATCGGCGGCCCAACACCATTGACCGTAGAATCGGCAGTCGCTAAAGATGGGGCACCAAAGTTCGGAGGGTTAAGGTAATGAATTCAGATTATCGCGCATCAGATACTGTATTCCTTGATATCAAAACGATAGTCTTGGAGCATGGAGGTTTGATGGCAACCATTGATCAACTGAACAATGTGATAGGTTGCGACGAATCAGCGGCAAACGTTCGGCTCGGCGAGTTCGCCTCATCCGTTTATCAGCATTTTCAGTACGAGGAGCGCATAATGGAGATGGCGATGTATCCATTGCGCGACATTCATACCAATGAGCACAATCGTCTGATGGAGGCCGTAGTTGGAGCAACTAAAAGTCGAATTAATCCTCGCCAACCAATCACCCGCATCTCCGAGAATCTCCGTACAATATTTGGGGTTCATGCCGATTTTTATGACAAGGTATTTGTAGAGTACCTGAAAAAGAAATTTTCTTGCTGACGGGACCGCCTGCCATGCTCGACCTCCGCGCCATTCGCGATGATCCCGAGGCTTTTGACCGCGCCTGCCGCCGTCGCGGCTTGGAGCCGCAGTCGGCCATCTTGCTCAGTCTCGACGCACGACGTCGCGTGGCTCAGACCGCGATACAGGAGCTGAAACAGCGCCGCAATGAGGTTTCCAAATCGATCGGTCTGGCTCGCAAATCGGGATTGGATTTCGACCTTCTCGCGCAAGAAATCGTTTCCATCAAGGAGCAATTGCCGAGATTGGAAGACGAGGAGCAAACCACCGGGAATTCGCTCGACCAGCTGCTGACCACGCTTCCCAACCCTCCCGCCGACGATGTGCCAGACGGCCCCGACGAAAAGCATAATATTGAGTTGCGCCGTTTCGGCTCGCCACTCACTATCACCGCGCCTCTCGAACATTTCGATTTGGGCGAAAAGCTTGGGATGATGGATTTTGCCGGGGCGGCTTTACTGTCCGGTGCCCGCTTTACTGTGCTGCGCGGCGGGCTAGCGCGGCTGGAGCGGGCGCTTGGACAGTTCATGCTTGACCTCCACACCACCGAGCATAGCTACACCGAGATCAATCCGCCGCTGATGGTGCGCGATACCGCCATGTTCGGCACCGGACAATTGCCCAAATTTGCCGAGGACTTGTTCCAAACCACCAGCGGCCACTGGCTGATCCCAACCGCCGAGGTTCCTCTGACCAATCTGGTGGCTGGCAAAATTCTCGATAATGAGGAATTGCCGCTGCGGCTGACCGCGCTGACTCCGTGCTTTCGCGCCGAGGCTGGTGCCGCCGGCAAAGACACCCGTGGCATGATTCGCCAACACCAGTTCTGGAAGGTCGAGTTGGTTAGCGTCGTCGCCCCGGATCAGTCCGAGACCGAACATGAACGCATGACCGGGTGTGCCGAAACCGTGCTTAAACGGCTCGGCCTGCCGTTCCGCACCATCGTGCTATGCACCGGAGACATGGGCTTTGCTGCGCGCAAGACCTATGACATAGAGGTATGGCTGCCCGGACAGAATGCCTACCGTGAAATATCTTCATGCTCGAGCTGCGGTGACTTCCAGGGACGGCGTATGAAGGCACGTTGCCGGGCGCGCGGGATCAAGGACGCTACCCGCATTGTTCATACTCTTAATGGCTCGGGCGTCGCGGTCGGGCGCTGCTTGATCGCAGTGATGGAGAACTACCAGCGGCCCGACGGCTCGATCCTGGTGCCGGAGGTACTGCGTCCCTATATGGGCGGCTTGGAGTTGATCAGCCGTGGCATTTGAACTACCGACCGATCTGAGACACGCGCGCATCCTGCTGTCCAACGACGACGGCATCAATGCTCCTGGACTAGCTGTGTTGGAGCGCATCGCCCGCAGCCTCAGCGACGATGTTTGGATTGTCGCCCCGGAAACCGAGCAGTCGGCCTCCAGCCACTCCCTGACATTGCAGCGGCCGTTGCGGCTGCGTGAGATTAATGAGCGCCGTTTCGCCGTTGATGGCACGCCAACTGACTGCGCTTTGCTGGCGATCAACCTGATCATGCGGGAGCGCAAACCAGACTTGGTACTGTCGGGAGTTAATTTTGGCCGTAACATCAGCGACGACATTACTTATTCCGGGACCATCGCTGTGGCCATGGAAGCGACGCTGCTGGGCGTGCCGGCCATCGCCATGAGCCAAGCCGTTGATGCTTCGGGCAGCATCGACTGGAGCGCCGCCGAAAGCTGGGGCCCGCAATTGATACGCCGGGTGGCTGGCATGTCGTGGCCGGATACTGTTCTGGTCAACATTAACTTTCCGGCAGTCCCGGCTGATCAGGTTACCGGCATCCAGGTAGTACCCCACGGCAAGCGCAAAATCGCCGACGAGGTATGCGAGCGAGTCGACCCGCGCGGCCGGACCTATTATTGGGTCGGCCCCTTGTATGAGTCGGAGACTATGGCTTTGGGAACCGATCTTGCTGTAGTATCCGGGGGCGGCATCGCAATTACGCCGCTGCACCTGGATTTGACCCACGGCCCGACCCTGGAGTCACTCAGGCTTGTTTTCGCCCAGCCGACCCAGACCTAACCTACATCTTCAGACATAACCTATATCTTCAGACCTAACCTACATCTAATGAGCGCAGATCCACGCAACATTCGCTTGATCATGGCACTCCGCCGCAACGGCGTGACTGATGCTGTAGTGCTGGGTGCAATTGAGCGCGTGCCGCGCGAGCGCTTTGTGCCACCTGCGTTTTTTGACCAAGCATACGAGGACATGCCGCTGCCCATCGGTTACGGCCAGACCATCAGTCAGCCGCTGGTGGTGGCTTTGATGACTCAAGTGCTGGAGGTCGATAAAAGCCATCGCGTCCTAGAAATCGGAACCGGCAGCGGTTATCAAGCCGCAGTGCTGGCGCGGCTGTGTCGACACGTGTATAGTGTGGAGCGGCTGCAGGTTTTGCTGACTGACGCTAGACGTCGATTCGATGAACTTGGGCTGTACAATATCACCACCCGGCTTGGGGATGGTACTTTGGGATGGCCTGAGGAGGCGCCTTTTGACCGAATCATGGTCACGGCGGGTGCTCTTGGTTCCGACCCGCCATTGGCCCTGACCGAGCAACTGGTGGTAGGGGGTATTTTGGTTATCCCGCTCGGCTGCGATCGCTGGGAGCAGCGGGTCATTCGCATCCAGCGTACCGAAACCGGTTTTCAGCGGGAGGATTTGTGGCCCGTTCGTTTTGTGCCCTTGCTGTCCGGGATGCCATCGGAGCCGGATCTGCCCGCTGCGAACGCCTGAGCGCTGCGCTGCCGGTACTGCTGGCGCTGTTGCTGTTTGCCGTCGGCTGCGAGCAAACAGGGCAGCCGGTCCTGTCGCGCGCCACGAGTTCTGTTACCTCCGGGACTGCCCGCGTCGTTACTGCCGGACGCGGAGACTCAGTCTCACTGATTGCCAAGCGCTATGCCGTGTCGATGCACGAGCTGATTGAGGTCAATCAGCTTCTTCCGCCCTACCGACTCGAGGTTGGGCAACAGCTCCGGCTGCCGACCAATCGCACCTATACTGTTAGTCCAGGCGACACACTTTCCAAATTGGCCCAGCGCCATCAGGTCGATACCGTCGAACTGGCGCGGATAAACCAGATTTCGCCACCCTACAGCATAAGGACAGGTCAGGTACTGGTACTGCCGTCTGAAAGTTCCGGGGTAACTGGTTACGGGGCTCCTCAGCCCGGACGCAAGCCGGACTCGCTTGATTATAATCCCGTGCATGGTGCCGCTTCCGCATCAGTTGAAAACGTGGCCCAGCCCCCCTACTCTACCAAGCCCCCACCCGCAACGGCGGCGCTGTTACCGCTGGCTCATGATGCGAAGCCGTTGGTAACTATTGAGGCTAATCGCCGGGGCCAGGTTCCATTAGCCCGCACTAAGTCCAAGTCGTCGCTCCCTGCCGCCGTCGCCGCTCCCGCCGTCGCTGCTACCGCCGTTACAACCGCCTCCGTCCCCGTAACTGCCATGCCGACACCAGATCCGAACGAAACCAAGGCTAGCGTGGCGACACCGCTGGCTCGGTCAGGTGGACGGTTGATTTGGCCGGTACGGGGCAAGGTATTATCCGACTTTGGCCTTAAACCTGATGGTCGTCACAACGATGGCGTCAACATCGCCGCCGCACGTGGTGCGCCGGTGATCGCCGCCGACAGCGGTATAGTTGCCTATGTCGGCAACGAGTTGCGCGGCTATGGAAACTTATTGTTGGTCCGTCATCCCAATGGACTGATGACAGCCTATGCCCACCTTGATCGAACCTTGGTCGAACGCGGTGCCAAGGTGCGTCGTGGCCAAAAAATCGGCACTGTGGGTGCCACCGGAACGGTAACGTCTCCGCAATTGCACTTCGAGGTGCGCAAAGGCAGTCAGGCGGTTGACCCCGGCGACTTTCTCGAGCAGAGCCACGAGGCGACAGAGCGTTCAGAACCAATAGGCGACGAAATTAAAGGTTGATGCCGCATTAGGTTTCCTTGATGTAATTTTCCTGGAATTCTTCGGCCAGGGTCGGTACTCTCATGTCTTGGCTGCGGGAGTGTTGGCGGTGCCGCTTCCCCGTCGAAAAGGTGCGAGCTAATCTTGGAGTACAGCCGGTCATGAAAGCGTCTGATATCCGGAATACCTTTCTCAACTTCTTCCAGGATCGCGGGCATACGCTGGTCAGGCCGAGCAATGTCATCATGCCTGATGACGACCCGACCTTGTTGTTCACCAACGCCGGAATGAATCAGTTTAAGGCCGCCCTGCTTGGTCGCGAGACGCGCTCTTATAAACGCGCCACCTCGTGCCAACCTTGCATGAGGGTGGGCGGCAAGCACAACGACCTTGATGCAGTCGGAAAAGATGGCCGTCACCACACTTGGTTTGAGATGTTGGGTAACTGGTCATTTGGCGATTACTATAAAGAAGACGCCATCGCCTGGGCCTGGGACTTGGTAAAGGATAAGTTCCAGCTTGATACCTCACTCATTCACGCCTCTGTATATAAGGACGACGACGAATCCGCCGCCATTTGGAAAAAAGTTGCGGGTCTGCCCGACGACCGCATTCACCGGCTTGGCGATGTAGAAAAAGGCGATGAGGAGAATTTTTGGTCGATGGGGCCAACCGGCCCGTGCGGCCCCTGCACCGAGCTATATATCGACCAGGGCCTGTCATTTGGTCACGACGTGGTCGGCGGCCCCAGCGATCGTTTCCTCGAGTTCTGGAATCTGGTGTTCATGGAATTTGACCGCGCCGAAGACGGCTCGGTCAAACCGTTGCCGATGCGCTCAGTTGATACCGGTATGGGGCTGGAGCGCGTCGCCGCAATCCTGCAAGGAAAAACCAACGTTTTCCATACCGACCTGTTCATGCCGATCATTCACGAGATCTGCGAGAAGACCGGACGTGACTTTACCGGCGACGATGCTTCAGCCATGTGCGTGGTGGCCGACCATATCCGCGGGCTGAGCTTTACGCTCAATGATGGCGGCGTGTTCGACCGGGTTGGTCGCGGCTATGTACTGCGCCGAATACTTCGCCGCGCTGTTTTGCACGGCGACCAAATCGGTATCAAGGAACCCTGGCTCTATACTTTGGTGCCCACCGTGGTGACTACCACTGGCGCATATGATCTGCCTCCCGAACGCATGGCTATCATTCAGGAGACCATCCGCGACGAAGAGGCCAAATTTTTCCGCACCCTCGATCGTGGGCTGGTCTATTTCACCAAAGTTGCGGACGAGCTTCAAGGTCGGAAGGAAAAGGTAATCTCGGGACCGGCGGCGTTTCAGCTTTATGACACATACGGCTTCCCGGTAGACCTCACCCGCATTCTCGCCGAGAAGCGGTGCATGGAGGTTGACGATATCGGTTTCGACCAAGAACTAGCGCAACAAAGAGCGCGATCCAAGTCGGTACAGGAATTTTATGATGCCGGGGGTTGGATTTCACTAGCCGAAGGTAACGGTGACGGTTTTGCCGGCTATGATTTGGCAACACTTGACGTGCGTGTGCTGCGATATCGCGAGCGCGCCGACGGAGGTGTTGACCTTATTCTTGACCGCACCCCACTCTACATCGAAGGTGGCGGTGAGCAGGCTGATTACGGTACCATTACCGGCGGCAGCTTGGCGATCCAGATTGATGAAGTTCGGCGAATTGATGTCGGTGTCGTCCATGGCGGACGTTTGATCAGGGGCGTGCTGGAGGACTTGGCGAACAAGCCATTGCTCACCGCTATGGTTGACTACGGCCGTCGCCAGGCCAAGGCGGCGCACCACACCGCCACACACCTGCTTCATGCGGCACTGCACGAGATTGTTGATCCCGGAGCCCGACAAAAGGGCTCGCTAGTCGCCCCCGACCGGCTGCGCTTTGATTTTGTTTCAAGCCGGGCCCTGAGCCCCGAGGAACTGCAGCTTATCGAGGAGCGGGTCAACCGTTGGATATTGGACGATCTTGACGTGGTCATCCAGCTTGATGTGCCTCACGCTGAAGCGGTGGCTGGCGGTGCCATGGCTTTCTTTGCCGACAATTACGGCGAGACGGTACGGGTCGTCACGGTGCCAAAGGTGGGTCAGGAATTATGCGGCGGCAACCATGTCCGCCGAACTTCGCAAATCGGCAGCTTCCTTATCATGTCGGAGGAAAGCGTCGGCTCCGGCATCCGGCGTATCGAAGCCGTAACCCATATGGCGGCAGTACAACGAGTGCGTGAGCTGCGCGATGTACTGGCCGCCGCCGCCACCGTTCTCAACATCTCGCCCGAGCAACTGCCCACCCGTGCAGCTCAACTCATTGAAGAGGTGAAAAAGCTCACTAGGGACAAGGAACAGCTTTCCCGCGCCGCCCTCACCGGCAAGGGAGCCGATGCCCTGCTGGACGGGGCCGAATCCGTGGACGGTGTATTGATTCAGGTTAAACTGCTGCCCGATACCGACGCCGGCCTATTAAAGCAGGCGTTGGACAATTTGCGCGTCCAGCACGCCAACGGTGTTTTCATCATGATCTCGGAAGGCGATGGTCGCGGTTCCATACTGATAGGCTGTGGCGTCGAGGCCGTAAAACGCGGGCTCAAGGCCGGTGATCTCGCCAAGGTAATCGCGTCGCGTCTCGGTTCCGGCGGCGGTGGCCGTCCCGACTTTGCCCAGACCGGTTTTAAGGGCATTGAAGCCGCTAAGGTGGTGGTTATTGCCAACGAGACGGTGCGAGCGGCGGTGGGGGGTTGACAGTCGGCGCCGACGCCTTGATCGAATCTTCACGGAAAACCTTTCCCTTCATGAGAAGTCAAGGCATGCCCTAATTTGTGTTGACGGACCTTGCCGATCTCGGCAAGGTCCAATCCAAGACGCCGCAACCCAGTCATTCATAGCTGGGAGCTGCGATCGCGTAGGTACTGAAATGCGCCGATGCGTGGATTGAAACATAGTCAGGATTCCTGCGCTGTCCATTTTCGGGGATGGCCTAGCGTTTATTCGAGGGAGCATTGTTCGTGGTTTCTGCGGTGATGCCAACCTACGCCCGCGCTGACGTTATGTTCGAGCGCGGCGAGGGCGCTTATCTTTATGATTCAAACGGTCGGCGCTATTTGGATTTTGCCAGCGGCGTCGCTGTAACGTCCCTAGGCCATGGCCATCCTCGGCTTGTCGCGGCGCTTGTCGATCAGGCCGGGAAGGTTTGGCATACATCAAACCTGTTCCGGGTCGCGGGTCAAGAGCGGGTTGCGGCCCGCCTGATAGCCAACAGCTTTGCTGATACTGTATTTTTTTGCAACTCGGGGGCCGAGGCATGGGAATGCGGGCTCAAGATGATTCGCAGATATTTCCATGAAAGTAATCGTCCAGAACGCTATCGGGTGATCACAGCTGTCGGCTGCTTTCATGGAAGGACCATGGCGGCGATTTCGGCGAGCAAGCAGGAAAGAATGGTCAAGGGTTATGGCCCGCTGCTTGACGGGTTTGATCAGGTCACGTTCGGCGATCTTAGTGAAATGCGCGCCGCTATTACCAACGAAACAGCGGCCATTTGTGTCGAGCCGATCCAGGGCGAAGGCGGTATTCGAACAACCACCGTTGAATATTTGCACGGACTACGCAAAATTGCCGACGAGTTCGGTTTGCTGCTTTATTTTGATGAAGTTCAGAGCGGTATCGGTCGCACCGGCAAGCTATTTGCCTACCAATGGTCGGGGATCGCTCCCGATGTCATGAGCCTTGCCAAAGGACTTGGCGGCGGCTTTCCGGTGGGCGCCTGCCTGGCAACCGAACGGGCAGCGTGCGGCATGGGACCTGGCAGCCACGGGGCAACCTTTGGCGGCAATCCGCTGGCTATGGCGGTTGCCGACGCCGTGCTTGACGTTATGCTGGAGCCGGAGTTCTTGCCTTGGGTGGTTGAGGCCGGCCTCGAACTGAGCCGCCAGCTGACGGCCCTGACCTTGCGCCATCCCACCGTATTCGAGGAGAAGGAGCGTGGGCAGGGCTTAATGCGGGGCTTAAAATGCATCCCGATCAATACGATTGTAGTCGACGCGCTGCGCAGCCAGGGTCTGCTTACGGTGGGGGCCAGCGACAATGTCGTGCGCCTGCTACCCCCGCTGATAGTCAGTGACGCTGAAATCCAGGAGGCGGTCGCCATCCTTGACCGGACTGCAACTGTGCTGGCTCTGGGAGCGACCGCGCCATGAGACGGACACCCCGACATTTTCTTGATATCGACCAGCTTGATACTCATACTTTACGGACCATTCTGGATTTTGGCCACGAGTTCAAGCGCCGTAAATATACCGGCCATCCCTTGCTCGGCCGGTCTTTGGCCATGATCTTTGAAAAGCCGTCGACACGTACCCGCGTTTCGTTCGAAGTCGGAATGAGACAACTCGGCGGCGATGTGGTGGTGCTGGAGTCCCAAGGCAGCCAGCTTGATCGCGGCGAGACCGTTGGCGACACCGCGCGCGTGTTGTCGCGTTACGTCGATGCGATCATGCTGCGTACCGACAGCGTGCGAAAGCTCATTGAGCTTGCGAGCGCCGCCACGGTGCCGGTTATCAACGGCCTGACTGACCGCTCGCACCCCTGCCAGGTAATGGCCGACGTCATGACATTTGAGGAGCATTGCGGCTCGATTGCCGACCGGGTGGTCGCCTGGAGCGGCGACGGCAACAATGTGGCTAACAGTTGGATACATGCCGCCGCGCGCTTCGGCTTCGACCTGCGTCTAGCCTGTCCCGAACCGTTGCAGCCGCAGCGGGCCTTGGTCGACTGGGCCAATGCCAATGGCGGCAGGGTGACAGTCGGCACCGATCCCTTGGCTGCGGTGCTTGGTGCTGATTGTGTAGTCACGGATACTTGGGTTTCGATGAACCACAGCTATCGCAGCGAGCGGATAAACCTGTTGCTGCCCTTCCGGGTTGATGAGGCGTTAATGGAGCGGGCTGCCCCGCATGCG
>SESH01008230.1_pt1 | contig 13257 bp, 10 predicted proteins | sample 3171561 | NCBI WGS metagenome assembly SESH01 (sample SAMN10866947, study PRJNA518727) | freshwater metagenome | biome: subpolar coniferous forest; feature: holomictic lake; material: water; isolation source: holomictic Lake 442 2011 16.5 m and 2014 13 m | place: Canada: near Kenora, Ontario
TGCCAGCGATGAAGTCGGGGTTGTCCATGATGCGGCGGTGGAGGGGGGCAGTGGTCTTGATGCCCTCGATAACGAGGGTGTCCAGGGCTCTCCGCATGCGGGCAATGGCCTCGCGCCGGTCTGCGCCATAGGCGATGAGCTTGGCCACCATGGAGTCGTAGTGGGGGGGGATGACCGCGTCCTGGTGCATGGCGGTATCCACCCGGATGCCGGGGCCGCCGGGGAAGTGCAGGGCGGTGATGCGGCCGGGGCTGGGGGTGAACTTGAAGGGGTCCTCGGCGTTGATGCGGCACTCGATGGCGTGGCCTTTTTGCACCACATCCTTCTGTGTGAAACTGAGCCGCTGTCCAGCGGCAATGCGCAACTGCTCCTTCACGATATCGATGCCCGTGACCAACTCGGTGACGGGATGCTCCACCTGGACGCGGGTGTTCATTTCCATGAAGAAGAAGTCGCCGCGCTTATCGAGCAGGAACTCGATGGTGCCCGCATTGTAGTAGCCAACAGCCTTGGCGGCGCGCACGGCCGTATCGCAAATGCGCTGGCGCAAGGCGGGATCGAGCACCGCACTGGGGCTTTCCTCGATGAGCTTCTGGTGGCGCCGCTGGATGGAGCATTCCCGCTCGCCCAGGTGGACCACATTGCCAAACATATCGCCCATGATCTGGACTTCGATATGCCGCGGCTCCAGAAGGTACTTCTCCATGTAGACGCTGTCGTCACCGAAGGCGCCCTTCGCCTCGCTGCGAGCCGTGTTGTAGAGGTCTGGCAGTTCCTCGGGATTGTTGACGATGCGCATACCGCGCCCACCGCCGCCGGAGCTGGCCTTGACGATGATGGGATAGCCGATGTGCTCGGCCATCACCAGGGCCTCCTCCACAGTGTCGATGATGCCTGGGCTGCCGGGCATGAGGGGAACCCCTGCCTCGAGCATGGTGGCTTTGGCCTGGGCTTTGTTCCCCATCTTGCGGATGATCTCAGGGCTGGGGCCGATGAAGGTGATGCCGCAGGCTTGGCAGACTTCCACAAAGTGAGGGTTTTCACTTAGGAACCCGTAGCCGGGGTGGATGGCTTCGGCACCCGTGACCTCGGCGGCGGCGATGACCTGGGGAATGTTCAGGTAGGACTTCGAAGAGGGGGCGGGCCCGATGCAGACTTCCTCGTCCGCGAAGCGAACATGCAGGGCGTTGCGATCAGCCTCGGAATAGACGGCCACAGTCTGGACGCCCATTTCCTTGCAGGCCAGGATCACGCGGAGAGCGATCTCGCCGCGGTTGGAGATGAGCACCTTCTTGAAGGGGGGCGTATCCAGGGCTGCCGGCGGGGTGGTTGGAATGGCCTTGCGTTTGATGGCTGCGGCCATGGCTAGCCGATCCGGACCGCGAACAGGCGTTCGCCGTATTCCACCGGAGTGCCGTTCTCCACCAGCACCTTCACGACCTCGCCAGCCACATCGCTTTCGATTTCGTTCATGAGTTTCATGGCTTCGATGATGCAAAGGGTCTGGCCGGGCTTGACGAAATCACCGGGGGAAACGAAGGACGGGGCAGTGGGATTGGAGGACCGGTAGAAGGTGCCGACGATGGGACTGGTGACATAGTGGATGCCGGGGTCGTCCGCGGGCACCGAGGGCTGGACACCAGGGGTTGGCGGCGCTTGATGCAGAGGAGGGGTGGCGACCGGGGCAGGTGAAGGTGCGGGATGCACCGCTGCGGATGCCTGGGGCGCGGAGGTCGGCCCGTCCTTGCGGATGCGGAAGCGCATGTCCCCGGCCTCGAACTCAAATTCCTGGAAGGGCTCGCGACCCACCAGGGCGATGAGGGACTTGATCTCTTCGAGGCCGATGGACTGGACGGAAGCCCTTGCTGGACGTTTTGCAGGGGTGGTTGCGGCCTTGGGGGTGATGGGTTGTTTCTGTTTGGCCACGGGCTTCTTCGGGGAGGCGCTCATCAAGGCTCCAACTTTCAGGTCAGGCTGGGGAAGGGATCGAGCATAGCAAATCAGCGGGGAAAGGACAGATCAGGATTCTTCAGCGGCTTCTGTGAGAGGGAGTTTCTTTTTCCCCTTGGGACCGACTTCTTCCGGGCGAAATTCTTTTCTGGCGGCATCAAGAATGCCATTGAGGAATTGCGTGCCTTCCTGGTCACTGAATTCCTTAACGATCTCCAAGGCCTCGTTAATCACAATGGGGAAGGGGACTTCCTTAACAAACATCAACTCGAACAAGCCCAAGCGGAGGAGGTTGCGGTCTACCGCGGCCATGCGGTGGATCTTCCAGTGCTCGGCATATTTGGTCAGGGCGCCATCGATCTCCTCCAGGTGGCCGTGGACGCCATCCACCAAGCGCCTGGCGTAATAAAAGGCATCACGATTCAGGTCCTGAATGGCGCAGAACCCCGCAAACACCTGATCCGGTTGATAGCCGGTGAGGTCCATTGCATAGAGCATCTGCAGGGCATACTCGCGCCCTCGACGGCGAACGCCCATTTACTTTGTCCCCTGCTTCCCGGCGAGGGTGTGGGCCAGGTCAACCATCTCCAGCACACTCTGGGCAGCCTCCCAGCCCTTGTTGCCCATCTTGGCGCCCGCCCGGTCGATGGCCTGTTCCACGCTATCCGTGGTCAGCACGCCAAAGGCCAGGGGCAGGCCCGTGTCGAGGGCTACCTGGGCAGAGCCCTTGGTGACCTCGGCGGCGATCAGGTCGAAATGCGGGGTGCCACCGCGGATCACCGCGCCCAGCACGATGATGCCGGCGTAGCGGCCACTCTTGGCTGCCAGTTGGGCAGCCTGGGGCAGTTCGAAACTTCCCGGGACGCGGATGAGGTCCACCTGGTCTTCCTGTCCGCCGTGGCGCAGGAGGCAGTCCTTGGCGCCTTCGATGAGGCGTTCAACGATGAAATCGTTCCAGCGCGAGGCCACCAGGGCGAAACGATCGCCAGAGTGGACGCGGATGTGGCCCTCAAAGATCCCCATGGGAACCCCCCGAAAGGTGGTTAAGAACTGAGAAGACTACCATACTCCGCCAGTTGGTCACGCAGAAAGGGCATGACGGCAGAGCCGCCATGCCCTTTGGGAGCTAGCTGCTAGACGGTGACGGTATCTGCCACCTTCCGGAAGTCCGCAATCTGATCGAAGTTCATGTAGCGATAGATATCAGAGGCCTTCTGGCCCACGATACCGATCTGGGCCATGTATTCGTCCACGGTGGGGATTTTCCCGAGCAGGGCGCAGATGGCGGCCAGCTCGGCAGAGCCGAGAAAGACCTGGGTATCGATGCCCAGGCGGTTCGGGAAGTTGCGCGTGGAAGTGGACATGGCCGTGCTGCCCTTGCGGATCTGGGCCTGATTGCCCATGCAGAGCGAGCAGCCGGGCATCTCCATGCGGGCCCCGGTGCGGCCAAGGATGCCGTAGTAGCCCTCCTGGGTGAGGACGTATTCATCCATCTTGGTCGGCGGGGCGATCCACAGCCGAGTGGGAATGTCGCTCTTGCCATCGAGCAGTTTCCCGGCGGCGCGGAAGTGGCCGATGTTGGTCATGCAGGAACCGATGAAGACCTCATCGATGGTCCGACCCGCCACCGCCGACAGGGGTTTCACATCGTCCGGGTCGTTGGGGCAGGCCAGCAGAGGTTCCTTCACGTCCGCGAGATTGATCTCGATGACGGCGGCGTAGTCGGCATCGGCATCCGGAGCGAGCAGCTCGGGCTTGGCAATCCAGGCCTGCATGGCCCGGATGCGCCCCTCGAGGGTCGCACGGTGCTCGTAGCCATTGGCGATCATCCACTTCATGAGGGTGATGTTCGAGGTCATGTACTCGATGATCGGTTCCGGGTCCAGGCGCACAGCACACCCGGCAGCGGAGCGTTCGGCGGAGGCATCCGACAGTTCGAAGGCCTGTTCCACCTTGAGCTTGGGCAGTCCTTCGATCTCCAGGATGCGACCGCTGAAGATGTTCTTCTTGCCCTTCTTCTCCACCGTGAGGAGGCCCATCTGGATGGCGTAGTAGGGGATGGCATTCACCAGATCACGCAGGGTGATGCCGGGCTGGAGTTCACCCTTGAACCGCACCAGCACGGATTCGGGCATGTCCAGGGGCATGACACCCGTGGCAGCGGCAAAGGCCACCAAGCCCGAACCGGCAGGGAAGGAGATGCCGATAGGGAAGCGCGTGTGGGAATCGCCGCCGGTGCCAACGGTATCGGGCAGGAGCAGGCGGTTCAGCCAGGAATGGATGACGCCATCGCCGGGCTTGAGCGAGACGCCACCGCGATTGGTGATGAAGGGCGGCAGCTCCCGGTGGGTCTTCACATCCACGGGCTTGGGGTAAGGTGCGGTGTGGCAGAAGGACTGCATCACCATGTCGGCGGAGAACTGGAGGCAGGCCAGATCCTTGAGTTCATCCCGGGTCATGGGGCCGGTGGTGTCCTGGGAACCCACGGTGGTCATCCTTGGCTCGCAGTAGGTGCCGGGACGGATGCCCGTTACGCCGCAGGCACGGCCCACCATCTTCTGGGCCAGCGAGTAACCCTTGCCGGTGTCGGCGGGAATGCTGGGCAGGCGGAAGGTGGTAGCGGGGGGCAGCTTCAGGGCCTCCCGGGCCTTGGCGGTGAGGCCCCGGCCCACGATGAGCGGGATGCGGCCACCGGCGCGGACTTCATCGAAGATCACGTTGGACTTCACCTTGAACTCGGCGATCACCTGCCCGTTCTTCAGAGCCTTGCCTTCGTAGGGGCGCAACTCGATGACGTCCCCCATCTCCATCCCATTGACATCGAGTTCGATGGGGAGGGCCCCGGCGTCCTCCATGGTGTTGTAGAAGATGGGAGCGATCTTGGTGCCGAGGCAGACCCCGCCAAACCTCTTGTTGGGTACGAAAGGGATATCCTCGCCGGTGAACCAGAGCACGGAATTGGTGGCGGACTTGCGGGAGGAACCGGTGCCCACCACATCCCCGACATAGGCAATGAGGTGACCCTTGGCCTTGAGGGCCTCCAACTGCTTGAGAGGGCCGATCTTTCCTGGCTCGTCAGGCTCGATGCCGGGGCGGGCGTTCTTCAGCATGGCCAAGGCATGGAGGGGGATATCAGGGCGGCTCCAGGCATCGGGGGCTGGGGACAGGTCATCGGTATTGGTTTCGCCGGTGACCTTGAAGACAGTCAGGGTGAGGCTCTGGGGCACTTCAGGACGGCTGGTGAACCACTCGGCTTCGGCCCAGGACTTGAGCACGGCCTGGGCGTGGGCATTGCCCGCATCGGCCTTGGCCTTGACCTCGCCAAAGGCGTCAAAAATCAGTAGGGTCTTTTTCAGGCCCTCCGCAGCAATGGCGCCCACCTGGACATCGTCCAGCAGGTCGATGAGGGGTTTGACATTGAAGCCGCCGAGCATAGTGCCCAGCAACTCCGTGGCCTTTGCGCGGGGGACCAGAGCCACCGGTTCGGTGCCCTTGGCCACATTGCTCAGGAACGCAGCCTTCACTCGGGCGGCATCGTCCACGCCAGCGGGCACGCGGTGGATAAGCAGGTCGAGCAGGGCCTTCTCCTCGCCAGCGGGGGGTTGGGCCAGCAGCGCGGCAAGCGAGTTCATCTGCGCCTCGGTGAGAGGGAGGGGCGGAATGCCCAAGGCGGCGCGTTCGGCGACATGTTGGCGGTAGGCTAGTAGCACGGTCAACCCCCTGAGGACACCGCTGGCGCGGTCGAATCCCCATTCTACATCTCCGGCGGCCGAGGGCAGAGGGCCTGGTTTCGACCCCAGACCCAGGGCTTTCCAGGCAAGTGACTGGACCCGGCCCAGAGGATGGTGCCGGGCTTCGCATCACATTCATCCTGTCGGGGTCACAGTCCGATGGGTTGGAGGGGGGAGGTCAGGGTTCTGATGGCGATCAAGCGAGTGCAGGTCGAGGAACTCCGGACTGGGATGTATATCCATGACCTTAATTGCGGGTGGCTCCAGCACGGTTTCCTGCGCCAGCAGTTCCTGCTTCGGAATCAAGGGCAGCTCCAGAAGATGCGGGTCCAGGGGCTACACGAGGTCTATATCGATACCAGCCTGGGCGAGGATGTGTCGGGGGCGCCGACCCAGGAGGAGATTGAAGAGACCCTGGATCGGCAGATCCTGGAGTCGGCCAGCGCAGGTGCCGCCCTGACGCCCGCGCAGGTCAGCTACCAGGAGGAAGCGGTCGTTGCGAAGCGCGTCCTCGTGGAAGCCACCGGCGTGATGGATGGCCTTCTGCAGGAAGTGCGGCTCGGGAAGCAGGTGGACGTGGCCAAGGCAGGTCCCCTGGTGAAGGAAATCAACGCTTCAGTGCTGCGCAATCCCGGCGCGCTGCTCAGTCTCTGCCGGATCAAGGAGGCCGATACCTACACCTTCCAGCATTCTGTGAGCATCTGCGCACTCCTGGTCTCTTTTTCCAACGCCCTGGGCATGGATGCCGCTGAGGTCCACGAGGCGGGCCTCGGGGGTCTGCTTCACGATGTCGGGAAGATGAAGATCCCCCTGGAGATCCTCAACAAGCCGGGCCGGCTCACCGAGGCGGAATTCACAGTGATGAAGTCCCACGCAGCCCTGAGCCAAGAGCTGCTCAGTAGTGTGCCGGGCCTTTCGCCGATGGTCACCCAGATCGCCGGCGAGCACCACGAGAAAATGGGCGGCGGTGGCTACCCCAAGGGGCTCCTTGGGGAAGAGATCTCCCAACTGGGGCGCATGGCGGCCATCGTCGATGTCTACGATGCCCTGACCTCGAACCGCGTCTACCACAAGGCCATGGAACCCTCGGAAGTACTTAAAAAATTACTGGAATGGAGCGGCTCGCACCTGGATGGCGACCTGGTCCAGCAGTTCATCCGAACCCTGGGGATCTACCCCGTGGGGTCCATGGTCCGGATGGCCAGTGGCCGGCTTGGGGTGGTGGTGGAACAGGGACAGGACCTCCTGCATCCAACGGTGCGTCTGGTCTTCGACACGGCCCGGATGATCGCCCTCCAACCCCGTGACCTGCACCTCTCCGAGTTCACCGAACAGATTGTGGACTACGAGGAACCGCAGGAATGGGGTCTGGACAGCATGGCCTATCTCTGAGGCAGGCCGGGGTGGGCCGCGGCTCAGTAGCCCGCAGCCTGACCGTCCTTCCGGGATTCGCTGGCTCCGAAGTAGACCTTCCCCTTGGGATCCCAACGGATGGCCTGGTAGCCGCCGTAGCCCCCCAGCAGCCAGCCAACGCCGTGACCCCGGTTCATCAACTCGCGGACTGTTTCATAGGAAAAGCCGCTTTCCAGTTGGATGGTACCCGGCAGCTTGCCCGGTTCACCGGTGGGTTCGGGGGAGCCGTCATGGCTCATCCGGGGTGCGTCCCCGGCCTCCTGGGCATTCATGCCGAAATCAATCAGGTTCATAACGACCTGGGCATGGCCGATGGGTTGGAACTCGCCGCCCATGACGCCGTAGCTTAGGAAGGGCTGACCGTCCTTGGTGATGAAGCCCGGAATGATCGTATGGAAGGGGCGCTTGCCGGGCGCGTAGGTGTTGGCATTACCCTCCTCCAGGTTGAACAACTCGCCACGGTCCTGGAGACAGAAGCCCAGATCGGCTGGGGTCATGCCACTGCCCATGCCCCGGTAATTGCTCTGGATCAGGCTCACCATGTTGCCCTCCGCATCAGCAGTGGTCAGGTAGATGGTGTCCCCTTCCTTGAGGGGCGGATGGCCTGCCTCCAGACGGCGGGCGGCGCGGTTCTCGTTGATGAGGGCACGGCGCTGGCCGGCGTACTCCTTGGAGAGCAGCCAAGCCAGGGGCACCTTCATGAAGGCCGCCTCGGCGTAGAACTTCGCCCGATCCTCAAAGACCAGCTTCTTGGCTTCCGTGAAGAGGTGAAGGTGGCGGGGGCTGCCGAAGGGAATCTTCGAGAAGTCGTAGCCCTCCAGAATGTTCAGCATCTGGAGGGCGGCGATGCCCTGGCCGTTGGGCGGCAGTTCCCAGATGTCATAACCGCGGTAGTTCACACTGACCGGTTCCACCCATTCCGAGCGGTGTGCTGCCAAATCCTCATAGGCGAGGAAGCCCCCCTGGGCCTTCATGTACGCCTCGATCCGCCGGGCAATGTCACCCTTGTAGAAGGCATCGCGGCCCTCTTTCCCAAGGCGCTCAAGGGTGTTCGCAAGGCGTGGATTGCGGAAGACTTCGCCGCTCTTTGGTGCGCGCTTCCCATCCACCGTGAAGGTCTCCAGGAAGCCCGGAAACTTGCCCAGTGCAGGCACACTGCGGTCCCAGTAGTAGGCGATCAATTCCGAAACCGGAAACCCCTCCCGGGCGTAGCGTATGGCTGGCGCCAGCACCTGCGCCATGGGGAGCTTCCCAAACTTTCCATGCAGTTCGAACCAGCCGTCTACGCAACCCGGCACACTGACCGGCAGCGGGCCGTGGGGCGGGATGTGCTTGAGGGCCAGCTTCTTGAAGTGTTCGAGAGAAAGCGACTTTGGCGACCGGCCACTGGCGTTGAGGCCGTGCAGCTTCTGGCCCTTCGCATCCCAGACGATGGCATAGAGATCACCACCCATGCCGCTGCCCGTGGGTTCCATCAGGCCCAAGGCCGCGTCCGCCGCGATGGCTGCGTCCACGGCGGACCCACCCTGCTTCAGGACATCCAGGGCGATCTGGGTCACGAGGGCCTGGCTGGTGCAGGCCATGCCATGCTGGGCCGCCACCTCGGAGCGGGTCGCAAAGGCTCGCCCCGTAACGCGGTCACCGGCCTGCAGGTTCAGGCCAACCAGGAGCAGGGTGAGGCAGGCTGCTGGAATGCGCATGGAACCTCCGAGGAGTGGACCCATGAAACCATGGTTGCCTCGCGAGATGAGGCTTCATTTTTGGCACCAACCGACCATGCTGGAGCGGAGGTGCCCCATGTTCTTCGATGCCGCCACCCGGGAATCCAACCTTCGCCGGTACGCAGCAGGGCCGACCCTGATCCGCGCCGCCTGGGCTGATGTACCCGCCGAGGCCCGCACCTGGCGCCCGGCCGAAGGCAAGTGGAGCGCCCACGAGGTCGTGCTCCACTGCGCCGACTCTGAGACCTACGCGGCCATCCGCATCCGCCTCCTGCTGGCGGAGGCCGAGCCCCTCATCGTGGGCTACGACGAGAATGCCTGGGCCCAGCGCTTCGACTACCACGCCTCGGACCCCGAACTGGCCCTCCACTTGGTAGAGATGGTGCGCGCCCACACCTCGGCGATGCTCGCCCGCCTGCCGGAGGCGGCCTGGGGACGCCAGGGGCGGCACAGCCACAGCGGTCCCTACGGCACGGATGACTGGCTGAAGAGCTACGGCGCCCACCTCGATCTGCACGCGGCGCAGATTCGTCGCAACCTGGCGGCCTGGCAGGCCCGGTAGACTGCCCCTTCCTCCCGGAGGTCCCATGCCCCTCGTCCGCATCTCCCATCGCGCCGATGTTACCGAAACGTATCGGCAGGCGCTCTCGGATGGGGTTCAGGAAGCCATGGAGAGCACGGTGAACGTGCCACCCAACGACCGCTTCCACATCCTCACCGAGCACGCCTCGGGACTCATTTTCGACACGCACTACTTGGGCATCGAGCGCACGCCGAACTGGGTGGCCATCCAGATCACGTTGCGCCGGGGACGCACCGTGGAGATGAAGCAGGCCCTCTACCGCCGCATTGTCGAAAACCTGGCCCGGCAGCCCGGCGTGCATCCGGAAGATGTGCTCATCTGCCTGCTGGAGAACGACCTGGCGGACTGGTCCTTCGGCAACGGGGTAGCCCAGTATGTCCAGTGACCTGGACCTCCGCGGCTACCTCCGGCGCATTGGCCTGACGGAGGTCCCCCAGGCGGACCTCGCCGGCTTGCGGGCCCTGCACTTCGCCCACGCCACGGTCATCCCCTTCGAGAACCTAGATATCCAGATGGGCCTGCCTATCCGCCTGGACTTGGCTTCGCTGCAGGCCAAGCTGGTGGGGCAACAACGGGGCGGTTACTGCTTCGAGCACAACACACTCTTTCTCGCCGTGTTGCGGGCCCTGGGTTTCGTGGTCATCCCCTGCGAAGCTCGCGTCCGGCTCGGAGTCTCAGAGCTGCGGCCTCGCACCCACATGCTCCTGCTGGTCCCTGTGGCGGAGGGCCAGTGGCTCTGCGACGTGGGCTTCGGCAGCGAAGGTCTCCTCCACCCTGTGCCCATGGATGGCGAGGTGCACGCCCAGTTCCTGAGTCGCTTCAAGGTGGCTGAGGAGGGGGCGCTGCGGGTGCTCCAGTCCTGCCACCTTGGCACCTGGGTGGACCTCTACAGCTTCGAGCCCGTGGAACGCCACCCCATCGACTTCGAGGTGGCCAACCACTACACGAGCACCCATCCCGATTCGGGCTTCGTAAGGACGCTGACCGCCCAGGTGACGGCTCCGGATGTGCGCCGGAGCCTTCGCAACCGGGCCTATGCCGAAGTCCGCGGCGATGTGGTCGAGGGGAGGGAACTGTCACTGGTGGAAGTCATCCCCATCCTGCGCGAGGTTTTTGGCATCGCGGTGCCTGCTGGCGCGAGGTTCCGGGCCCTGGAACCCTGAGCGGCTCCATCCCTGGCCCAGCCTGTGGGAAATGGCGGCGGACCTGGTTTCTCCGGAGAGGCGACCATGAAAGGATGGCTCCATGGCTGCGAACTCCAAGGCCCCGTCCACCCAGGCCACCCGCCTGCTGCGGCAGGCAGGCATCGCCTATACCGAGCACCTGTATCGCTACCAGGAGCACGGCGGGACAGCCGTCAGTGCCCGGGCATTGGGCCTTGCCGAGCATGCCGTCATCAAGACCCTGGTCATGGAAGACGAGAAGGGTACCCCGCTTATCATCCTCATGCACGGTGACCGGGAGGTGAGCACCAAGGAACTGGCTCGACAAATCGGCGCCAAGTCCATCCAGCCGTGCAAGCCGGAGGTGGCCGCCCGTTATAGCGGCTACCTCGTTGGGGGGACGAGCCCCTTCGGCACGAAGCAGGTGATGCCCATCTACGCTGAGGCCACGATCTTCGAACTGGAGCGGGTCTATGTGAACGGTGGCAGCCGGGGTTTCCTGGTTGGTTTGGAGCCCAGGGATCTGGTCCGGGTCCTTACTTTGAGGCAGGTGAAGGTGGCAATCCCCTAGGGCTTGCCATCCCCGCAGCCGCAGAAGGGCTGGAGTCTCCCGGAGGAAAATCCCAGCTTCCATTCCTGCTGTCGCAAAGGGCTGTGTGCCCAGGTGCGACTGTGATCACGGTCATCCTTCTAGGAGCCGGTGGAGTGCCTGTGCTACCTTCCATCTCAACCAATCCCAATCCCTCCATCTCATCCCGTTCTCGGAGCCCTCCATGAGCGATGTGGAAATCAGCATTACCCAACAGGCAACTATCCAGGCTCTGCAGAAAGGCGAGCAGGCCATTCCCATGCGGGGCTGGTTGGCGAAGCAGGCGGCCATCAACTACGAGGTGGAGTCGGCCCTTGCGCTGGAGGATCCTGCGTCCTTCTGGGGTGAGAAGGCCAAGTCGCTGGACTGGCATGAGCCCTGGACCGAGGTGTTGCAGTTCAAGGCGCCAAACCACGCTTGGTTCATTGGGGGCAAGCTCAATGCCACGGTGAACTGCATCGATCGGCATGTCCACAGCGACCGGCGCAACAAGGCCGCGCTGCTGTGGGTGGGTGAGGATGGCGATGAGCGCTCCTACACCTACAACCGCCTCTACCGCGAAATGAACCGCTTCGCGAACACCCTCAAGCGTCTAGGAGTAAAGAAGGGTGACCGCGTCATCCTCTACATGCCGCTCACGCCGGAAGGTGTCATCTCCATGCTGGCCTGCGCTCGCATCGGCGCCATCCACAGCGTGGTCTACGCGGGCATGGGCGCGCTGGCTCTTCGCACCCGCATCGAGGATGCCGGCGCGAAGGTGGTGGTCTGTTCCGACTTCACCTACCGCCGGGGGAAGGCCATCGCCCTTAAGCCCATCGTAGACGAGGCCGTGCGTGACCTGTCCTCGGTGGATCATGTCATCGTCCACCGCCGCGGCTCCCGTCCCGGTGATGCGCCGGTCACCTTCGCCAGCGAGCGCGAAAAGGACTTCTACGACATCCAGCAGGGCCGCGATATCCACTGCGATCCGGAGATGGTGGATGCCGAGCACCCCCTGTTCATCCTCTACACCAGCGGCACAACGGGGAAACCCAAGGGCGTGGTCCACACCACCGGTGGCTACATGGTGGGCGTCAACTACCTAAGCAAGGCCTTCTACCAGATCCAGGAGCGCGACATCTACTGGAGCACCTCCGATATCGGCTGGGTGGTGGGCCACAGCTTCATCGTCTACGGCCCCCTCAGCATCGGCGCCACAGTGCTCTGTCGCGAAGGCGCACCGGACTACCCGAGCCCCGAAGTGACTTGGGAAATCTGCGAACGGTTTGGCGTGAATGTGATGTTTACGGCTCCCACCGCTGTCCGCATGTGGATGAGCCACGGGGCGGAGGCTCCCGGCAAGTACGATCTGAGCAAGCTGCGCCTCATGGCCTGTGCCGGTGAACCCCTGAATCCTGAAGCGCACCGCTGGGCCCAGAAGCATCTGGTGGGCCAGGGCAATGGCCAAGTGGTGGACAACTGGTGGCAGACCGAGATCGCAGGACCTGTCATCGGCACGCTGCCCACCTTTGAGGCGCGTCCCGGCAAGGCCGGTAAGCCCATGCCGGGTGCCCAGATGGCCGTGGTCAACAAGGACGGATCCCCGGTGCCGGATGGCCAGGGCGGCTTGCTGGTCATCAAGTTCCCATTGCCCTACATGCTGCGGACCGTCTGGAACGATCACAAGCGCTACGAGGAATACTGGAAGGAGATCCCAGGCTTCTATACGGTGGGCGATGTAGCCGTGCGGGACGCTGATGGCTATTTTGCCGTGCTGGGCCGCTCGGACGATGTGCTGAACGTGGCCGGACACCGCATCGGCACGTCCGATGTGGAAGGTTCACTCATTCGCCATCCCGCTGTGGCCGAGAGCGCCGTGGTCGGCCTGCCCGACCCCATCAAGGGCGAGCGCATCATGGCCTTTGTGGTGGTCAAGGCAGGTGTTTCCACCGGTCCCGGCCTCATCGCCAGCCTGAAGGATCACGTTCGCGAGGATCTTGGCGGCATCGCCATGCCAAGCGAAATCGAGATCCGCGCCAGCCTGCCCAAGACCCGCTCCGGCAAGATCGTCCGCCGCGCCCTCAAGGCGGAAGCCCTGGGGCAGGATCCGGGAGATCTGAGCACGCTA
>SESH01017139.1_pt1 | contig 13248 bp, 10 predicted proteins | sample 3171561 | NCBI WGS metagenome assembly SESH01 (sample SAMN10866947, study PRJNA518727) | freshwater metagenome | biome: subpolar coniferous forest; feature: holomictic lake; material: water; isolation source: holomictic Lake 442 2011 16.5 m and 2014 13 m | place: Canada: near Kenora, Ontario
CGGAGGGGTGGTCCGGGTTTGCCGCGGGGCGGCCTCGGGCGTGGCGGTCGCGGGAGGCGTCAGCGTCTGCGAGCCGAGGGCCCGGTCAAAAAGCTCGCATTGTTGGCGCGTGCGGGCGCGGGCCGTGTGTGGGGCGGCTAAGCGGCCCGGATCGGCGCCGGCCGGACGTGGGCGACCGTCGGGGGAGCACAAGGCGCGCAAAAAGTCCGCCACCGGGTCGCCGCCGGCCGACGTTGGCCAGCGGGCGATGGTGGCGAAGCCCAGTTCGGTGGCCATCCGGTCCAGCGCGGAACCCGCCGGCGTCAGCGCGAGCGTGGGCCTGGCGGCAAGGCAGCAGGCCGCGAGCTTGGACGGGGTGTAGGCCGGGTCATCCGAACCCAGGATGACAAGAGCATCGGCCGCGAGCATGGTCTTGATGGCTGTGAAATAGCCCACGCGCGCGGTTTGCTCGCTCACAAGATCGCCGAGACCGGCGGCGCGGGCCAGAGGCAGGACCGACGGCTGCGCCTGTCCGGCGGGGGCGTAGCTGGTGCCGATGAAGTGGAAGCGCAGCCGCTGGGCGGCGGACGGCTCCACGGCGCGCAGCTGCTGAACCCCGGTGAAGAGCCGTTCGAGGGCGGGTCGCATGATCGGCCCGACCGCGCCGACGCTGACGAGGTGCACGGCCCCGGGCTCGCGGACGAAGGCGGGAGCCAGTTCAGGGAGGCTGGCCGCCAGTGCAAAGTCACGTTCCGAGGCGCCGAATGGAATCACGGCAGCCGGCTTGCCCCGGAACCACGGGTAGCGCGCCTCCAGCTGGCCCAAATAGTCGGGGCTGACGCTCACGAAGCCGGCCGCTTCGCGCCAGGCGGGACCCTCCAGCCGGGCGGCCTGCCATCGGGCAAAGCGATATTTCCAGCCGCCTGGTGGCCGCGGGGCCCCGGGACGATCATAGTAGTCCGTGCGCCACGGATCCTGGAGGTCCACCACGTAGGGCACGCCAAATCGCCGCTGCCAGCGCGGCCCGAGGGCGGTGGCCACAAATTGTGTGGTGGAAAAATAGACCAGATCGAACTGCCCTGTGGCCAGCAGCCGGTCGCCCTGGCGCCGGAGCTGAAACCACGAGCGGTAGGCGAGGTTGCCGAGCCCGGCGAGGCGCGACCACCGGGCGGGCACGGCGGAAACCCGGTGCACTGGCACCTCCGAGGGCAGAGTGCGGACGAGAAGGGGGTCCTGCGTGCCCTCGACCCGGTCGGCGTCCACGGCGAGCACCACGGGCTCCCAGCCATTTTCCCGGAAATAGGGCAGGCTCATCCGCACGCGCTGGTGATCGGGCGCATGGGTCGGCGGGAAGTGCGGGCTGATGATGAGGACGCGGCGCATGGGTCAGATCACGCGGGGGCCGGTGGAGGGGGAGTCGGCGGGCGGCAGGACGTAGCGGAAGTAGAACTCTTCATCCGAGTTGAAGATGCGCACCAAATCAGCCGGGAGGGCGGGCTCGCTCCACGGCGCGGTGGGCTCCGTCTGCGTGCGGTAGGCCTCGAGGGCATGGGCCTTGATGGGCCGGAAGTCCTCGGTCGGCTGCCGGCAGCGTCCGGTGGTGAAGATGAGGCGCTCGATCAGCAGCATGGGATTCCACCAGGACCAGACCGGATACTGCCAGATGTCCGGCCGCACGTCGGCGGCCCCCAGCGCCCGGCAGATAAACCCGAAGGTGGCGTCGTGTTCGCTGCTGCCATCCGGGCAGCAGGGGAGAAAAATCTCGTCCGGTCGGATGGCGGCCAGCAACTGCGTGATCCGGGCCACCAGCTCGTTTTCATGGGCAGCTGGGAGGTGGTTGAGGGTGCCATCGGCGGCGTCGAGAAAATGGATGGCGCTGGATTCCACGCCCAGGATGGACAGGGCGGTGCGTGCCTCCTGACGCCGCATCGTGCTGATCTCGCTGCTGGAAAACCGGGGGTGCCCGGGATGGGAGGCGCCGCCATCCGTGATAAAGACGACGTGCACCGGCAGGCCCTCGTTGCGCTTGCGGGCGATGAGTGCGCCACAGCCCAGGGTCTCATCGTCCTGGTGCGGGGCGAAGACGATGCAGGGTCCGGTCCGGAGGCGGTAGCGCGGGGTGAGCCAGCCGAGGGAAAAACGGCACAGGCCAATGGCCAGCCGGCGGGCGATTGCCTTGGCCCGGTGACGATTAATCTGGGTCAGGGAGACCAGCACGATGGTGGCGACGATGATCCGGCGGATGGCCATGGTATCAGGCAGGCGCGACGGTGGGGATCCGCAACGCCTGGTCGACGGCCGCCAGCAGGCGAGGAGCGTCGTGTTCCCAGCTGAACTGGCTGGTAGCGGCCGCCCGCGCGGCGGTCTGGCAGGCCCGCAGGCGGGCGCGGTCGCCCAGCAACGCGTCAAGCTGGGCGGTGAGCAGCGTGGTCTCGTGGGCCTGGATGAGAAGGCCGCATGCCGGCACCGCCCGGAGGACCTCGCTTTGTCCCGCGGTGTCGGTGGCGACGACCGCGAGGCCGGCGGACAGGTACTGGAAGAGCTTGTTCGAGATCGTCACATCCCGATTGCGGGGCCAGTTCGGTTCCAACGCCAAGCCGATGTCAAAGGCGGTGAGCGCGCGCGGCAGTTCCTCCGGCGTAACCAGGGGGAGGAACCGGATGTCCGCGCGGCGCCGGGCGGGCACGCGCGACAGCAGGTGCTGGCGATAACCGGGCCGTTCATCCCCGAGCAGGTACACCCGGCTGGGATGGCGGGTCTGGGCCCAGGCCGAGAGAAACAGTTCCAGTCCGCGGCCCTGGCCGATGGTCTGGGAAAACCAGATGAATGCCGGCGGTTCGTCGCCGCTCGGCCGATCCAGCCGGGACCGTGGCTGCAAGGGAAACGTGTTGCGGAGCGTGATGGGCCGCGGGCACTGGTAGGCCTCGGCCAGCGCCTCGGCCATGCTGTCCGACGTGGCGGAGGCGTAGGCGGAGCGATTCAGCACAAAGGCCTCGGCGGCGCGCAGCAGGCGCAAGGGTCGGCTGTGCCGGTCCGCGTACAGCAGGTCCTGCGAATACCAGTCCTCCACATCCACGGCTACGCGGCGGCCGTCACGAATCAGGTATTGGGCGGCCCAGATCGGAATCTCCGTGTGGACGATGGTGAGGTCGGCCGGGTGGGCGCGGGCGAGACGGAGCAGGGCGGAGGCCGGACCCAGGGATTGGGCGAGCTCCAACTTGAGCGCGCGGCAGAGATGCCGCGCGCCCCACGTGGCGCTGCGCTGCAGGAAAGCGGATAACTGCACGGGCCAGGCAGGGGAGGCATGGTCGATGACCACGCGCTGGAACGGCTGGCCGCGCATCAGCTCCAGGTCCATGCGCTCAAAGCGCGCTTGGACCGAGACCGACATGACCGTGACGTCGTAGCCGGCGGCACCGAGCGTGGTCGCCTCCTTCACCACGCGCGGATTGCGGCAGAGGTGCGAGGCGGTGAGGACCAGAATGCGTTGACGGCTCATCCGTGCAGCAGGTGTTTGAGCCGCCAGACCTGGCGCCAGCCGATCAGCTGGGCGAGGGCTGAGCTCTTCGGGCCCATCGCCGGCCGGCCCACGCTCCCGCCCAGACGCCGGACTTCCGCCTCGGCGCGGGTCATCAAGTCGGCGGGTGCGGGGAAAAAATCATGCACGTATCGCTGCCAGTAGCCGGCGCAGGCCCGGCGGGTGCGGGCCGAATCCTCGGCGGTCAGCACCTGGCGGGTGATGAGTTCCAGCGAGTGGAATTGCGACCGGCGCGCCCGGTCGCTCCGCAGCTGGCTCAGGCTGCCGGGGAGGCCCGAGCGGTAGTAGCTGCGGGCCCCCGGGTCGCCGCAGAACGCCAGGCCCTCACTGGCCAGCGCCACCCGGGCAAAATACTCGCCGTCGTCGTTGAGCGAGAGCGCCTCGTTCCACGGCCCGGCCTGGTCCGCCACGGCCCGCGGGACCAGCCAGGCCGAGGGATGCATCATGGCTCCGGTTTCGCCGGCCAGCACCAGATAGTCGAGCGGAGTGAAGTCCCGGCAGACGGCCGTGTCCACAAAGCGGGCGGCGGACGGCTCGGTCGTGAACCGTCCCCAGGCGCAGGAGGCGACGGTGCCCAGCGGCCGCGCGGTGAGCAGGGCGAGCTGCCGCGCGATCTTGTCCGGCGAGATCAGGTCATCGGCATCGAGGAACTGCACAAAGTCGCTCCGTGATTCGCGCAGGGCCCGGTTGCGCGCCGCGCTGGCTCCGGCCTTGGCCTGGCTGATCACGCGTACCCCGCGCGGCGCATACGAATGGGCGAGCAGCAGACTGCCGTCGGTCGAGCCGTCATCCACGACGATGACCTCCACCGCCGGCCACGTCTGGGCCAGGGCCGATTCCAGGGTCGCCTGCAGCCAGGGCTCCGCATTGTGGCAGGGGATGAGCAGGGCGACCGTGGGCGTCATGATTGCGGGTGAAGCTCAGCGGCGCTGATACAGGGAGATGAAGCCCTCCGGCACGGTGGACACAAGCTGCCAGCGCCGGCCGTCGGCGAGTTCGGTGACGGGTCGACGGGCCCCGTCGCCGATGAAATAGGTGTCCGACGAGGTGGAACCGGCCGGTGCGAGACCAGGTGCCTGATACGGGGAGCCAATGTAGCCGAGGAAACTCAGGTGTACCACGCGGCCCAATTTACACCAGTCGCCCTGATAATTCACAGTCTGTTCGAACGTGGAGAGATCGGCGGGCCTGAAACCAGTCGCGAGGAGCTCCCGGCGGGCCATCTGGTAGGGCAGCCAGCCACTCCAGTACAGGGTGAGGTCATGGCCGTCCGCCAGCCAGCTGCGGAGGGTGGCCAGTTCGGTCTGCATGCGGGACTTCTCCCGGTGCCAGCAGCCCGGGGCAAACCACTGCCCAGTGCGCAGGCGAAAACCGTCGGCGTTGATCAGGAGCTCGCCCGGTCCGACCACCAGCCCGAAGGTCTTGGCCCGGGTCTTGATCTGGAACAGGTCCGTCAGCGTTGGAGAGGTGGTGAAGTACCGCTCTGCCGGCTGCAGGGTGCGCAGGCCAACCAGTCCGTCGGCCAGCAGCACGCCGACCACGCCCAGTCCGGCCAGCCAGGCGGACCGGCGAGGCAGTTGGCTCATCTTGCGCCCGAGCCCACCGAGGAGGTCGAGCCCGGGCAGCAGTGCGAAGGGGATGACATAATATAAATACTTGGGCGTGCTCAGCGACGTTCCATAAGCAACCAGAGAGGGCAACAAGCCGCTGATCACCACGAGGCCAAGCCCATAGGCCCGGCGCCTGAGCAGCAGTCCGCTGCCGATGAGGGTGCTAACGGCGAGGACGGGCGAGAGCAGCAGAGCAGGGGTCTCCGCCAGAGTCCGCCAGCCGCTCAAAAAATACCCGCGCCCGGCGTAGGTCTCGAACCCTTGCTGCAACGACGCGCCGCTCAGCCAGTAGAGTCCGGCGACTCCCGCAGCGGCCGTTGCCGCGATCGCCAGGGTGCGGAGCGCCGCGGGGCCCCACGCCGCCTGCCGCCAGTAGGCCAAGCCCAGGCACGCCGGCGCCACCAGTAGGCTGTCCGCGCGCAGCCACCCGGCCAGCGCGAGGACCAGTCCGGACCAGAGCCAGGCGAGCCTCTCAGGTCGGGAGGCGAGCAGGACCGCGAGGATCGCCGCGCCTCCCGCCAGTGCGCTGGTGTTGGCGTAGCAGGCGGCCGCGGTCACCTCCTGACACCACAGCATGGCCACCAAGGTCCAGGCCAGCGGCCAGGCCAGCAGGGTCCGCAACAGCCAGGCACCGGCCAGGGCGAACGCCGCGGCCCCCGCGATCGTCGCGCACCCAAAAACAGTCTGGACGGAAGCGCCGGTCAGTCGCGTCAAACGGGCGAGCACATGGTAAGCCCCCGGCTGCACCTCATACAGGTAGCGCATGTGCCGGAGCACCGGATCGCCCCGCACCATGCCCTCCACCCCGAACATCACCCCTTGGTCATCCCCTTCCAGGGGTACGATGGGCCATACGCCGTAACTCCACCAGCCCAGCTGCAGGAGAACGATGAACCACGGCAGTAGCCGCATCGTCGTCGGGCGTCGACCCGGTGCCGCCCGCGCGGGAGTGAGGTGGTCCGTCGCGCTATTGGCTGCGGCGGATGGGCTCATGAAGCGGGCGGCGTAGGGTTGAGCCCGCACCGCCAGCCATGGCGGAAATACCAGCGTTTGGATTCCGCGACGTAGTGGTGCATCACCGCAGTGGGCCGCCGGCCTTCGGCGCGGTCCGGGTTCGTCCAGTACTCCGAGCGCGGGGCCACGGCGCATGGCTGGTGGCGGGCCGCGAGCATCGCGACCAGCGCCTGCTCCAGATAGTAGCTCGTTTTTTCCCGCGTGATGAGCTCGCCGCACCAGGCCTCAATCTCCGTCCAGTCGAGCGACTCGCTGCGCAGCCCGCAGAGGCCGACATTCACCAGGGGCGGAAGGGGGGCGCCGGCCAGTCGTTCCAGCAAGCTGCGGGAATAACCATAACTCTCCTCGCAATCGACGGCGTGCAGCGGGCGGTCCGGCGCCGCGAGCCAGTCGAGCAGGAAGCCGGGGCGACGGAAAAAAAGCAGATCAGAATCGAGCACGAGCTTCCAGCCCGTCGACCCGAGGTGCGGGTCGGTGAGCTTGCGAATGTTGGGATAGTTGCGCCAGCGCTCGCGCAGGACGGGGAATTTCCGTTCCGGCAGCAGGGTCTCGAGCCGCTCACGGATATGGTCAGCGGCATGGAGCTGGATGCCTGGTCCGAGCCGGCGAAGCTGGAGGCCGAGGGCGTCATCCAAGGTGCCGTCGTCGTAGAGTTCGGCGTCCACCCCTCTGTCCGACTGCTGCGCGAAGGTGTGCAGGCAGAAAGCCGTCTGGTACCAGAAGCGCCGGCCGGTGAGGAGGTGGAGCGTCACCCGCGGCGAGTCGGGCCGGGCGGGCAGGGGGGGCAGGGCGGATGCCGCGGCGAGCATTTGCCGGCGCTGGCGCTCGGTCTCGCGCTCGGCGAGCGGGCCGCCGTTGCGCCAGGAATCACGGAGGCGCCCCAGCGGGCGATGCCAGAGCCCCAGGGCGAGTTTGCCCAAGCCCAGCTGCCGAAGAATAGGGGGTAGGCTCATGCCGGGCGCAGGAAGCGCAGGAGTTCGATCGGCAGGGGGTTGATCGGGTCAATATGCAGATAGGTCAGGTGGGCGGCGGGAATGAGCAGGTTCGCGATCCCGAGGGCGAGCAGGACAGACGGAGCCAGCAGGGGCACGCGGCGGGCATACTGAAAACAGCCGAGCAGGACCACCGGCAGGAGGATGACGATGGAACGGCTCAGGTCCGAAGCCAGGATCAGCGTGAGCAGGAGCGTGCCGAGCAGCGTGAGCGTGGCCAGCAGGCGGCGGCCCGGCGGCGTGGTCCCGGCGGTGTAGGCGACGGGTAGCCACGCCGCCCGCAGCCCCATCCACCAGCCCAACGGGGCCAGCGGTGCGAGCCGCAGGCCCTGTTGGAACTGCACGGCGAGAAACTGCTGGGTCGCCGCGCTGGCTGCTCCGTCGATGCGGCTCAGCCCGAGTCGCACGCCGACGTAGGGCAGCAGCCACAGACCCTCGCGCAGGGCGGACCAGTCCCAGTCCAGCCCGCGCTCGTGGCGCCCGGCGAGCCAGGCGAGGGGAAAGCCGATGAGGAAACGCTCGTCGATCCACGGGCCCAGCAGGCATGCCAGCGGTGTGGCCCAGGGGGCGCGGCCAAACGCCACGGCGAGCAGACCGAGCCAGACCCAGGCGTCGTTGATGCCCAGCCAGCCCACTGGCACCAGCACCGCGGAGGTCGTGGCGAACAGCAGCGTGCCTCCGGCCACGTAGCGCCAGTCATCGAGCCGGCGGCGAAACAGCACGGCGGCATAGGCGGTGACCGCGATCACCCCCAGCCAGGGCAGCGCGAGGGGGGTGTAACCGGGGAGCCGCAAGGCATGGCAGACCAGCGGCGGCAGCAGTCGCCAGTGCATCGCCACCTCGATATCGCGCCGCCCGGGTTGCGCACATTGCGCCAGATAGGTGCGAGCCCGGTCCCATTGGAAGGAACCCGGTACCTCGTGCCGCATGAGCCACAACCGGGGGGCGAAGAAGGTCACGCTCAGGACCAGACAAGTCAGGACGATGAGCGCGAGGCGCGGGACAGTGACGGTCCGGGTGCTCATGGGTGGATGCGCCCCTCGTAATGGCCGCAGGCGCCTTGCCAGCGAATCCGGGCGGCCGGCGACGTCCAGGCCCGATGGCCGAACCAGGCCTTGAACTGGCGCAGGCGGGCGCCGCTGCGGGTGAGCGGCGGCCAAGGGCAGGCGTCGTGCAACGCCAGCACCTGCATCCAGGATTTTTGGATGCCCCGGTTGAGGCGGGAGAGGTACTCGGCTTCGAGCCGGCTGGCGGGAATGAGATGGGTGAGGCTCAGGGCGGGGAAATAGCCGACTTCCCAACCGGCGCGCATGGCGCAGAGCACCAGGTCGTTGTCTCCGCCGGAAGTGAGTTCCCCGCCGCGGCGGTCGCACAGGGCCGGGCCGGAGTTTGGCGTGCGTTCGAGCCAGGCGTTCCAGGCCGCGCGGCGCAGGGCCATGCCGGCACCGATCGGAGCAAAGGCAGGATAGCTGTAGCAGGTGGCTCCGTCCGGCCGCTGGCCGCGGGAAATCAGCGGCTGGGGGCCGAGATCTCGCAGCGCCAGCAAGGGAAAAAACTCTCTGGTCCAGTCGGGCGCGGCCCCGGCCCACTCCGGCAGCGATTTGCCGCCGAGCGCCCCGACGCGCGGATGGTCGCTGAAGAGCGCCAGCACCTGGGCGAGGTAGTCCGGCGCGAGGACGTTGTCGTCATCGACCAGCACGGCACATTCACCCTGCGCGGCGGTGAAGCCGCACCGCCGCGCGTGGCTGAGTCCCAAGGCCGGTTCACGGATGACGCGGAGGTTGCGCGGGACCGGGTCGATCTCGTCCCCGGCTGCGAGCGGCGGACTCGAGCTGTTGTCGACCAGCACGGTTTCCCAGCAGGCGACCGGCAGGGTCTGGGCATGCAAACCTGCCAGGGTGCGCCGCAACCGGCCGGGATCCGGATTGTGCGTGCAGACAACGACGGTAATGAGCGGTGGAGGATTCATCGGCTCGGACTCAGCTTGCCCCGGGCCGCGGTGAAGGCGTGCCGCCAGCGCAGCGCAGGCTGCTCAATGGCGTGCCAGCTCAACCAGGCCAAGGCCCCGGCCAGAAGCAAGCTCAGGAGCAGATAGGCCGTCAGCCCCTGCCGGTGAACACCCGCCTGGGCGAGCACCTGCTGGACCGGATACCCATAGACATACAGCCCGTAGCTGTAGTCGCCGCCGACCCGCTGCTCCCAGTTGTGCACCGGCAGCCGGCCGGACAGCCAGAACAAGACCGGGGGCAGCGCGAGTGGTGAAAGCAGGCCGCCCCAGCCCAGTCTCCAGGCGGCGATGAGCACGGCGAGTCCGGTCAGGGCGACCCAAGTGCGGGTTGCCAGCCAGCCGGGCAGGGACGGAAACACGGCGCACGTCATGCCCGTGGTGAAGTGCCAGCACATGAGTTTTCCCGGGTTGTCGAAAAATCGGAGCACCACGGAAGGCAGGACCCCCGCGCGAGCCAAGGGGTGGGCGGCGAGCATGACGCCCAACAGCACGGCCCAGGTGTAGCGCCCTCGGTAGCCGAGCAGGCCGGCGAGTCCGCATCCGGCGACGGCGAGATAACAGCTTCCCTCGTAGAACAGGGTCCAGAGCGAGCCGTTGAGGTCGCTCGGGTGGGGATTGGTCGCCGTGAGGTCGCCGATGCTGATCTGCGCGCGGGGCTGCAGCAGGTTGTGCCCCACGTAGCCGATCGCGCTAGGCTCCTGCGCGAAGTAAGCTCCGCGCAGCCCGGCGCTGCTCGCGTGGATCAAGGGACCGAGGACCAGCGCGGTGACGACGAGACAGACCCAGAAAGCCGGTCCGAGCCGCAGGATCCGATGCCAGAGGAAAGCCGGCAGCGACTGCAGCCGCAGCCAGCTGGAGGCCACCAGCCAGCCGCTCAGCACGAAAAAGCACTGTACCGCAAAGGTGCCGGCATTGAGCCCCCCGCGGGTCCAGCGCATGAGCGGTTCCTCGGCGTAACCGCCGAGGTAGTAGGCGTGGGTGTAAATCACCATCCCGGCTAGGACGATGCGCAGAAAGCCAATGCTGTTGGTCGCGCGAGGCAGGTCCGCGGGGGCGGGATCGCCCAATTTGTTCGCGGTCATGAAGGTGGTAGTATCAGCACGGCCCGCGGCCGCACCAGTTCAGTTGAACCTCTGCAGCAGCAGGTGCAAGATGCGGTGGTTGGAGGCTTGGGCCGACACGCAGAAAATCACGGCCGCCGCTGCAAACGCGCCCACCCAGACCCGTCTTCCCCCCGGCGTGGTTGGGCGCCCCCCGAGCCAGGCGACGGCCCCAACCCCGGCCATGCCGGCGCAGAGATAAGAGTAAAAGCCGTAGGCGTAGGGATATTCGCGGTGGAAGATGAAGGTCTGGTATTTTTCGGAAAATGCGACCGGCAGGTTGAGCACAACCGCCCAGACCAGCAACCACGGCCAGTGACGGGCCCTAGGTGACGCGTGGCGTAGGCAGCGTGCCAGCACCCAGGTCAGGACGAGGGCCTGCCCGAGGCCCAGCCACAGATCGGTCATGGGCAGTTGGCGCAGGGTCAGTACAATCTCGGCCAGTGGGCGTAGCAACGGTCCGGGCGTGCCCGCAGGCGGCCGGTTAACCAACAGTTCAAAGCCCGGCGTGATGCCTGCCATCTGGCGGACCAGGATTTTGCCCGCCGCGGTGAAATCGGCCGACAGACAGGTGCCTTCATAGGACGTCGGATATTCCCGGGCGAAGGCGAAATAGACGAGAAGGTAGCTGCCGGCAACGACCGCCGGCCCCAAGTTGGCGCGGATCAGGCCACGCCAGCCGCCGCGCGAGGAGTGGAGGGAGAGGGCGACGAAGGTCGGGAGGAACAGCACGAACAGCTCGTGCATCAGACAGGCGAGGAGATAGAGCCCCGCCGCCATGATGCCGGACCAGAGGCGTCGTTGCTGAAGATAGGCGTGGTGGCAGAGCAGTGCGGCCAGCAGGGCGCTGCCGCCGATCCAGTTGAAGGGATACGACAGGACGAGATAAAAGGTCGGCGGCAGGTGCAGCACCCCCGTTAGGAGCAACGCCACCGCGGCCCCGTGCACTGCGTGGCCCAGCACGCGGGCCACGAGCCAGGCGGCCAGCCCGATCTGCAGGTAGAAGCCGGCCGCGCGCCACAGACTGAAAAGCCACGGACGCGGCACTTCGTACAGGGCGAGCAGCGCACGGTGAAAGATGGGCGTGGCATAGTAGAAACGGGCCTGGGTGTGCGCCGCTTCGGTCATGTAGTCGGCGCCGTGGCCGTGATCGGCCTCGGCCTGAAAGACGAGGTCGTCGGTGGTCGCGAACCGGACTGGCATTGTCCGCACCCAGAATTGGAGAAAACCAAGCAGTAGGATTGCACCGATTGCGATCCAGGTCGGGGTCGGCACGGGCCGGACGGGGAGCGGGTTCTCAGGTGAGGGTTTCATTGGGGCCGAATCGGCCGGGCATGGTCGCGGATGGCACCGGCAATCCGGCCGGAGTGGTGGCTGCCGCGGGTGGCGACGACAACGTCCGCTTGGGCCCCGGTACCTTGCCCGGTGTTGCTAGCCGGCCGTGATCGTCCAGTGGCAGGGCAAGTCGACCGGTCCGATGACATGGAGCGGCGGCCGGCCCGGGTAGTGGCGGGGCGAAACAAACGAGAAAGAGACGGCCTCGGGCTTGTGATCGAAGTCGCCGGCCTTGTCGCCGAGCCAGGCGGACAGGCTGTAGTGGCCCGAGTGCAGCGCCAGATTGGGCACCACCCAGGTGCAGGTCCCCGCCTTGGCCGCGGCGATCTCCGGCACAGGAGGATGGGTGCGCATGTTGCCGCCAAAGATCGGCCGGCCCTCCGAACTCAGCAGGACGAACCCGGCCGCAGGGGGCCGCAGCGGCTCGGGTGACTGGAAGGTCAGGCGCACCACGAGGTCGCCGGCGGCGAGTCGCACCGGGTCAATGGCGATGGCGGTGATACACGGGCGATCCGTGACGGGGAACTCGGCGGTGAATTCCGACTGGGGTCGGTGATAGCGGGCGATCACCTCCTGGATGCAGCCCGCGGCCGCGACGCACCCGGACTCCAACAGCAGGCCGTTCTGACAAATGCTGCGCAGCGCCTCAAGCTGGTGGCTGACGAAGAGCACGGTCCTTCCGGTGCGTGAGATCCCGTTCATGCGCCCCAGGCACTTTTTCTGAAACGCGGCGTCGCCCACCGCCAGCACCTCGTCCACGATCAGGATCTCCGGCTCCAGGTGCGCGGCCACCGCGAAGGCCAGCCGCACATACATCCCGCTCGAATAGTGCTTCACCGGCGTGTCCAGAAACCGCTCCACCTCCGCGAAGGCCACGATCTCGTCAAACTTCCCCCGGATCTCCGCCCGCGTCATGCCCAGGATCGCCCCGTTCAGAAAGATGTTCTCCCGCCCCGAAAGCTCCGGGTGAAACCCCGTGCCCACCTCTAGCAGGCTGGCCACCCGCCCGCGCAGCGTGACCCGGCCCGCCGTCGGCTCCGTGATGCGCGAGAGGATCTTCAGCAGCGTGGACTTGCCTGCGCCATTGCGGCCGATGATGCCCACGACCTCGCCGCGGTTGACCGAAAAACTCACGTCGCGCAGCGCCCAGAAGTCCTCCGTCGAACTCGCCCCCCGTCCCGTCCACCCCCGCAGCAGACCGCGCGCCCCCTGCGCCAGCGTGTCGCGCAGCGTGTCGGCCCGCGGCGCGTGCGCGAGGCGATAGCGCTTGCCGAGGTTCTCAACCGTGATGACGGGTTCGGCCATGGTCAGATGAGGTCGGCGAAGCCGCGCTCGGTCCGGCGGAAATACCAGAGGCCGGAGGTCAGCAGCAGCGCCGTGACGCCGAGCCCGATCCACAGCCCGGGCAGGTACAGCGGCTGGTCTGCGCGCAGCAGGCACCAGCGGAAGCCGTCGATGGCGGCGACCATCGGGTTGAGGGAATAGAGCATCCGCCACGAGGGCAGGTTGGACGAGTTGAAGCCCACCGGGGAGAGGAACACCCCGAGCTGCACGAGGAACGGCACGATGAAGCGGAAGTCGCGGTAGCGCACCGTGAGCGCCGTCAGCCACAGCCCCGCGCCCAGCGCCGCGAGCAGCACGAGCAGGACGTACAGCGGCAGCAGCAGCGCAT
>SESH01053497.1_pt1 | contig 13238 bp, 12 predicted proteins | sample 3171561 | NCBI WGS metagenome assembly SESH01 (sample SAMN10866947, study PRJNA518727) | freshwater metagenome | biome: subpolar coniferous forest; feature: holomictic lake; material: water; isolation source: holomictic Lake 442 2011 16.5 m and 2014 13 m | place: Canada: near Kenora, Ontario
ATAGTTTTCCGTGCCGGTCGGGGCCACGCCCTGCGCCGTCAGCTCGGGATATTCCCCGAGCGGCACGCGCCAGAGATACTCGCCGGTGTTGAGATCGATCGCGTTCAGCGTGCCCCAGGGCGGCTTGATCGCGGGATAACCATCCGGATCGAGCCAGCGATTGTAACCCGTGTGCGTGTAAGGCGGCGGGACGTGCCCCTCCGTGCGCGTGTCCGGCACATAGGTCTGCCAGTCGCCGTGCTGGGCGCCGTCGGAAGATTGCTCGGTCTCACCCAGGAGGAAGGAAACCACCGCCGTCCGCTGCTTCTCGGACAGGAAGCCCCAGGGGGGCATGACCGCGCGGCCCTTCGTGACCACTTCCAGGGCCTGGGCGGCGGTCAGCCGCTGCTTCAGGTCGACCAGCGAGGGGATGTTGGCCGCCGGGTTGCCGCGGCGGTCGGCGCCGTGGCAGCCGGTGCAATTCTGCAGGAAGACCTGCTGGCCCAGCGACGTGGCCCCGCCGGTTTCGATCATGCTGAGGATCCACGGCATCTCATTCGCGTTCACATACAGGACGCCGCCGGGCGAGGCCGCCGCCCCACCCCACTCGGCGCCGCCGTCAAAACCGGGGAAAATCACCGTGCCTTCGCGGCTGGGCGGCAGGAAGCGCACATGCGGCCGGATGCGGGTGAAGCGCTCGAGGACGGCACGGTGCGCCTCCGGTGTGCGGTTGGTGATCTCCTCCGCCGTGAACAGCTGCCGGGCAAAAGGCGCGGGCTTGAGCGGCAGCGGTTGGGTCGGAGAAGCCACCTCGCCGGCGAGATCGGAACTCGGCACGGCGATCTCCTCGGTGGGGAACAGGGGTTCGCCCGTCTCGCGGTGAAAGACCCAGACGTGGCCGCTCTTGGTCACCTGGGCCACGGCCGGAATGTCGCGCCCCGCGCGCTGCACGGTCAGCAGGGTCGGCGGCGCCGGCGGATCGCGATCCCAGAGGTCATGATGGGTGAATTGAAAATGCCACACCCGCCGGCCCGTCGCCGCGTCGAGCGCCAGCAGGCAGTCGGCGTACAGGTTATTGCCCAGCCGATCACCGCCCCAAAAATCGAAGGTGGCGGAACCGACGGGACAGAAGAGCAGACCGCGGGCCTCGTCGATGGCCATGCCGGCCCAATTGTTGACGCCCCCGACGCGTTTCCAGGCGTCCGCCGGCCAGGTCTCATAACCCGCTTCCCCCGGCTGGGGAATGGTGTTGAAACGCCAGGCCATCCGTCCGGTGCGCACGTCATACGCGCGGATGTGGCCGGGCGCGGCGGGCCCCGGCCCTTCGCCCAGGCGCATGCCCATGATGATGAGATTACGGAAAATGACGCCAGGGGTGTTCGCCTGGATGGCGAGGCCCGTCACGTCGCGGCCCAGGCCCTCCGACAGATTGACGCGCCCGTGATCCCCAAAATTCTCGATCAACCGGCCGGTGCGGGCGTCGACCGCGTACAGCCACACGCCGTTGCCATACAGAATGCGATGATCCTCGCCCTCCGCCCAGTAGGCCAGGCCGCGATTGACGCCGTTCACGTCGGTCGGCTCAAACCGCCAGAGTTCGCGGCCCGTGCCGGCCTCGAGCGCCACCAGCTTCATCTGCGGCGTGGTGGCGTAGAGCACCCCGTCGATCACGAGGGGATTGCACTGGATCTGGGACGAGCCGGCCCGGACATCGCCGGCGTGCCAGGTCCAGGCGACCTCCAGCTGCGGCACATTGGCCGGCGTGATCTGCTGCAGCGTGGAGTAGTGGCTCGCCGCCTTGTCGCCGAGATAGGTCGGCCAGTTGCGTCCGGCGGCGGCATGCAGGGAGGAAGCGGTCCAGGCCAAGGCCAGCCATAATGCAGCGCGGGCCGCGAAAGCAGGGGTATGCATCGGCCGAAAATAGAACGGCGCTGGCGGTTTTTGCCAAGCCGAGAAGGACGGCCGACTCGGGCAGGTAGGGCGCGCTCTCCGAGCGCGCCGCGGCGGCGAGCAGCCTTCGCCAAGCCTACGGCCGCCAAGAGGGACTCGCCGCCCTACCATTGAATCAACGCCCTGATTATTTGGAGCGATTAAGCCAGCCGGCGGCCCGCATCCAATCCGCCACCCGATCGGGCCAGGTGGTGACGGTGGCCGCCGTGCGCCGCAACCCGTAACCATGCCCGCCCGAGGGATAGAGATGCAACTCGGCCGGCACGCCGGCATTTTTCAGGGCGCGATAATAGACGAGTGATGATTCCACGTAGTCGCTGTCGTCCTGGGCCTGGGCGATAAAGGTCGGCGGCGGCGGCATCCCGCCCCCCATCAGCTCAGGGGCGACTGTATCGCGCTGCTTTTCATCCGTCAGGTACGCCGGATAGACCAGCACGCAAAAATCCGGGCGCGAGTTGGCCTGGTCGGCCGCATCGATGGCGGGATAGGTGCGGGCGGAGGGGTGGTTGCTCAAGGTGGCCGACAGATGCGCGCCCGCGGAAAAGCCGAGGACCCCGATGCGGCGCGGATCAATGCCCAGGACCGGAGCCTGGGCGCGGATGAGGCCGAGGGCGCGCTGGGCATCCTGCAGCGCCGGCCAGTAATGCGGCAACCCGGCGCGGCGGGGCACGCGATATTTCAGCAGCACCCCCGTGACGCCGATGGAATTCAGCCACGCACAGACCTCCGTTCCCTCCAGATCGATGGCCAGAATGTAGTAACCGCCGCCGGGACAAACCAGGACAGCCGCGCCGGTGTCCTTGGCGGGATCCGGCCGATAAATCGTCATCGTCGGCGTGGATACATTGCCCAGGCGGAGCACCGGCCGGCCGGCGATCAGATCGTCGGTGGGCTTGGTGATATCGATCTCTGGCGGCAAACCCACCGTTTCACCCGGCGCCGGCCCCGGCCACAGGGGAATCGCCTTGGATTCATCGGCGCGGGCCAACGAAGTCCCCAGGGCCAGCACCGCGATCAGGACATGGCGCCAGCTGCGAGAAACCATGCGCGGCAAAATCGCCGGGCGCGGCGCGGGGTTCGGGCCGTCGCCGGCGGATGGGGTGGCGCAGGATAGGCGATGCATAAGCGGGGCCGAAAATCTGCCCGCTTTCCCCTCCCTAGGGCAACCCGGAACAGCGGCCGCCACCAAAGACCGGACTGATGTTCGCGGCATCCCGTGTTTTCCTTGGCCCAAATGGATTGCCCCGCAGCTACACCAGGCTCATCGGATCCACATCGAGCACCTGCGTCACGTCGGCGGGCCATTTCACCGCGCCCTGCAGGCGGACCAGGGCCGGCACCACCGTCGTGGCCCGGGCGCAGAAATACCAGATCTGGTAGCGATATTCATCCTTCACCTTCTCGATCGGGGCCGGCGCGGGGCCGCGGATCTCCACCACCCCGCCCAGTTCCTGCTCCACCTGCTTCACCCAGTGCTCGGCGAAAAACTTGATCTTCTCCTGGTTCGGTCCGCGGAAGAGATGGTGGATCAGATGACGGTAGGGCGGATAGTTGAATTTTTTTCGCATCGCCAGTTCCACCTCGGCAAATCCGTTGTAGTCGGCGTGCCGGGCAAACTGGATGGCCTCGGACTTGGGCGTGAACGACTGCACCACGACCTCGCCGGCGCGGTCGCCGCGCCCGGCGCGGCCCGCCACCTGCACCAGCAGCTGGAACGTGCGCTCGTTGGCCCGGAAATCTGGCACGTGCATCGAGAGATCGGCGTCCACCAGGCCGACCAGCGTGACGTTGGGAAAATCCAGCCCCTTCCCGATCATCTGCGTGCCAATGAGCACATCGATCTTGCCCGCGCGAAAATCGCCCAGGATCTGCCGGAACAGGTGCTTCTTCGCCATGGTGTCCGCATCCATCCGCTCCAGCCGCGCCCGGGGCAGCACCCGCCGCACCGCCTCCTCGACGCGCTGCGTGCCCAGTCCGCGCCAGCGGATGTCGGGCGCCGCGCAGGCCGGGCAGACCGCCGGCGCCCCGCGCGCGTGGCCGCAGAGATGGCACTTCAGCGTCTCGTCCGCCCGGTGATAGGTCATCGCCACGCTGCAATGCGGGCATTGCTCCACATGGCCGCACTTCCGGCACTGCATGCTCGAGGAGTAACCGCGGCGGTTGATGAAAAGGATGATCTGCTCCTTGCGCTCGAAGCGGCGGTGCATGTGATCGACCAGCAGCCGGGACAAGGTGACCAGCCCGCGCTGACGCACCACCTCGATGCGCATGTCGACCACGTGGATGTCGGGGAGCTGCTTGTCATCCACGCGCTTCGTCAGGACGTTGAGCTGGTATTTTCCGGCCTGCACGTTGGCGAATGATTCCAGCGACGGTGTCGCCGAGCCGAGCAGGCAGACACAGCCCGCCAGCTTGGCGCGATAGACGGCCACATCCCGGCCGTGGTAGCGGGGCGTCTCATCCTGCTTGTAGGCGGGCTCGTGCTCCTCATCCACGACGATGAGCCGCAGATCCCGCATCGGCGCGAAGACGGCCGAGCGGGCCCCCACCACGACCCGCGCCGCGCCCGAGGCCAGGGCCGTCCAGCCATCGAGCCGCTCGCCCTCGCCGAGATGGCTGTGCCAAACCACGGTCTGGTGCCCCGCGGACGCAAAGCGGCCGCGCAGCCGGGCCACGGTCTGCGGGGTCAGGGCCACCTCGGGGACCAGGTAGATCGCGCTGCCGCCGGCCGCGAGCACCTGCTCCACCGCGCGCAAATAGACCTCGGTCTTGCCCGAGCCGGTGACCCCGTGCAGCAGATGCACGGCAAATTTTTCCTTGCTGAGACTGGCGGCCACGGAATCCACCACCGTGGACTGCTCGCGGTTGAGCGGCGGCGGCAACCCGTTGACCACCTCCCCGCCCGTCCAGTTGTCCGCATAAGCCACGCGCTCGACCGAGCGCGCCACCTCCGTCACCAGGCCGCGCTTGACCAAGGCCGCCACCACGGCGGCGGTCAGGCCGAGTCGCGTCAGGACGAGGGATTTCTTCACCGGGCCGATCTGCTGAGTGAGAAAAGTGCAAAGCCGCGCCTGCTGGGGCGCCCGCTTGGCCAGGCCCGCGGCCTCGGTGGTGGTGAGTTCCCGGACAAGGCTCAGGTACTTTTCCGTCTTGAGCCGGGCCCCGTCGCGGACCGCACCGGGAATCATCGCCTCGAGCACGCTTTCCATCCGGGCCGCGTAGTAGGTGTGCATCCACTTCGCCAGGCCGATCAGGTCGGCGGTGAGGGCGGGATAATCATGCACCACGGCGGTCAGGGGCTTCAGTTTTTCCGGCGCGCAGTCGGCGATGGCGTTGACGGCCATGACCAGCCCGAGGTGCTGGCGATGGCCCAGGGGGATCCGGACGAGCGAGCCGGTCCGGATTTCCGCGCGCAGCGCCGCCGGCACTTGGTAGTGCAGGAGCTTGTCGAAACCCGCCAGCGGCTGGACACCCACGATCATCGCCCCAGTGAGAACACCGCGGCAGCTGAGGCAACGCGTTTCCGGCGAGACCCATGGTGAAAAGGCAGCTGGACACAGAGTACACCAAGGTAAGCACAGTGCGCACAGAGATATGCCGCAAGAAATTGCCGAAAATCACCATCATCCAGCAGGTAAATTGATATTCGGTGATCCCAACTTCGTGGGAATTTTGACCGATTCTGGAATACTACCGACAACAGGAACAATGGTATTCCCACCCGCGGAGCCCTCTGGGGTGGAGGGAATCTTTGCTTTTGACAGCAGGGACCGGCCACGACGACATTCTCCCCAGTGAGCCTCGAGACATCCCGCGTAAAATTCCAAGCCTTTCTGGCCGACAAGGGGCTGCGCGTGACCAACCAGCGAATGGCCATTTTTGACGCGGCATTTGCGCAGAAGGAGCACTTCACGGCCGAGCATCTGCTGGCCGCGGCCCGGGCGCTGGATGATTCCGTTTCCCGCGCCACGGTTTACCGCACCCTGCCCCTGATGACCGAAAGCAACATCCTCCGCGAGGTGGACATCGGCTCGGGCGAAAAATTCTACCGGCCCGCCTCCGAGGGCAGCAACCAGGTCGCCCAGGTGGTCTGCGTGGACTGTGACAAGATTTTTGAGATCAGCGCGCCCTTCATGGAATGGTACGGCAGCACGGTTTCCCTGAAGCTCGGCCTCAAGCCCGTCTCCCAGCGGCTCCAGGTGAGCGCGCAGTGCATCGCGTACCGCTCCAACGGCCGCTGTCCCAACCGCCGCAAGAAATAATCATGTCCCGCCTGACGAAACCCGACCCGCAATTTGAGATCGAGTTCTTCGAGGCCGTGCATCAGCGCTGCCCGGCCTACACCGAGGTCGTCGGACTGCTGGGTGGCCTCTACACCAAGGCCGGCCGCATCAGCGACGGGCTGAAGATGGATCGCAAACTGGTACGGCTGGAACCCGCCAACCCGACCGCGCACTACAATCTGGCCTGCAGCCTCGCCCTGTGCAAAAAGCGCCCCGACGCCCTGCGCTCCCTGCGCAAGGCCATCTCCCTCGGCTATGATGATCTCGACTGGATGCAGCAGGATCCCGACTTGGAAGCCCTCAAGGGCAACCCGGAATTTCAAAAGCTGCTCCGGCAGTTGAAGCCGCAGAGCTGAGCCCCTTTGACGTTAGGCCAAGAAACCTATGAACATTACGAAAGGCCTCAAAGCAGCGGCAAAAGCATTCGTGTCAGGTCCGAAACCTGAATCATTCCGCGCCGGCGGGAAGCTGGTGGCGTGCTCTCATTGCGAGAATATTCTATTCCATAGCAAGAAGGCCTCTCTAAATCGGGCATTCAGTTCCCTCGCGGGCACCGAGTGGCTTGACAAAGAGGCATGCGTCTTGGTCTGTGCGAATTGCTCGAAGATGGAGTGGTTCTTTGAAGATCTGAATGCAGAAGAGGCCTAACTCTGATCATCACAGACAACTCCGGGGCGGACTGCGGTCGATCGGCGGAAGATTATGAACAAACATGAAGCTGCTGGGCTTGCCCTAAGAGTATCTGGCTGACTACGATGATCCGGCTGAAGGAATCCCTGAAATGTGATTGGGATAAATTGGCTTAAGCGATCGCGGTGCCCACTAACAGGATCTCCACCGGGCCGGCGCATCTAAAGTGTCACTTGACCAGAATGAACGCAGAACTAACCTGATCGCATGACCGCCACCGCTTTCCTTGAACTCAAGCAGCGTGCCTCGAAGCTGTCCGAAAAGGAACGTCGGGATCTTTCCGTCCATCTGATCCGTCTTGGTCAGGCCCGGTCGGGCTGGAAGCAGGAAACCGCCCGACGCCTGAATGCCATGGCGGCCGGGAAAAAGATCAGCACCGCCGCACTCCGCAAGCAGTTGGCCCATGCCTGAAGGCTCCGGCTATCGGAGCCACCTGTCCCTGGAAGCGGCGGCTTTCCTGGTCTCTTTGCCCAAGCGACAGCAGAAACGAGTGCTGGATCTGGCCGATCAGATCGCCCAGCATCCCTTCCAGATAGGTGACTACCAGACCATGGATGCCGAGGGTCGAGTTGTGGAAAATCTGCTGCTCGAAAAACTACTCTTCAGCTATTGGACCGACCACGCCAGCCGCGAAGTCAGGATAACTGAAATCATCAAGGTGTGACCTGGATGGCGCACTGATGGGCAGGCCCGGCCCTCTCACCTGATCCCGAACACCTGCTGCAGCATCGTCTGTAAATCCCCGTCGGGCACGTAGCCCGCCCCCCGCGGTTTCACCAGTGACTTGCAGCGATAGGCGCGGACCAGGGCGGACTCCGCGGACAGGATCTGCACGGTGTCCGGGCGCAGGCCCGCCACCTCCGCCGGGCCGAGCGGCGTCCACGCAAAGGGCAGGCCGGTGGCATTGCACTCGATCTCCCAGCCCGACACAAAGCCGACCGGCAGCGGCTGGCGCAGCAACGCCGGATAGCGCTGGATGAAGTCGGGCGTCCGGCTCGTCACCACGCGCACGCGCACCACGCTGCGCAACGAGTCAAAATACTGCTGGAAATTGTCGACCTTGCGCGCCCGCCATTGCCGGAGGAAATCCAGCGGGTCGATGCCCATCAGGTTCATGCCGTTCCACAGGCCGTGCTCGTTCTGGCTGCCGAATTTTTTCGTGCCGTACCACGTGGCGAACTGGGTCGTCACCATCAGCCCGATCTCAAAATGCAGGTGGGCGCGGTCCTTGGGAATCCCGCCCCCGCCCGCACTGTGGCCCATGGTGCCGATGGTCTGGCCCCGCTGCACGGTGACCCCGGGCATGATGCCGGACTCGATCCGCGCCAGGTGGGCGTAGAGCGTGTAGACCGCCGGCGACTGACCGGGGTGCTCCAGGACAATGTAGCGGCCGTAGTTGCTCTCACCCGCCCGGCTTGCGACGTAGCGCACGACCCCGTCCATGGCCGCGAAGACTGGATCGGTCGGCTCGCCGCGCGAGTCGCGTCTCACCGGCTTCAGGTCCAGCCCCTCATGAAACTGGGTGCCCCCGCTGCGCACGCAGCCGAAGAGACCCGACTCGGGATCACCGGAAACCGTCGGCTGAGCCCAGGCCTCGATGCCCTTGCCCTGTTCCCACGCGCGGTTCGGGGTGGGCCAGCTGATCTCGGTTCGCTGGGCGGCGACCAAGGGAGCAACGATCAAACCCAGACCAATCCAAACCCCGGATTTTTTGGGCCACGAAAATGCACAAAAGGGGTTCAGCGGCCCGGCGCACCTTGTCCGTGCGCCTATAGGCGCGATGCAGATACCCGTCGCCCCCCCGAGTTTTTGCGTCTTTTTGTGGCGAAAATGGATTGGAAAAATTGAGTTGAAGCACGACACGCCCAGCCACCTCCGCCAAGAAGCCGGAGGCCGCGCGATGCATTCACTGCTCTCAGCAAAGTCAGCAACTTGGGTGGACTTAGTGGCCATGACTCTCAGATTTTGAGGTTGGTTGCTTCGCCTCAATCCTGATCTCTGTCGAGGTGCGTTTGATTCGCGCGACCTGGGCCGCGAGGTCGTTCTCCGGCGTCTCGAGGAAAATCAGGATTACGCCATCGGCCATTTCCCGGTCAAGGCGCCGGGCGCCGACGGGAGCGCCGTTGAGGAAAAGGACCAGCCGCTGGCCCAGATGGGCCACCGACAAGCGCCCGAGATCGCGGGCCGCCACCGGAGTGAAGTCGAGCAGCAGGCATCGCCCGAGCTCCACTTGAGCCACTTCGGCATTGCGGACGTCGTATTCCGTGAACACCGGCTTTCCCTGGACCGTGATGCTGACGCCGCTGCCCGGCAGTTGGATCCGCCCGCCGGGCTCGCCGGGTGGGACTTCCAGATAAAAGCGCGCCACGAGCGGATCGTAATCCGGCTGCGTGGCGGACTGGCAGCCGGAAATACACAAAAATCCGATCAACAGGCCGCCCCAGTGTAGCGACAGGCGTCCCTGCCTGTCGGTTCGCACCAGACCACAGGCACGGAGGCCTGTGGCTACCCCTAGAAGTCGCATCAATCCGTTCATCACACCGTCTTGCCAGCAGGCGCATCGAACGCCTCCAGAATTTCGGCTCCGATTGCATCCGCGAGGAGGCGACCGCGGGTGGTCAGGCTGATCCGACCCTCGGGCGTGGCCGTCATCAGGCCTTCCAGCAGAAATTTGGGCAGCAGGTCATGGAGTTGGGACCACCGGGCGTCGGGGAACCGTCTCTGCAGTCGCGGGAGCGAGACGCCCTCATTCATCCGCAAGCCGAAGATGACCGAGTCGGCGGCCAGCAGCTCATCGGTGAGGGCCGTGCGGTCACTGCCGGCCCGGCGACCGGCGGCGGCCTCAGCCAGCCATAGCCCAAGATCGGGCGGATTGCTGCTACGCCAGCCGGCGTGCTGAGACGCGGCCGACGGTCCCAGCCCCACCCACTCCTGCATGTTCCAAGTGTTGAGATTGTGCCGGCAGGTGTGGCCCGGCCGCGCAAAATTCGAGACTTCATACTGCGTGTACCCCACCGAGCCGAGATGCTCCCAAGTCTGGTGATAGAACGCCGCCTCCTTTTCCGGATCGAGCTTCACTTTGCCCTGCGACAATTTAATCCAGAGGGTGGTGTCCTCCTCGAAGGTCAGGCAATACGTCGACAGGTGGTCCGGGGCGAGCCGCAGGGCCTCGGCCAGATCCGCCTGCCATTGCGCCTCGGTTTGACCGGGCAGCGCAAACATCAGGTCGAGGTTCACGCTGGGAAAACCCTGCGCACGAATCAGCTCATAGGCGCGGTAGACTTGCGCCGGGGTGTGCTGCCGGCCAAGGGCATCAAGCAGACCGTCGTTGAAACTCTGCACGCCCAGGGAGATGCGGGTCACGCCCAGCGCCCGTAAAACCGCCAACCGGTCCGGGGTGACGGTCGCCGGAGCCATTTCGACCGACCATTCCTCCGGCTGGCCCGAATAAAGGAGCATCGTTCGGCCCAATTGCTCGATTTCCGCCGGCCGCAGCAATCCGGGAGTACCGCCGCCCCAGAACGCCGTGTTAGCCCGGCGCCCGTTCCACTCGACCAGACCTGCTTCCGTCTCCACGCCATCAAGATATCGCCGCACGGCGTCACCTTTGGGCACGGTTTGGTAGAAAGCGCAGAAATCACAGGTCGTCGCGCAAAAAGGAACATGCACATAGACACCCAGCGGTGACGGTGACGGCGAGGACGGCGGGGGGCGCTGCGCTTTTTCTTGCCCTGAGGGGAGCTCGACCATTATGAAAGTTGTCAATTTACGACCGGCCAACAGCCTACGTGGCCTCGGCGATCACTCATCCAAATGCACAAGACTCCCTTCCTTCACGCGAGCAGAATTTTTACCGCCATCGCCGCAGCCCTCATGCTGCTGGTGCTGACCGGCTGCAATCTCACGATCACCAACCTGACGCCGGATACCGTCCCCCAGAATCCGTCGCAGATCTACACCGTCACGGCCAGTTTCCGGCCCGAATCCAGCCGCATCGAGCGCGCCAGCATCACCCCGCGCATCGTCATCGATGGCTCCAGCTACAACATGACCCGGAGCACCGTGGGCACGGACATCTGGGAGTTTGACTATCAGGTCCCGGCCGGCCGGGCCGCGGCGTCCTACTACTTCATCTGCGACTACAAGGTCGAGAATCAGACCAGCCCGCTGCCGAATCAGGTCTACTCCGAGCTGCAAACCATGAAGATTGCCGGACGCTACATCATCCGCTCCGAGGCGACGCGCGCCCCGGTGGGCTCGCGCGTCAGCGTGCTCGGGGCCGGCTTCACCCCGCAGGATGTGGTTTACTTTGACCAGTCGCCCACCCGCACCGTCTTCGAGTCGCCCAGCGCGCTCAGCTTCTTCGTGCCCTCCGTCAACCCTGGCCACAGCTACCGGCTCAGCGTCAACGGCGGCGGCGCCCCCCTGGATGTCGGCACTTTCCGTGTCGATGCCATCAGCTTCCAGGTCACACCCTCCAGCCTGACCCTGCGCCAGGGTGAGCAGCAGGCCCTGACCTTCACCATCCCGACCCCCGCTCCCGGCGGCGGCATGCTGATCGATGTCACCACGGACGTACCCGCCAGCGTCGTCATGCCCGAGGTGATGGTCGGCGCGGGCCAGACCAGCGTCACCGTGATGATCCAGGGCGGCAAGCCCGGTGCGGGTTCGCTGTTCTTCAAGAGCAGCGCGGGTGACAGTGCGGTCGCGGTGACAGTCACCGCCCACTGATCGTTCGCTGCTTCGGGTCCCTCTTCGGCGCGCCAATGTTGGCGCGCCTTTTTATTCCCGGTAGCCGGCCTCGTTGAGGCCGGTCCGGGGTCAGCGACCCCGGCTACAGTAATGATGTTGGGCATAATATCTCGGGGCCTGCCCCGAGGATGATTGCGTCCGGCACGGACCGGATGCCGGATTGAAATGGGATTGTCAGCCACCCGGTGAGCGGGTTTGCTGCTGCGGCCCCTTCCCCGCCAGCGCGGCGTGGGATCGATGCCGGCCGCAGCCCTCCTATCCCTACAATGATGAGCGACCAACCTCCCGTGATTACCCCCGCCCCCGTAGCTCAGGCCGCCCCCGTTCGGGCCGGGCGCAATGGCAAAAAATCCAAGGGATATTTCCCGCCGGAAATCGTCCGGGCCGTTTCCTTCTACATCATCTCCCTCTGCATCATGGCCAGTGTGGTGGTGTGCATTCTGGCGATCTGGGATTTCGCGAAGAAGGACTCCCTGTGGCGCCTCGTCGCCTCCTTTCTCGTGATCGCCGCCGGCACCGCCCTGTTTGCCGTGGTGAACAGCATCTGCGGCGAGGAGCAGAAGAGCTAAAGCCGGCTTGGGGTAGGGCCGGCGCTTGTCGCCGGGCCGGCGTTAGCATGGGGAGCGGTCCGCCGACAAGCGGCAACCCTACCCTCGCCTAAGCCGGAACAATTCAGACGAATTCACCACGGATTACACCGATTGCACGGATCAAGGCAGTTGAATCAGTGCATCAGGGATTTGGTTCTCGTTGATCAGTGAATGAGCCGCCGTAGATATTGGTCGGTCTTATCCTTCTGAAAAATCCGTGATATCCGTGAAATCCGTGGTTCAAATGCATCGTTCCGGCTAAGGCTGTCCGCCGCCCGAGCGCCGCACGCTCACGTTCGAAATATCATTCGAACCGACGCCCAGCTGCTGGGCGAAGTCCAGCATGCGGGCCTCGTCGTCGGAAATCGGCTCAAACCCGGCTTTCTTGCGCGCCGCATTGAGCTTCTTGAGCATCAGGGCATCGAGGATGACCGGGTCGGAACTCATGAGGAGGCGCGGCTCCGAGTTGGTGTAGAGCGAATTGAAATAGGGCCCGCCGATGAACTGGTAGAGCTGCAGGCTGACGATGTTGAGCGCCCAGCCCTCGCGCAGCTCGGGGATGGCGGACATCTCCGCCACGGCGGCGGGCGCGGTGGCGGGACTCTTGAAAAAACGAAAGGTGTTGCTGGCGTTCCAGAGCGTCGCGTTGACCAGGGCCCCGTTGACCCCGAGCACGGGGTGGTCGGTGTACACGGGCAGGTTGATCCAGAAATCGGCATCGAGGAACAGCGGTGTGGCGAGGAAGCTCTTGCGATCCTCCTCGGTCGTGGTCGTGGATTTGCCGCCGGCGGCCGCCTCGACGGCCCGGTCGTTGATCACCGGGTCGAAGCGCGAAGGCAGCGGGCTGTCATAGAACCAGGTCGGATCGTAGAATTTGCCCGACTCGAGCACGTAGACCGGATGCCCGGGGAATGGCACCACCCCGCTGGAAAACGACGGCAGGTAGCCGGTGAGGCGGAGGCGCAGCGGATTGAGGCCCACGAGGAAGATGTTT
>SESH01055236.1_pt1 | contig 13220 bp, 12 predicted proteins | sample 3171561 | NCBI WGS metagenome assembly SESH01 (sample SAMN10866947, study PRJNA518727) | freshwater metagenome | biome: subpolar coniferous forest; feature: holomictic lake; material: water; isolation source: holomictic Lake 442 2011 16.5 m and 2014 13 m | place: Canada: near Kenora, Ontario
TCCGTCACGCCCAGACGTTCGCGCCAGGCGTCCGAAATCTCAAGGCCCGCCTCGACAAAGCGCGCGACCAGTTGGCGAACCGGATGGCGGACCGCGCTGTCACCCCCTGGCAACCGCACCGGCGCGAACGTGGCACAACGGGTGAAGCCCCGCGCGCGAACGTCCAGCAGTTCGGCGCCCCACACCGTGCCATCCGGTCCCCATCCGGTGCCATCCATCACCAGCGCCAACCCCTCCCGCAACCCGTGCTCGGCCAGGCAGGCCGCCGCATGGGCGTGATGATGCTGAACCTCCACCACCGGCAACCCGCCCTGGTCCGCCAGGATCCGCCCGCGCCGCGTGGCCTGCATGTCGGGGTGCAGGTCAACCGCCACCGCTTCCGGACGGCGATCGAGAAAATAGGGCAACGTCCGCACGACTTGCTCGAACCCGTCGAGGGCCTCCGGGGAATCCAAATCGCCGATATGCGGAGAGAGTACCACCCGGTCGCCATAGGCCACCGCAATGGCGTTCTTCATATCCGCCCCCATCGCCAGGACGCAGCGCTCGAGCGGGCGCCCCAGGCGGATCGGCGTCGGCGCATAGCCGCGGCCACGCCGCCAGACCTGCGGGGCCCCGCCCTGCAGCACGCACACCGAGTCGTCATTGCGCAGGTTGATCTCGCGGTCATGCACCAGGAACAGATCCGCGATTCCATCCAACCGGCTCCAGGCCTCGTCGTTGCGGATGCAAATCGGCTCACCTCGCTGGTTGCCGCTGGTCATGACCAGAAGTTCGAAGGGCGGCACGGGATCGTCCCGCAACGGCGTGAAGAGGAGTTGTTGCAGGGGCGTCGTAGGCAGCATGACCCCGAGCGTCCCGGTATCGGGGCTGATCAAGTCCATGGGCAAGCCGCGCCGCCGGGTCGACTCCGGCCTCACGTCCATGATCGCAATGGGCGCCTCGGGCGTTTCCAGAAGACGGGCCAGGGCGGGCGACACCTCGCCATAACGCCGCACCGTCTCCAAATCGGCGGCCATGACCGCCAGCGGTTTGTGCGGGCGGCGTTTCCGCTCCCTTAAACGCGCCAGGGCCTCGCGATTGAACGCATCGACCACCAGGAGAAACCCGCCGATCCCGCGCACGGCCAGGAGGCGCCCTTCCCTCAGCGCCTGCCGCGCCCGGCGCAGGGGGTCCCCGGGCACCCGTGTTCCGCAGGAATCGGTCAAGACCCATTGCGGACCGCAGGCTGGGCAAGCCGTGCTTTCGGCATGAAAGCGGCGGTCGGCAGGATCGTCATATTCCCGCCTGCAGGCCTCGCACAACGGAAACTTCGCCAGGGTGGTCCGTTCCCGGTCGTAGGGCATGGAGGTCAGGACCGTGTACCGCGGACCGCACCGCGTGCAGGAGGTGAACGGATAGCCGTAATGCCGGTCGGCGGGATCGAGAATCTCGGCGCGGCAGTCCGGGCACATGGCCAGATCGGCCGGGATCAGGACTTCCGCCTCTTCGCCGGCGACACTTCTTAAGATGACGAACGGACGGGGCGCCTCCGCCAGGTTTTCCTCGAAAACCGGGATGATCTTTTCCACACGCGCCGGCGCCGGCAGACGTGCCGGCAGGTCGCGCAGGAAGGCCGCAACCGTTTCCGGCGGCCCTTCCAGCGTGAGGCGCACCGCGCCCATCCGGTTTTGCACCCATCCGCCCAGATGGGCTTCCACCGCCAGACGATAGACGGAAGGGCGTAAGCCGACACCCTGGACAACGCCGGTCAGGTCCACCGTCCGTCTGGTTGATCCGCTTTGCATGGTGAGGGCTCGTGCAGGGAGGATGGGATCTTATTCCTGCGGGGGCAGGACTCCTTCCGCGACGAGTTGCCGATCGGTCTCCGGGGTGAGCGGAATGGGAAGCGGGGTTTGACCGCTGCGCAAAAGTTCCTTCTGGTACTCCTGCAGCATCTGCGCGATTTCCTCTTCCGAGAGATCGAGCCGGTTCGCGTCGCTGAACGTCGCCGACAGGGCGGCTTCCGTGTCCCGCCCGCCGGCGCGTTTCTTGCCGGCGCGGATCGAACCTATGGTGTCCGCCGGCGCTTCGCGCGGCGCCGCCGGGGAGGCGAGGGCGGCGGCCTTCGCCTTGGCGGCCTCCGCCTCGCGCAGGCGTTCGAGTTCAGTCCGCAGCCGGGCCGCCTCCCGCTGCTGCCGACGCTTGGCATAAGAGAGATTCTGCTCGGCCGCCGTGGGCGGAGCGGCGGGCACTACGGTCAGGTCAGGAGCGGGCGGCGGCGGGTCCGGCTCGGCGATCCGTTCGAACCGGTTCGAGCCGCCCAACATGGACACCCAGTAATCCTCCGGACCGCGCCGCAACCGCGCCCGTTCCGCGACGTAGTCGGCTTCGATGATTTCGATGTCATCCACGCTTTCCCCGATGCCGACCATGTAGTTGCGCTTGTTCTTCAGGTCCACCAACCCCACCCGCAACACGCCCGCCGAATCGCGCACGACGGCCGACATTCTGATCTGGTTCACCACGGATTTCTCAGGCGGCAGGGGTGGCGTGGCTGGCGGCATCACAACGGGTTCCGTTCCGAAGGGCTTGCGGTCCAGAATGACGCCATAGCGATCGAACGACGAGGCCGGGGCGCTTCCTTCAAGCAGGGAGAGCGCGAGGACCATGTAAATCACATGAATACCCTTGTGAGGCGATTTCATGTTCGTATTATCCTCATGTGGCGGCCTTAACACAAGAACCGAGAAAGGTCCGTGATGGCCGCCCGGTCATCGCCGATCCCGGGAAATCCGCCTCTCAGCGGTCACGTTCAGGACGGGGATCGCGGCCCAGCAGGGCATCCACGGCGACGCGGGGATCCTTGCCCTCCATCACGATGGCATACACTTCCTCCGTAACGGGCACCGGCACCCCCGCCTCGCGGGCCAGTGCGCGGGTGGTGACACAGTTATCCACGCCCTCGGCCACCTGCTTCATACCGGCCAGGATGGCGGCCATCTTCTCGCCCCGACCCAGCCGCTCGCCCACCGTATGGTTGCGACTGAGCCGGCTGGTACAGGTGAGCACCAGATCGCCCATCCCGCTCAGCCCGGCAAAGGTGGCCGGATGCGCCCCCAGCGCCAGACCCAATCGCGATATCTCGGCCAGCCCGCGGGTGATCAGCGCCGCCCGGGCGTTGTGACCAAACCCCAGGCCGTCGCTGACGCCCACCCCGACGGCAATGACATTCTTGAGGGCGCCGCCCAGTTCAACCCCCACAACGTCCTCGGACGTGTAGACCCGAAACCGCGGACCATTGAAAACCTGCTGCAGCGCCGTGGCGCATTCGCCATCCCGACAGGCGATCGTCACCGCGGTGGGGGTCCCCGCCGCCACCTCGCAGGCGAAACTCGGGCCCGACAGGGCCGCCACCGGGCCCCGTCCGAGCACCTCTTCCGCCACCTGGGTCATGCGATGATGCGTCCGCCCATCCAGCCCCTTCGCCACACTCATCAGCAGGACGCCCTTCGGAATGGGGCCGGCAAACGCGGCCAGCACGGAACGGAAATACCGGGTCGGCGAGGCCAGCACGACAACCTCGGCCCCCTCCACGGCCTGAGCCGGATCCGCAGTCCATTCCAGTTCGGCCGGAAGCTTGACGCCCGGCAGGTAGTCCACATTCTCACCACCTGCGCGGATCCGGGCGATATACTCCGGAAAGGGGCCCCAGATCCGGACCCGATGTCCGTTCCGGAGGAGGGTCAACCCGATCGCCGTTCCCCAGCCGCCATCGCCGATGATCGCAATCCGCTTCGTCATCGTGAACCTTTTCGCCGCTATTTCCCCGCTGCCCGCTTCTTCCCGAACTCAAACCTGTGTTCGGTGCCCGCCGCCAACCGTTGAATATTCGCCTTGTGCCGAAGGATGATCACCCCGCCCAGAACCGTCAGGAATACCGGCAGCGGCAATCCCTGTCCGCGATAGAGCCACCAGGCGATCGCCGGAACGGCCGCCGCCGCCGCGACCGAGGCCGCTGAGACGTAGCGGGAGGTGACAAAAACCAGGAGCCACACCAGGAACCCTATTCCCATGGCGCCCGGAGCGATGCCGATCAGCGCCCCGGCGCTGGTGGCCACGCCCTTGCCGCCCTTGAATTTCAGATAAACCGGCCAGGTGTGCCCCACAATGGCCAGCGACGCATAAACGAGGTTCAGCCAGGACGGCGGCTCCGTCCCGCTGATCCGTGCCACCAGCAGCGGGAACACGAGCGCGGGGACCAAGCCCTTCACGGCGTCAGCCACGAAGGTGAGAATCCCCAGCGTTTTGCTGACCGCCCGGAACACGTTCGTCGCCCCGATGTTGCCGCTGCCCACCTTGCGGATGTCCACGCCTTTGGCCCGGGCGATCAGAAAGCCGTTCGGAACGGCGCCCACCAGATAGGCCACCAGACCCAGCCCGACGGCCACCCCGTATTCATGGCACGGGCACATCATCGTTTCTCCCCTGTTCTAGCGTGCATCAATCCCGCCCCCGCCGTCGTCAGGCTTTCTTGGCCCGTTTCTGCCACATCAATTGAATGATCATCATCACCTGGTTGGCCGTCCAGTAGAGCACCAGCGCCGACGGCATCGAGTAGAGGAACATCAGCATGATGACCGGCATGAACATCATCATCTTCTGCTGCGCCGGATCGCCGGCCGTGGGGGTCAGATGCTGCTGCCAGGCCTGGGTCGCCGCCATGATCAGCGGGAGAATGTTCAGCGCCAGCCCGAACGGCAGCATGCCGGCAAACAGATTCTCCGGCGCGCTCAGGTCACCCACCCACAGGAACCCGGCGAACCGCAGTTCAATGGCGCTGCGCAGGACATTGAAGAGCGCGAAAAACACCGGGATCTGGACCAGCATCGGCAGGCAGCCGCCCAGCGGATTAACCTTGTTCTCCCGATACATCGCCATGGTTTCCTGCTGGAGCTTCTGCGGCTTGTCCTTGTATTTCTCCTGAAGTTCCTTGAGCTTGGGCTGGAGTTCCTGCATCCGCTTCATGCTCTCCGTCCCCTTGTGCGTCAGGGGCCAGAACACGATACGGACAATCAGCGTCAGCAGGATGATGGCGATGCCGTAATTGGGAATGACGGCGTGCAGGCCGTTCAGGCTCCACACGAGGACCTCGCACAACCATTTAAGGGAGCCGAAATCCATGACTTCCTTCATGTGACGACCCAGCGGCTTGATGGAGGAGAGTTCCTTCGGCACCACGTAGTAACTGAACGTCTGGGTGAGGGAGTCGCCGGGCTTGAAGGCGCGCTCAGGCAGCCGCACGGCGGCGGCCACGCCGGACAGGACGGGCACACTGTTCCAGGTCCGGCTGTCGGCGGGCACTTCGCCAGCGGACGGCGTACGCCGGGCGATCAATTCACAACCGGACGCCCCCCCCGCCGGGGCCAGAATCTGGACGAAGAACTTGTTCTTCACCGCGACCCAGTCCATATCGTGATCAATCCGTTGCCGGATGCCGAGGGGAAGAACCCGCGTCATCTTGGGGCGTCCCACGCAACCATGCCCGCGGATCCCCTCCTCCTGGAAGTAATCCACCAGCGTCAGGTCATCGGAAAACCACCGTTTGTTAGCCCAGTGCCGAACCGGCTCGCCGCCCGTCGTGGCGAGTGTATCGATCGCCAGGAAGTTCAGCCCGCTCACTTGGCTCTCGTCCTTGAGCATGCCCATCTCGCCCAGACTGATCGAGCGGACCGGCAAAACCGCGGCGGCGCTTCCTTCATTGATGAACGTGTCCTGAACCGTCACCTCGTAACGGCTGCCCAGGCTGATGGATCGCACCAGGCGCAGCCCATCCGGCCCACCCGCCTCCAGGCGCGCGGCCGCCCCGTTGGACAACACGGTGATCGTGAAATCGTCACCGCCACTCACCCCCGCAAGCCCCTCGTAGGCCAACGCCGGGTGGGAGGCGAAATCCATCGACGCCCGCTCGGGCGAGTTCTTGGTCAGCGAGTAGGCCGGCAATTCGATCGCGGTGACGGCGCCGCCCCAGGAGGAGAGCGTCAGGCGAACCATATCGTTGCTCAATATGACGGTCTGTTCCGGGGAACGGGGCGTCCGGGTCGCCGGACGAATCTCCGCCTCGGCGACGGCGGGAACCGGCGCGGCGTCACGGGCCGGGGCTGGCGGGGGCGTCACCACGGCGCCCTCCGGCGCGGTCGTCGCCTGGACAGCCGTATTCGTCGCCGCCGCCATCGCGAGGGGATCCGGCGGCGGGGCCAGGAATTTCTGATAGAACGGACCCCACGCCATCATGACCAGCAACAGGGCGGCGATGATGGCCGTATCCTTATTCAAATACTTCTTCATGCTTGAACTCCCCAGACTTAAATCCGTTATCCTCATGAACCGTCCCGTTCCCGGAAGGCGCCCGGAACGCCATCCACCCCTCCGGGATGGAAGGGATGACATTTCATCACCCGTCGGAATCCCAGCCACAGCCCGCGCCGGCAGCCATGGGTTTCGACCGCCTCGATGCAGTAGGACGAACAGGAAGGATAGAAACGACACTGTCCGCCCAGCACCGCCGCCAGCGTGTACTGATAGCCTTTGATCAACCCCACAACAAGCCTGCTAATCATCGGTGGAGCCCCACCTTTCGCGTCAGCCAAGCCAGCTCATCCACAATATCGGGCCACATCGCGGTCAGGATGTTGCGGCGCGCCACCAACACCACATCGCAATTGCCGGCGAGAAAGTGCCGGTTGATCCGCCAGGCCTCCCTCAGACGCCGCTTGGCGCGGTTGCGTTGAACCGCGTTGCCGATCTTCTTGCTGGCCACCACGCCCAATCGCAGCGCCGCGCCCTCGCCGCGCCGCACCCACAACACCATGCAGCGGCCGACGTTTGAGCGGCCCTGCGCGTAGGTCTCTTCAAAGTCCGCCGTCGACCTCAGGCGCTGAGCCTGCCGCAACCGCCGGTCGGGCGGTGAGGCCGATCCAACGTCCACGCTGGCCTGGGTCGTCGTCATACGTTCGTTCGACTCCCTCCCCGTGCGCCATCGCGCGGGAGGCCGAAACGAGAGATGAACGCCGGCCCTGCCCACTCGGGCAAAGCGCCATTCGCCCAGGGAACGGGGGTGACCCCTTCCCGTCTGCGAATGACGGCGTTCATCTGCAACGACTGCCGGTCTGGTCCGCGAACGGATCAGCTCGACAGTTTCTTACGGCCCTTTTGCCGGCGGCGCGCCAATACCTTGCGTCCGTCGGCTGTTTTCATCCGTTTCCGGAACCCCGTCTTGCGTTGGCGTTTCTTCTTGGATGGATGATACGTCATCTTCATCGATTAGTCCCTCTCTGCAAAGGGCGTACAAAATACCATTTCCAGCTTTCCTGTCAAGCCGATGGTGGTGTATACCACTCCCCAGGCCGTATGTCAGTTCCGTAGGTAACGAAAACTCATCATAATCTTAATCTTAATCGTAATCGTAATCTTGCTTTGACGCTTCTGGCACCTCTACAGTGCTAATCATGAATACGAGTTTTGACCATGAAAAGTTGAGCGTATATCAGGAATCGATCAAGTTTGTCGTTTGGTCAGATGAAATTCTGGAAACGCTCCCAAAAAATCTGGCGGTACACGGGCAGTTTGACCGGGCCGCTACGTCCATTTCGCTAAACATTGCTGAGGGTAATGGAAAATACACAGCCGCTGATCGATGCCGGTTCTTCGATATCGCGCGTGGTTCGGCGCTGGAATGCGCAGCGTGTCTGGATGTGCTGGTAGCGAGGAAAAGGCTTGTTGAGGCCGGCCCGGGTAAGGCGATGCTGGTTCGAATTGTTTCCATGTTGGTGGGACTTATCAGAAGCACGTCGCCTGATCTCATTCATGAAGAGTGCGGCTCCTACGTAACGCAAAATGAAGAATCGGATTAAGATTACGATTACGATTAAGATTACGACGTAACCCTATGCAGACCTGCTGGCACATCCGGAATGCCCGTATCGTGGACCCCGCCTCCGGCCGCGATTCCCGGGGCGATCTTTTCATCCAGGACGGCCGTTTCGCCCCCTTACCGCCTGTAGTTCCGGCCAACGCCGGGATCGTGGAAGCCGACGGCTTGGTGGCCGCGCCGGGGTTTATCGACCTGCATGTCCATCTCCGGGAGCCGGGTAACGAGGCGGCCGAAACGGTGGAATCCGGCAGCCGCGCCGCCGCGCGGGGCGGCTTTACCACGATCGTCGCCATGCCCAACACGAACCCCGCCCTGGATTCCTCCGAACAGGTGCTGGCCTTGCGCGACCGCGCCCGGGCCTGCGGTCTCGTCCGGGTCCTGCCCGCCCCCTGCATCACCCGCCACCGTGCCGGCGGGGAATTGACCGATTTCGCCCGCCTCGTGGCAGAGGGCGCCGTGGCCTTCACCGACGACGGCTCCACCGTCTCCTCCGATTCCGTCATGGCCGCCGCCCTGCGACAGGCCCGGGCACTGAACCGGCCCATTCTCGACCACGCCCTCGATCCCCGGCTCGCCGGGAACGGCGTCATGCATGCCGGCACCCGCTCCGCCGCGTTGGGACTGCCGGGGATCCCCTCGGAAGCCGAAACCGTTATCGTCGAGCGCGACCTCCGGCTCGCGGCGGAAACCGGCGGCGCCCTCCATATCCAACATCTCTCCGCCGCCGGCTCCGTCGCCCTGCTCCGCGCGGCGTTGCGACAGGGGCTCCGCGTCTCCGGCGAACTCACCCCCCACCATCTGGCGCTGACCGACGCCGACGTGACGGCGGAACAGGCCGATTGTTTCAAGATGAATCCGCCCGTGCGGGAGGCCGCCGACCGGGCCGCGCTGATCGAGGGGATCGTGGAGGGAACCCTCGCCTGTTTCGCCACCGATCATGCCCCGCACACCGCCGCCGCCAAGGCCAAGGGATTCCTTGGCGCGCCTTTCGGGGTCGTCGGCCTGGAAACCGCCGTGGGGGTAACCTATTCCCTGCTGGTCAAGCGCGGGCTGATGAGCCTCTCCGACTGGATCGCGCGCTGGACCACCGGACCGGCCAATATCCTCGGGCATCCCGCTCCGACACTGACGGCGGGCGCTCCGGCCGACCTCGTACTGCTCGACCTGTCCGGAGAATGGAAGGTGCGTACCGGAGACTTCAGCTCCCGTTCCCGCAACACGCCCTTTGAAGGCTGGACGTTAACCGGTCGCGCCGTTTGGACCTTCTGCGATGGAAAACCCACCTGGCAAACGAGCTAAGCTACGCACCTCCTGCATATGAACTCGAACATTGTTCTCATGGGCTTTATGGGCACCGGCAAAACCTCGGTCGGCAAGAAACTGGCCGCCGCGCTGAACCTGCGGTTTGTCGATATGGACCACCTCATCGAGGAACGGGCGGGCAAGTCGATTACGCGACTCTTCGCCGAGGAAGGCGAACCGCATTTCCGCGAGCTTGAACGGGCGCTGGTGGTGGAGTTATCGGCGCAGAACGGCCTGGTCATCGCCTGCGGCGGCGGTGTGGTCTTGAACCCCGATAACATCCGCGACTATGAACGGACCGGACTGGTGGTCTGTTTGACGGCCACGCCCGAGTTGATTTTCGAGCGCACGGCCCGGGCGACGCACCGCCCGTTGCTCGAACAGCAGGACCGTCGCCAGCGCATTACGGACTTGCTCGAAAAGCGACGCCCCCTCTACGCCTCGATTCCCCATCAGGTCGACACCGCCAGTCGGACTCCCGACGAAGTCGCGGACATGATCCAGCAATGGTACCGGGCGGCATCCCGGACGTAAGCTTGCTGGCGATCGCGGGAGGAGCGTGCTACCGTCCCGACCGTGAAAGCAATCCTGCGCCTCATGGCGTTGCTCAGTGTGGCGACATTCTTTTCGACGGCGAGCCACGCGGCCCCCACCGCGGCGGCGCGGGAACAGACTCTGCGCGCCCAGTACATGGCCTCGTTCCAGAAGTTGAAACCCGATGACGACAAGGGGCGCATCGCCCTCGTCCGGTGGTGCCTGCAGAACAAGTTAACCAAGGAGGCCGAGGAACTGAGGCAGGGGATTCTCCAGCGCCGGCGCGATGAACTGGCCGCGAGTCCGACGGCCGCCGGCTACCTGGCGCTGGCCACCTGGTGCGACGGCATCGGCCTGAAACAGGCCGCCGCCGATGCCCGGCGCGATGCCGCGCGCTGCGAGTATGCGCAGAAGCAGGCGGCCCTCAAACCCGGCGATCCGGCGGCGTTACTCGCCCTGGCCGACTGGTGCCAGCAACGCCGCCTGGCCCCGGAGGCGGTTGAAACGCTCCAGGCGCTCCTGCGCGTGGCGCCGAGCAACGGCCCGGCGCGCATCCGTCTGGAGTCCGTCCGGACCGCCGCCTGGCGCGACGCGCCGACCGGGCTCCTCAAGAGGCAGCCGGTGCCGGGCTATACCAACGCGGCCGCCTGGTATCACGCGGCGATCCCCGGGGAGTACCGCGCCGACAAGGCGTGGCCGTTGTTCCTCTACCTGCACGGCGGGGCACACGAGGCGGGAACCGCGGACAACGTGGTGGCGTTGGCCCAAGTCATGCCACCGTTCAAGCAGGCCATCGTGGTGTTCCCGAACCATCTGCGGACCTGGTGGGCGCACCCACGGGAGATGACCTACCTGGTGGACACGCTGGACCAGGTGATGCTGCGGTGGCGGGTGGATCCCAAGCGGATCTACCTGATGGGCGCCTCGATGGGCGGAAACGGCGTGTGGGGCTTCGGGAGCCGCTGCCCCGAACTCTTTGCGGCCATGTCGCCCATTTCCGGATTTTATGCCGGCTTCCTCGATTTTCCGATCCAGACCCTGCAGAAGAAGCCGGTTTACATCCTGCACGGGACCAAGGACTCCACGGTGCCAATCGGGGGCGCTCGGGAGGCGTTCGGGATGCTCAAGAAACTCGACGCCCCGGTGGAGATGCGGGAACCCGACTGTGAACACCAGCCGCCTGTCGCGGAACTCACTCGCGCCGCGGAATGGCTGCTCAAGCACACCAATTCCGAGACCTTCGATCTGCCTGCCATTCGTGAGCGCGTCGGCAAAATTCCCGTCGCCGGGTGGTTGAAGCAGTATCCGGGAAACTAGGGGTCCCGGCTAGGGACACACAAACTGTTTCCTGTGCATGCCCGAACACGCTCAAATCGTCGGCACCGGATAAACCTTCATCTGGGATCCACCGGATATCCCAGCCTCGGTCCTGCAAGAACCGTACGGTCGGTTGCTGGATGTTCTCGTCGGCGAGCAGTTGCATCAGGCGAAGACGGGTTGGATGTCCTCATCGCGAACAATGGCTTCCGCATATTCCAACGCCGCGAACACGTCATCGCGCGCAAGCTGCGGATATCCCTGTAACACTTCATCAAGGCTGGCTCCATGCGCCAGCAGGTTTAGGATGTTGCTGACCATGATGCGCGTGCCCTTGATACACGGCTTCCCGTGACAGATATCTCGGCGTATTTCAATCCTGGTGTTCATGGCATACTCCGTCCTTTTATGAGCGACATCATACTCTCCTTACGGCCGAGAGACAACCTCCGTCATTCGACCATTCACCGTGAAACTACGGTGTGCGTTTTCGGCCATGCACAGGATTTTGTCAGTTCATTTGTCGCTTGTCTTGACCACTCGCACCGCACCCTCGCACCGTAGGCCGCAACGGTGCCCTGCTCGCCTCTCCCTGCAACATTGCGGTTCACAAGAGTGCATCAATATAGTGTCAGTCTATGTGCCAACTGCTGCCGGAACGGGTCAGTCCATACACCCCATAAGCGCCGTGCACAGTGGGACCGAACCAAAACTGGACGAGAGCTAATCTTAATCTTAATCGTAATCGTAATCTCTTGCCCCAGAGAGGATTATGATTACGATAAGATTAGGAATCAGAAAAGGCCCTTAAGTAAGCGCCATTCGTCCCTGGGGGAAAGAAAGTGTGGCGCATCCTACCGCCCTGTCAGCAGCCCGGCGATCTGGCGATGGGCACAGGGAAACGGATAGGAGGAAAGCTCCGCGGGCGAAATCCACTTGAGGGCCGTAGCCGCCTCGCGGCGCGCGGTGCCGCTGACCCATGTGCAACGGAAGGCCGTCAATGTTATGCGGAAATGGGAGTAGGCGTGTTTCACAACGATCATGACCTCCCCCACCCTCACGGTCAAACCCGTCTCTTTCCGTATTCCCCTGGCCGCCGTTTGCTGAAGCGTTTCGCCCTTCGCCTGTTGGCCGGCCGGAAATTCCCAAAGCCCGCCAAGCATCCCGGATTCCTGCCGACGCGCGATGAGAATCTTGCCGCGCTTCCAAATGACACCCACCGCGATCGTCCGATGCGGAATTTTGGGCGCCTTGGGAACAACCGGCAGTTCAGCTGTGCGCTCGGTCTTGAACGCCACGCAGTGCCGGGCCAGAAGGCACTGCGCACACAGGGGCTGACGCGGCCGACAAATGAGGGCACCGGTCTCCATGAGGGCCTGATTAAAATGGGAGGGATTGACGTCGCGAATCAAGGGGGCCAGTCTGGCGGCGATGTCGTCGGCAACGCGGCGGTCGCGGATGGATTGGGCAATCCCCCAGAAACGGGCAAACACACGCAGAACGTTGCCGTCAACCGAGGGCACAGGTTCCCCAAAGGCAATGCTGGCAATGGCGGCGGCAGTATAGGGCCCGATCCCCGGGAGCAACCGCAGGCCGGCCGACGTTTCGGGTATCCGTCCGCCATAGTCCGTCATGACCAACCGGGCGGCCTTGTGCAGGTTGCGTGCCCGCGAGTAATAGCCCAATCCTTCCCAAAGCCGCAAAACAGCGTGCAGATCAGCCGCCGCGAGGGCTTCAAGCGTAGGAAAGGCGGCCACGAACCGATCAAAATACGGGATGACCGTCGCGACCTGCGTCTGCTGAAGCATGATCTCACTGATCCAGACCTTATAAGGAGAAGGATCCGTCCGCCACGGCATCGGCCGCTGCTCCCGCACAAACCAGAGAACCAACTCGCGATGCCAGGTCCGCTTCGATGTTTTATTTTGCGAACTATTGGTCATATATGAGCATACGGTCGCTTTATGAAGCGGAAGCACTCTTTACTGGCCCTCTTTTGATGACAATCGCCAGAATAGAGATATCCGCAGGCGTTACGCCGGAAATTCTGGCGGCCTGACCGATGGACTCAGGACGAATGCGTTTCAGTTTTTCGCGGCATTCAAACCGAAGCGTCGTGATCCGGTCATAATCAATCCAGTCCGGGATGGACTGC
>SESH01093499.1_pt1 | contig 13220 bp, 9 predicted proteins | sample 3171561 | NCBI WGS metagenome assembly SESH01 (sample SAMN10866947, study PRJNA518727) | freshwater metagenome | biome: subpolar coniferous forest; feature: holomictic lake; material: water; isolation source: holomictic Lake 442 2011 16.5 m and 2014 13 m | place: Canada: near Kenora, Ontario
GTCAGGGCGGTGTTTTGGTAGACCGACTGCTCGGACATCGAGCGGGTCTGGAACGTGACGCTGATGACACTGACGGACAGCATCGCGAGCAGACCGAGGGCCACCATCATTTCGACCAAGGTCATGCCGCGTGTCCGGTGCCGCGCCGATGCGGGCGCTTTCGTTGGGGAACCGGCCGGCCGCTGGTGGCGGATATTTCCGCAGGGAACTGGGCTCGTACTTCTATGGGGAGCATGCATGGCGCATGCACTATACCCCGTACGCTCCTAGCCGTAATGGTCCTAAGCCTCTGACATTCGCCTCTGCTGACAGTGAAGGCGAAAGCCTCTAGGGCCGGTTAAGGCCCGGGGAGTTATTATTTTTTTCCGCCTCGACGAACAATGCAGCCGCCTGGGTGCGGCGAGTGATATCCAGCTTGGTGAAAATGGTGGCGAGGTAGTTCTTCACCGTTTTCTCGGTCAACGCCAGGCGGTCGCCGATTTCCTTGTTGGTCAGGCCGGTGGCCACCAACGTGACGACCCGGTGCTCCTGATGGGACAGGAGGCGCAATTTATCGGCCGCGGTTAGCGCCGCGCTGTGCTTGACCAGATTCAACACCTGCCCGGCCAGGGTGACATCAAGCACGGGCTGACCCAGCGCGACTTTTTGCAACGCGGCCGACAGCGTTGCGCCATCATTGTCCTTGAGCAGATAGCCCTGGGCTCCGGCGGTCATCGCCTCCTGCACATGGCGCTCATTGTTGCTGGAAGTGAGGATGAGCACTTTCGTCTGCGGCCGCACCTTGAGCAATTCCCGGCAGGCCTGCAGGCCGGATTTGTCCGGCAGATTCAGGTCGAGCAAGACCACCTCCGGCTTGTGGTGGGCGACGGCGGCCACGCCCTCGGCGGCCGTGCCGGCCTCGGCGACGATGGCGATGGCGGGGTAGTCCTCCAGCGCACTGCGCAGGCCCAGCCGGATGATCGGGCTGTCGTCCACGATCAGCACGCGGATGACTTTGGGCGCGGCGGCAAGGCTCATGCGGGGGAAGCAACGGGCAGGGTCAGCAATACGCGAGTCCCTTTTCCAGGCTGGGAGTCGACGTGCAGGCTGCCGCCGAGGGCGGCGGCTCGTGCCTGCATGTTGGCCAGGCCGTGTCCCTGGCCAGAGCGGGGCGAGTCGGTCAGGAAGCCGGCCCCATCATCCTGCACCGCGAAAAGCAGCTGCTGATCACTGCGCGCCGCCATGAGGGTGATGTGGCGGGCGCTGCCGTGCCGCAGGCTGTTGCTCACGGCTTCGCGGAGGATATTCATGATGTCCGCGATATGCGCCGCCGCGATCAGGGCCACGGCATCCTCCTCGAGCCGCTGCTCAATGCGCACCCCCTCTTGGCCGGAAAATGACTCAAGCATCAGCGCCATGGCCTCGGCAAAGGAACCCCGGTGGACATTCGCGGGCTCGAGATACTGCAGGAAGGGGCGCACCTCCTGGTTGAGGCGCTTCAATTCTAGCACGCACTGGTCGACCCGCTGCTTGAGTTCCGGCGCCAGGGTGTTTTTTTTCTGCACGCTCTCGAGGGTGAGACAAACCGCGTACAGGGTCTGGCTGATGTTGTCATGCAGTTCACGACCCAGGCGAATGCGCTCATCCACCGACCGGTCCAGCAGGGAGCGGTTGACCTGCAGGTCTTCCTCCGCCCGCAAGCGGGCGCCTTGCTCCCGGGCCAGCGCCACCGTGCGCTCGTTGGAGATCTTGGCGAAATGTTCCAATCCCGCCCCTTCGGCCCGGATGGCGGCCAGCGGTGACGGCGCCCCACCATCCGCCGAACTGGAGCGGCGGTCCCCCAGCAAAACCAGCAGGAAAGGCACGAGGGCCAGGAGCAGGGCCAGCAGCACCATGACGGCCAGAATGCGTTGCTGCAGCACCTGCACCCGGAGCAAGGCGGGCGGCGCGAGGGTGACCCGCACCTGCCAGCCGGGCGAGCCCGGGAAAGTTTCCGTAAAGGCCAAGGCCGGCGCAGGCACCGGGTTGGGCAAGGGTGGGTTGCTCACGGGCAGCAGTTCCACCGACCCGCCGAGCAAGGCGCCGAATTCGCTGCGATAGGCCGCGTCCCATTTTTCCGGGGGGCGTCCACTGACCGCCAGCGCCCGGTCCAGGCGGGCCCGGCCTTCGGCCACCGCGACGGCCTGCAGTTGCCGGGTTTCCCGGTGCAGCCACCATTGCAGGGTCACGGCAGCGACGAGGAAAAGCACCAGCAATATCAGGGCGAGGCCCAGGGAGCGTGCGGGAAGGTTCATGCGACGACGGGGCAGGCTACACGAAAGACTTCGCGGCTGTCGCGTCAAAATCTTCGACATTTGCGGCGTGAGGGCTAGTTTGACCCCCTTTATGGAGTCATTCTATATCACCACCGCCATCGACTATGTGAACGGGTCGCCGCACCTGGGCCATGCCTATGAGAAGGTGCTGACGGATGTGATTGCCCGTTTCCGCCGGCAGATGGGGGATCGCGTGCACTTCCTCACCGGCGTCGACGAGCACGGCCAGAAGGTGCAGGCCAGTGCCAAGAAGCGGGGCATTCCGCCGCAGCAGTTTGCGGATGAGGTGAGCGCCGAGTTCCGGGCCCTCCTGCCCAAGCTGGATATCTCCAACGACGACTTCATCCGCACCACCGAGGAGCGGCACAAGAAAGTGGTCCGCTCCGTGTTGCAGCAACTCTTTGACCAGGGCGAGATCTACCAGGCCGAATACAAAGGCTTCTACTCGACGCGCCAGGAGCAGTTCCTGCAGGAAAAGGACCGTCTGCCGGATGGCACCTGGCCGGAAATTTTCGGTGAGGTCACCGAGATCACGGAGTCGAATTACTTCTTCAAGCTCCGGCAGTATCAGGAATGGTTGGTGGATTTCCTGAGCAGGAACGAGGATTTCATCTTCCCGCGCTACCGGCAGAAGCAGGTGCTGGAGTTCCTGAAGGAGCCGTTGAACGATCTCTGCATCTCGCGCCCTCGCGAACGGCTGGAATGGGGCATCCCGCTGCCCTTCGATGAAAACTACGTCACCTACGTGTGGTTCGACGCCCTGCTCAACTACTACTCGGCGGTCGCCGACCAGCCGGGGGTCTGGCCGGCCCGCTGGCACGTCATCGGCAAGGATATCCTGGTGCCGCCGCATGCCGTCTATTGGCCCATCATGCTCCATGCGGCGAAGCTCCCCCTGCCGGGCGGCATCATCGCCCACGGCTGGTGGATGACGGGGGGCTCGAAAATGTCCAAGAGCACCGGCAACGCCCTCAATCCCCTCGACCTCGTGGCCGAGTTTGGCGCGGATGCCTTCCGCTACTTCCTGATCCGGGAGATGAACGTTGGCCAGGACAGCGATTTCACGCGCGAACAGTTCCTCGTGCGCTACAACAGCGAGCTGGCGAACAATCTGGGCAACCTCGTCAACCGCACCCTGAATATGGCCACGCGGTTTGCCGCGGGCGTGCTGCCCGCCGCCGAAGTCACGACGGACCTCGAGCGCTCGTTGCAGGAGTTGTGGACCAGGACCCGCGACGAATTCATCCCGCTCTGCGAGGGCTTCCAATTCCACACCGCGCTGGAGCGGGCCATGTTTTTTCTCACCGAGACGAACGCCTACATCGAGAAGCGGGCCCCGTGGAAGCTGGGCAAGTCCGCCGAGCCGGCCGATCAAGCCCTGCTGCGCACCTCCCTCGCGACGATGGCGGAGGCGCTCCGCCTGGCGGTGGCCCTCATCCAGCACGTCACCCCCGCCACCACGAAAAAAATCAACGAAGTGCTGGGCCACGTGCCGGGCACGGTCTGGCGCGATGAGCTCGCCTGGGGGGGCAGGCTGAACGGGGCCAAGGTCGCCACCACCCTTGTCCTTTTCCCTCGTCCCGCCCCGCCGGCTCCGGAGAAAAAAGGGTAGGGGCGTCTGCCCACTCAACCAATGGACGAAACCTGTCATTCTGAGCGCAGCGAAGAATCCATACCATCGAAGGCCGCGCCACGTTCGTTGCCGTGGATCCTTCGCTGCGCTCAGGATGACAATTCAATTTGAACGTACCGCAGCGCCCGGGCCGTTGCGGGCAATGACCTGATTGCGCCAATCGTCCATGACCATCCTCCCGATCAACCCGACCGAGAACGTCACGCCGGAATCGCTGCGGGCCTTTTTGGAGCGGTGTCGCGAACTCGCCCGCGCGGCCGGCCGGCCCCAGCTCGTGAGCATCAGCCTGACCGTGGATCATCTCGATCCCCTGGCCGTCCTCGAGTCCATCTTTGAGCCCGGGCAGCTGCACTTTTATGCCGAGCGGCCGGCGCAGGGCTTCGCGGTGGCGGGGGCCGAGGCGGTCCTGGAATTTCAAGCGTCCGGGCCGGATCGTTTTCGCGCGGCGCAGGACTACATGGCGGGCGTGCTGGCCAGCACCATCGCGGTCGGCCCGCTGGCCGAGCCGTTTGCCGGGCCTCATTTCTTTTTCGCCTGCGCCTTTGCCGACTCGGCGCCGGCCGGGGCCGTTTTCCCGGCCCTGCGCCTGTTTGTGCCCCGGTGGCAGGTGGCGCGCATGGGGGACAGCACCGTGGCGGTGGCGAATCTCCCGGTAGCCGCCGATGCGCCCGTGGACTTGCTGGCGGCCAAAGTCTGGAAGGCGCACGAAAAGTTTCGCTCGTTTGATTACCGCAGCGCGCAGCGCCGCGACCGACCCTCCGCCCCCCGGGAGGTTGCGGAGGTGGGTGGCAGCGGGACCTACCCGCGCGCCGTGGCGGCCGCGCTGGAGGAGATCGCCCGGGGGGACTATCGCAAGATTGTCCTGGCCCGGGCGCGGCGGCTGACCACGACCGAGGAATTCCATCCCCTCGGGCTGCTCAACCATCTCCGCCAACGTTTTCCCGGCTGCTACGCCTTCTCGATCGCCGACGGCCGGGGCGGGAGCTTCATCGGGGCCTCGCCGGAACGTCTGGTGCGCGTGGCCGGCGGGCGCATGCACACCGAGGCCCTGGCTGGGTCGGCGCCGCGCGGCGATTCGGCCAGCGAGGACGCGGCCTATGCGCGGGCGCTGTTGCAGAGCGAGAAGGAATTGCGCGAGCACCGGTTGGTGTATGAATCGATCACGCGCCGCCTGGCGGATCTGGGCTTGCAGCTGGAGCATGCGGCGCAACCGCGGGTGCTGGGCCTGGCCAATGTGCAGCACCTGCATCTGCCGATCAGTGCGACGCTGCCGGCCGGGGTGCATATCCTCGATCTTGTGGCCCGGCTGCATCCCACTCCGGCGGTGGGCGGCACCCCGCGGGAGCCGGCGGTGGCCGCCATCCGCCGGCTCGAATCATTCGACCGGGGATTGTACGCCGGCCCGCAGGGCTGGGTGGACCACCGCGGCGGCGGGGAATTTTTCGTCGGCCTCCGCTCGGCGCTGATCCAGGGGCGATCAGCCACCGCCTATGCCGGCGCCGGCATCGTGGCGGGGTCTTCACCAGAGAAGGAATTTGCGGAAACCGAGTTGAAGTTTAAGGCATTGCTCGACGTTATGGTTGAACCATGAGCCGCCTGCTCGATCATCCGCTTGATTACCGCAGCCCCAATGCGCTGTGGGGCAGTGTGCTCGTCGAGACCCTACACCGGCTGGGCGTGCGGCAGGTGGTGATCTCGCCGGGCTCGCGCTCCACCCCGTTGACCATGGCGTTTGCCCGCCATCCAGGGCTGGAAGCCATTCCGGTGCTGGACGAGCGCTCGGCGGGTTTTTTCGCCCTCGGCCTGGCCAAGCCGCAGCTTCAACCCGTGGTGCTGCTGTGCACGAGCGGCACGGCCGGGGCCAATTATTTCCCCGCCGTCATCGAGGCGCAGGAAAGCGGGGTGCCGCTGCTGGTCATCACGGCCGACCGGCCTCCGGAGATGCGGGAGTGCCACTCCGGCCAGACCATCGACCAGCAGAAGCTCTTCGGTTCCCATGTGAATTTCTACCATGAATGCGCGGTGCCGGCGGCGAGTCTGCCGATGCTGCGCTATCTGCGTCAGACCGTGGCCCATGCCGTGGCCCGCACGACCGGCCCCGCCCGTGGACCGGTGCATCTGAATTGCCCGTTCCGTGATCCGCTGACCCCCGGGGGCGAAGCCCTGCCGGAGGAAATAACCGCCAAGGCCCTCAAGACTTTCTTTGCCGGCCTGGCGGCCGGGCCGCGGCCGGCCGGCGAGCGGGCGGCCGCCCTGGGCCCGTATTGGAAAAAAATGACCCGCGCCACCCGGGGCATCATCGTTGCGGGTCCGGTTGAATCAGCGGACGGGCAGGACTTCAGCCGGCAAGTGGGGCGTCTCTCACGATCCTTGGGCTGGCCGGTGCTGGCCGACGCCCTCAGTCCCTTGCGCACCCACGCGCCGGTGTCCGGCCATCTGGTGGTGCATTACGATGCCATTCTGCGGAGTTCAACCGTCGCGGAGGCGCTGCGGCCCGATTATGTGATTTGTCTGGGCGGCTGGCCGACCAGCAAGGCCTTGCGCGCCTGGCTGCAGGCCAGCGATCCGGAGGTATTGCTGGTGGCCGCCGGCACCGCGAATCAGGATGCACTCCACTTGCGCAGCCGCTTCATCCATTGCGAGCCCGGTGAGTGGGCCCATGACTGCAAGGGGCAGAGGCGCCGGCCCGAATACGCCAGGCTCTGGCTGCAAGCCGAGTCTCGGGCGCGGCAGTTCCTGCACCGGCGGCTGGGGGCGCTGCCCTTTGCGAGTGAGCCGCGTTGCGTACCGCTCCTCGCCCGTCACCTGCCGGTCCGGACCAGGGTGTTTGTGGCCAACTCCATGCCGGTGCGGGACGCCGAGTATTTCTGGCCCGCCACCGCGCGGGCCCAGCGGATCTATTTCAACCGCGGGGCCAATGGCATCGATGGCACGCTTTCCACCGCGCTGGGCGTGGCCCACGGGCGCGACCCCGCCGTGCTGCTGACCGGCGACCTGGCGCTGTTGCACGACACCAACGGATTCCTCAGTGCGGCAAAATTCACGGGCAGCCTGACCATTGTGTTGATCAACAATAACGGCGGCGGGATTTTCGAGCACTTGCCCGTGGCCGACTTCCAGCCACCCTTTGAGGAATTCTTCGCCACGCCACAGCACGTGGATTTCCCGACGCTCTGCCGGGCCTATGGCGTCAAGCATGTGGCTGTCCGGAGCTGGGACCATTTTGCCGGGTTGATTGCCCGGTTGCCCGCGCGGGGCATCCGGGTGCTCGAGGTTCGCACCAACCGGAAAAGCGATGCCGCCTGCCGGCGTGAACTCTTCCGCGCAGTGGCTCGGGCGGTCGTGCCGGACGCGCTCGACCGCCGCCACCAGGCTAGGGCATGACGGGCAATTGCACCGTGAAGGTCGTGCCCGTGCGGGCGGTGCGGTAGGTGATTTTGCCGTGATGGGCCTCGACGATGGAGCGCACGAGGGCCAGGCCCAGGCCGGTCCCGCCCGCCTTGCCGTGGCTGACGAAGGGCTCAAAAATGGTCGAACGAATTCCGGTGGGTATGCCGGGCCCATTGTCGGCGATCGTGATCAACACCTGATCGTGGTGCGCCCGGGCGGTAATGGTGATGCGCCGGGATTTTTTGCCCCGCAGGGCCTCCACCGCATTGGTGACCAGGTTTTGGAGCACGCGCTGAAAGCGGTCCGCGTCGAGCGCCAGCACCACGGGGCTGGACTTGCACTGCAGGCGCACGCCGGCTTGGGCGAGGAACGCCGCATTGTTTTCCTGCAAATGCTGGAAGATCTCACGCAGCGGCACCGCCTTGACCCGCAGGCGGGTTTCCCCCCGCGAGAATTCCAGGACCTCCTCCATGGTGCCGCTCAACCGGTCCACCTGCCGGAGTATGGTGGCGGCGTAGGCCTGGGTCTTCGCATCCGGGTGGTGGAGGGCGAGTGACTCCGTGACCAGGCGGATTGTGGTGAAGGGACTGCGGAAGTCGTGGATCATGGAGTTGGCCATCTCGCCAATCAGGGTGATCTTCTCCTTGCGCACGACCTCGGTGACGTAGCGGTCATTGGTGGAGCGCAGGTTTTCGCTGACGTGGCTGAACAGCCGCAGGACGGTGTGCCAGGAAGATTCGGCCAGCCCCTTGAGGAAGGCCTTCTGCGGGATGCGGCCCAGGTGGACGGGGCCGTCGGCGATCGCGGCGGTGCTGCGGTTGGATCCATCCAGCACCCCCAGTTCGCCAAAATAGTCATCCGGGCCCTTGTAGGCGATGATCTGGGGCGAACCCCCGGCGGATTTCTTGGTCAGGATGATCCGGCCGGTAAAAACGAGATAGATGGAATCCGACGGCGAGCCTTCGTCGAAGATCATCGCCTGATGCGGGTAGCGCACGAGGCGGACCTGCTTGACCAGCTTCAGTCCCTGGGCGGCCGCAAAATGGCTGATGAAAGGATGGGCGCGAAGGTCAAGGGCCATGCCCCGAACATGGCCGAGCAGCCGGCGAGGTGCAAGCGGCTACAACTGGATGGGCAGGCCGACCTCGATGATCTGCATCGGGGGCAACTGGTAATAGTCCCGCGCCTGCCGGGCGTTGCGACTGAGGAAGCCGTAGAAATGCTTCTGCCATTCGAACATTCGCGAGTCGCCGCCGGTGATGATCATTTCGCGGTTAAAATAGTAGGTGGCCTCGTTGAGTTTCAGCGGCACGCCGGCATCGCGCACCTGCTCCATCAGGCTCGAGACATCCGGGGATTCCATGTAGCCGTAGCGGCCGATGGCGCGCCAAACCCCGTGGCCGATCTCCCGGACGGTGAAACGCTCCTCATTCCCCACCAGCGGAACCTCCTCCGTGGTGATGCTCAGGAGGACCACGGTCTCATGCAGAACCTTGTTCGCCTTGACGTGGTGCAGCAGGACCAGCGGGGTGCCGGTGGGATTGCCCGCCATGAACACGCCGGTGCCGCGCACCCGCGTGATATGGTCGCTGCAGGCGATCGTGCTCAGTTCCTGCTCGGTGATCTCATTGGCGTAGATGCGCCGGAAAATCTCGGTCTTGCCGCTCTTCCAGGTGTGCATGATGGCGAGCAGGGCCAGCCCGACCAGAATGGGCAGCCAGCCTCCATCGGAAAATTTGTGGAGGTTGGAATAGATGAAGGCGGCCTCGATCAGGAGGAAAAACACCGCCAGGGGAATGATCTTCCACCAGCCCCAGTGCCAGCGCAGCCGCGTGACGCGGAAAAAGGCCAGGGTGGTGACCAGCATCGTGCCGGTCACCGCGATGCCGTAGGCCGCGGCCAGGTTTTCGCTCGAGCGGAATTCCAGCACGACGTAGATGGAGCCGATGGCCAGGGCGATATTGACCAGCGGCAGGTAAATTTGCCCTGCGTGGCTGGCGTTGGTGTACTTGATGTTCAAGCGGGGGAAATAACCGAGCTGGATGGCCTGGCGGGTCAGGGAATACGTGCCCGTGATCAGAGCCTGACTGGCGATCATCGCGGCGGCGATGGACAGACCGATCAACATCAGCCGGGGCCGGCCTTCCGGCACGAGGGCAAAAAACAGGTTGTCGATCTGCTCCGGATGATCGAGGGCCAGGGCCCCTTGGCCAAAGTAGTTCAGGAGCAAGCCGGGGAAGGCGATGCCATACCAGGCCAGGGAAATGTATTTCCGGCCAAAATGCCCCATGTCGGCGTAGAGGGCCTCGGCGCCGGTGATGGCCAGCACCACGGCCCCGAGGATCATCGTGGCGTGACCCGGGTGCTGCACCAGCAGGGTGAGGCCGTGCCCGGGATAAAGCGCCGCCAGGATGTCCGGATTGTCAATGATGTGCCACAGGCCGGCGAGGCCGATGGTGAGAAACCAGATCAGCATGACCGGTCCGAAAACCCGGCCGATTTTCTGGGTGCCCTTGTATTGGAAATAAAACAGGCCGATCAGAATGACGCACGTGATGAGGGGAATGTAATGCTGGTAGCCGGGTTCGATGCTCTTCAGGCCCTCGACGGCGCCCAAGACCGAGATGGCGGGGGTGATGACCCCATCGCCATACAGCAGGGCGGCGCCGAACAGAACCAGCAGGGTAAACCAGCCGGTTCGCGCGGTCTTGTCGCGATCGGGATTGGTCAGGGCCAGCAACGCGAAGATGCCGCCCTCACCGCGGTTGTCCGCCTTCATGACCAGCAGGAGATACTTTACACAGACCACGATGACGAGGGCCCAGAAGACCAGGGAAAGCGCCCCGAGAATCCCGTTGGCCCGGTCGACCACCGGCAGGGCGTGCAAACATTCCCGCAGCGCGTAAAGCGGGCTCGTCCCGATGTCGCCGAACACGACCCCGAGGGCGCCGAGCGTTAGGCCAGCACTGGCCACCGTGCTGACCTTATGCGGAGTTGATTGCATGAACGGCCCATTGTTGGGCTGTCGCCCCGCACTCCAAGCAGTTTTATGGGATTTTCCAAATACAGCTTGACCCTGATTGTAAAAAATCCGCCGGCCGGCTAAAACGGTTGCCGCTCAGCAAGATCACGGCAGTGTGCAGGCATGCTTCCCGCCTGGAAAATTGCCATTAAGTACGAGGATATCACCTATCACAAGGCGGCCGGCATGGCCAAGATCACGATCAACCGGCCGGAAAAGCGCAATGCCTTCCGCCCGCAGACCGTCGCCGAAATGCACGCAGCCCTGCTTGATGCCCGGGAGGATCAGACCATCGGGGTGGTTTTTCTGACCGGGGCCGGGCCCGCCAAGGATGGCAAGTACGCTTTTTGCGCCGGGGGCGATCAGACCGTGCGCGGACACGGCGGGTACATCGACGGCAAGGGAGTGCCGCGCCTGAATGTGCTCGAAGTCCAGAAATTGATCCGGTCCATGCCCAAGGTGGTGATCGCCTTGGTCGCCGGCTACGCCATCGGGGGCGGACATGTCCTGCATGTGATGTGCGATCTGACAATCGCCGCGGACAATGCGATCTTCGGCCAGGTTGGCCCCAAGATGGGCAGCTTCGACGGCGGCTTCGGCTCCAGTTACCTGGCCCGCATGGTCGGGCAGAAAAAGGCGCGGGAGATCTGGTTCCTGTGCCGGCAATACAATGCGGCGGAGGCCCTCGTCATGGGTTTGGTGAACAAGGTCGTCCCGGTGCAGGACCTCGAAGCCGAAGGCGTGGCGTGGGCCAAGGAAATCCTCCAGCGCAGCCCGCTCGCCATCCGGTGCCTGAAGTCGGCCTTTAATGCCGAGCTCGACGGGCAGAGCGGCATCCAGGAACTCGCCGGCAACGCCACCATGCTTTACTACATGACGGAAGAGGCGAAGGAGTTCATGACCGCCCAGAAGGAAAAAAGAAAACCGAAGGCGGAAAAGTTCCCGTGGCTGCCCTAAGCGGGCGCAGCAGCGGCGTCCTTCCATTACGATCTCCGGAAACGGCAAACCATCCCGGCTGTAGGAGGGGCTTTACGCCCCGATTTTAAGACCTGGGTTACTCTCCGGTGCCCATGATCGCGGCATAAAGCCGTTCCTACAGTAAGCGGCTCAGGATTCAGGCCAGCGCGGCCGTGGCCGTGATGGGCAGATCCAGGTGAATCCTGCTGCGATTTTTCGCCGCGGCGTTCGGTGTGCTCAAACAAAAATCATAAGCATCCCCCAGCGCGATATGGCTCGAGGCATTTTCATCGAGCAGGGGGTGATGAAAGTTCCGGCCGGCGCTGGCCAGCGCCGTCTCGTGCAACACCATGGCCACCTCACCCAGGCGGGCGGCGCCTTCATCCTCGGCCAGCACTTGCTCAAGCAGCGCTAAATTGTTGCGGGCCGCCGCCCGGACCACGCGGCCCCGGCGAAACTCCAGCACGATGCCCTCGATGGTCGTGCCACCGTAGTTGACGGGACGGGCTATGCTGACGGTGCCCTCGGCGGAATCGCGCTGGGGCAGGGTGAAGACTTCTTCCGTCGGCAAATTCGCCACAAAGGGAAGACCGGAGGTGGTTTTCAATCGGGCCGAAGCCCAGCGATGTTCAGGCGGTAGCGTGACCCGCAGATCCGTGCCGGGACCTACATAATGCAGGACAGTGTGACGCGCCTGATTTAATCTCGTGCGGAGGTCATCCAACTCGGCGAGGTGCGATTCCCAAGCTGGGATGGCTGCAGCGGAGGCTTGGGCTGGCGTCGGCTGGAGAGGGCCTGCGGCTTCGCTCGGGAGCATCGGCCCGACCCGACACGTGGTCAGAACCAGCTCCCAGAGTGCCGCCAGACGTGATGCTGCCGGCAAGTCGGGATAGACCGCCTCGGCCCAGCCGGCTGATGGGGCCGGTGCGGCGGTCCAGTTGGTCGCGCCAGCCAGGAGTTGCTGGGCGATTGGGCCAAAATATTTCCCGCCGATGCGACGGAGTTCGTTGACGCGATCCGCCGGGACTCCGGCCATCAATTGCGGTTGGCTGCCTTGCAGGAAGAGGAGGGCGTCACCGTGGTCGATCGCCGCTTGCATCACCGCGGCGTTCGCCGCGACGAGTCTGGCGTACCCCGACCAATCGGCCTGGGCTGCGAATTCGCGGAGCCGTGGGCCATCGCCCCAAATAACCTCCGGTCCGGCCGACTGGCGCCCGCCGGCCTGACGGGCGGCAGTTTGCACGGCGGCGACGATAATTTCCGCGCTGCGCGCCACGCCCTGGAGTTCGTAGGGTTCCGTGATCAGCAAGCGCTGGCCGCGCTGGAGATTGAGCCCGACGCGCACAATCACCCCGGCCAGGGTGCGCAGGCGGGACTCAAAGTCGGGCAGCATCAGCCCAATGATTCAGAAATCGCGAAAAGACGGAAGGGTGAAGGTCGTTCGACGCCAGCTTCCTGCGGCGTTGTCCCGCGCCCGCTTCACCTGCACCGGACCCGCAGACCGTCGACTTCATCACAACCGGGCCGGCTGGACCTCCAGGAGGACGGCGTCGTTCAAGTGTTGGCTGAGATAGCCGTACGTGACCATGCCATAACCGCCCTGACCCCAGTCCGCCCCCCACGAATTCTTGAAGATGAACACCGCATCCTCCAGCCGGCCGGTGCCCGATTTGTAACCAACCAGGGTGACGGCATGGCCGCCTTCGGGCATGGGCTTCTGGCCGCTGAGGTAACCGTTGCGGATGGAGCGATAATTGGGCCAGGCCAGGCCGACCGCAACCGGCACCCCGGCGTTCAGGGCCTGCACCACATTGTTGATCCGGGTGGCCGGATCGCGGCCGGGGAGCAGATGGACAAAGACTTTCTGGTGGCTCCGCGCCTCGTTGATGACCGCCGGGGACGGCTCCTCGATGGCGCCGATTTT
>SESH01036395.1_pt1 | contig 13201 bp, 10 predicted proteins | sample 3171561 | NCBI WGS metagenome assembly SESH01 (sample SAMN10866947, study PRJNA518727) | freshwater metagenome | biome: subpolar coniferous forest; feature: holomictic lake; material: water; isolation source: holomictic Lake 442 2011 16.5 m and 2014 13 m | place: Canada: near Kenora, Ontario
CACAGGCATTTTTGCCTGCCATTGTTCCTCCTGAATTACTTGAGAGAGCAAACGGTCGCCTCTACACAGCAGAAGTAATCGCTAATAGCTTCGTCGGACTTCCACTTGGTGCTTGGGCATTTGTTGCCGCAGTTGGTGTTCCATTTGGAGCCAACGCGGCTTCATTTGCCCTAGCTGCAGTGCTGGTTTCGACAATTAAGTTGCCCTCAACAGTTCATCCGGCTACGCCGATGCACCGACAATCTTTCAAAGCCGACTTGGTTGAAGGAATCAAATGGCTTTGGGCAAACAAGCTCATTCGCACGCTCGCAATCATGCTCGGCATCACCAACATGGCAACGATGTTTGGTGACGCAATATTTGTGAAGTACGCAGCCGACGAACTCGGCGTAACTGGTCGTGGTTATGGGCTACTTCTGTCACTGATGGCCATCGGTTCAATAGTTGGTGGGTTCGTTGGAGACCGCATCGCCAAGCGTCTAGGTGCTCCACTTGCGATGGTCGCATCGTTCGCTGTGTTCAGCACAGTTGGTCTCATTTACTACTTCATGCCCCACATATGGTCTGTGGCAATTGCCGTTGCCGTAATGGGGCTCGCAGGAACCACGTGGAATATTGTCACCGTTTCACTTCGTCAGCGAATTATCCCTGCAGAGCTATTCGGACGCGTGAATAGCGTCTATCGACTTATCGGAACTGGATCGATCTCACTTGGCGCACTGATTGGTGGGCAAATTGCTTACAGCAGTGGGTTACGTTCGCCATATCTCGCATCAGTTTTCGTAGGTTGTATTGCCCTCACCATAGGAGGACCAATTCTTTATCGTTTGGCGAGTAGCTACATACCGCCGGAAGAAACTCCTGCGCCACCATCAATCAAATAAGTTTCGCCCGTCATCCAACTAGCAAGATCAGACGCCAAGAAAGTCGCGAGGTTCGCGATGTCTTGAGGCACTCCAAGTCGTTTTGTAGGCAGACGTTTGGCGAGTGCATCGCCAAAATTGTCAACCAACATTTGCGCAAAATCGGTTTGCACTAATCCAGGTGCTATACCCACCACTCGAGTGAGGCCCAGTTCGCCAGCTAGTTGCTTTGTCAAATGGATGAGGGCTGCCTTTGTCAGGTTGTACACACCGAGATTTCCTTCGGCCCGCAACCCACCAACAGATGCGATATTGATGATTACTCCGGGGTGATCAATCATCCAAGCTTCCCAAACTGCTTGACACCAGAACAAAGGACCGCGGAGGTTGACCTGAAATGTTTTGTCATACCGTGCGGGGTCAATACCCAATGTTGGGCCCGCATACGGATTGGTTGCTGCATTATTTACAAAGATGTCGATCTGACCAAACCTCTTGATCGTCGCTGCTACACATGCCTGCGCAGTTTCAATATCGCCTGCGTTGCCCGCGAAAATTGCTGTGTCTCCACCAATTTCATCAGCTGCCGAGCGCAATACATCTTCCTTTCGAGACATCAGCATCACTTTTGCGCCAGCCTCTACATATGACTTCGCTATTGCTTTACCAATACCGCGCGATGCACCCGTTACCAGTGCGACTTTGCCCTCTAGTGATATTTCCATGACGGCGACAATAGCCGTCATTCAGTAATTGTGCTGACCCGCACCTTCTGCACTCGTCGTCCGTCCAACTCTTCGGTCGAAAACTTCCATCCCTGATGCTCGACAGAGTCCCCTACAGCAGGCACACGACCAAGCATTCCGAAGATAAAACCACCAATGGTGTCGTATTCAGTTTCAGGGATCTTCGTAGAGATTTCATCGTTCAAGCGACCAATTGGCATAGATCCATCGACGAGAAGATCTCCGTTGGGCAAAACTCTCAGCGAGTCATCTTCGTCATCGTGTTCGTCAACAATTTCGCCAACTAGTTCTTCTAAACAATCTTCCAATGTTGCTAGCCCGGTCACGGTGCCATATTCGTCGGCAACGATCACCATGTGAAACTTCTTCGCTTGCATCCCCCGCATCAAATCAGCCACCAGTTTTGTTTCTGGCACCACCTCGACCGTGCGCACCAAGTCACGCAAAATACTTGTGCCTTTGCCCGAGCGCTCTGCTATCACCAAATCTTTGACATAAACAATGCCAACAACATCATCCACGTCATCATCATCTTTTCTGAATACAGGCAGACGACTAAATCCTTCGACAACCGCCTTATCGAGTGCCGCTGTCACTGTCATATCATCGTCGAGATACACCACGTCGTGTCGTGGCACCATGATTTCACGCACCATCGTGTCGCCAAACTCAATAACAGATTCAATGAGTTCGCGCTCTTCATGCTCGATCACACTGTCGTGGGCGGCGGCCTCAACAATTCCCAAAAATTCTTGTTCGCCAATAAATGGTCCCTGTGCAAGACCCTTACCCTTCACAATGACATTCGTAAGACGAATGAGCAAGCCAGAGGTGATGCGCAGAGGCCAGAAGCGAACAATAAATTCGGTTGGTCGCGCAGTAATCGTTGCACCCTTAATCGGGTTGAGCAGCGCATACGTTTTTGGTACTGCCTCGGCGAGCACAAAGAACAGAACGACGTTAAGTGCAACATCAACCGCTACTGCTGCAGGGCCATACACGTCATTGGCAACAATGCCTGTGAGCGCTGCCTGAACGGCTTGCGAGACATTGATCAGAAGCAGCAATGGGTTGACCCACATGGCTGGTTGAGCAGCCAAGCGCACTAATGCTTTTCCAGATTTAACGCCCTTGTCCGCAAGCGCTGCCGCGCGCGGCTTTGTCATTTGCGACATACTCATTTCGGCAAGCGACAAAAAGATCATCACAAACAACAGCACCACAATCACGAGCAACATCCAGAGGTCTAACGTCGTCGGAGCCTTCGCAAGAATCGCATTCATTGCTGTACCTCGGGTACATGACGAAAGTTGGTGGGCGCCGTTGCGCGCCAATGAAATGACTCGAGATGTTTGCGTTCAAGAGCCTGCATCGCAACTGCTGCATCAGGCGTGTCGTGATCGTTGCCGAGTACGTGCAAAATACCGTGCACCAAAAGCAACGCCATCTCGTCATCCTCTGTTCCTGCGTGAGACGGTGCCTGCTTTACTGCCACAGTTGGGCAAATCACTACGTCGCCGAGCAACAATGGCAAATCGGCAATATCAAACTCATTCTTGTCTGGCCCTTTTGTCAGCGCACCAGGCCCGGGTGTGCGCGTTGCTTCTACTGCGTCTAGGGGGAAAGCCAATACATCAGTTGCATAGTTATTGCCCATGTATTGAGCATTGAGTTGCTGCATAGTTCCTTCATCCACAAACACCACCGTCAGTTCAGCAGCACCACGCACACCTTCGGCTTCCAAAACATCAAGAGCCAATGTCTGCCACCTACCGAGATCAACTTCTACAGCGACTTGCTCATCTGCACAGAAAACTTCAGGGTTTCCATCGCCGCCGGTGCGGCGTGGTTTGGACAAGCCTGGACGAGTCTCAGCCATCGCGCTTTTTCCAACTTGTATCCGAATTGATGCGAGCGTTCGTCACACTTTCGTATGCCGCAACAATGTCGGCAACAATTCGGTGACGCACCACATCGGTTGCATCCAAATGGACAAAAGCTAAGTCTGGGATATCTGTCAACACGCGCTCAAGACCCAGAAGCCCACTGCGGCCGTCCGGCACGTCGACTTGCGTGGTGTCGCCAGTGACGACAACTTTTGTTCCAAAACCAATTCGTGTCAGAAACATCTTCATCTGCTCAGGCGTAGTGTTTTGTGCTTCATCCAAAATTACAAAACTGTTATTGAGTGTGCGTCCACGCATAAATGCCAATGGAGCGACTTCAACGACTTGACGTTCTAAAAATAACTTTGCCTGCTCTGCGCCAACCATGTCATGCATTGCGTCATACAACGGTCGGAGGTACGGGTCAATCTTGGCTGCAAGATCGCCTGGCAAAAAACCTAAGCGCTCGCCAGCCTCAACAGCCGGTCGCGTAAGAATTATTCGCTGCACTCGCTTCATCTGCAATGCTTCGACCGCCATCGCCACAGCGAGCCAACTTTTTCCCGTACCTGCTGGCCCAATTCCAAACGTCACGACATTGTCGCGAATGGCTTCGACATATCGACGCTGTCCTGCAGTCTTAGCGCGAATGACCCGACCGCCACTTGTTCGCAAAATCTCCTCAGTCAAAATACGACTTGGGCTTTGATTGGCCCTCACCATCACAATTGAGCGAATAACTACTGATCGATCGAGATTCTCACCACGTTGCAGAAGTTCGGTGAGTTCTTCAAACAGTTTGCTTACCAGCGTCGCATCAGCACCGCTTATAGAAATCTCGTTGCCACGAACATGAATCGCACAACTTGGAAACTCATCTTCGATATAACGTAAGTGCTCGTCGCGCTCGCCAAGGAGCCCCGACATCAAGTGCGCGCCAGCAACAACGAACGAAACGGTTGATACAGACAGGTTGGATACGCTCATCGAAGGTTCATGCAGAGCGGCTGCAAATCAGATTCATGACTCTGTAAATCTAGCGTAAATCGTGAATTATCGGTTTTGTTGTGCCGCCATCGCCTGCAACACATCCTGATCATGCGAATCCGTCGCTTCAAGAGCGTGGGCAGACTGAAAGTCGAGGGCGTAATACCGCTGCACGGTGAGGGGCAGCAATTGTGCTTCTCCAACCATGCGCGCCATCCTGCGCATCAACTCGGCAGCGCCGCCAACCGCATTTGGTTGGTTATCTTCCGGCATGTCAAAAACCAGCAGCGCCCCCTCGCGAGCTTCCACAGCCATAGCTTGTCGCGCCATAAAAATGCTCGCACCGCGCACCACATAACTTGGGTCAACAACAGCCCACACCACATAGTGCACGAGTCCAGCCTTGAACTTCTCAGGAAAATTGCGTTTGAAGTACTGCTCACTGAGCCATCGCGTGCGCTTCACATCGGTCGCTACAAGCGTCATGGCTACCGGCATCGAGTCTTCCCACACCACCCAAGCACGATTGGTTGGGTCGGTGAGTTGATCATTGAACTCCAGACGGTCCAACATCTCGTGTGTCACCGAATCTTCGGCAGTGCGAAGGTACGCGCGCGAATACAACGTCCACAGTTGATCTTTCAACGTTGGGTCGGTCACTGGCGAATGACGAGTCACAAACATTCGGGCGGGTCCTTTATAAACAATCTTTCGAGGGTGATATGAGGCGCCGCAAAGCAACGACTCAACTCCTCCGCCTGCATCAAGAATAACCCATCCATACACACAAAATCGGGATGTAGTACCGTTTTGCCAGTGAAAGCCGCGCCAATTGCACGAATTTCATTGGGTCTGATCGGCATAGGAATTGTCCTAGCCATCACCAATTCTTTGGTCAATTCCGTCGCACTGAGCAACAAGCTTTATCTCGTTGCAACTGTGCAACTCGCCGTCGCCCTCGTGTTTGCTGTGCGTGTCAACAAGCCAAATCGTGCTGTTTGGCCCGTCTTGTTATTGATCGTTCTTTGTTCATCCGTTGCGCAAATATTTGACGGCACATTCACTGCTCAGCCAAGTATGCAAGCAATTCCCGAATCACTATTCCTTGCCGTGCAACTCTTACTCGCAGGTGGACTGCTCTACATCGTAAGCAGTCGATTGGGTAGCGACCCACTTTCGGTGTTGGCTGACGGACTCATCGTTGCACTTGGAGCATGGTTCTTTATTTGGACAGTGTTGTTGCAACCGACGATCGGTACGCAAAGCATTACGCCATTAATTGCCGCCATTCAGGGCTCAACACTTGGCATCAGCGCAATCGTGCTGTTCACACTTGCGACCTTGCTATTTGGAGACTCAACTCGCAGCGCATCCGTCTGGCTCGTGGCTGGCGCGATCACCTGCACGTTGCTTGGAGATTTTTTGTATGCAGCAAACGATGCTGGCCGTATCGACATCACGTCGACATATTCATCCACTGCATATATTTTGGGCTTATTTTTTGCATCTGCAGCGTTCGTTCATCCGTCCATCTCTACGCTCACTGAACGCGGGCCAATCCTGGCCCAGCGTCCACTCATGGGCAGGCTGATCGTCACCACTGCAGCATTGATCTTGCCAGTAGTCGTGCTCGCACTCACCAATCCTGTTGACTCAACAGATCGTGTTGTGCAAACGATCTCCATATTTGTCCTCACTGCAGCCGTGACATCACGCGTCATTCATTCAGTGCGCGCAAATGCCGCCACACAGCACAAACTCATTGATTCAGCTCAAACCGATGCACTCACAGGTTTGCCAAACCGCAGTCTGATGCTTACATTCGTCAACAATTCAATTCTTACCGCCTGGACAGAAGGACGCAAGCCGACCGTTTTATTCATTGATGTGGATCGTTTTAAAAATATCAATGACTCGCTGGGGCACCAAGCTGGCGATGCAGTTCTCATTGCAGTTGCAAAGCGGTTGCGCAATGCCCTTCCCCATCGATGTGTGGTTGGTCGCATCTCTGGCGACGAATTTGTGGTGCTCGATCCAGACACACAAGATTCAAGTGATGCGATGCAACTTGCAGACAAAGTGCTCGAGAGCTTCCACGAGCCACTTTCTCTTCGTCAGGGAGATGTGTTTGTATCTGCATCTATCGGCGTTTCGTCGTATCACCCATCCATTACGTCAACAGCCGACGACCTTTTGCGCCATGCAGACACTGCCATGTACCGCGCTAAAGATGCTGGACGCAATTGTGTTGCTGTGTTTGACGAGTCAATGCTCGAGCGTGTCACGCAAAGACTTGCGATAGAGACTGCTCTGTATCGAGCGTTAGAGCGCCGCGAATTACGACTAGTACATCAACCAATTGTCGACATCGATATGGGTGATGTTGTGGGTTTCGAAGCGTTGATGCGCTGGCAACGCGACGACGGCACGATGATTTCGCCAGCCGAATTCATCCCAATCGCCGAAGAAACCGGAACCATCGTGCCCCTCGGCGCTTGGGCGCTTCTCGAAGCGCTCACGCATTTACGTGGGTGGATTACTCAGGGCATTTGCCGCAGTGACGCAACCATGTCAGTCAATGTGTCACCCCGACAATTGCACGACCCAAACTTCGTGGCAGTTGTCAATGAAGCGTTATTACGCGCGCACGTGCCTCCAGAACAATTGTGGCTCGAGGTTACCGAGAGCGTCATGATTTCTCAACCCGAGCAGGCACTCGACGCGCTTAATGCATTGTGCGATCTCGGTGTTCGTATTGCCATCGATGATTTTGGAACCGGCTATTCAAGCCTTTCGCTTTTGCAGAAGTTTCCAATTCAACGCCTCAAGATCGATAAATCGTTTGTGAGCGGAGTTGCGCAAGACGAAAGTGCCCGCTCACTCGTGCGCACAATTATCGCAATGGGCGACTCGCTTGGCCTCGACATGGTTGCAGAGGGCATCGAGAGCGTGCAGCAGTTGCAAATACTGGCCGAGATGAAATGTTCAAAGGCTCAAGGCTTCTTGATCAGCCACCCCGTGCCACCCGAATCGATGGGATCAACAATTGCGTCACTCGATTCGTTTGGTACGTGGAACAAGCTGCGCGGCAAAAACTCCTAAACGCTTTTTTTAGGCATCCTCGGTACAAACGAGCTTGTGCGTCGCTGATACTCCTCGTACCCAGGTCGGCGTTTGTTGATTGACTTCTCAAGAATCGGTACTCCAGAATATTTCAAGAGCAAGATATTCATTACCAACGCGCCAATGATCCCGAACAAACCAATACGAGCTTCTGCGGCGATGAGAGCTATGCCCCACCATGCGCATGCGTCACCAAAGTAGTTTGGGTGTCGCGTAAATTTCCACAATCCTTTGTCCATAACTTTTCCGGCATTGGCGCTGTTCGACTTGAATCGTGCTAACTGAATATCTCCAATTGATTCGAAGAGAACGCCAACAACCCACACGACGATGCCGATCAATCCAACGGCACCGATCTTTGCATCGTTGGTCATCTGCCCTAGTTGAACTGGCAACGAAACAATCCACATCAGCACACCCTGTAAGCCAAACACAATAAACAAACTCTTCAAGGCGAACTTTGAGCCATAGTGCTTTCGCATCGCCTGATATCGAAAATCTTCGCCCTTGCCATGATTACGCCACCACAAGTAGCCACCCAGTCGCACGCCCCACAATGTGGTGAGCACTGCGAGCACTGTTCCACGCTGCGAGTTTGCATCAGACAATTGCCATGACGCCCAACCGACCATCACAAAACCGAGTCCCCAAAATATGTCGACTATTGATGCGTCCTTCTTAATCAGGCTCACGATCCACAGAGCCACCATCATCGCGACGATGCATACAGCGGTTAGAGCAAGTACTTGCGGGGTTGAGTTCATAACGAATGATGCTAGTTATTCGGTACTCGGTCTGCTGTATGGAAACAGACACACCACAGCCAGTGTTGACAACATCAACATCATCACGGTTGGCCAGAAACCCAAAACTGGATTCCATGAGCGATTTTTAAACATGTCCATCGCATTGTCGCCATTAATACCGACCGTGTAACGACGCAATGCGCCTAAGCCTGCCCAGACCATGACCACACCCCAAACAGAGGCGGCCACGACTTCCCAATTACGTTTCCAAGTAAACGAACCAGCAGCGATGATCGGCAGACCTACGAGTAATGGCACGATGTGCCGGCCTTGTGCGCCAAAACTTCCGAGAAGCGAAAAATAATTGACATCCAAAATGACCACGACCAACACCACTATGCCCATCAATGACGACATCATTGCACGACTTCGATTCTGCATTAACCTCAGGCCTGCACCAGCAACAGTTGCTATTAATAAGTAGGTTGTGTAAAGCGCTACTCGTGGCATTGGAGCATCAAGCCAACCAAAGTTACCTACGGCCTGATCGAGCAGGACAGGAATGTGGTGAATCGCTTGGTCAATTTGACCACGTGTCGAAATGCTCGAAGTACTTTTTAAAATTTTGTTTGTGGTTTGAAAACTATAAATATTTATGTACCACCACAATGCAAATAGTCCTGCTATTGCATGAGCAATAAATAATTTTCGATAATTCCTTAAAATTGTCGAGATACGAAGTGGATTTCGTTTTACTCCGCACGAAACAGCAAGCACGATCACGTACAACACTGGGCCAATTGGGCGGGTGAGAATCAACAGGACTCCAGAAACAGCAAATGCAATTTCGTCCCATCTGTTAGTTGATCCTTCAGCAAATGAAGGAAAAACAGCCCAGAGAGCAATCGCCGCGCAAATCTCGATCGCACTCGGATTCATTGTTGAGGCCAGAAATACTGTCCCTGGAAGTAATGCCAGCAAAACACCGACTGGCGAAACTTTTCTTCGTAAAAGTGTTCCAAATCCAAAAGCTAGAAGTGAGGCGCATAACAAACTTGTCATCAATCGAGCCGCGCGAACCGACAGATCCCGTGCACCAAACACTGTTCCGATCCCCGAAATAAAAAAGGACACAATCGGATATCTACCCATATTCGTCCAGGCCGGATCATCGACGAACTGAGTGTCCTGTAATCGCGAATCACAACCAGGATGATCAGAGAATGGCGCAAAGCACCACGGAATTACATTGGCAGCCCCAAATTGTGGGTCAATATTGACAGTCGTTGTCCAATACGACTTCAAAGACGAAGGCGCTACGTTGTCACCCACCCACTGGCCACGCACCACCGCAGCCGATCGAACAAAGTTGGCTGGTTCATCAGGCCCAGAAAACAAAGGGGTCATCAGAGACCACACTGCCATTAACAAAAAAACTGCTACGCCAAAAACAGTCGAACTTCTTCTCACTGACTAACTTCCTTCATGCACAGCAAGAGGTCTCACGACAACAAACCCGACTAACGCGCTAGTCGCCACGAGAAGGATTAGTGATCCCCATATGCCAAATAACGGAGTCCATATTGGGTGATGAAACATCTCAAAGGCATTTAAAGGTTTTATTCCCGTGGAGTATCTGCGCAGAGCAGATGCCCCACACCACACCAAGATCATTGACCAAGTTCCCGCAATCCAGTACTCGCTCTTTCCTCGCCATTCACTTCGCCAAAAAATAAGAATCGGTACACCCACAAGTAACGGCATGATGTGGCGCCCCTGTAATCCAAAACCACGAAGCATCGAGTAATACTGGAGATCTATAAGAAACGACAGCAACACCGTTACAAAGAACAAACCAACAACTGAAACTTTGACGATTTTACTTGTTGACCTCCATCTCGAACCGAGGACCGCAAGTATGGCTCCGATTCCACAGTAGAAAGCAAGAGTTGGTGTTGGCGAATCAAGCCATCCATAATTACCAAACGCTTGTTCAATAACATTCGGCAAATGAATTACTACTGACATCAGTTGCTCGTTGCGCGCAATTGCAGGCATCCCATCTACAACTTTGGGCGAAGTTTGATAGCTGTATATGCAGGCAAACCACCACAACGAAAAAATTAACCCAATGAATTGGCTTGCAAAAAGCCAGCGGCTCTGCACAATCTTGCGCCACTCTCTTCTGTGACTCCACGACAAGCAAGCCGAAATACCGAGAATAAGCACATACATCACAAAACCAACCGGCCTAGAACCCATCACAAACAAACCTGCAAGACCAATGCAAAACGTATCGAATCGAGACAAAGATTGGCCAGCAAATAACTCCGGAGCAAGCACCCAGAGAGCGATTGCCGAACAAATTTCAGTTCCACTCGGACTAGCGACTGCGGATATAAACACAACTCCGGGAGTAAGAGCCAACAATATTCCAATCGATGTGCGTCCACGCTTCTTGAGTGAGCAAATAGCAATACTGACGAAAAATGCACACAACAGCCCGATAGTTGTTCGAGATGCGAACGCTGAGAGATCACGGGGGCCAAAAATGGTTCCCAAACCAGAGACCATAAAGGCGATCGGTGGATACCGCCCCATCTGAGTCCAAGCCGGAGTATTCGCTACGGGCATAGAGCCAATTGGTACGTCGCATGCTGGTTTGTCACTCGCAAATATGAAACAGGACGGAACTCCAAGTGCCGTGCCAAAACGTGGATCAATGTTTACCTGGGTTGCCCAATACGACATGGTCGGTGTGGCAGCGATATTTGCACCGACGAATTCCCCCCTCGCCACCGCAGCCGATTTAACGAAATTTGAATGCTCATCTGGTCCAGCGAATAACGGAAGCATCAAGCTCCAGATCAACATGAGCGAAAATAAAGACGCAAAAACTCTGACGAACCCGAAGCTTTTAGTAATTGAAAATCGTGACGAACGGAGCATGTTTACCAACTGCAACAATAACAAATATTGCTGTGAAAAAACCTACAAATACCATTCGGTGTCGTCGTAATAGGGCTCGAGGTTGTCAAAGAGTTTTTCGTTTTTACACAACACGGGTGTCTGACCCAAACTCATGCGTTCACCATCTCGAAATGCCCATTCGCCTCGCTGAGACGTCTCGCCTCGTACATAACTCGAGAGCGCAAATGCCCGATCATGCAAGGACGTGTTTGGCAACGAGCCATGCACGGTCAGTAGACCCCAGATGACGGCATCACCAGGCTCGAGTTCAACGTCAACGATCTGTTGCGGATCGAGACCCACCGCGACCAACTCATCATCGTGCGTGAGCCCCTTCATGATCGACCCTTCGCCGTTGTCCGACAAACCCAAGTAACCATTTGTATGGCTTCTCGGCACAATCCTCAGACATCCGTTTTCTGAAGTGGCACGATCAATTGCGATGCCCACAGTTACCGAATCTCGCACCACGTCTTCGTAACTCGTTTTGCTTTCGCGAAAACGCAAGTCTTGATGAAATCGATATCCAGAAACAGTTGCACCTGGTGGCTTCCAATGAATCTGCTGGGCAACCTGTTTAATGCTTCGACCCAAAAACGGCTCAATCAATTGCAATATTGCCGGATCACTGCGAAACTCGTCGAAATATTTGTTGACCCACGCAAACCAATAAGCCTGAATCATGTAGCGCTGATCAAAATGTTTTTCGGGCAAAATCTCGTACGCCAAATTGCCATGCTTGTACGTGACGGGGTGCTCAATTCCCGCTTGGTACAAATCAGCAGTCTCTCGTTGCAGTCGCAGTACATCATCGCCATCAAATAGTTGGCGGACAATCGCATACCCTTCTTCCTGAAATTGATCAACGATCGCAGAAGTTTTCATAATCTGGGCTCAGGGTTTCATCTCGTCATCAGTCTTAATTGACTTGACGAGTGAACCTTTCCCAATACGGTGCACGCAGTTTAAATTTCTGCAACTTGCCGGTTGCAGTACGGGCCAGCTCAGTTCGAAACTCAATGCGTTTCGGGCACTTATAGCCAGCCAACTTCGTTTTCGCATAGGCAATCAAGTCGGCCTCGCTCAGCATCGATTCAGGTTTCTTCACAACAAGTGCCATCACCAATTCGCCCCACTTCTCATCGGGCACTCCAATTACGGCAACTTCGGTGACATCAGGATGCGAGAAGATCGCACCCTCAACTTCAATTGAACTCACATTCTCTCCGCCAGAGATAATCACGTCTTTCTTGCGGTCAGCAATTGTCAACACATGTGACTCGCCAATTGAGCCGCCGTCACCAGTGCGAAACCATCCGTCAACAATCGCCTTTGCGGTTTCTTCTGGCTGCGCCCAATAACCCTCCATCACCACATTGCTGCGCGCAAGCACCTCGCCCGTCTCATCAATCTTGGTTTCTACTCCCAAAGCCGGCACACCCGCGGCACTCAGCACCACCGACCTGTCTGCCGCCGACAATGCATCAGTTTCGGGTGAAGGACTATTGACTGTGAGCAATGGGCTTGTCTCCGTGAGCCCATATAACTGATTAAAGGTCCAACCCAATTCGGTTTCAATGCGTTCGATGGTTCGAGCTGGTGGTGGTGCACCAGCAACAACGATGCGCGTTGCATCACGCCCTGGTATCCCACCCTTCCACGAAGATGCTGCATCCAAAATTGCGTTGGCAACCGCAGGTGCTCCACACATCAAAGTGACTTCGTGTTTCTCTACTCGTTTCAAAATCTCACCACCGTCAACTTTGCGCAACACAATATGTTTTCCACCCATTGCAGTTATTGCATACACCATTCCCCATCCATTGCAATGAAACTGCGGCAATGTGTGCAAGTACGTCTCTCGGTCGTCGACACCCATG
>SESH01023630.1_pt1 | contig 13193 bp, 8 predicted proteins | sample 3171561 | NCBI WGS metagenome assembly SESH01 (sample SAMN10866947, study PRJNA518727) | freshwater metagenome | biome: subpolar coniferous forest; feature: holomictic lake; material: water; isolation source: holomictic Lake 442 2011 16.5 m and 2014 13 m | place: Canada: near Kenora, Ontario
TTTACGGGCGGAACAACCGCGACTGTTTCCGCCGACAGCAATGGAGCATACAGCACGGTCGTTCCCGCAGGGCGCGGATATACAATTACTCCGGAAAAAACCGGCTATGTATTCTTCCCTGCTTCTCTGGGCGGAACATATTCCGTTAATACGGCTACCTTAAATTTCTCCATAGCGCAGCTGCCGGTTGTCTCAGGAAAAGTAAAGGACGGAACCGGTACCGGTGTGTCCGGCATTACCGTTGTTCTTTCAGACGGAACAAATGTTACAAACCTGCAGTCGGATTCCGGCGGCAACTACCGATTTGAGATGCTTGCCTTTGGGCAGACCTATACCATAACGCCGGTGGACAGCACCGGAACTTACAATCCGACGGTCATCACCTGCGTTTCGCTCGGCGGAGATGTCACCGGAAATGACTTTACAAAATTTATTTCCCTTTCAGGGACAATAAGCGGCGCGGGAAAGAGCGGCGCAGCAGTTATCTTATCGGCTGGCGGGACAAGCGTGGCTGTTGCGGCAGACAGTAACGGAGCCTACTCTACCAACTGCCCCGCTGGACTTGCCTACACGGTAACACCCGGCAAGTTGGGATATAGTTTTTCACCGGTGTCCTACAGCGGAACTTATTCCGTGAATACTTCCACGCTGGATTTCTCCATAACTCAACTGCCTTTAAAGAGCATCTCCGGCACTGTTAAGGACACTTCCGGCACGGGCATAACAGGCGTTACCTTGACCCTTACGGGGTCCGCGGCGCAGACAGGTACCAGCACAACTACGGCAACCGGCGGCGCTTATGCCTTTACGGGACTGCTTAACGGCGGCGATTATGTCATAACACCCGCCAGGGAAGGATATATGTTTGTGCCCGTGAATACCTCAGTAACGAATTTGACTACGGATATATCCGGCAGGGATTTCATAGGCAACAAGGGCTATCCTGTTGATGCAACAAAAGATAATGATATTTCTTTTCTCCTGCCTAAAGGGGAACTTAAGGTGGATGTTCCTGCCGGCGCCTTCTCTCAGACCGTAACAATTACGGCCAGCCAGCTCCCTACTGTTCCCGACACGGGACAATTAAACGTTTCCGAGACTTCAGTGGGAGTGGAGATAACTCTTACAGGGGATACCGCTACTGCCTCTAAGGTTCTGACTCTCACTTTTAAATATAGCGACGCGGATATGGTAGGATTTGATGAAGGCAAACTTGTAATCGGCTGGTATGATGAAACGCTTCTGCGCTGGGTTATTCTTACGACTACGCGGGATGCGAATAATAATTTGCTGGTTGCCCTGACGACGCATTTCTCAAAATACGCAATACTTCAGCTTTCGCCTGCGGCAACGCTAGAAAAAGTTCTGGTCTACCCTAATCCTTACCGTTCCGGAAGCGGGGGAGGGTTTGATTCCACGGGAATAACTTTTTCCGGGCTCACGGCTTCCGCGAAAATAAAAATATTTACGCTTGCAGGCGCGCTGGTCAGGGAACTTGAAGAAAAAGACAATGACGGCGTTTATGCCTGGGATGCGTCTAATACCTCCGGAGAAAAACTCGCGAGCGGAGTCTATCTGTATTTCATTTCGGATCCCAATGGAAATAAAAAAACCGGCAAATTTGCCGTGGTGAGGTAAAATGAAAAACACAAAACTATTAACGGTGATAATATTTTCCCTGCTTGTCTCCTGTGCTTACGCGGGGGGAGCGGGTTCCGCCGCAGGAGGATTTTTAAAGCTCGGGGTCGGAGCGAAAGCCGCGGCGCTGGGAGATGCAATGACGGCTGCGGCAAGCGGGGTAGAAGCGGTTTACTGGAATCCCGCAGGAGTCGCGGGGATAAAGGAAGGTGAAGCCGCCTTCTCCCATACCCTCTGGGCGGTTGAAACTGCGCATACAAGCGCAGGTTTTGCAATGCCTCTGGGAGAAAAAAGCGCTTTGGGAGTGCTTGTTAATTATTTCTCGGCGGGGACGATGGAGAAGATTGATAATACCGGGCTTGCGGTAGGGACTTTTACGGCAAGCGATCTCTCTGCCGCCGTCTGCTACTCAACAAAATTCGGAGAGAACCTTCCGGTGGGGATAAGTCTAAAATACATCTCCGGTACCATTGACAATTCGACGGGTTCGGCTTTTGCGGCGGACCTGGGCCTTAAATATGAGTTCTCACACGACTTCTCTCTGGCGGCCGCTGTCTTGAACCTGGGCACGAAACTTAAATATTCTTTGCTTGAAGAGAGCCTTCCTATGAATATCAAGGCCGGTATTTTGTTCAGGGTTGCCGGCGTAGCGCTTTCTGCCGATATTTCTTCTCCCTCAGACGCGGCGTTTGGCTGGTCAGCGGGAGGAGAATACCTGCTAAACCTCGGAGGCGCTTCAGTGGCTCTGCGCGGGGGGTATAATACAAATACTACGGCCGGCGGATTATGCGCGGGGGCCGGAGTCAGCCTGGGCGGTTTCTGCCTGGATTACGCAATGATAATGTTCGGGGATCTCGGGAACAATCAGAGGTTCTCTGTTAAATTCAAACTATAGACAAGGATTAAACAGATTAGTTAAATGGGATTACGCAGATTAGGGCCTTTGGGTGGCTTTAATCTGAGTAATTTCTTTTCGTAATCCGTGTAATCTTTCTCTCCCTTTTTTGTTCTCCGCTTTTCTGCTATAATAATCGCATGAAAATAACTGTTATCGGCGGCACTGGACATATAGGGACCTATCTTACCCCGAGGCTTGTTGAACTCGGGCACGAGGTTACGGTTATTTCCCGTGGCAAAAGGAAGCCTTACAGACCTCACACAGCCTGGGATTCCGTACAGAGAATTAACCTGGACCGGGAAGCAGAAGAAAAAATAGGTTCCTTCGGCAAGAAAGTAAGCCTGACCAAACCCGAGGCCGTTATTGACCTCCTCTGTTTTACCGTTGAAAGCTGCCGTCAATTAACTGAACCTCTCCGCGGGAATCTCGGCCATTTTCTGCATTGCGGCTCTCTCTGGACGCACGGGTACAGTACGGTAGTTCCCGCGGTGGAAGAACAGCCCCGGCATCCGCTCTGTGAATATGGCAGGGCAAAACTGGCTATTGAAGAATACCTGTTTAACGAATTCAGGACGAATAAATTTCCCGTCACTATCTTGCATCCCGGACACATTACCGGGCCGGGCTGGCTGCCTATAAATCCCGCAGGGCATTTAAATCCGGATGTTTTTGAAAAATTGGCCTCGGGCAGAGAACTCTGCCTGCCAAATTTCGGCATGGAAACACTGCATCATGTACATGCGGACGATGTCGCGCAGGGTTTTGTGAACGCGCTCATAAACAAGTCTTCAGCCGCAGGGGAAAGTTTTCATATAGTTTCAACCGGAGCGCTGACCCTTAGGGGATTTGCCGAAGCGGCTGCTTCCTGGTTTGGCAAAGAGGCAAAACTGAAATTCCTCCCCTTTGAGGAATGGAAAAAAACCGTGACACAAGAGGAAGCAGGGGCAACCTATGACCATCTCGCGCACAGCCCCAATGCTTCTATTGAAAAAGCAAAAAAGAAGATTAATTACAAACCGAAATACACTTCTCTTGAAGCGGTTTATGAAGCGCTGAAATGGCTTCTCGCGGCGGGAAAAATAAAGTCCGAAAAGCCGCTTGCGTAAAATGAACCGGGACGGATTGAGAAGAAAACAGAATAAATAGTAAAAGCAACTGTGGAGGGGCTAAAATGCTGGAAGAACTTAAAGAAAAAGTTTGCGCTGCGAACAAAGAACTGCTTCGGCGGCGCCTTGTATCCTGGCAGATAGGGAATGTAAGCGGAAGGGATAAGGATAGGGAGTATGTGGTAATAAAGCCCGAAGGAGTGGATTTTGAAGACCTTACTACCGCCGATATGGTGGTAACCGACCTGAACGGCGAGGTCGTTGAAGGAAAACACGAGCCCTGCGGCTATATTTTTGCGCATTGTTATGTTTATAAAAAGAGAGCGGATATCTTCGGCATTACCCATACACATTCTACCTATGCTTCAAGTTATGCGCTCCAGGGGCAGTCTATCAGAGCGAAGCTTATTCCGCAGACCGGAAACCTTGGTGGAGATATTCCGGTAACAAAAAAATATGATGCTTCCGATAAAAACGGCATTGGAAGAGCTCTTGTCGCGGCAATGAAAACAGGGAAAGAAAAGGCGGTAATACTGCGCAAGCACGGCATCTTTGCTTTTGGCGGGTCGGCAATGGACTCCGTTAAGAATGCTGTTTTGCTGGAAGACCTTGCAAAAACCTACAGGGTCGCGGGCAGATAGTATAATTCTGGAGGCTTAATGGAGCTTATTGATGTGCATGCTCACTTTTTCCCGGATAATATTGCGAAAAACTCCATAGAATTTCTTGAAAAAGAAGCAAAGATAAAGGCTTATGGCGCGGGAACTGCCGCTTCTCTGAGGGAGAGCATGAAAAGGGATGGCGTGACGCTTTCAATAAACGCGCCGGTGGCTACCAAAAAAGAGCAGGTCAGAGGCATCAACAGAAAAATGATAGAGTTCAATAAGACCGGCAGAGATATTATCTGCTTTGGGGGGATGCACCCGGATTTCGCGGAGATCGGGAATGTGGAGGAAGAAATCGCCTTCCTGTCGGCGAATGGCATTAAAGGTATAAAACTTCATTCCGAGTACCAGAATTTTAATCCCGACGAAGACCGGGCCTGGCCCATCTACGAGGCGTGCCTTAAACACAACCTCATTATCCTTTTTCACGCGGGCGTAGATTTTGCCTATGAGACCCTGGTCCGGGCTACGCCTGAGCGGCTAAAAAAAATCGTGACCCTTCCCGGTCTTAAAACCATACTTGCTCATTTCGGGTCCTACAGAATGTGGGACGAAGTGCTTAAGCACCTTGCCGGCACCCCGGCTTATTTTGACACCGCTTATACCGCGGAGCTGCCTGAGGAAATGTGCAGAGCCCTGATAAAGTCGCACGGAGAGGACAGGATACTTTTTGGCACTGATTTCCCCTGGCAGACAGCCCCTATGATCAGGGAAATGCTGGAAAGAGCGGTTGCGGACAAAGAAGTATTGGAAAAAATATATTATAAGAATGCGAAAAAACTCCTGGGACTTTGATTTATTCCGCCTCACCTTGGCGTAGGTATAATTTTCGGCTTTTAAAGAGAGGATGCCATGTTTAAGAAAAGACTCAAAATATTTGAGCTTCTGGGTTTCAGTGTTTATATTGACTGGTCCTGGTTGATTCTCGGAGCGGTTGTGGTCTGGACTCTCTCTCAGGGATTTTTCCCGAGTTCCTGTCCGGACCTTTCCGGCTGGACTTACCTGCTTATGGGGCTGGCCGGCGCGGCGGGTTTATTCTTCTCCCTGGTTTTTCATGAACTCTCTCATTCGCTTTTCGCGAGGAAATACGGCGTGGATATGAGCGGGATAACATTATTTATCTTTGGAGGAGTCGCGGAGATGTCCGAAGAACCAAAAACGCCAAAGGCCGAATTTGTTATGGGGCTTATGGGACCCGCGGCAAGCGCGTTCCTGGCGGCGTTCTTTGCGGTTTTTATAATTATTTTGGGCCGTTTTATGCCTGTTCCGTTAACGGGAGTCGCGGAATACCTGAGGGACCTTAATCTGGTGCTCTGCATCTTTAATTTGATACCGGCGTTTCCGCTTGACGGCGGACGCCTGCTTAGGGCGGGGCTCTGGAAAATGAAGGGTGATATCTTTTGGGCTACCAGGATTGCTTCCCGCATAGGGTATGCGTTCGGCTGGGCGCTAATCCTTTTTGGCGCTTTTCTGTTTTTCAGCCTGGAATTCTTTGCCGGTATCTGGATTCTCGCGGCAGGCTGGTTCTTGACTAGAGTTGCAAAAGCCTCTTATGAAAACCTTGTAATTAAAGAAGCGCTCACGGGACTGAAAGTTTCGTTTTTTCTGCGGGAAGAGGAAGGAGTTCCTTCCGGCGCCACGCTCCAGGAGTTCCTTGAAAAGTTTGTATACCGCCAATTTTACAAATTATTTCCCGTCATTGAGAACGGAAAGCTCTGCGGCTGCGTGGACCTGGAGAGCGTGAGAAAGATACAGACTGAAAAACGGGCCTTCACCTCCGTAAACGAGATAAAAAAATCCTGCTCTCCGGTAAACACCATACAGTCCGGAGCGGAAGCGCTGGACGCGGTAAGAAGAATGGGAAGGAAAGAAGACGGCCGCCTGCTGGTTGTTGAGGACGGTTGGCTCAAAGGCGCGGTAAATATGAAGGATATTTTCTGCTATATTGCGGCCAAGCGTGAAATCGAGGGCTATTAGGCTTCGCCCTGTGCTTGTTGAATTGAAACTTAATAAAAGGAGTAGTAAATAATGGATACAAAAATGTGGGGAAAGGCCTTAACGGCCATACCCCGGCTTGATAAGAAAGCCTGGACTAAGCTTGATGTGATCTCAAAGTGGCTCATATCAACGCGTGCTGCGGTCCTTATAATGACCTTTCTCTCGGCTGCCATCGGCGGCATACTTGCTTACCGAAATGGAAAGTTCAATTTATATCTCTGGCTTATCTGCGCTCTTGGGCTGGTAATGGCGCACGCGACAAATAATCTGCTGAACGACCTTGTCGATCATTTTAAAGGTACGGATAAGGGCAATTATTACAGGGCAAAGTACGGCCCCCAGCCGCTGGAACACAAACTGATGACGCGTTTTGAGGTCCTGCTTTACATTTTTTTTACCGGTTCGATAGCGTTCCTTGCAGGCGCTTATCTTGTTTACGCAAGGGGGATTATAGCTTTTTACCTGATGCTGGCAGGCTCCTTTTTTCTGCTTTTCTATACCTGGCCTCTTAAATATTTTGGACTCGGAGAGCTGGCAGTTGTCCTGGTCTGGGGTCCGTTAATGATAGGAGGCAGTTATTTCATTTCTTCCGGTGTCTGGAGCAGTTCCGCCTGTCTGGTCAGCCTGCCCTATGCTCTCGGTGTGACCACGGTAATCTTCGGAAAACACATAGACAAACTGGCAGAGGACAGAAAAAAAAAGATCTATACGCTTCCCGTTCTATTGGGGGAGAAACTTTCGCGAATCACCGTAATCGCCCTTATGCTCGGAATGTATTTTCTCGCGGCCTATTTCGCTTTAGTCCGGGGGTTTTACCCTCTCCTGCTGGTATTCCTTTCCCTGAATGTGTTCCGTGGCGTCTTGCAAGTTTTTGGAAAGCCAAGGCCAAAGAGCGAACCTAAAAATTATCCCAAGGCGACCTGGCCTCTGTACTTCGTCGCCCAGGCTTTCGTCTTCAACAGAAAATTCGGCATGCTGTACCTGCTCGGGCTGATAGTTGATGTGATAATGAAAGTCCTGCTCAAGCTTTACTGAGCAGAGAAGGTTAAACGCTGCCCAAAGCGCTGCCTTCTTCCGGAGGAAAAGATGAAAGCAAAGTTCTTGTTTGTCCTGTTTCTTCTGTTTTGTATCCGCTCCTCCGCGCAGGCGGCAAATATAAAAAGCGCGGAAAAACTAACGGAAGACGGAAATTATACCTGCGCGGTATGGTCTCCTGACGGCACGAAATTCTTTGCCTTGCAAAGCAAAACGGGACTTGTGCTTTTTGACGCTTCCGGCAGGAACAGGAAAGCTTTAAAAGACGGCTATAACGACATAACAAAGCCTTCCTGGTCCTTTGACGGCAACAAAATTATTTCAGAATGTACCGGAGATCAATCTCTTTTGCTCTTTGACCTTGTTTCGGAGAAGGCCTATTTTCTGGAGGAAATAAACGCCGGCACCGGCAATATGCAGGTTCTTACGCGCGTGTTTGGAACCTGCTTTTCCGCTGATAATGATAATATTTATCATTTCTATTGGCGGCAAAACCACGGCACTACCGAATCACAGCTCAGGCAGTATGCGCTTTCCGCAAAAGGCTGGGATAAGATAACCGAAATGATAATGGACAGGCGAAATTACGGCAATATGGCTGTTTCGCCCAAAGGTGGCGGGCTGGTATTTATGAGGGATCTTATGAAAGAACTTCATACCCTGTATAGCGTAAACCTTGAAACAGGCAAGAAAAAGCTTGTTTGCGGGGACTTGAAAGGAGGAAACCCTTCCTGGTCGCCTGACGGAAAATACATCTATACCGGAGCAGAGCTGGTTAACCCGGCGGAAAAAACCGCGGTCAAGAATCTTCCGGAATCAGTTTTCGCTTCCTGGTCCTCCGACAGCAAAAGGATAGTTGGAGTCGAAAAAGGGACGGAAGGCGCCATTTTTATCTATGATATTGAAACCGGAAAAAAAGAAACCCTTCAGAAAAAAGACCTGAAAGCTGCGGCAGTTTCTTTTACCGCGGACGGGAAAAAGGCAGTCTGTGTCGATGCAAAAGACGGCAATTTGTTCCTCCTAACAATTGAATATTAGCAGGACAGGAAGGAAAACAATTGAAAAGGCTAATGACTTTCTGCGGAGTTATAACCGCCGGAGTTATAATTGACATTACAGCATAAATGCGAGGAGAATAAACCATGCACAGTTTAAAGTTATACCTTGTTTTTTTCCTGTCGTTCCTTCCAGTGATGGGGTTTACGGGTACAAAAAACCCGGATGCCGCTAAAATCAGGAACATAATAGAAAGCACGGGGATCAACACTGCGCTCTGCCTGGTGCTGGGTTTCGGAAACGGTACGGAGAACCTCATCACGGATATAGCGGAGGACAGAAGGATACTTGTCAACGCCATTCCCTATGACGAGATATCGCTTGAGCAGGCACGCAAACTTCTGCTTGACTCCGGCCTTTCGGGACAGGTCATGGCGGAGAAATACGGCTTCAAAGAACTTCCCTATGTTTCTGAAATTGCCAATTTTGTGGTAATTGAAGATTTTGAGAAAGTTTCAAAACTGGGGCTTACCCGCGCAGAGGCTCTTAGAGTGCTGCGCCCCGGCGGACTGCTCCTGATTAAAAAGAACGGGGTGTGGGAAAAAGAAGCTAAGCTCTGGCCTGATACTTATGATGACTGGAAACAACCCGCCTACGGGGCGAACAGGAACAGGGTTTCTAAGGACAAGGCTCTGAAAGCGCCTTTCGGCGTTAAGTGGCAGGACGGGCTTCCTGTGGGACTGAAGTGGGCGGCTTGCAGGGGTTTCGTTATCTCCGCAGGCAGCTTCATTGCTTTGAGTGCGAACGAAAAAGAAAACACTATAGGCTATCCTTTCAAGCCTTTTAAGATGGAACAATATCTTTCCTCCAGAGACGCTTTTAACGGCCTCCCGCAGTGGAAATTGAATTGCGGCACCACTGATACCGGCGATGCTTTAAGTGATTACAATAATCCGCCCCTGGTTACTGACGGGAAAAAGATTTATGTTTATAAACCCGGCAAACTTCTCGCGCTTGATATTAACAGCGGAAAAACTCTCTGGGAATACCCGCTCAGCACTACGGCGGTCTACCTTGCTCTGGTGGATAATATTCTGGTGGCCTCGTGCTGGGAGGAGAAGGCTCTTGAAGCCAGGTATGGCGGAGGCCTCTGGTCTCCCTGGATTGCAAAAAACGAAAAAGGCGAAGTGCTCGCGCTGGATACGGCAGGCGGCAAAAAAATCTGGAGCGTGCCTTACCCTTCGCAGACTATTATGGCCTCCGACGGGAATCTTTATGTGATGAAACAGTCAGGCGGGAGGCCCCCCAAAGAACAACAGGTTATTGCGCTGGATATTAAAACCGGCAAAGAGAGATGGGCAGTAAAGCACAAGGATATATCCGAGGACCCGGACCTCTTCCTGAATAATTCCTCCGACGGCGTGTTAATAATTACGAGAACGGAAGCGTGGGCATTAACGGCGCTCTCCGCTCTGGACGGCAAAAAACTTTACGACATAATTCTGGATCACAATGTGCCGCAGGACGCAAAAGTCGCCTATCACACGCTTATTGTGAACGGTTCCCTGCTTCACAGGACCGCGGCTTATGACATTAAGACAGGCGTAAAAAAAGGAAAATTTCCGGTAGATGTGAGGGTAGGGCTCTGCTGTCCGTCAAATTTTGCCAACGGCTATATGCTTAACAGCAGGTTTGCGAATATATCAAAACTTTCAGAGGATTGGAAGACGGCTGAATCTTTTCCGATGGGCAGCAGGGGTGCCTGCATTCAGGGCTATACGGTCTCGTACGGCACTCTTTATTGCGGGCAGAACTGGTGCCGTTGCGCTCCGGGGCAGCTGCCGGGAATAGTAGCGATGAGCACCAATGATAATATTCCCGGTAAAAAGGATTTTGAAGAAGAAAAACCCGTGGAAAAAGGTCCGGCTTTTGGCTCCTCTAAGAAGAACGAAACTACGGAAGAAGACTGGCCTATTTACGGAAAAGACGCTCAGAGGAAAATGAGCTCCAAGGAAGGAATCGCAAAGAATCCTGAAATAATCTGGAAAACCGCGCTTGTCAACCCGAGAGCCCCGAAACTTGATGATATCTGGAGCGCAAGGATGGTTTCGTCTTTGAGCGCTCCTGTTGTTTCAGGAGGACTGGTATATGTCTCGCTGACAGATTTGGGGCAGGTCCTGGCTGTGGATGCAAAGAGCGGAAAGCTCGTCTGGAAATTTCTTGCGGCGGGCAGAGTGGATACACCGCCTTCTATATATAACGGGCTTTGCTATTTTGGCTGTCGTGACGGAAAAGTTTACGCTTTAAATGCAAAGTCGGGAGATCTTGCCTGGAAAACAGCAGTTGCGCCGAAAGAAAGAAAGATTGTTGCTTTTGGACAGCTGGAGTCTGTCTGGCCGGCAATAGGATCGGTGCTGGCGTATAACGGGATTATTTACGCCACAGCGGGACGCGGAACAGAATACGACGGCGGCCTGCTTGTTGCCGGGCTGGACCCCGAGACAGGCAAAAAAATATCAGCGCAATTGATAGAACCCGGCCTTAAAAAACTTAACGACCTTCTGGTGGTGAATAAGAAAGAATTTCGCCTGCTTGACATGTACTTTGATCCCGAGAACTCTGATTACGGCAATGTTGTGAAGTGGACAAGCAACGCCGGCCTTGACGGTTTGCTCGAAGGAAGCTGGACCAGGCTTGGAGACCGGCGGTCGGGAATCGTCCTTGACGCGGCCGGAAATTTTATGGCGCATCTCATCACGGCAGATAATGAAAATTATTATGCATATGAAAAGCAGTCCGAAAAGAAATCCTCCCTCTACGCTATGAGCAAAACAAAAAATAGAAAAGGAAATAAGATTTCCGCGGGCGAATGCGAGTGGGAAACAATAATTCCGGCTAACCAGCAGGCTGAAGCGATGATTCTTGCAGGTGATAGGCTTCTGCTTGCCGGGAGCAAAGCCGCTGTAGACGCAAAAGACGAAATATCCGGGTTTTTATGGCTGGTTTCCGCTGCTGACGGGAAGAATACCGCCAAATACGACCTGGAGTCCCCGCCGGTCTTTAATGGACTAGCCTCATACGCCGGGAACGCTTATATTACCCTGCAGAACGGCAGTCTGATTTGTTTTGGGAAAAAGCAGTAGGCCAGAGGTTTAATCCGGCATAAATGGCAGGATATCTCAAAAAACATAAAAAGAAATACGAAGCACAGCAATAATAAATGCCGCAAAAGTTCAAGAAGGGGGGGGATATGCGAAAGATATTTCTTACAGTTATACTATTTGTTTTTTGCGCGCTTGGTTTTGCAGCGGAAACTGTTGAATTGGTTCTGTCTGCGGATAAGGTTGAGCAATATGGGGTTGCCGAGTACTCGGTAAAATTTTCCGGAACAGTAAAAAATCCTTTTTGGGATGCGGGCCTTTATTCTTCATGGGAAGCGCCTTCAGGTAAGCAGCTCTATGCGGAAGGTTTCTTCGACGGCGAAGGTTTTTACAGTTTGAGGTTTGCTGCGCTTGAACAGGGAACCTACAAATACAAATTGACTTTCAAGGCAGGCGAGCTGGAAAAAACTATTGAAGGTTCTCTCGAAAGTTCAGCGGGAACACTTCCCGGGTTTCTCAGAGTTTCAAAAGAAAACTGCTTCAGGTTTGCGACGGATAACGGCGAAGCTTTCTATCCTCTTGGTATCCAGACCTGCAATGCTCATGTGGGGCCCTCGACGGTTATCGAAAAAGTGAGCTCTCCCTACTCGACCCCAAAAACGGAAAGCGTAACCCCGGAGGTTTATTTTAAGGAATTTTCCGGCGGAGCGAATCTTTACCGGATGCAATTTGGTCCCGGAAATGACGCAGGGTGCGCGTTTGATCCTATTGAGCCTAAAACAACCGACAAGTACAATCTGGAACTCCTTAAGCAAACTGATGAACTTTACAAAACCCTCCGCAGAAACTCCTTTCACACAATAACTATTCTCTTTCAGGATATGAGCAGATGGGGACAGGGGAACACAGCCTTTGGCTCCATTAACAGCAAAGACGGATTCAAAAATATGAAGAATACGGAAATGTATGAGGCCGCAAAAAAATATATGCGTTATATGACGGCAAGGTATTCGGCCTACACGGATATCTGGGAATTCTTCAACGAAGACGACTATACCCCCGATGAATGGCTGAATGAGTCCGCTGCATTTGTGAAAAAGCTGGATCCCAACAAGCACCTTATGACTACAAATTTTGAACGCCCCGGACTTGAGTGGTGCGATCTGGTCACGCCGCATGAATATATGTACACTGACGAACTCAATATAGATATTTATCTCGCGAAAGAAGGCTGCAGATTTAAGCATTTCAAAAAACCTATACTCTATACGGAGTTCGGGAATCAGGCCTGGTGGGGAAACCAGAGCAGGAATAAATGGAGGGTGGCGGTCTGGTCCGGTTTCTTTAACGAGCTGGCCCTTCTCTTCTGGGATATGACACATACGGTATACACCAGCGGTCAGCCGTCGTCACCGATCAATGCGTATCTCGGGCCGTCTGAAAGAAGCGACTTTAAAGTTTTTCAGAAATTTGTAAAGAATATTCCGGCTTCAGCCGCGACCATAAATGTCTATGCCGTAGAGGAATCGGAGTTGAGAGGTTACGGTCTGGCGTCAGGTGGAATGGTCTGGGGTTATTTAAACCATATTACCTCGCACGCGCATAAAATTTCCGGCTTGAAAGTAAGAATCGAGACCGGCTTTGGAAAGTGGAATATTAAGTGGATAGATCCGCTGACCGGAAATTTTATGGGACAGGAGGAAGTTGAGAGTTCCGGAAGATCCACCACCGTAGAGGTTCCTGCTATCAGGGCAGA
>SESH01101849.1_pt1 | contig 13183 bp, 12 predicted proteins | sample 3171561 | NCBI WGS metagenome assembly SESH01 (sample SAMN10866947, study PRJNA518727) | freshwater metagenome | biome: subpolar coniferous forest; feature: holomictic lake; material: water; isolation source: holomictic Lake 442 2011 16.5 m and 2014 13 m | place: Canada: near Kenora, Ontario
CAATTTCATAATACGATACCCTTTCCCCGAGAGACGTTCCCCGTTCTCCGTTTTTTAGGCTATAATAATCCTATGTCATTTCAATTGGACCCATTTCAAATTGAAGCCATCGAGTGGATCGAAAAAGAACATTCCCTTCTCGTTTCCGCGCCCACAGGCTCCGGCAAAACACTCATCGCTGAAAAGGCCGTCGAGAAAGCTCTTTCACGCGGCGAACAGGTCATCTACACCGCCCCGATCAAGGCCCTAAGCAATCAGAAGTTCCGCGACTTCCAGGAGCGTTTCGGCAAAGAGATGGTCGGCATCCTGACCGGGGACGTTTCCATCAACTCCGGGGCGCCGCTTCTCATCATGACGACCGAGATCTACCGGAACTGCCTTTTTGAGAACGCGGAGCGGATCCAAAAGATCGGCTGGGTTATTTTTGACGAAGTCCATTATCTGGATGACCCTCAGCGCGGCACGGTCTGGGAAGAAGCCCTTCTTTTTACACCGCCCGAGATTCGCATCCTCGCCTTGAGCGCCACGATCCCGAACGTCCAGGAACTTGCGGCCTGGATCCGGCAGATCCACCAGCGTCCCATCGCCGTGATCGAAGAAGCGCACCGACCGGTCCCCCTCCATTTTCTTTTCCAATGTCAGGGCAAGATCCTCACCAACACGAAGTCGCTCCGGAAAGAAGGCTATCTTCAGCGCGATAACTGGCAGCTTTCCATGCGCGAAAGACGTCGCGGATTCCAGCCACCCCGCGCGCGACCCAATCGCCTCCATGACCTGATCAATCACTTGATCCACGAGGATCAACTTCCGGCCATTTATTTCGCTTTCGGACGAAAGCGCACCGCCACGCTCGCCTGGGAAGTCGCACATTTTGATCTCATGAGAGATGCCGAACGCCGCGAGATCCGGGCCCTTTACGATGAACTCCTCGCGCGCTACGATCTGGCCGGGGATAAGACCGCCGAAGAGATTCGCCCGCTGATCGAGCAAGGCATCGCCTACCATCACGCGGGCATGCTCCCGACCTTGAAAGAAGTCATCGAACGGCTTTTCACGAGCCGCTTGCTCAAGCTTATCTTCACGACCGAAACCTTTGCCCTGGGGATCAACATGCCGGCGCGCACCGTGATCTTCGATGAGCTGGAAAAATTCTACGGCACGGGATTTAAGACGCTCACCACCCGGGATTTTTTCCAGATGGCGGGCCGTGCGGGAAGACGAGGCATGGATCCGGAAGGTTTCGTTTACTGCCGCATTCATCCCAACGATATCGCATTCCCGGAAGTGGAACGCATTCTTTACGGAAAACCGGAGCCTGTACGCAGCCAGTTAAATGCCACTTACGCGACGCTTCTCAATCTTTATAAGATGCTCGGCCATAGGCTCCTCGAGATCTATCCCCGTTCTTTCCATTTTTTTCAGTCCTCCAAACGGAAGCGAGATGAAGGGCTTGATCTTTTGAAGAACAAGCTCGCGCTGCTGCAGGAAATGGGCTACATCACAGATCAAGGAACCACTGAGACGCAAGGCCTGTCCAATTCTCCATCAAAAGATTCAAAGGTCAATTGGACTGGCCCCGGCAATCCTTTATCAAAAGAAATTGAAGGCCAGGGCCTGCTCACGGTGAAAGGCGAATTCGCGGCCTCGATCTTCGGATTTGAATTGCTTCTCACCGAAATGTACACCGATGGAGCGCTGGAGCAGCTGGATGAAGCTAAATTGAACGTCTTCCTGGCAGGACTGATCTTTGAGCCGAGGAAAAACGATGAAGCCCCGCGGCTCGGGAAAGATCACGCCGAGTTACTCAAAATGACGCAGCATTATCACCGGATGATCTTTAAGTGGGAATCCAACTTCCGCGTCACGCCGCACACCAAACCGCCTTATTTTCATCTCGCCCGCCCTATTGAAGCGTGGACACAGGGAAAGGATTTCGAGAAGATCTGCCAGATGACCTCGGAAGATGAAGGAAGTCTTGTGCGTTATATCAGGATGGTGATCCAATTGTTACGGGAGATCGCGAATGCCCCCCACGCGTCCGAAGGACTCAAGGCGAAAGCAAGACGGGCGCGGCAAATGATTGACCGGGATGTGGTCGACGCGGAAAAACAACTGCGGGTCTAGAAACGCCTTACTCTTCTTTAAAAAAACTACCTATTTTCCACAACAGATCATCCTCACTACCGTGAACAATGATCCGTCCGTCCGCAAAAGTCTTTAGAGCCTCATCGGCGAGCCTCTCTTCGCAATAAACACAAAAAGCAACCTCCCGAAGTAGCGGGTGCGCCTCGAGTTTCTCTTTGAGTTTTCGAGCATCGACAATGCTTTCATCCTCCCAGAATTGGCAAAGAACATGAGCGGCATTGAGCTGCTTGGCTAACTGGACGGCATCGTCCTCGTTCAGAGCCACAAAGGCCTGAAAACCCATCTCCTGGACCGACGTTTGGATCTTATTGAGAAGAGCCTCCTGAGCTCCAAGGATCACCACCCGCTTGGAACCATCCGGATTCTTCTTTTCGCTTTCCCAAAGAAGTCTTTCTATCTTGGCAAGCAAGACCTTGACCTCGTAGGGCTTGAGCATAAACTCAACACCGCTAAGGTCCGTAAAAAAATCTCGCATGCTCCCTTTGGCTGAAATGATGATCGTTGGGATCTTCCGCGCATCGTCCGCTTCGCGGACTCTTTGGAGAGCTTCATAGCCGGTCATTTTCGGCATCATCACATCCATCACAATGAGATCCGGTCTTTGAGATTGCACCATAGCCAAAGCCTCGATCCCGTCCTGGGCCGCACTAACTTCATAGCCGGATGCCGTGAGCCGCCGGGCAAGGATCGCGACAAGATTGGCATCATCATCCACAACAAGGATCTTCTTAGAAGACATACCCCTTAAAAACTCCGTTTTTTTATTCGTCCTTTAAAAGCTCGCTTACCTTACGCAAAAGCTCTTCTTTCTCGCGGTACGTAATAACCCGGTCATCCGAAAAAGTTTTGAGAGCTTCAACCACTATTCGTTCTTCACAATAAGCATAAAGCGGCACGATCTTAAGCAAAGGATGAGCCGCAAGTTTTCCTTTGAGCTTTCTGGCGCTAAGGATAGTTTCATCTTCCCAGAACTGGCACAAAATGTTCCCTGGATTTAACTGTTGGGCCAGCTGAAAGGCATCCTCCTCATTGAGCGCAATAAAAGCCTGAAGACCGAGCGAGTTGATCGACATTTGGATCTTATTCGTAAGGCCTTCCTGAACTCCGAGAAGCACGACCCTCTTGGAGCCATCCGGATTCTGTTTTTGGGTTTCCCAAAGGAGTCTTTCCACCTTGGACAAAAAAATCCGGGGATCATACGGCTTAGCCATGAACTCAACGGCGGGAAGGTCCTTAAAAAATTCCCGCATACTTCCTTTGGCTGAAATAATGATCACCGGGATCTTCCGCCATTCTTCATTCTTGCGGATTTTTTCGAGAACCTCATAGCCGGTCAACTTCGGCATGAGCACATCCATCACAATGAGGACAGGTTTTTCCGCTCTCATCTGGGCGAGCGCTTCTTCCCCATCCCGAGCTGTAGAAACCTCATACCCGGAAGACAGGAGCCTCTGTGAAAGCACGGCCACAATGTCTGGGTCATCATCCACCACGAGGATCTTCTTAGATGGCATGATCTTTAATCTCCGATTTTAATCTTCGAAGCAACTACAGAAACGATGGGGTTATCATAAACTCACGGAGTCTATTTTACAAGCTCCTGTTTCTCGGTCAGCCCGGTTTTTTTATCCTCTTGGCGGATTTTCTCCAAAAAGATCGGCAATTTCCATTTCTCAATGCGACACACGGTCCCGTAAGGACAAAAGCTCTCGCAATCCCGAGGCCGCACTGGGATCTCCGAAGCCGCGATCTCTTTCATGATTTTTCGGACGAACATGAGCGCGCGGTCCAAGGCCTTTTGAAACACTTCGTCCGGAAGCTGGGATCGGGAGGAGAACTCTTTTTCAAACGCCGTGGCGAGTCCTTCGCAGTAAAAACCGCTTCGCTTGTGATCGCGAATGGAATAGATCTCAGCACCAAGCGGCACAAGGCCTAGGTGCTTTTGAGCGGCCAGAAGATAAAGCGGCAACTGGAGCGCGGTCCCAAGCTCGAGGTTTCCTGACTTAAACTTCGCCGAACGTTTGTAATCGATCACCACCGCGAACTTCTTCCCCGCATCCGTATCGATCCGATCCACACGGCCCCGCAGCTTGATCTGCTTCCCCTCGCCCTCGATCACAAGTGCCGGCTGATCATTTTCCCCGAAATCTCCGAAGGAATACTCCACGTGGCACGGTTTAAAAGAGGAGGTTTTCAGGCGCTCCCTCTCATAGGTCATAAAACCCAAAAGCATCTCGAAGAGCTCGCGGCGGTCAAGGGCTTCCTCGTAGGGTTCTGTCCATAGGATGGGATGCTGCTTGAGGCCTTCCTCCATTTCGCGAAGAGTGAATTTTTCGAGCGTCTCCTTCGGATCTTTTTTTATGCGAGGATCAAAAAACTGCTGGAGCACATGATGCAAGATGCTCCCTTTCTGCATGGCACGGATATCTTCCCCCACATCCTTCAGTTTGAGAACTTTATCCGCAAAATAACGGTAAGGACACTTGGCATAAGTCTCAAGACGCGTCGGGCTTGTTTCCGGGATCTCAAAATACCGACCGCTAAGGATCTTCTCATCCAGGATCTTGGCCTCCACAGGCTTTAAAGCCGAAAGAAAGTGTTCCCGGCTTTTCGGATCTCCGGAAAGTTGCGCCAACACTTTGAGCACGTCACTCTCTGAACTTCCCGCATTCTGAAGCGCGCCAGCGACCGAAGCTTCCAGCTCCCGGCGCGTGATCGCTTCATCGATTGCCGGAAAAGGACGCGCGAGGTCCTGCCTTATCACAGGGATATGCCCACCCCAAAGGTCTTTGACTTCTTCAAGATAGAACGAGGGAAGCGATTCTTTTCCCTCGAAATCAAGATGGGGGCAGCTTAAATACAACCGTTCCTTCGCGCGTGTGACCGCGACATAAAAAAAGAACCTCTCAATATTCTGCCGGGGCAGGCATTCGGCAAGCGGATGCTCCATGCCTCCATTCATCAACTTCCGCTCCCAATCCGAAAGCAACGGATCTTCGCGAACCTGCATGGGGAAAACTTTCTCGAGAAGGCCCGCCACGAACACGACTTTGTATTCTTTCTGCCGGGCGAGTGAGACGTCATAGACCTGGACGCGGTTTTTGTCGCGCTCGTGGAGCGAATAAACGTCCAATTCCACGAGGCCCAGGAAATGATCGGAAAAACTTTCGAAAGAAATCTCCGGAACCTTTGTTTTCAGGAAATAGCTCTGAATTTCAGCCAGCAGAGCCTCGAATCGTTTGACGCAGGCCGCGTCCCGTCGCGTGAAAGATGTGTAACGATCGCTTACCTCCAGAATTCCGAAAGTGGCATACACGGCCCTTTTGAAGATCCGGATATGATCTTCCGCTGTCTTCGCCGCTCGGAACCAATCCTCAAGTTCCCTAAGCGTCTTAAGCGTTTCTGCTTTTTTTTGATTGAATTCGGCAAGATTGCTGGGCTCTCCGCGCTTCCAATCCGCGAGCCATGCTTCGCGGCCCTGGCTTTTATTTTCTTTTGATGAAGGGTCGTCAGGACCGCCCAAATCTCCATTTTGAGATTGAACGGTATTGGGACGCGCACCGGTCACGCCTTCCAGGAACGATCGCTGTTCAAACTCCGCAAGCCACTCACCGTCTTTGACCGTATCTTGTCCAAAACGACGCGTATACCCGGACTTCAGGAATGCGAAAACGTCTTCCCGCTGCCAGCCATTACGAAAGACGGAAAGAAGCGACGCGACGGCGGCGATCCAGGAAGAGAATTTCAAGCGATCACGTTCGTGAACCTCGGAAGGGATCCCGTAACGCGAAAAAACCGAAGCAATGACCGGTGCGTAATGCCGGATCTGACGGAACAAGACTGCGAAATCGCTGTAGCGGTAATTCCCGGTCGTGTAAAGCTTGTGGATCTGCCGCGCGATGAGCTCGATCTCACCTTCGGTCCCGATCGCATCCAGCATGACGATATCCTGCCCCGGGGGCGGTACCGGCCCGACAACTTTTTGAGCAAAGATGTTTTTTTGAAGGAAGAGAAGTGAGGGCTTTTCGGTGCGGTACGATCGCGATTTTCCCCGCTGGACTTTGAACCCAAGCTTTTCGAGATCCTGCTGTGTCCGGCTCACGGCTTCAAAAGCTTCTTCCCGGCCCTGGCTTTGATCTTCTTTTAATAAACGGCCGTCTTCGCTTGTCAGCGTGATCGTGATGTTCTCCGTAATCGCGGAAAGTTCCCGGAGATATTCCAGCTGCAAATTTGAAAAGTCGAAAAACCCGTCGATCCAGATCGATTTGAATCGCGAGGTCGGAGTTTCCGATTTCTTTTTCCTCTCCCGGAAGATGCGCAATGCATCCTGGCTATCCCGAAGCCCCTGCATTTTCAACCGGGCTTCGTATTGCTCATAAAAATCGGCAAGGGCTTCGTACTTCCCGACATAGGCCGGCTCAAAGCCTTTAAGAGCGTTCATGCGCTCACGAAAGATCTCCGGAGAAACACAGGATTCTTTGAGCTCGGTGATAAACTGCGCCATCAGCCCTAGGAACCCCGGCTGTTCCGAGACTTCGCTAAAATAATCCCACGCATTCTCACGAATAAGATCGCGAATGATCATCGTTCGCGTCAGACTGGAAGCTGAGGGGATATCCGTCACGCGGAAAAGGTCCCCGGCAAGACGGGAGAGCGTCGTGACGCGCTTATGGAAAAATCCTTTAAGGCCCCGTTGGATTAAAAGCGAGACCACGCGTTCGGTATGTTCTGCGGAAGGAACGATAAAAAAAAGATCTTCGGCCAGTGGATCAGCCGCGCCTGAGAGAGCCGCCCCAAAGGAATCGAGAAGCTCGTGCGTCTTCCCGCAACCCGCCGGGCCGATCAGCAATGTCATCGACATTATTGCAGCCCCAAGACTTGAGCCTTGAGCCTTGAGCAGAAAATTTGTTTTTCACTCATGGCCCTGGCCTCATGCCTCATGGCTATTCTTGATAGACCGCGCAGCTATCCTGATTCTCCCAAAGCGTCACCTTGGAGACCGGAAGTTTCATGCGACGGGCTTCACGAAAGATCCACCGGGCAAGCATTTCCGCGGTCGGATTCTCTCCCACAAGCACCACGGGTTCTCCGGCTTTCTTGAGAAGCTTCGTGAGAGGATCTTTACTCCAGAGGATCATTTTGTGGTCAAGATGACAATCGATCCATTCGCCGATCGTTCGTTTGATATCAAAAAAATCCACGACCATGCCCTTGGGGTTGAGCTTGGGACTCGCCATTTCGATCTCCACGCGTGCGCTGTGGCCGTGAAGATGCGAACACTTTCCTTGGTCACCGAGGAGCCGGTGCCCATAATTAAAATAGATCATTTTTGCGACTTTGAACATAGGTTGAACCCTCTAAAATGGTCTCTACCGTGACAACGCGGAGCATTATGGCTGATTTTCTCTTCCAAGTAAACCTTTGCACGGAAGCCCTTTCACATCCTTTCCGTATCGTATAGAATAGCGCCTCTTTAAAAAAAATCGTTCTCATCCCCGAAAGGAAAAGTCATGTCAGAGATCTCGGCCAATGAACTGGAAAAGAAACTTTATATTAACGTGGACGGTCAGCCTTATTTTGTGCTCGATGTCAAATTCGCGGCGCCGACCGCACGAGGGGCTTCCACCATGGTCAAAGCCAGGGTCCGAAATCTCTTAAACGGCGCGGTGCAGGACAAGACTTTCAAGACGAGCGAGAAATTCCAAGTTCCGGACGTGGAAAAAGTGCCCGCGGTTTTCCAATACATCACCGGAACGGAATATCACTTCATGGATAACGTGGCTTATGAGGAATTCTCGCTCATGGCGGAAAAACTCGGGGAACAGAAACTCTATCTGAAGGAGAATCAGGAAGTGCTGGCCTTGAAATTGAACGGTGCCGTGGTTTCGCTGGAGCTCCCGGTGTATGTCGAACTCGCCATTACGGAAACCGACCCCGTCGTCAAAGGGATCTCCGCCTCAGGGCGATCGCTCAAAAAAGCGAAACTCGAAACAGGGTTGGAAGTTCTGGCGCCCCTCTATGCGGAAACCGGAACGATCTTGCGCGTGAATACCGAAACCGGAGAAGTTTCCGGCCGCGCTTAAAGATCAAACCACGACGCCTACTGCGCCATCGACCGGCGCATCATCCATCGGCATATTTTCAGGGGCCCTTTCACCGGGCATATTATCCGAATCCCCCTCAAAAGCCGAAGGATCGGATGCCTCAGTATCATCCTCGCTATACACTTCCGCAAACTCCTCCACGGCATAGAGCGCCGGCGCTCCCGCCAAGACGACGAGAAAAAGAGCTAACAATCCAAAAATCATCTTTTCTTTCACAATATCCTCCTTTGGAAAAATGCGCTATTTATAATTGTTGAACGAACTGATCTCTTTTAAGAGTTTCCTGGCCCTGGGAGCTACCTTATCTTCTGCGGAATAGCCGAGAGCGATCACAATATCGATCTTTTTATCCTTGGAGATCCGGAGCTCTTCCTTCAAAGCCTTTTCATCGAACCAACCCATCCAGCAGCTCCCGATCCCGAGTTCCTGCGCCTGCAGGATCAAATGCTCGCATGCGATCCCTACATCCATCAGATAATATTGTGTGCTTCGGACTTGGGCTCCGATCGCGGCGAGAATTTTCATCTTTTCCGAAACCACCGCCACAAGCACCGGCGCGTCTTGTGCGAATTTGTTCATCGAATAAAGCCCGGAGAAAATCCGCGACGCCACACGCGCCTTGAGCTCCGGCTCATCGATCACGATGAAATGCCATGGCTGGGAATTGCACGCCGAGGGCGCAAGCCTCGCCGCCTCAAGACATTTGAGGATGTCTTCTTTGGCGATGGGCTTGTTCGCATACTGCCGGACACTTCTTCGTTTTTGGATCAGATCGGAAAAATTCATTCGAAGATCACCCGGAAATATCGATGAGTCGCTGGATCACTTCTTCGACCAAGCGGTTGGGGGTAGACGCCCCGGCCGTAATACCCACTTTGATCTCTCCCTCCGGAAGCCAACCTGAAGTCTCAATCGCTTCCTGGGCGCCGATCTTCTTATGCCGGATCTTCTCGCGAGAAAGGATCGAAGATGCATCCTCCACGTGATAGGCCGGACAGAATGCTGAGGCGATCTCCGCCAAGTGACCGGTGTTGCTCGACTTGTATCCCCCGATCACAAGAATCACAGCCATTTTTTTCTCACCCAGTTCACGGATCGCGTCCTGCCGGTCCTGCGTCGCCGAACAGATCGTATCAAAATGACGGAAACGATCCGAGAGTTCGGTCTCCCCGTAACGAGCCCGAAGGGCCTCGCGTAACATTTCTGAGATCTCGATCGATTCGCGTGACAACATGGTCGTCTGGTTCGCAAACCCGATCTTTCCGAGATCCTTATCCGGATCAATACTCGCGGAACAAGCGTCTTTGAATTTTTCGAGGAACGCCGTTCGGTCGCCCTTCCCCGCAATATGGCAGCAGAGCTGCTCCGCCTGTTCTCGATCCTTGACCACCAGATACTTCGTGGCCCGCGAACAGGTGGCGCGCGTCTCTTCGTGGTCGTATTTACCATGGATCACCGACGTGAACCCGTCCTGACTGTAGGATTCCACTCGGCGCCATACGCTCATGACAGACCCACAGGTCGTGTCCACGATCACGCAGCGTTTCTTCTGGAATTCTCGGAGGGCTTCGACCGGCACCCCGAAAGCCGGCATGATCACCACATCTTTTTCGGTGATCTCAGAACGCGAAGCGCTGTCGGTAAGGATCTTCACTCCCATCCCCTGAAGTTCCGCGTTCACTCGAGGATTGTGAATGATCTCATTGGTCAGATAAATGTGCCGGTCCGGAAAACGCGCGCGAGTCTCGTAGGCATATTCCACCGCGCGTTCGACCCCATAACAAAAACCGAATTCTTTCGCGAGATGGATCTCGAGACGCCCGGCCTTCAGAGAAAATCCAGCCGCGCGAACTTTATCAATGAGAGGACTGTGGTAGCTTTGATCGAGTTGATGCTGAACGATCCCTTTGAGCCCGAAACTTGTTCGGAGAGTTTTTACACTTTCAGTCATGGGAGCCCTATCAGGAGGAAGTGATCTTGCGGACCGTGACGCCGGCCTGCTCTAGCAGCTTGAGGGAGATTTCCAGGAACGGATAGTTCCCCTGGAAAACGACTTCGCCGATCCCGGAGTTGATGATCATCTTGGTACACATAAGGCAGGGAGAAAAAGTCGTGTAAAGCGTGGCCCCTTTAACACTCACGCCATGGTACGCGGCTTGTACGATCGCGTTCTCTTCTCCATGCGAGCAGAGACATTCGCCGAGGTCTTTTCCGGAGGCATCGATCGCGCTACAACGAGGACAACCGCCGTCGCTACAGTTCTTGATCCCCCGGGGTGTTCCGTTGTAACCGGTCGAAATAATGCGCTTGTCCTTCACGATCACGGCGGCGATCTTCCGTTTCATGCAGTTGGCGCGCAGGGCCACGACCTTGGCAATATTCATGAAATATTCATCCCAACCCGGACGCGGAGCCTTTTGCGCAAGGTCCAGAAAAACCGCTTTTACCTTCTCATGCATTTCTTTCAGCGGCCCGTTATTATCGATCTGGAGATCCGCCAAAGCGATCGCCTGATCCAGTTGCTGGTCGGTTTTGCTCACGCTTTTCGCTTCTTTGGCCTCCAGCGCCTGAAAATCTTCCCACACCCGCGGGTCATTCTCCCGGCCGCGCTGTTTGAGACGTTCGAAACGGAGCCGTTCCGGAGCATGAATGCGAACAAGTGTGAAATCATTGCGCCGACGAAAGGCCTGGATCTCGGAGGGATGACGAATGGAATCGATCACATAATTTTTCTCAGGATCGAGCTTCGCAAAGATCCGCTCGGCAAGACAGCCGGGGCCTTCTTTTTCGCGCAGCTCATTCCCGAGCGCAACCAAGACATCCCGCGAGATCTCCTGACCGCGTTTCTTGGCCTCCTCCCGGAGCGCGTCCGAAAGCGAGTAGTAATGGAAGCCCCGTTCTTTCAGAAAATTTGCCGCCTCCCCTTTTCCCGATCCGTTCTTGCCCGTGAGCCCGATGATCATAAGATTCCTTTTTGCGAATGTACCCCGTTAAAGATAGGAAGCGCTTCCGCCTCTTTCAGAACAGAGCTCAAAATTTCTCTTATTTCTCTTCCAAAACAAAAATATTAAAACCGGGTACCTCTAATCTTTAACGGGATGAATCCAAAAATCAGGCGCGTAGAAACGCACGTCACCCGCGTGCCGTTCCACCAAAATAAGATGGTGTGCGTTCTTGCCGTCTTTTACTTCAGGCATCGCGGCGATCTCGCGAAGAGTCTCCCCGTGTTTCCCGGCCGGGGGTCGAATAAAACCGACAGACTGCTTCTCCAGACGGAAGGTCGCCTCTTCAATGTCATCCACGCGAAGTGCCATGGCATAAGGCTTCTTATCCCCGAAATGCGCGACCCACTCCAGCCCAGTCTTGTCATGAGGATGTTCGACCAGAATCGCCGGAGCACACCCCTTCCGAAGAACCTCCGCCCCATGCCCCTTGTGCTCAAGAACCTTGGCGGCGAGATCTCGTTCATATCCCAATTCGAGGAATTCGCTTGTTCTTTCTCTCAGGTGAACAGTGCGGAAAATGAAGTGATCCAGGATAGGACGGACGCCTATTCCCACAAGAGACAGGCCACGCGTCACGACCCGGACGGCGGAATTCTCAAGGGCAAGATCAGCGGCGTATTGTCTTAAGACTTGCTCGAGAATGGCGGGCTCCTTACAACCGGAAGCGGATGGCATCTTGTGTTCCTTATCGGTCAAAGACAAAGTTTGCCTGCCCTTGCTTTGGGGCAGGCAAACTGAGGAAAATTTCGACGAGCTTCGAATGACTTCTTTATTTCAGCGTGTTTCCTGGCTTTTTCGGGGCTTCATCCTTCGAACGAGGCGTCGCTTTGGGGTTCGCCTTGAACTGGACTGACAGATCTGCGTTGATCTTGGCATACGTTGGGTCCATATCCTCGGACTCAACGATCGAGCCGACCGGACATTCCGCCGCACAAGCGCCGCAGGAGATGCAAGTTGCCGGATCGATCACCATAAAATCTTTTCCCTGATACGTTCCGGGATAGATCGCTTCGGTGGGACAAACCGCTGCACACAGACCGTAGCGTTCGCCGTGACATTTCTCAGTAATAACATAAGCCATTCTGTGATTCTCCTTGATGGGTGTTGGTTTTGAAAGAGGCCGTATTTTAACCGCTGCCCCCCTCATCGTCAATGTCTCAAAAAAGGAACCTAACCCTAAACACCTAGCCTGAAGGTTGCCGGCTTTGTCTTCCCTTCAACAAAACCTCTTGTGGAGCGTTTTGCTTTAAAATAGAATTAAAACTCAATTCAACAAAGGAGGACAGGTCCATGAATCACGATTTAAGATCACGTCAAGCTCCCCCCTATTATGTTTTAGCCCTCTTGCTATGCCTGACAGGATCCCTTCTCCCAGCCCATGCCGAAGCGGCCGAAAGTTCTCAGAAAAAAGAAGAAACCGCTTTTAAAAAAGGTTCTGCCGATTATTTTTACAATCAGGGAAATGCCTCTAAAAACAAGGGTGATATTGGGAGCGCCATTAAGAATTGGACCTTGGCGATCGAACAAAATCCGGAACTCGTCGAGGCTTACTATAATCGAGGGGGCGCTTACGCCAGACAAAATATTTTCCAAGGAGCCCTTGCAGACTTTGATAAAGTGATTCAGCTTGCTCGAGACCCGAAGATGAAAGCCCTGGCCTATTACAACAAAGGGCTTGTGTCCCAAAATCAAAACGATCTGAAGCAGGCCCTCTCCGGCTATACCCTGGCGATCGAAACCGACCCCAGCTATGCACCTGCCTATAAAAACAGGGCCGTCGTTTACCTTTTTGAAAAAAATTATGACGCTAGCTGGAAAGATGCCCGCCGCTCGGAGGAACTCGGCCTGAAATGCAACCCGGCTTTTATCCGACAGCTGCAGCAAGCTTCCGGCAAACAAAAGTAAAGGGAGGAATGAACCTCATGGAAA
>SESH01052499.1_pt1 | contig 13181 bp, 8 predicted proteins | sample 3171561 | NCBI WGS metagenome assembly SESH01 (sample SAMN10866947, study PRJNA518727) | freshwater metagenome | biome: subpolar coniferous forest; feature: holomictic lake; material: water; isolation source: holomictic Lake 442 2011 16.5 m and 2014 13 m | place: Canada: near Kenora, Ontario
CCGTCCACGGCCTTCTTGGGTTCGGCTTTCTGGAAGAACCAGGCGGCGCGGCCAGGGTAGTGGACGGAAAGGTCGCTGACTTCGAGTAGGTTGTCGCTCATCGGGAGACCTTGAGTTCGTCGGACAGGGTAGTGAGGCGCCGGCGTCGCTGGCCGAGGCGGGGGATGCAGGCGATCAAGGCCTTGGTGTAAGGGTGCGACTGGGTGCGCATGATCTGCTCGACGGGACCGGACTCGACGATGCTTCCCTTCCACATCACCGCTACCTTGTCGGCGAAGTGCGCGATGATGCCAAAGTTGTGGGTGATCAGGACGATACTCATGCCGCGTTCACGACGCAGGCGGGCGAGCAGGTCCATGATTTCCTTCTGAATCGTCACGTCGAGCGCGGTGGTGGGCTCGTCGGCCACGAGGATCTTGGGATTGCAGGCTAGCGCCATGGCGATCATCGCGCGCTGTTGCATGCCGCCGGAGAGCTCGTGCGGGTATTGGTTCGCGACGCGCTCGGGGTCGTGGATGTGGACCTCGGCGAGGGAGCGGATGACCTCGGTCTTGACGTCCTTGACCTCAGGGCGGTGGAGGGCGACGGCCTCCCCGAGCTGGAAGCCGATGGTATAGACCGGATTCAGGGAAGTCCCGGGTTCCTGGAAGATGTAGGCAATCGAGCCGCCGCGCACCTTGGCCAGCTTCTCCTCGGGGAGGCCGAGTAGTTCGACGCCCGCCAGTTGCACGGAACCAGATAGGGTGCAGGAGGGCTCAGGCGGCAGGAGGCGGGTGAGCGCCAAGGCGGAGACGGACTTGCCGGAGCCGGATTCGCCGACGATTGCGAGGACTTCGCCCGCGGCGAGTTCGTAGCTCACACCTTGGGCGGCGACGGTCGCACGGTCACCGGTGCGGAAGGTGACGCAGAGATCCTGTACTTTCAGGAGAGGCTCGGCGGACATGATCGGCAACATAGGTCGGGCGATGGCGAAGGGAAAGGAAGAACGGTGGTCATTCGGTGCGCCAGCGGTCTTCGATGACGGTCTTCGGCGCGCCACGCACCTTGCCGTCGCGGAAATCCTTGAGGTCGACCTCGCGTTGCTTGGGGTCGAGCCAGAAGAGGCCGTATTGACCTGGGTCTTCGGCCGAGCGGACGTCGAAGCCCTCCGGGAACTTGACCCAGTCCCAGTGGGCGATGCGGTAGCCGGGCACCTTGAATCCCGGGATGAAGTCCGCGAGGTCGTGGATGCGGTGCTGCATCGCGAAAGACAGCTTGATCATCTCGGTCTCCTCGGTGGCGTTGCGGAACTGGTCGATGATCTTGGAGAGCGCAGGGTCGTCGATACCGGTGATATTATTCGTCTGGCGTTTCGGCACCTTGCGTCCATCGGCCAGCTTCTCGACGGCGTTATCGGTGTGGTGCGATTCCCAGAGCGCGGGGATGCGACCTGAGACCGACCAGGCCCAGAAGACGATATCATGGTTCTTCTCCATGACCTTGCGGTACATGGTCGTGTGTTCGAGCGTCTCGGGGCGATATTCGACGCCGCAGCGACGGGCGGATTCGACGAGGGTGGCGAGGTACTTGCGTCGGTCGGAGGTGTCGAAGGTCAGGCGGAAGGAAAGGCGCTCGCCCGCGGCGTTCATGAGGATGCCGTCGGGGCCGACTTGGGTGAAGCCGGCCTTGGCGAAGGCGGCACGGGCGAGCTCAGGCGAGTAGCGGCGCGGGCGGATGGAGGGGTCGGTGAACTTGCCAAGCCCTTCGCTGAATTGGTTCAGGCGATCGTAGTCACCGCGGTAGAAGCCGTCGATGACGCGCTGGAAATCGGTGGCATGCTGCAGGCCGACGCGGACGTCGAGGTCGGAGAGCAGCGGCTTTTGCGTGTTGATGTAGAGCCCGTAAGGAGGGCGGGGGATGTCGTTGAAGAACTGGGCCTTGATCAGGTAACCATTCTGGTACGCTTTCTTCTCGTTGGTCCCGTACCAGTAGCGCGGCATCATGATCGGCATGAAGTCGATTTCGCCGTCCAGCATCGAGGCATAGGCGCTGTCGAGCTCGCGGATGACGCCATATGCGATGACGTCAGGGTTGTAGCGGAAGCGGGTGAATTTGCGATGGTCGCCCCACCAGTCCTTGACGCGAGTGAGGGTGACGGACTTCTCGCGCTGGAAGCCGGTCGGGCTGACGAAGTAGGGTCCGGTGGTCGGGTGGAAGCGGTCGTTGTAGAGCTTCTCGTAGTTCGGGCCGAAGTCCTTGAAGAAGTTGCGCGGGAGCGGGCGGAGCTCGCCAAGCTGTTCGAGTTGATAGGGACGCTTGCGCGGCGCCTTGATGGAAATCGTGTGGGCGTCGTATTTCGTGATGCCGCCCCACTCGCGGGTGTAGAAGTCGGCATACCAGTCCGCCTTCGCCCAGGGCGAACGGTGGAAGTAGAACGCGTAAAAGTAGTCCTCGGCAGTAATCGGCTGCCCGTCGGTGAACTGGGCGTTCGGATCGAGGCGGAAGTAGGCCGTCATGCCGTCAGGCGACATCGCCCAGCTCGTCGCCAGGGCTGGGATCGGCTCGTCGGTGTTGGGGTGCGAGGAGAGCAGGCCGAAGTCGTTGTTGTCGTAAAGCTCACCACGGAAGCTGTTGTTGGCGTTTGGGCCGACGCGGCGGAGCGTGGGCGGGGTGCCGGCCGTGAACTGACGGAGCGTGCCGCCGCGGATGGCGCGGGGGTCGGCGAACTCCTTCTGCTCAGAGCCGTCGTGCCAGTTAAGGTCCTTGGGGAGGTCGGCCGGTGTCGCGTAATGGAAGAAGTCCTTGTGCTCGGCGTAGAAGGCGGCGGCCTTCGGGTCCTCGAAGGTCTGGGCCGAGGCGGTCGTGAGGGCGATGAGGAAGGCGAGTAAGGTTCTCATTTCTGGGTGCGACGAACGTCGAAGGCGTCTTGGAGCGCTTCGCCGATGGAGTTGATCATGACCATGGTGCCGACGAGACAGAATAGCGTCGGTCCGAGGATCCACCAGGCGGCCCAGTTCTCCTTGGCCTGATGGAGCAGTTCGCCCCACGAAGGCTCCGTGGGCGGCAGGCCGAAGCCGAGGTAGTCGAGGGCCGACAGCGAGAAGACGAGCCCGTGCAGACTGAAGGGCAACGTAGTCAGGATCACGGTCGTGCAGTTGGGCAGGATGTGGCTCCAAATGATCCGCGCATGGCTCGCTCCGAGTGCGCGGGAGGCGGTGACGTAATCGCGGGCGGAGACCTGGTAAGCCGAGGCGCGGAGTTGCTGGGCGAGTCCGATCCACGAAAACGCGACAAGGATGAGCACGAGGACGGCGAGGGTGGGCTCGAGCAGGCTCGCGAGGAAGATGATGGCGTAGAGGAACGGGATGTTGGACCAGATCTCCATTGCGCGCTGGGATACCATGTCGAACCAACCTCCGAAGTAGCCCATGGCGGCTCCAAGGACGAGGCCGATGCCGTAGGCACAAGGCAGGTAGATAAGCGCGGAGAGGAGCAGGAGGCGGAAGCCGCCGAAGAGCCGCGCGACCATATCGTGACCGGATTCGTCGGTGCCGAGCCAATGCCCGTCGAGCCCGGGCGGGCAGGGTGACGGCACCTGCGTGCGGAGCGAGCCCTGCGGTTCCCAGTCGGTGCGATCGGTGGTGGGTACGCGTTGAGCGACTTTGCCGTCGGCGAATTTCGCGCGGGCGATGCCGATGCCTTCGGCGAACAAGCGGGCGTCGCCATGCGGTCGGCCGGCGATGATCGTCCAGGTCTGCCGGCGGGTGCCGTCCGCGTTGAGCGTGAAGATGCGTCCTTCGGCGATGATACCGCGAGGGTCGTGCCAGCGCCCTTCGGCATCGCGGGAGACTTCCGGCATCACCTCGCAGACTTCGGCCGGGGCGAAGGGGACGGGAGGCATGACGAGCCAGCCTCGCCCGTTTCGCTTCAATTCTTCAGCCAGCAGGCGGTAGTTGGGTTCGCCTTCGATCTTCAGACCGAGTTCACGTCCGGAGATGAAGCCGGCGAAGACCGGGAAGCGATACGCCCCGTCGACCTTGAGCACGAGCGGCCGGTTGCCGACGAGTAGAGGGCCGAGAAGTGCCAGCGCTGAGATCGTGACCAGTGTGAGCAGGGACCACCAGCCCATGCGGTTCTGGCGGAATCGCTCAAAGCGTTGCGACGTGCTGGGGTCGAAGAGGCTCATGCGGATTTGTCGAACCGGATACGCGGGTCGACGGCGGCGACGCAGAGGTCGGAGACGATGTTGCCGATAAGCATCGCCAGGCTGGAGAGCGTGAGGAGGCCGAGGAAGACAGGATAGTCGCGGTGGACGAGCGAATCATAGCCCAGCAGGCCGAGGCCGGGGATGTTGAACGTGAACTCGATGAGGAAAGAGCCGGTGAGGAAGAACCCGAGGTTGCCGCCGAAGGTCGCGGCAATCGGGATCAGCGAATTGCGGAGCACGTGGACGAATACGATACGGCGGTTACTCAGGCCCTTGGCCTTGGCGGTACGGACGTAGTCGGTGGTAAGGTTGTCGAGCAGGCCGTTGCGGGTGAAGAGGGTGAGCGCGGTGAAGGCACCGACCATCTCGCAGCTGAGCGGCAGGACCGTGCTCATGAACGCGTGTTCCCAGTTGAATCCCATCGAGGGGAACCAGTGTAACTGGTGGCACAGGAAATTCAGGCCAACTACGCCGAGGACGAATCCTGGCACGGAATAGAGGATGAAGAGGAGCTGGGTTGAGGAGCGGTCGAACCAGCCATCGCTTTTCAGCGCCTTGGCCACTCCGAGCGGGATCGAAATCGCATAGGCGAGCAGAAGGGACCAGCCGCCGAACCAAGCCGAGATGGGCAGCCGAGACTTGATCTCGTCCCAAACCGGCTTGTCGCTGGTCGTCGAATCGCCGAGTTCCGCCTGAAGTAGGCCGGCGTAGGCACGTCGATAGACGAGCACGCGCGTCGCTTTCTCAGGGTCGTCGGGCAGAGGGGCCGCGGCGGCAAGCCAGTGTGCCCGCGGGTTGCCGTCGGCCGTGGTGAGGGTGAAGACATCGCCAGTCTGGCTGATGTTCAGTTTGAAGGATTTGCCGGGGATGAGGTCGTCGGCGACTTCGGCCTCCGCTTTGCCATCCTTGTCTAACCGCACCGTGATCCAGTCCGCCGGGCCAGGGGCAGCGCCAAGCCAGATGGCATAGGCTTCGACTAGAGAGCGGTCGAAGCCGTAGCGGCGCTTGAGGTTATCGAGCTCTTCAGGGGAAGCCGGTCCGCTGGGACGGGCCGCCGTGCTCCGCTTGCGGTCGGCCTGCTGACGCTCGGCGAGGGCTTGTTCGATGGGTCCTCCCGGCACGAAGCGGGTGAAGCAGAACGCGACGAAGGTGATGCCCACGAAGGTAAGTGGGACTAGCAGCAACCGTCTGAGGACGTAGTCGCGCATCGCGGGTCTCTATAGGGCAGTCACAGAACGAGAGGGGTCAACCCGAAAGGACTCGCTTGCACCTGACGGCGGACACCCCAGTTTCGCTGGGTGCCCCTGCTTTACTCCCTCGGCTGGTTCCTGCTGATGATCGTCCTGGCGTTCGTCGCGTTCGGCCTCCTCCTTCTGACGATTTTCTTGGTCTCCTTCGCCTGGCGGGCTCCTCGCCGGCATAAGTCGATGTCCTTGGGTTATTGCGTCATGCACACGGCGTGCTGGCTGCTCCTGAAGTGCGGGTACACCATCCGTATCCGCGGACTGGAGAATATCCCGGAAAAGGGCGGCGTACTCCTCATCGCGAACCATGTCGCCTATGCGGACGTCTTGGTGATGGGCGTGCTTTCGCGTCGCCCCGTCCGTTTTCTTTCTTGGGAAGGTTTCGAGCGGCATAAATTCCTCGGCTTCATGTGCCGGCTGATGGGGACGATCCCCGTCTCGGAGACGAAGGCCAAAGAGGCCATCATCAAGTCGGGCGAAGCGCTCGCCCGCGGTGAAGTGGTCTGCATCTTCCCTGAAGGCAGCCTCACCCGCAACGGCGGCCTGATGCAGTTGCGTAAAGGCTTCGAGCTGATCGCCCGCCGCGGTGGGGCGCCCATCGTGCCGGTCGCCATCGACGGCATGTGGGGTTCGATCCTCAGTTTCAGCGGCGGCAAGTCCTTCTGGAAATTACCCAAGCATTTCCCCCGCCCCATCAGTGTCGTCATCGGCAAGCCGTTTCCTGCGGCCGAGCATGCCAAGACTCGTTCGCGCCTGCTGGAACTCGCCGCCGAGGCCTTCGCCATGCGCGAGTCGCTCCAGGGCCATCTCGGACGCGAAGTCGCGGAAGGACTGGCGAAGAAGGGCAGGGCTATCGCCTTGGTCGACCGTACGGCCGCGCGTCTTGAATTCAGCGGTGCGACGTTGCTCGCCTTGGGATGGGCTTTCGCCGGGGAACTTAAGCGTCGCACGACGGCCAAGCGCGTCGCCATCGTATTGCCTCCGGGTGTCGCGGCGAGCGTGGCCAACCTCGGTTGCGTGCTGGCCGATAAGGTTCCGGTGAACCTAAACTTCTCCCTTGGTCGCGAGCAGGCTCATTCCTGTCTGGAGCGCGCCGAGGTCGACCTCGTCGTCACCGCTGGTGCGTTTCGCAGCAAGTTGTCCGAAAAATCGCCCGACTTCCCGTGGGGCGACCAAGTCCTCGACGTGGCCGACTTCATGTCGGCGCATTCGCGTGCCGACCTCGCTTTCCGTCTGGGCCTGATTCGATGCCTGCCGACCTCCTGGTCGCTGGCGTGCATGGGTCTGCCGAAACATGGCGGCGACGCCGAGGCCGCGTTGCTTTTCACCAGCGGTAGTTCCGGCCAGCCCAAGGGTGTGCGCCTCTCGCACCGCAATATCCTGGCTAACCTGCGTCAGATCGATGACGCCGATATTCTCCCCGACGACGCGACCCTGCTCGGCAGCCTGCCGGTCTTTCACAGTTTCGGTTTCACGATTGGCCTTTGGTATTCGCTTTCCCGTTCGCCGCGTCTCGTGACCTTGCCGTCGCCGCTGGATTCCGCCGCCGCGGTGAAGGCGATCAAGGAAGAGAAGGTCACCGTCCTCGTCGGCACCCCGACCTTCCTCCGCCCTTACCTCCGTCGCGGCACCGCCGCGGACTTCGCGACGCTCGAATGGGCCGTTGTCGGCGCCGAGAAATGCCCCGCCGACCTCGTGGATGCTTTCGCCACCCAGCTCGAGACGCCGATCCTGGAAGGCTATGGCATCACCGAGACGAGTCCGGTGCTTTCCGTCAACGTACCCGACCGACTCGATCCGGAAGGTCCCGACGGCGTTTGGCTGGGCAACGTCCGCGGCTCCGTCGGCCGGCCGGTCATCGGCGTGGCTGTCCGGTTCGTCGATCCGGAGACCGGAGACATCCTCCCGAACGGGCAAGTCGGCCTTCTTGAGATCAAGGGAGCCAATATCTTCATGGGCTATCTGGATGCCGAGCAGACGGCCAAGGCGCTAACGCCGGACGGCTGGTATCGCACGGGCGACCTCGCACGCATGGATGATGACGGGTTCCTTTACCTTGCCGGCCGTCTTTCCCGCTTCTCCAAGATCGGTGGGGAGATGGTCCCGCATGGCACCGTCGAGGACGCTCTGCGTAAGGTCCTCGACTTGGTTCATTCCCTCGAGATCAAGGTCGCTGTCGCCAGTGCGGCGGATCCGGCCAAGGGCGAGCAGCTCGTCGTGCTGCATGTGGATGACGTCGACGCCGAGGCGATTCGCACGGCGCTGGCGGCCGAAGGACTCGCTAACCTATGGATTCCCAAGGTGTTCAAGAAAGTACCCGTCATCCCGATTTTAGGCACAGGTAAGCTGGATTTGAACAAGTTACGGGAGCTGGCACAGGGCTGACGCGGTTTTGGCTCGCTTGTGGCTTATGGTCGATTGTCCTAACCGATGATCATGCCTAAAAAGAAGAAGCCCGCGAAGAAGTCCGCTCAGGTGGTCAAGGCGCGTAAGCCCGCCCCTAAGCCTGTCAAGAAGGCCAAGGCGAAGCCCGCGGCCGATTCGCCGGTCGCCATTTTTCGCGACGCGATCCTGCGTCACCTGAAGAGCACTTTCGCCCGTGACCGCGTCACCGCCACCCGCAACGACTGGTGGATGGCCACCTGCATGGCGGCCCGCGACCAGATGCTGGAGCGCTACATCGACACGCAGTCCCAGCACTCTAGCAAGAATGTCCGCCGCGTCTACTATCTCTCCCTTGAGTACCTGATGGGCCGCGTGCTGACCAATAACCTGGTCAACCTGCAGCTGCGCGACGTCGCGACGGCGGCCTTGGCCGACCTCGGACAGGACCTCGAAGTCGTCGCCGACGAAGAAGCCGACATGGGTCTTGGTAACGGCGGGCTGGGTCGCCTCGCCGCCTGCTTCCTTGATTCCCTCGCCACGATGGATATCCCGGCCGTCGGTTATGGTATTCATTATGAGTTCGGCCTCTTCCGCCAGACCTTCGCGCAGGGCCGTCAGGTCGAAGTCGCCGACAACTGGCTGGCCAACAATAATCCTTGGCTGATCCGTCGCCCGAATTATCGCGTCAGCGTGCCGCTCTACGGCCGCGTCAAACATAGCACCGACGACCGTGGCAACCATTCCGCCGAACTCGTCGAGACCCGTAATCTCCTCGGCATGCCTTGGGATATCCCTATCGCCGGCTTCGCGGGAAGCAGCGTCAATTTCCTCCGCCTATGGGAATCCAAGGCCGCTTCCGAGTTCGACTTCCGCGCCTTCGACCGCGGCGGCTATGTCGAGGCCGTACATGAGCGCGACTCGAGCGAGATCGTCTCGAAGGTGCTCTACCCGAACGACAGCACCGAGAGCGGCAAGGAGCTCCGCCTGGTCCAGCAGATCTTCTTCGTGTCGTGTTCCTTGCAGGACATCCTGCGCCGCCATCGCCGCGTCAACGCCGACCTCACCAATCTGCCGGCCAAGGCCGCCGTACAGCTCAACGACACGCACCCGTCCATCGCGGTCGCCGAACTGATGCGCCTGATGGTCGACGTCGAGCGCTTGAACTGGGATGAAGCCTGGGCGCTCTGCACGCAGGTCTTCAGCTACACCAATCACACCTTGCTGCCGGAAGCCCTCGAGACGTGGTCCGTGCCGCTCTTTGAGAAGGTGCTCCCGCGCCACCTCGAGATCATCTACGAGATCAACCGCCGTCACCTCGAGGACGTCGAGAAGCGCTGGCCGGGCGACGACGCCCGTAAGACGGAGCTTTCGATCATCCAGGAAGGCTTCCCGAAGCGTATCCGTATGGCGCACCTCGCCGTGGTCGGCTCGCACCACGTCAACGGTGTGGCCGAACTGCACACCCGCCTCATCCGTGCGAACCTGTTCCCGGGCTTCAACGAGCTCTGGAAGGGCAAGTTCGTCAACGTCACCAACGGCGTCACGCCGCGCCGCTGGGTCCGTGGCTGTAACCCTGAGCTCGGCGCCCTGTGCGACGAAGTCGCTGGCAAGGGCTGGGAGACTGACCTCGGTCGCCTACGCAAGCTCGACGCCTTGGCTGATCGTCCGGCCTTCCAAGACCGCTTCCTCGCCATCAAACGTGCCAACAAGATCCGCCTCGCCGCTCGCATCAAAGATCTCGTCGGCGTGGAAGTCTCGCCCGACGCGCTCTTTGACGTCCAGATCAAGCGCCTCCACGAGTACAAGCGCCAGCACCTCAACCTGCTGCATATCCTGCACCTTTACCGCCGAATCCTGAACGAGCCGAACGGCCAATTCACGCCACGCGTCTGTATCTTCGGTGCCAAGGCTGCTCCGGGTTACGCCCTCGCGAAGCACATCATCCACGCGATCAACCGCGTCGGTGCCGTCATCAACTCCGACGAACGCGTCCGCGGCCTGCTCAAGGTGGTGTTCCTGCCCGACTACCGCGTCTCGCTCGCCGAGCGCATCATTCCGGCTGCTGACCTCTCTGAACAGATTTCCACCGCCGGCAAGGAGGCTTCCGGTACCGGCAATATGAAGCTGGCCCTCAACGGCGCGGTGACCATCGGCACGCTCGACGGCGCCAACGTCGAAATCGGTGAAGAAGTCGGCGCTGAGAACATCTTCATCTTCGGCCTCCAGGTTGAAGAGGTCGAGAAGCTCTGGGCTGACGGCTACGACCCGCATGCCGTGCTGGCCGCCGACCCTGAACTTTCCGCGCTGCTGGACTGGCTGCGTTCCGACACCTTCACGCCCGAACAAGCTGGAGCGCTGTCGCCCGTCGTCGATTCCCTCGTGGAGGGTGGCGACCCTTATCTCGTTCTGGCTGACTTCCGTAGCTACGTGGACGCGCAGGCCAAGGTCGAGAAGGCCTTCCTGGACCGTCGTCGCTGGGCTGCGATGGCCATCCGGAATGTCGCCCGTTGTGCCAAGTTCTCGTCTGATCGTTCGATCGGCGACTACGCCAAGCTTATCTGGAAGACCAAATCCCACTCGATTCCCCGCTAAGAAGGGATTGAGGTCGGTCGCCAAGGTCCCCAACATGTCGGCCTTGCGACCCCGCATCTCCATCCCCGTTCTGCTTGCCCTGTCGGCTTTGACGCTGGCGGCGGCGGAGCGTCCGCCCGGCGCCATGAAGGCTGGCGTGGTGATCACGGCCGAAGGCGGCATCGAAGGAACGCAGGTCTACCGCTATGATGCCGAAGGTCGTCCGCTGGACGGCACGCCGGCCAAGTCGCGCACCATCACGGCTCCGCGCCCTGAGGGATCCGCTCCGGCCGCTGCCAAAGCGTCGACGACGGCGCTGGCTCCTGCGCCGAAGCAGTCCATCAAGACCGCCGATGGTCGCACCGTCCCCTTTTCCATGGAAGGGAAGGGGATTGGCAAGAGCGTGGATGACGCCGTCGATTTCAATTCCGCCCTGAAGAAGGCTTCGAAGTCCAGCGGGCTCATGGAACAACGCTTCGAGAAGAGCATGTCGACCATCGGCAAGGAGCAGGTCTACTCGCGTAATAATCTCCTGACGCTCGAGACCTGGCATGGTCGCTACGATAATATCGGCCGCAAGAAGTCCGACATCGAACTCAAGGACACCCTCGGCGCGCCGGTCCGGCCGAAGGACACCGTCGAGGTGAAGTCCATCGATCGCATCAAGTCCCCCGTGGGTGGCACCAAGGCCGAGGTGAAGGATTGGGAGCAGCACATGGGCATCGAGACCAACGCCAAGTTCACCGGGGTGAAATCCAATTGGCAGGGCCGGCTCAACTCTGATGCGAAGACGGTCGATCAGCTTTCGATGCAGGATATCAACCGCTACCAATTCCGCCGTAACCGCTCCAGCGACCCTGGTCTGCCGGTGGTGAAACCGGGGTCGGATGACGTCCAGACCAAGGGTGTTAAGAAGTAATTGCCCGAAAATGGAGCGGCCTCGTCGCTTTTTTACCTCGCAGGTTCTTCGGGGTGATTTACTCCTAGACTCTTAACTTCATGAGCGACGCTCAGCCCAGACCCGCCGGCACCGGCATCAGCGACCTTGAGGTCAAAGATGGCCAAATCATCTTCGACTCGGTGTGGTCCAGTCTGGAGCGGGAAATCGGACGCGAGAAGCTGGCGTTTCCGCGCGAAATCTTCTGGCTCAACGGCGCCCCCGGTGCCGGTAAGGGTACCAACACCGCGTTCATCCTCCAATACCGCGACTACGCCGCCGACCCGATCGTGGTCAGCGACTTGCTTTCAAGTCCCGAAGCCAAGAAGCGCATCGACGCCGGTATGCTTGTCGGCGACCGCGAAGTGGTGGAAATCCTCTTCCGTAAGCTGCTCGCCCCTGAATACGTCAGCGGCGCGATCGTCGATGGCTTCCCGCGTTCGATGGTGCAGGTGGAGTGTCTCAAACACCTCTTCACGAAACTAAACGACCTTCGCACGGAGTTCCGTGGTTCGACCGGCGTGCGTTTCCCGAAGCCCCATTTCCATATCCTCGTCTTGTTCGTCGACGAGAACGAATCCGTCCGCCGTCAGCTGAAGCGTGGCCAGGAAGCCATCGCCCAGAACGAGAAGGCCGCCCGTGATGGCGGCCCGCTCGCCGAAGTCCGCAAGACCGACCTCACGGCCGACGCCGCCCGCAACCGCTACCGCGTCTTCAAGGAGCGTACCTACGAGCCGTTGCAGTCGCTGCGGGACATCTTCCACTACCATTTCATCAATGCGCAGGGCTCCCTCGCCGAGGTCCAGGCCCGCATCATCAAGGAACTGCAGTACCAGAGCTCCCTCGAGCTGTCGGAAGAGACGTATGACCTTATCTCGCCGATCCCCCTGGCGTCGCAGATCGTCCAGCATGCCCGCCAGGACCTCGTCCGCCGCCTGGACGACTACGCCGAGCGCAACGCCGAGTGCTTCCGTCAGGTCATCGAGCTGATCCAGGACAAGTTCCTGCCGATCATCCGTGCTCACGCCATCTCCGGCCAGGCCCACGTCAATATCGAGACCACGGTCTTCGACGACCCTCTGGCGATCTCGATGTTCATCGATATCTTCTCCGAGCGTGGCTTCCACGCCGTGGTCGACCAGCATCGCATCGAGATCCCCGAGACCATCGTCGCCGGCACCGGCAAGGTGATCACGCGCGTCAAGAAGGTCTGGCGCGTCTCGATCCGCTTCGAAGGTTCCGAGATCCGCCGCGGCGGCGCCTGAGCCTATTTCGCTGTTGCCGTCAGGTTGCCCTGCACGAGGTTGCCGGTGCAGCCCTGCTCGTTGATGCCGGGCGCGCCGCCCTGGCGGTCCTTGCGGCCGTCCCGGACGAGGTTCCCGCTCACGATACTGTCGGCGACGTCCCGCAGCGCGATGCCTTCGCCGTCGGAGTCGAGGATGCTATTGTCCTGCACGCGCAGGCGCTTGCCGCCTTCGAAGCGTACGGCGGCGGGGTGGCGGCGGACGCCGCTCACGACGTTACCTGTGAAGGCGGAATCGTCGGTGCGGCGGAAGACGATGCCGTTCTGTTCGGCGAGGTTGAAGCCATTCACGAGATAGCGTGGGTTGCGGTCGAAGTTATTACCGGTGACGACGATGTTCATGCTATCCTCCACGAGGAGATCATGCTCGAAGCCTTCCCAGAAAGTGTTGGCCGAGATGGTGACGCCGCGGACCTGACGGAGCTCAATGTTGACCATGACGTCGCTGAAGACGTTGCCGATGATGGTGACGTGGCCTTCGCGGGTGGTCGCGCGACCTTCCCGGCGGAGCAGGGATGGGTCCGTGCCGGCACCGAGAATCCGGATGTTGGCGGC
>SESH01035821.1_pt1 | contig 13175 bp, 12 predicted proteins | sample 3171561 | NCBI WGS metagenome assembly SESH01 (sample SAMN10866947, study PRJNA518727) | freshwater metagenome | biome: subpolar coniferous forest; feature: holomictic lake; material: water; isolation source: holomictic Lake 442 2011 16.5 m and 2014 13 m | place: Canada: near Kenora, Ontario
ACACAGAAAGAACGGATTTGCACGGAAAACTATAATAGAAAAAGTATCACTATGTTATACGAACCTAATGTCACAATATTGATCGCCGCATTCAATGAGGCGGATTGCATCAGGGAAAAAGCGTTGAACTCCCTTGCACTTAATTATCCGCCCGATAAATATGATATCCTTTTCGTCACCGACGGTTCGACCGACGGCACGGAGAAGATTTTGCGCGAATTCATGCATGATCCCCGGATCCGTGTTTTTCACAACGGCGACCGGCGCGGAAAACTTGCCGCCGTTGACCGCGGAATGAATTACGTTCCTTCTCCCATTGTCATCCTCACCGATGCCAATACGATCCTGAATAAGGATGCAATCCGAAATATTGTCCGCCACTATGAAGACCCAAAGGTTGGCGCAGTGGCCGGCGAAAAAAGGATCCGTAAGGATCTGCAGAACGAAGGGAGCGGCGCCGGTGAAGGCCTTTATTGGAAATACGAGTCCGCTCTGAAGCGTATGGATTCGGAATTGTATTCCGTTGTCGGCGCGGCGGGCGAACTGTTTTCCTGCAGAAAAGAATTATACCGCCCCGTTCCGCCGGATTCCATCATCGAGGATTTTCATCTTTCCATGTGCATTGCCGCCGAAGGTTTCCGGGTGATCTACGAACCGGATGCGTTTGCGGAGGAACAGCCGTCGGCTTCGTTCCGCGAAGAGATGAAACGGAAGGTCCGGATCTGTGCCGGCGGTTTTCAATCCATCGTGCGGCTTCGTCCGCTGCTGAACATGAACCGGTACGGCGTTCTCTCCTTTCAATACATTTCACATCGCGTACTGCGCTGGGCGGTAACGCCGTTTCTGCTGCCGGTACTCTTTGTTCTGAACGGCATCCTGGCGCTGTACGGAAACAGCGTGTACCAATATCTCTTGGCCGGACAGATCATGTTCTACACATCGGCGCTCATCGGATATCTGCTTGATAAAGCGCATCTGCGGTCGAAGATCTTTATAGCTCCATTATATTTCACACTTATGAATATTGCCGCCTATGCCGGTCTGGTTCGTTACCTTAAAGGAACGCAGTCCGCGGTGTGGGAAAAAGCACAACGAAAGAAATAATGTATGACGCACACTCCAAAAGTTTCGGTGATCCTTCTCAATTGGAATCAATATGCATTGACCGCAGCGTGCATCAATTCGCTTAAAGAATGCACCTATCCGAACATCGAAATCGTGGTGGTCGATCAGGCATCGCACGACAATTCGGTTGCACTGCTGCAGGAATGTTATCCGGAGATTACACTGATACAAAACGCGAAGAACACCGGATTCACCGGAGGTAACAACCAGGGAATGAGAGCGGCAACCGGAGAATATTTTCTGCTGCTGAACAACGACACCGAGGTGAATCCTTCATTTCTGGAACCGCTGGTGGAAGCACTCGAATCCGACGCAACGGCTGCTGCCGCATCTCCGCTGATCCGTTTCTTTTTCACACCGTCGTTCATCCAATACGCCGGCGGACCGGAATCGATCGACCTTATTCGCGGACGGAATGTGTGGCGCGGCTGGCGTACACAAATGCCGCACAGTTATTCCTCCGTAGAAAAAACTACTGCTGCTCATGGCGCCGCATTTATGATCAAACGGAGCATCGTTGAAAAGATCGGCATGCTGGATGAGAAACTCTTTATCTATTATGAAGAATACGACTGGAGTCTGCGTATCCGTGAAGCAGGATTTTCAATCCTCTTTGTTCCGCGCTCCGAGATTCTGCACAAGGAATCGATGACCCTCACCAAGGACAGTCCGTTCAGAACAAAATTAATGGCCCGCAACAGATTGTGGCTGAGCAAAAAATATCTGCCGTTCTACAAACATTTTCTCTCGGTTTCGTATGTTTGGTTCTGCTCCATGCCGCTGAACATCATCCGGTATGCGGCTCGGAACAAGTTCGATCTGGCAAAAGCGCTCTTTGCCGGCTCGGTTGAAGGAACATTCTAGCAGAGTTCCGCACCGACGTATAAATTGTTCTTTCCGGCCGATCCGCATTTGGATTTTGCGCAATCTGTGGATATTTTAGACAATGATGATAAGCAAAAACATCGTTGTCCTGGACGGCTATACGCTTAATCCCGGTGACCTCGACTGGTCCGATCTTCGATCGCTGGGGCATTGCACCATACATAACCGTACACTTCCGGAGGAGATTGTTCACCGCGCAAAAGAGGCGGAGATTATTCTCACGAACAAAACGGTCCTTACCAAAAATATTTTCGAACAGCTTCCCCGTCTTAAATACATCGGCGTACTTGCAACCGGATATAATGTTGTCGATACCGCTGCTGCACAACAATTGAATATCACCGTTACCAATGTTCCGGCGTACAGTACGCACTCCGTTGCTCAAACGGTGTTTGCATTATTGCTTGAGCTGACGCATCATGCCGGACATCATTCAGCCGAGGTTCACAATGGAAGGTGGAGCGCCAATCCCGATTTTTCATTTTGGGATTTTCCGCTGGTCGAACTGAAAGGAAAAACATTCGGCATCGTCGGTTACGGAAATATCGGGCAAGCCGTTGCAAAGATCGCCGCGGCATTCGAAATGCAATTGCTTGTTTCGTCGCGCTCCGTTCACACTTCTCACTCCGGTCAGTACCCGCAGCCGGAATTCACCGATACCGAAACACTCCTCCGCCGTGCAGACATCGTATCGCTTCACTGCGCATTGAATGATCAGACACGCTTGCTCATCAACAATCAACGCCTGCGCACCATGAAATCGTCGGCGTATCTTATCAACACCGGACGCGGTCCGCTTGTGGATGAACAGGCACTTGCCGATGCGCTGAACGAAGGGCGACTTGCCGGTGCAGGTCTTGATGTTCTTTCCGCTGAACCGCCGTCAAAAGAAAATCCGCTATTGTCGGCAAAAAATTGCATCATCACGCCGCATATTGCGTGGGCATCCCGTTCGGCAAGAGAGCGGCTGATGACAGCCGCCGTACATAATGTGCGATCGTTCATCGATGGAACTCCGGTAAACGTAGTTTCGTAACCATAAGGAAAACGTATGAAAAAAATTCCCGTGCTGCTGTTCATTGCCGTTGTAAGTGCGTTCGGACAGAATCCGGACGGTAAATTCGCGTCGCTGCATCTCACCCCTTCGTGGCAATGGGGCAACGCAAATATCGACCGCAATACGACCATCTGGCTTCCCGATGCAATGTCGTATCCGGGACAGTTCACCACCAATCAATATTCCGGCTCCATCCGTTTTCCGTACGCCTTCGGAATCCATGCGCAGATGAAGGTGCCTGCAACATCGTATCTCACCATGAGTCTTTCGTATTCTCTCAATCAACGGTTCGAAGAGGACAGCGATTTTCGTCACTACTGGGGGTTGAACGGCAATTTTCACAAAGTGGATTTCACCGTAAGCGTGTACAATCTTTTTTCGATCTATCAGGAAGACTGATCTATGCATCGGAATCCTTTGCTTCTTCAGCTGCGCGCATATCATCCGGCCGACCCGCATGAAAACGAAATGCGTCTGCGCATCGTCGAATTTGTCGGCACCCATGCCGATTGTTTTGAGCGGACGCAACCGGCCGGACATATCACCGCATCCGCACTGATCGTCAACGCGCTGCGGACACATACCTTGATGACGCATCATCACAAATTGGAAAAATGGCTGCAGCTCGGCGGACATTCGGACGGTGATCCAGATCCGCTGAACGTTGCGCAGCGCGAAGCGGAAGAAGAATCCGGCGTGCAGGGAATACGGCCGGTGTCAAAGGAGATTTTTGATGTTGATGTGCACCCGATCCCGGCGCGAAAGAACGAGCCGGAACACTTCCATTATGACATACGTTTTCTGTTCGAAGCGGACGACACACACAAACTTACGATCACGTCGGAATCGAAGGATCTGGCGTGGATACCGGTGAAGGATATTGAGCAGTACAGCACCGAAGAATCTATTCTGCGGATGGTGCGTAAACTGCATGCACACCATGAAAAACAGTAAAAAAATATTCATCATTCTGTTCTGCATTGTTCTGCTGCCGGCGCTCTTTTATTCCGTCTACGAGATCTCATCGCTCGATGAAACGGAAGAAATGATCGGACAGATGTACAACCGGCAGCTGGATGCCGTTCTCTTTTCGGTCAACCAATATGTTCTGGATGTTGCATCAAGCTGGGCAACACAAATCGAGAATGGTCTGCCCAATGACCGCTTTGTGCGGCTCCTTCAAACAAATCCGTCTATTATATCGGTCGTAGTTTCCGACACGGCACTCGCATCCTGGAGATCCTATCCCGTTCGCAGTCCTGAGTATTTTCAGAAATTGCGGACTCACCGTGAGACAATCAGCCGGCTGCTCCGTTATCAGTCCGTTGCATACCGTAAACTGGAACCGGTGATCGATTCGGATTCAGCATTCATTATTCTCTTTGCGCCGTCATCGTCGCCGTCGCAGATCGTCGGCATTGTTGTCAACAATGAGCGGTTCATCACCGACGTGATCGGCCGGAAATTGACCGACCTTGCGCAGAATGATTTTATACTTGCCGTCGGCAGGATTTCTAACACTGCGATGGTATTTTCCACAGAGCCGTCAACCGGCGGACTTTTTTCACAGCAGCGTCCGCTATGGATCTTCCCGGACCATGCGGTAAAGATACGGCTGCGCGGCACCACAATTGAAGAAGCGGCAAACAACCGTTATTACAGAAACCTGATCCTCCTTGTTATTCTCGATCTGGTGCTTCTGGCCGGCGCGTTCTTTGTTTACCGCCTTATCAAACGGGAGATGGAACTGGTCGCGCTGAAATCCGATTTTATTTCCAACGTGTCGCACGAACTGCGCACTCCCTTGTCGCTCATCCGCATGTTTGCCGAAACGCTTGAAATGAAACGGGTAAAGAGCGAGAAAAAGAGACAGGAATATTATGGAATCATCCTTCATGAGACGGAACGGCTGACGCGATTGATCAACAATATTTTAAATTTCTCGCGCATGGAGGCGAACACCAGGCGGTACAATTTCAAATTGTCAAACATCAACGAGATTATTGCTTCGGTCCTGACGGTCTATTCGTATCAGTTCGAAAAACTTACATTCTCTCTTGATGTTTCGCTGGATAAAGATTTGCCGGCCGTTTCCGTTGACGAAGAAGCGATCGCGGAAGCATTGCATAATCTTGTCGACAATGCTGTAAAATACAGCGGCGAAAATAAATACCTTCGTCTCGCCTCGTTAAGATCCGGCAATACAATCCTTATTGAAATAGAAGATCACGGCATAGGGATCGCTGCGGAGTATCACTCAAAAATATTTGAAAAATTCTTCCGGGTCTCACGCGGCCTTGTTCATACCGCCAAAGGGAGCGGACTCGGTCTTGCAATCGTTCAGCACATCGTGCAATCGCACGGCGGAACAATAACCATCAGCAGCGAAATCGGAAAGGGAAGCCGGTTCACCATCGCTCTCCCTCTCGCAACAACGGGGTAAATTATGGCACACATACTTGTTATAGAAGACGAACCGGAAATGCAGCGCGGCCTGCGGGACAATCTGGAATTTGAAGGATACACCGTGATTGCTGTCGGCGACGGAAAAAAAGGACTGGAAACGATCCGTGAAAAAAAATTCGATCTTATTCTGCTTGATGTGATGCTCCCCGGTATGTCCGGTTTCGATCTCTGCAAAAAAATACGCGAAGAAGGGATCCCTACGCCGGTCATCATGCTGACGGCAAAAGGAGAGGAAGTTGACAAGATTCTCGGACTGGAATTCGGCGCAGACGATTACATCACCAAGCCGTTCAGTCTGCGTGAACTGCTTGCGCGCGTAAAAGCGGTGCTTCGAAGAACGCCGAATGAAAAAATCTCCACGGCAAAAAAGATCACTATCGGCCTGCTGCAGATCGATGTTGAGAATTATACCGCATCAAAAAAAGGGAAATCCATTTCCATGACATCGAAGGAATTCGAGATCCTCCGCTATTTATGGCAGCATCAGCAGCAAGTGATCAGCCGCGACGATCTGCTGAAGCATGTGTGGGGATACGACGAATCGATCTCATCGCGCACCGTCGATAATTTCGTCGTGAAATTGCGCAAGAACATCGAAAAAGACCCATCGCACCCGAAACATATCGTTACCATCCACGGCGCCGGATACAAGCTTATCCCGTAACAACGACCTTTCCGGATGCCGGTATCCGCTCCGTGCGCGGATTTAATTCTGCGGATGGTTTATGCGTATTCTGCTTCGTGACAACTTTTTACAACTTCTGACTTCTCCGCGACACGCTTTGCACTGCTTCCCCGTATATTCATTCAACAAAAAGAGACCATTATGAAAAATATTATCGCGCTGCTTTACGTTACAACGCTCCTTCTCCATGCCCAAACAAACAGCGGTAAACAAATTATCGATCTGCGCGGGAACTGGAAATTTGAGGTCGGCGACAATAAACAATATGCCGATCCGAAATACGACGACAGAAAATGGGGTGAGATTTTCGTCCCGTCTGATTGGGAGAACGAAGGATTTCCCGGTTACGACGGATATGCATGGTACCGAAAAACATTCACGCTTCCCGCTTCTTCGCAAAATAAAAAACTCTCCCTCCGTTTGGGATATGTCGATGATGTCTGCGGTGTCTACGTCAACGGAAACCTGATCGGCGAAGGAGGTTCATTTCCGCCGGACTTTGAAACCGCATACAATCAGGAACAGGAGTTTCTCATTCCTAAAAAATTTTTAAGGCCCGATCAAACCAATGTGATTGCCGTGCGCGTGTACGACGACCGTTTGAACGGCGGCATTGTAAAAGGAAAGATCGGTATCATTGAACAGAGCGACGAACTGGAGTACCTTGTTACGCTTCCCGAACAATGGAAATTCAAAACCGGCGATACACCTGAATGGAAGAATCCGTCGTTCGATGACGGCAAGTGGCAGGAGCTGATCGTTCCGGCAAAATGGGATTTTCAGGGTTACCGCGATTACGACGGATTCGCATGGTACCGCGTTTCGTTCGATGTACCGGCGAATCTGCCGGGCGTAGATCTTGTTATGATGCTCGGAAAGATCGACGACTTTGATGAAGCGTATTTAAACGGCGAAAAGATCGGCAGCACGGGAAGGATCAGAAGCGACGGTTCTGTCTCCAGGGTTCGGGATGAATATTTGGATTTCCGCGCATACGATATTCCTCAATCCGCAATTCAACGCGGAAAGAAAAATGTTTTGGCGGTTCGCGTCTATGATAATATGCTCATCGGAGGAATCTATGAAGGACCGGTCGGCATCGTAACGCAAAAAGAGTTCCGTAAATGGAACAGGAACAATGACCGGCAGCGAACGAACGATACACCGATCGACAGATTCTTCGAAAAGCTGTTCGAGAAGTAGTGCCATTTCAACATAATAAGGTTGTAAATTAAATAAGCTACGTCATGGTGAGGTTCTCATCGTGACTTTATCAAGAATCATCATAAAATTGACATCAATAGGTTAGTCACGCTGAGCAAGTCCGAGCGAAGCGAGGACGAGTCGAAGCGTGAGCGATCCTTCGACGCGCGACAAAAAACGTCGCTTGCTCAGGATGACTAGAAATTATAGTGAACAAATCTAGAGTATTTAGATATGCTTCTTTTTGATGTCATTAGTAGCAAGTCCCGATGACGTACAGTCGGGACGCGTCGAAGCATATCAATGTTTGGAAATCGACAACTTTAATTAATGGAAACAGAAGTAGCATTTTCGGCCGACACCGTTTGAAAAAACCGGAATATCGCTTTTCTTCTACCTGAGATTATTTATTTGTATCTTTCCCAATGGCAAAATCAAAAATTCAAAAAGCGTGGGTTGTTTCTGCCGACATGGGATACGGCCATCAGCGGGCGGTCTTTCCGCTGAAGGATATTGCCGAAGAAGGTCTTATCACCGTTGGAAAGAATGACAATTCGACCGAAAAAGAAAAGAAACAATGGACCCGCTTATTGAATGTCTATGAATCGTTTTCCCGCGCGCGCGGTATTCCGGTCATCGGAAAACCGATCTTCGCCGTGCTCGATGCGCTGATGCATATCCCCTCCTTCTATCCTATCCGGAATCTTTCGCACAGTACATATCAGGTGGACCTGCTGGAGAATAATATCAAAGCAGGAATCTGCACCGGCATGCTGGCAAAGGTCGCAGCCAAACAGCTGCCGCTCATTACATCGTTCTACGCGCCGGCAATCGCTGCGGATATGAAAGGATATGAGCCGACCTACTGCATCATCTGCGATGCAGATATCAACCGGGTGTGGGTTGCAAAACAGCCGTGGGACAGCCGCATTAATTATTTTGCACCGTGCGGAAAAGCGGCGCAGCGCTTGAAATCGTACGGCGTCCCCGAAGAACGGATATTTCTTACGGGCTTTCCCCTTCCGCAGGATCTGATCGGAAAGAATCTTTCCATTCTGAAACAGGATCTGGGTCAGCGATTGTTTCACCTCGATCCGCAGAACCGTTTCTGGACGATGCATAAAAAGAATGTGGAATATTTTCTCGGGAAAAAGAATTGTCTCTTCAGAAACGACAGGAAGCTGACCATCACATACGCCGTCGGCGGTGCCGGTGCTCAGAAAGAGATCGCCGCAAGCATCGTTCACAGTCTGCGCCGCCGCCTTCACGCGAACGAGATATCCATCAATCTCGTCGCCGGCATTCGTCCGGAAGTTAAAACGTACTTTGAGGAAATTAAAAAAGAGGTCCGCTCGGAGAATGTCTCCATCATTTACGCCGAAACACTTCACGAATATTTTCAGCAGTTCAACACGGCCATGCGCACCACCGATATTCTCTGGACGAAACCAAGCGAGCTTTCGTTCTACGCCGGACTCGGCATTCCGGTCATCATGACCCCCACGATCGGTTCGCAGGAACGGTTCAACCGCCAGTGGCTGTTCGAAATCCACGCGGGAATGAAACAGGAGGATCCGAATTTCACGGAACAATGGCTCTACGACCTGCTCCATAACGGAACGATTGCGGATATGGCGTGGTCCGGATTTTTAAAAGCGCGCAAGCTCGGCACAGAAAAGATCATGGAGATATTGCGCACGGGCGCCATGACACGCAGCAATTCGCCGCTGGAACGGTAGCAGAACGGACGGACGACACCTATGAACGTTCAAAAACAAAAATATTTTTTCCTCTATCTTCGAACCGGCGGCGGCCATCTCGCCCCGGCCCGTTCCGTTGCCCGGTATATTTCCGAGCAGCACGGTGAAACGATAGAGTCCGTTCTGGTCGATGGACTGGCAGAAGCAAAACATTTCGCGCGGTACATTATTGAGGACGGTTACCGCCTGCTTCAGGCGAAGGCAAAATGGTATTATGAGTTTCTCTATGCAACAAACAAATTTCCGCCGATCGGTTATTTTAATGTTACCATGGCGAATTTTTATATCAAACCGTACATTAAAAAAATAATTGCGGCAGAACGTCCGACAAAGATCGTTGTCTTTCATTTCTTTCTTATCGCACCGGTGTATCAGGTATTGAAAGAACTGGGACTGGATATTCCCGTCATCACCGTCATCACCGATCCGTTCACCGCGCATCCGTTGTGGTTTCAGAGGAATGAACAGCAATTTGTGGTGTTCAGCGAACGGCTGAAAAAATATTGTCTGAAACGCGGAATTCCTGAAAAATTTGTACGTGTGTTTCCGTTCATTATTGACGAGAAATTCACCAAAACGCTTCCTTCGGACAAAATCTCCGAAATCAAAACCCGATTCGGATTTGATGAGAAGAAGAAATTGGTGCTGATCATCGGCGGCGGCGACGGAATTCCTCACGGGAAATTGATCATGCAGCACCTACTTTCCGCTTCGCTTCCGGTGCAGGTGGCAATAGTCTGCGGGAAGAACAAGGAACTGTACGCCGACGCCATGAATGTGAAACAGCAGTATCCGGAACTGGCCGTGTTCGGCTTTGTCGACTTTGTGTATGAATTATTGAATGCCGCTGATATCGTCATCACCAAATGCGGCGCATCAACGATCATGGAAATACTGATGCTGAATAAAATTCCGGTCATTATTGATTATCTTTGGGAGCAGGAACTGGGGAACATGGAATTCGTGCGGGACAATCAGCTGGGAATTTTTGAAAGGGATATTGCAAAACTTCCTTCCATCGTCCGCGATCTTATTTCTGATGGAGGAAAAAGCGCACTCTTTCATCGCAACATAGAACAGCAGCAATTGCGGAACGGCACGCGTGATGTCGGCGAGCATTTGGTTACGGACGTCGCGCAGAAATAAAATAATTACGATATCTGAAAAATAGATTGATGTCAGATTTTTCAGATGCCTCATGTTTCCAATCATTCATCACAGCATACACATATGAACTTACCGGAAAAAAATCTTTATCAGCAGATCCACCCTGCACGGCTTATCGCGGACTGGGCGACCGGCCTGTATGCCTGTTACTTATTGTGGCAGCAGGAACTGGTAACGGCAATGATCGTTGCATTCATTCCTTCCCTCATTATTTCGCTGATCATCGTGCGGTTCGGTGATCTTGAAAAGATCAAGAACTCACCCTTCGGCCGGTACTATAAACGGACATATAACAAGAGTATTGATATTATCCGCTTCGGCGGATTCGTCATCATGGCCGGCGGTTCTTGGGGCCAGTCGTACCAGGCTGTCGGAGCCGGACTGATTATTATCATCGGAACCTGGACGTACGGATTGTTCAGTTCAAAAAAATAGATGCGCGTCACTCCCCGTTTACATTACCATCTATAGGGAAGAACGATGAAACATTTCATAGCAACGGTTCTTCCGGTAATTATTTTCACTTCGTTTTTGCCTGCCCAATGGACAAAACTATCCTTCCCCACAACCGAATATTTATGGAAAGTGCGCTTTGCCGGCGAACAAACCGGTTGGATAGCAGGACAAAATTATATTTATAAAACAACAAATGGCGGAAGCATCTGGTCAAAACAAGATTCGTCGATCGGTTCGTGCGATGCGATGTTTACTTTGAATGATCAAGTCGCAATGTTTTCAAACTGGACCGGTGTCGGAGAGAATACCAGAGGTATTCGCCGCACTACAGACGGCGGCGCCACATGGACAACGGCGAATGCCGAAAAAAATTATTACACTGATATTGATTTCGGTTCTGCCGTCGTCGGTTTTGCAAGCAGCGGCGGAACAACGGGAAATAAACCTCTGGTGAAGAAAACCACCGACGCCGGAGCAACATGGACGACAGTTTCGCAGAATTTTCCCAAGGCAAAATATGAACTGACCGGAATTTCGTTTGTTGACGAAAACACCGGATGGACAGTTTCCTACGACGGATTTGTTTATAAGACGACAAACGGCGGCATTGATTGGTCCTCACCGGATTCGCTCGGATTCGAAAGTTTCCGGGATATTGAATTCTTCAATAAAGATACCGGTTGGGCTGTCGGCGGCATTGGCGGAGAGATGGTGATTGTCCGGACGACAAACGGCGGCACACTGTGGACAAAAACAAAACTGCCGGGCGGAAGTTTGCGTGAAGCAGAGGCCCTCACCTCGAAGATTGTTTGGTGCGCTGCAATGTCCGGTCAGATCATTGCTACGGCCGGCGCCGGCGAGACTTGGTTCAAACAAACAAACGACATCAATGGATTTGAGTCACTCGATATGGTGAATATCGCTACCGGTTATGCTGTCGGAAGTTCCGGAAAACTGTGTAAAACATCAAATGGCGGCGTAGTATCAGCCGGAGATCGGATACTGTCTGCAGTTCCGCGTTCATATACTCTTGAGCAGAATTATCCGAATCCGTTCAATCCTTCAACAACCATTCAATTCACTCTTCCCGGGAAGAGTGTTGTTTCATTGAAGATTTTTTCGGTCACAGGGGAATTGATCGAGGATCTGCTGCACCGGTCCATGGATGCCGGAACGTATTCTGTCACTTGGAACGCCGGAACGCATCCCAGCGGTCTCTATTACTATACTCTCTCTGCCGGAAATTTTTTCGGGACAAAAAAACTGACGCTGTTAAAATAAATAACCGCATCCTTTGCAAAGATGGTAAAAGCCGGTCTCAGAGATTGGCTTTTTTGTTTGTAGCAGAGTCACTCTTTTCTCCTTACCTTTTTCTCAATGTATCCCTTCAGCGAAATCACCGAAAATATCAAAGTCTCCGTCCGGCCCCTGTATCTTGAGTCGGAATCGAATGTTCTTTCCCGCAAATTTGTCTTCGCGTATTTTATTACCATCGAGAATCTCGGCTCCGGCACCGTGCAGTTGCTTCGCCGCCACTGGTTCATCACGCATGATACCGGAAAAGTGGAAGAGGTTGAAGGCGAAGGTGTCATCGGAAAACAACCGTTCATTGCTCCCGGAAGCAAACATGATTACAATAGTTTCTGCATCATAGAATCGATGGAAGGGTTTATGGAGGGAACATATCTGATGAAACGGACGGACAATACAACATTCACCATCACCATTCCGCGGTTTATTCTTCGCGCAATGGCAAACTGACGCAACCGAATACAACACGATTGGATAATTGAACATGAAACATTCGCTGATTCTTTTTGCCGCATGTATGCTTATGGTATTGCCGTCATGCAGTTCAACCTCTGCGTTGACTGCGGAACAATCCATTGATACCATCATGTCGGATTTTTCCTCGCCGATCGGACCGGGGGCCGCTGTTGTGGTGATGAGAAATGACAGTGTTATTTTCAGAAAGGGATACGGATCGGCATCACTCAATCAGAATGTTCCGGTAACACCCTTCACAAATTTCCGGCTCGCATCCATCACCAAGCAATTCACTGCAATGTGTATTATGATGCTGGAAGAACAGGGAAAACTTTCTTTCAACGATACAATCGTCAAATTCTTTCCCGATTTTCCGGTATATGGAAAAAATATCACGGTCCGCAATCTGCTCAACCACACATCCGGACTCCCCGACTATGAATCGCTCATGCCCGATTCGCAGACCGTTCAGGTGCTCGATGCGGATTGCTTGCAGCTGCTGTACCGCGCCAATTCGCTTTACTTCCCGGCCGGCACAAAATATCAGTACAGCAATACCGGCTATGCCATGCTTGCGCTGATTGTCGAAAAAGTTTCCGGAAAA
>SESH01037357.1_pt1 | contig 13171 bp, 11 predicted proteins | sample 3171561 | NCBI WGS metagenome assembly SESH01 (sample SAMN10866947, study PRJNA518727) | freshwater metagenome | biome: subpolar coniferous forest; feature: holomictic lake; material: water; isolation source: holomictic Lake 442 2011 16.5 m and 2014 13 m | place: Canada: near Kenora, Ontario
CACGGGCCAGCGTGCACTGTTCAACCTGTCCGTTGTCATGTCGCTTCGGCGTACCCGCACAAGGGACCTCTGCGGCTTGTGGGGGCATCTCCTGGACGGCCCCTGCGGCAGGGGCCGGGCCGCTGCCAAGGGTGCAGGCCAGCAGGGAGGCAAGGCTAAACCTGACGAGCAATGTCTGACTGGTCATTGATGGTCCCCTCAGTTGTGAAGCGCTCCAAACCCGCCGTCCAGCTGCCTCTCAATCTACGGCCAGGGAATCACTTCGGGCCGGCTCACCCCACGCCGTAGGGCGGGAAGACCTGATCGGCGGGGCGGTCGATATCGCGCATGAAAAGGCGCAGGATCTGCAGGGAGGCCGCCAGGGGGTCCGCAGGGGCGCTGCCTCCAAAATGGTGGCTGTTCATCAGGCGTTGAAAGGCCACCTGCCCAGAGGTATCCACCACATAAAGGTGGCTGCCAATGATGGCCCCCGAAGGATGGCGGAGCACTTCGCTGAATAGGTGGAAGTCCCCCTCCAGATGAGAGCTGGCCACCCAGGCTCCATAGGCCCTGGCTCGGTTCCAGGAGTAGCGCATCTGGTTGTGCCCCAGGGGCGTGGGCTCCACTCCGGGCAGGGTGGTCGTGATGCTGCACGACTGCCAGCCAGTCACCCGGAGTTGCTGCGCCAGGACGTCCGGTGTGTCGAGGTAGCCTTCCTTCCACCTGCCCACGGGATCAACCGTGGGATAGATTTTCAACCGAAGACTCGCCCGGCCCACCTTGAGGCGACCGAAAGCGGCGCGGCAACGCTTCAGTTCCCCCTCGGAAGGACCCCCGAAAGCGCGGGCAGCTGGGTAGAGCATGAACTTGCAGCCCTGCAGTCCAGGCAGGAGCAGCAGGATGAGCAGAAGCAAGCGGGATCTCATGGCGTGGACTCCTCCAGGCCTGGCCAGCGAGGGGCAGTTACCCACTTGAAGGCCCTGGTTGATCTTTTCGAAGATGGTCTGCAGGGAGTGTAGGCTACCCCCACGCTTCAGCAACCCTGCCATTTCTGCCCGAACTTGCCAAGACTGCTCCGAAGAGCGGAATCTGCCGAGGTACACTTCTGCCATGACGCCCTGGGACCGTGCCCTCCTCGCCACGCCGCCACTGACGGAGGCTGAGGATCGTTTAGCCCCGGCCCACAAGCTGTTTGCACTGCGCACCCTGCCCATGGGCGAGATCCGGGCCATCGGCTTCGATATGGACCATACGCTGGCGCGCTACCGCTCGCCCGAAATTGATGAACTTGCGTTCAAGAAGGCCGCTCGGATCCTGGTGCGGGAGCGCGGCTACTCGACCTGGCTGCTGGAAATCGAATACGATCCCGATTTCGCCGTGCGCGGTCTGGTGCTGGACGGACTCCGAGGCAACCTGCTCAAGCTCAACCGGGAGCGCCAGGTGGTACGTGCCTGCCATGGCAGTCGGACCCTTGCGAGGCCTGAGTTGGACGCCACCTACAGCCGCCGCCGCCTGTCCACAGCGGCCAAGGGCTTTCGCAACATCGATACCCTCTTCGAGATTCCCGAGAGCCATCTCTTCGCCCAGATGGTGGATGGCCTGGATCGCGGCATCCTCAAGGCTGACAACTATCTCGAACTGTTCCACGATGTCCGCTGGGCGATTGATACCGCCCACCGCAATGGCGAGATGAAGGCCGAGATTCTGGCGCATCGGGACTTCTTCATTCGCCAGGATCCCCAGCTGGCGCTGGCACTGGACCGTCTGAAGCGGGCGGGCAAGAAGCTCTTTCTGTTGACCAATAGCGACTGGACTTTTACGGATGGCGTACTGGGCCACCTGCTCAATGCCCAGGACGAAGCGCACCCCCGCTGGACCGACTATTTCGATCTCGTGGTGGTGAGCAGCCGCAAGCCGGCGTTCTTTCTGGACTCCCCGGAACCACACTCCCTGGAGGGGCATCCCCGGTGCTACAGCGGCGGCCACTCGGCCTGGCTCGAGTTCATGCTTGGCGCCGAGGGCGAGCAGGTGCTCTATGTGGGCGATCACATCTACGGGGATGTCCTCCGCTCCAAAAAGAATGCCTCCTGGCGGACCCTCCTCCTAGTGCCGGAACTCGAACGAGAATTGAAACTTCTGGACGCGAAAGGGGATGATTTGCGGGAACTGCTGCGGCTGGAAACGGCCCGGCGCCGCACCCTGCGCAGAGAATCCGTATTGCAGGACCAGTGGAAGCGGAACCGGGTGCGCCGCCATGTGCTGGGCTCCCGCCTGAGTTCCGAGGCCACCACCGCCCTCGACCAGGAGGCCTCGCAGCTGGCCGTCAGCGTTGAAGCGCTGCAGCGGCGGGCCGAGGTGCAGAACCTTGAACTGGGGGCCCTCAGGCACACGGTCGAGGCCGCTTTCAATCCCATGTGGGGGCCCATTTTCCGCGATGGGGACGAGCAGACACGGTTCGCGGATCAGATCCAGCAGTTTGCCTGCGCCTACACCGGCAAGGTGGGGAACCTCTACATGTATGATCCCCTGGCGACGATCTACGCCCCCTTCCCGGCCTTGCCCCATGAGCGGCTCGACTGAGCGGTCCTTACTGTGCCTGGGCCCCCATCACGCGGTCTAGCAGTGTCTCCAGCTCCGCACTGGTGAAGGGCTTCTTCAGGAAGTCGGCAAACCCCTGGGCCTGGGCCTGATCACGGGAGGCTGGTAGGGCATACCCGCTGCACAGGATGCCTGGCAGACCAGGCCGGATGGCGCGCATGGCAGTGAAGGCCTCTACGCCTCCGAGCCTGGGCATGGAGGCGTCTAGCAACACCACATCAAAGGCGTCCGGGCGCTGACTGAACAGTTCCAGCGCCTCCTGGCCATCGGCAGCCTGGATCACCTCCATCCCGAACCAGCCCTCCATCATCTCGGCCAGCACGGCGCGGAGGTCCACCTCGTCATCGGCGAGGAGAACAAGGTGCCTTGTGCGGGGCTCTTCTGCTGGCGCTACCATGTTGACCAACTGGCCTTCCGGGGAAGGCAGGTGCACCCTGAACACACTGCCAACGCCCACCAGGCTCTCCACCTGGATGCCCCCCCGGTGGCCCCGGACAATGCCAAGGGCGGCCGGCAGGCCCAGTCCCCGGCCCAGCTCTCGGGTCGAAAAGAAGGGATCGAAGATCATCGGCAGGTTGGCAGCTTCAATGCCGTGACCCTGGTCGGACACTTCCAGCACGGCGTAGGCACCCGGCTCCACGGGCTCGGGCCAGTGTCCCGTGCCGAGGTCGCTGGGGGCCACCAACCTCCGATAGGTCCGCACCCGGACGACTCCCTGCCCCACGTTTGCCTCCCTGGCATTGGTGATGAGACCTTCGAGCACTCGCCCGATCAGCAGTGGGTCCGCCATGACCTTGGGCAGATGCACGGATAAATCGCGTACCACGGTGACCCCCATTCGGTCCAGGGTTTCTCCGACCATGGGGGCGAGGTCTAGGGCCTCGGGACGACGCAGTTCCCCTCCTGAGTAGTGGAGGATGTCCCTGCTGAGTCTGGAGGCTCGCTCCAGGGACCCCTTCAACCGCGTGATGTAAGGATGGCCCTGGGCACCTTCTGGGATCACGGCTTCGGCCAGTTCCAGGTTGCCCACCATGGCCTGGAAGATGTTGTTGAAATCGTGAGCCAGTCCTCCTGCCAGCAGACCAAGGCTTTCCATCTTCTGGGCCTTGGCCAGGGACTCCTCGGCCTTGCGCCGCTCGACGATGCTCCAGAGGCCATTCATGAATTCGTTTAGCTGGTCCACATCCTGGTCACCATAGGGAGCCGCCTTGTTGCCTACCCCGACCACTGCCACGATGCGCCCCCCCCGGAACAGCGGCACAGTCATGAACCGCCGCAGTTCGGCATGGCCTTCGGGATACCCCTTTTTATGCGGATGAGGCGCGGCGAACTCGTTGACGAGGATCGGCCGGCGCTGCCGCACAGCTTCGCCCCACAGTCCGGTCTTGCCCAGGTGGTAGGTGGTTTGCGGTTCCAGGATCTTGCAGGCATCCATGACTTCCTTGGACCAAGAGTAGAGAGTGAATTCCTCCTTCGCCTCGTCGTAGAAGTAGATGTAGCCGAGGCCGCTTTCCGTGAGTGCCACCGCTTCATCAAGGCCGAAATCGAGCACCTCCCGAATGCTGGTGCCAGTCATCTGCCCCAGGCGGACCAGGGCTCCGAGGCGTGCTGCATTCTGCTTCACCTGCCGTTCACTGGAACGCAAGGCCTGCTCAATGTGATGGAGGTCCGTGACATCCACCAGGCAGCACACTGCCCCCTGGATGCGGCCGTCCGCAAAGCGAAGGGGGGTTGCGTAGGCCCTGAGGTGCCTCACCTCCCCACCGGAGTGAACCAAGTCCACGGCCTCATCCCGGATCTCCTCCCCACCGAGGCAGGCCCGCTGCATGGGCATCCTTGCCAGCGCCACCTCCTGCCCGTTCTGCAGCAGCAGTAAGGGCCCGTCTTGGCCGCCGGCGAGCTCTGCCGCCACGGGGTCAAGGGCCGGCCTACGGAGGAGGGCCACGGCCGCTGGATTGCCCTGGATGACCTGGCAGAGGGGATCCTCGGCGATCCAAAGGGAGATTGGCACCGCGGCCATCACGGTATGTAGCCGATCAGCCTCGTCCCGAGCCAGGGTCGTGGCTTGCAGGAGTTGCTCTGTCTGGGCCGCCTTGGCTCGGAAGATTCCCTCGATCAGGAGGATGCCGGTCAGCATGAGGATGGAGGTGACAAGGCCCACCACTTCGTTCAGCAGCAGGTGGTCCGGGGGTCCTGCCCGCAGTAATTCCGCCAGTGCAGATAGACGCAGAGCCGACATAAGCACCAGCGCCGAGGCGATCAGCATCCAAGCGATGGGCCGTCCAGCCACCCGGTTCACCCGAAAGGCGAAGCCAGCCGCCGCGATCTGCAGCAGGATGGCAAGGATTGCGATGTAGAGGTTGGCCAAGAGAGAGGTCTCCCCTCCCTTCTATCGGCATCCCCCCAACGGGAAGTAATCTGAGCTGGCGGTCAGGTCCTGCTTCCTGGCTTGGCCCTGACAATCACCTGCCGGATGGAGGCCACCACCTGATCCTGGTCGGCTTCAGTCAGGCCGGGCCAGAGGGGCAGGCTCAGGAGCCGGTCCCCGCTCCATTCACTGTGGGGCAGCCCATCCTTGGGCAGGTGCTGGGGGTGCGCCGCGTAGAAGTCTTGGTACCAGGGATGCAAGTGCGCCGGGCGGTAATGGATACCTGTACCGATGTTCAGATCTTTCAGGGCAGCAACAAAGGCATCCCGGTCCAGCCCCAGTTTTTCCGGGCGAATGCGCAGCACGAACAGGTGAAAACAGTGCCCATGGTCGGCATCGCCCGGCCAGGGCAGCACCAGCTCCTCTACCTCCTGCAGCAGCTCAAGGTAGCGACGGAACAGCACGCCCCGGCGGGCGTTGAAGCCATCCAGCTTCTGAAGCTGGTGCAGCCCCATGGCCGCCTGGAGATCCATGAAGTTGGCCTTGCGAGCCGGCTCGTACACCTCAGTGTGGGGACTGCCCTCTTTCGCAAAGCGCTTCCAGGCGTCCCGATCGATGCCATGGAACCGGAGCCGCTTGATGCGGCCTTCGTAGTTCTCGTCAAAGAAGGCGATGGCCCCGCCCTCGCCCGTGGTCATGTTCTTGTTGGGGTGGAAGCTGTAGACGCTCATGACGGAGCGCGGGTTGCCGCCGATTTTGGTGCCCCGGTAGTGCGCGCCCATGGCCTGGGCTGCGTCCTCAACCACCCAGAGGCCGTGCTTCTCAGCAATGGTCCAGATGGCCGCCATGGGGCAGGGGAGACCCGTGAGGTGGACCGGGATGATCCCCTTCGTGCGTGGCGTAATGGCCGCTTCCAGCTTGGCGGGATCCAGGTTGAGGGTGACTGGATCAATGTCCACCAGCACTGGCACGCCGCCCTGCAGCACCACGGTGCTGAGGGTGCTCACCCAGGTCAGTGACGTGGTGATGACTTCGTCACCGGGCTGGAGGCCCAGCACCTGCAGCGTGATCTCCTGGCCAGTAGTGGCGCTGTTCAGGGCCAGGCAGTGGGGCACTCCGTTATAGGCCTGCAACGCCTCTTCGAACTTCGCTGATTTCGGCCCCGTCGTGATCCACCCGCTGTGGATCGTGTCGATGATTTCCGCAATTTCCTCCTCGCCCACCATGGGGCGGGTGAACGGCAGGAACTCGGCGCGGGGCACAAAGGTCATGGGAACTCCGGGGCAAAAGGATGGGGTCTCCTGGAAGCGAGCCCCCCTCAAGAATAGATCAGGGCCTTTGCTTTTTACCTAGCGCGGATCGCCCGATCCGCGCCTGGACCAAGCACCGAGCGGAACGCACAGCTTCACGCAATCGCCATCGTGATCTGCAAGCTGCTGCCCTTCCCAAGGCCCTCGCTGGTAAGGCCGATGGTGCCCCCCATCATTTCCATGAGGTGCTTGCAGATGACCAGTCCGAGGCCGGTGCCTCCGTATTCGCGGCTGTGGCCACCTTCGGCCTGGGCGAACTTCTGGAACAAGCGGGCCTGCGCCTCCTGGCTCACGCCGATGCCCGTATCCACCACGCAGAGGGTGATGACGCCGGGATGCCGTTCCACCTGGACGGAAACGCTGCCGTCCTTGGTGAACTTGAGGGCGTTCGAAAGCAGATTAAGCAGCACCTGCTTCAGCCGGTTGGGATCCACCACCACCTCAGGGATGCCCTCCAGATCCGGCCAGTGCAGTTCCACGGACGGTCGCCGCGGATAGGCCTCGGCGATGGGTCGCACTTCGTCCAGCAGTACCTTCAGGTTGAAGGCTTCGGGCTGCACTTCGAGCTTGCCCGACTCGATCTTCGCAAGGTCCAGAATGTCGTTCAGTAGACCCAGCAGGTGCTGCCCGGAGGTGTAGCTGTCCTGCAGCATGGAACGCATCTCTTCGGCGTCATCGTAGAGGCCATCCATGACCAGGCGGGTGAAGCCCAGGATGCCGGTCAGGGGCGTGCGAAGTTCGTGACTGGTGAGCGCCAGGAACTCGCTTTTCAGCTGATCAGCCTCGCGCAGGGCATCGTTGACCCGCTCCAGTTCCAGGGCCTGGCGCTGCAGGGCATCTCGCTGCTCGGAAAGGTCATGGAACAGCCAGGCGTTGTAGAGGGAAATGGCCGCCTGCCGCTGGAGGATGGCGATGGAATCCAGTTCCTCTTCCTCCATGCGGTGATCCGCGGGCATGGCCAGGATGGCGAAGCCCAGCAGCAGCAGTTGGTGCTCGAAGGGAACGAAATAGATCTGGGCGCCTTCCCCAGTGCGCAGGGGACCGAGGACCCCTTCGCCGCAGGCGGGATCAAGCCACTGGCTCTGGAATAGAACCAGGGGCGTTTCCGGAAAGGGATTCGGTGCCGGCAGGCGCATGGAGGACCACTGGGCCCGACTGAGGCCCACCCCTTCCCGCGGGACGTACCCGGAACCGCCGTCCTCCAGGATCCACACCACCGCTCGCTGACAATGGAATTCCTGGGCCAGCACTTCGAGCACCACGCTCACCACCTGACCACCCTTGGAGGTGGCTGCCAAGATTTCCGACACCTGCTGGAGCACCTGCATCTGATGCGAACGCCGGCCCAGCTTGGCCTTCAGGTCTCTGGACTCCTGCATGGCCTGCGTGAGCTGGCGCTGGGTCTGCAGGAGTTCGGCCAGCAGTTCCGCCCCCTGCGGTCGGGGCGAGGGGACGGCTGGCAACTGCTTGGGGCCAGAACTGGCCTTCAGCGGCAGGGGGCTCGGTTTCGGACCCGAGGGCTGATTGGGGTTGGACATGGATCAACAGGATGGCGCCCCCGGAGAGTACTGCCAAGGGGGCGGAATTCATCCAAGATGGAATCATGCCGAATCGAACCTCCCCCTTCCCGGTACAGCGGGTCGTCTTCCTGGCCGTCTCTCTGGTGCTCTGTGTTCAGGTGGTCTGGTGGACCAGTGTTCAGATCCGTGAATCGGGACGGCTGCTTGAGGCCCGCGCCCAAGCCCTCAACGCCAGTCGGGCCGAGGCCTGGCAGATGGACAGCCTGGCCATCCTGGCCACCATCCATGCCCGCCCTGACCCGTCCTCCCGCATCGGCGCCATCGAGGGGCGCTATGCCGCCCTGCCCAGCCTGCAACAGCGCCAGGAGGCCATTCAGAAGAGCTTCCCCCATGTGGCGGTGGTGCCCGCGCCTCTCTGGTCCGATGACCTCGCCCTGCTGGATGGCTCCGCCTTCCTCACCCTGCGCCCCGAACCCATGATCGAGCTCAAGAACCAGCGCTGGCATTCCATCTTCCGGGCAGCCACTGAGGGCGCTTTCATGGTGGTGGCCGTGCTGTTCGGCTTTGTGCTTCTGTACCGGAAACTGGCGGAAGAACTGGACCTCAAGCTGCGTCAGCGGAACTTCACCTCGGCGGTCACCCATGAGCTGAAGACCCCCATCGCCTCACTGCGGGTCTGGACCGACACCCTGTTCACCCGCACCCTCCCGGAGGAGCAGCTGCAGCGGATTCATGGGCTCATGGACAAAGACCTGGATCGGCTCAACGAGCTGGTCGGCAACCTACTGGACGTGGCTCGGGCCGAATCCGGCAGCCTGGTGCTGCACCAGGCTCCGCTCGAGCTCCAGTTCTGGCTCCAGGGGGTCTGTGAGGCCATGGATCAGCGCCTGGGACCAGGCACCCTTGGGCTCGGCCTGGAATTCACTCCCGAGCCCCTCTGGGCCCATGCAGATCCCAAGGCCCTGAGCACCGTCATGGAGAACCTGCTTTCCAACGCCTTCAAGTATGCCGCAGAGCCTCGCCAGACCACGGTCACCCTGGATGGTGACGGCGATGATGCGCTGATCGTGGTCAGCGACCGAGGGCATGGGATTGCCCCCAAGGATCTGCCCCGGGTCTTTCATCGTTTTTTCCGGGTCGGCGATGAGCTGACTCGCCAGACGTCTGGCACGGGACTGGGCCTCTTCCTCGTCAAGGAGATCGTGACCCGCCACGGAGGCGATGTCCGGGCTACCAGTCAGGGCCCCGGACTCGGATCGGCCTTTACCATCCGCCTGCCCAGGATCCCCAGGCCTCCGGATGCCTGAGTCCATCCCACCACCCGCCCACCCGGAAGCCCCCCTTGTGCTGGCGGCGGCCCAGGGCGATCCCTCGGCTTTCGAAGCCCTGGTGCGCCCCCACTTGGGCATGCTCTTCCGGGTTATCGACCGGATCCTGGGGAATGAGACGGAAAGCCAGGATGCCCTCCAGGACGCCCTGATCACAATTCACCGGGAGCTGCCGGGCTTCCAGGGGGCGAGCAAGTTCAGCACCTGGGCCTATCGCATCTGCGTCAACCAAGCCCTCATGGCTCGCCGGAAGCGGGTGCGGCGCCGGGAGGATGCCATCGAGGATCTGATGCCACGCTTCGGTGACGAGGGGCATCACATGAATGTGGACACGATTCTTGACTGGAGTGAGGACGCGGAGGCGCTGATGAAGGTCGAACAGGATGAGCTCAAGGACCGGGTCCGCCAGGGCCTGGACAGGCTCTCGGATGATCAGCGTGCCGTCTTCGTCCTGCGGGATCTGGAAGGGTGGAACAGCGAGGAGATCGCCGAGCATCTGGGGATTACCCGCGAGCTGGTGCGCCAGCGCGTCCACCGCGCCCGCCTGGCCCTGCGCGCCCTGCTCCCGGAATTCGCCCCCGGCTCCCAGGAGCGGCCATGACCCTGCTGATGCCCACCTGTGAACGCGTCACGAGTCTGCTTACGGCCTACGATGAGGGCGCCCTGGGTCCTTTCGACTGGCTGGGCATGAAACTTCACCTGGCCCTCTGTCCACCCTGCCAGGCTTTTTTAGATGGCTTTGCCCGCACCCCCACCCTGGTGCGCCACCTGCTGGATGGCAGCTCTGAAGCCTGTGCCGAACAGGCGCTGGCCGGTGCCCTGGTAGCCCTGCAGAGTGGGACTTTCCCCCGGGGGCCGCAGCACCACCCTGAGCCTGAGACCTGGGCAGCCCTGGAGGATGGCCGGAATGCCTCCCTAGCCCTGCTGCTCCGCATTCACCTCGGCCACTGCCCGGACTGTCGAGAGGCCCAGGGCGCCGAACAAGCACTCGAGCCCAGTGGCCACCCCTTGCCGACCGCCCTGGTGCCGCTGCTGCCACCCGAGGCCCAGTGGCGCTGGCAGCGCTGGGGGTTGGGAGGCGGCAGCGCGGCAAGGCTCTTCGCTGATCCAACCACCGGCGCCTCCCTGAACCTGGCCTGTCTGCCCGGTGGTTGCCGCACTCCGCACCATGGGCACCGGGGCCTTGAGCGGGCGGTCATTCTCAGTGGCGCCCTCCAGGATGGGCCCGCCCACTTGCGTGCCGGGGACTGGATCAGCCATGGTCCCGATCATCGGCACAGCCCCACAGCTGATGCCGGTGACACCTGCTGGGCCCTGGTGGCCCTTGACCGCCCAGTCCACTTCAGAGGCTGGCGGAGTGTTTTCAACTAGCAGATTCTAGGGAGCTGCTCGCCGCTGAGGAGATCGAGGAGGCGGGCGGTGCCGAGGGAGGTCTTCAAGCTCACCCGCCCGGCAGGTCCCGCCGTCACCCTGCCGATGATGGCGGCCCCGGCTCCTTCAGGGATGGCCCGCAATACCGTCAGGGCTTGCTCTGCCTGGGTCGCCGGCAGGAAGGTCACCATGCGGCCTTCGCAGGCCACATAGAGGGGATCCAGACCCAGAATTTCGCAGGCCGCGGCCACCGCCTCGTCCACGGGGATCGCGGCTTCTTCCGCCTGGATGGCCACGCCAGCAGCGGTGGCGATCTCGTTGAGCACCGAGGCCAGCCCGCCCCGGGTGGGATCCCGAAGGCAGTGGATATCCAACCCCGCCTGCAGGAGGGCTGCCGCAAGGTGATGGACCGGACCACAGTCGCTGCTGACAGGCGTTTCGAAGCGGATGCCCTCGCGCACCGACATCACAGCGATGCCATGGCGACCCAGGTCTCCGCTCACCAGCACCGCGTCCCCGACTTGGACGTGCCGGGGATGAATGTCCGCTCCTGGTGTGATCAGGCCAATACCGGCAGTGGTGATGAAGATGCCATCGGCCTTGCCCCGGTCCACCACCTTGGTGTCGCCTGTGACCAGACGCACCCCGCAGCGGTCGGCGGCGGCCTTCATGGACACCACCAGCGCCTTCAACTCCTCGAAGGGCAACCCTTCCTCAAGGATGAAAGCGGCAGACAGGGCCAGGGGCACCGCCCCGGCCATGGCCAAGTCATTGACGGTACCGAAGACCGCCAGCTCGCCCAGATCCCCCCCCGGAAAGACCCGCGGATGCACAACAAACCCGTCCGTGGTGAAGGCCAGCCTGGCCCCCCCCGCCTCGATAACGGCGCTATCGTGCAGGCCCGCCGGATCAGCGCCCAGGGTGGGCAGGAACAGCCCCTCGATGAGCTCCTTCATGAGTCGCCCACCACCACCGTGGGCCATCTGCACGGTGGCGTGGCGCAGAGGCCGCACACAGGACAAGGAGAGAGGATCGATGCTCATGACTGGATTATGGAACGGTTCGGCAGGCCCTGATCAGGTACCGCGCAATTCCTGCAGAATGCGTGCGGCCACCAGCGGCACGGAGGCCTCCACCTCGGCACTGAGGCTCACGATCATGTCCTGGGGCCAAGCAATGGTGATGGCATACAGCACCACCTCCGGGGTCTCCCCCAGCAGGTAGAAGCTGTCCAGCAGGTCCCGCAGACCGATGTCGTGGGCGGTAAGGCTCGGCGGAAAGTCCGTAGAAAACCGAGGCACGATGCGCTGGATCGTGCCGGGCGGGGAACCGTCCGCCGTAGCGTCGACCAGAATTATGCGACGGGCTTCCAGCATCGGTTCCAGCAGCACCAAGCTACCGGTGCCGCCATCCAGAAAGTCCACATCAGGCGGGAGGTCAGGCTGCGTCTTCAGGTGTTCGACGACAGCCACACCCACCCCTTCGTCGCCGAGGAGGATGTTACCAATGCCGAGAACCAGGATCCGGGTATGGGGAAGGTCAGGGGTCAAGCCGGTCTTCCCGCTCGAACTTCCAACCGCCCACCATGGAGGAAGTCGTGCCACGGCCTTCCACGTAGTCGTGGTAGAAGACCAAATAGACATGCACGAGCGTGAACAGCACATAGAACCAGAGCATGGTGTGGTGCCACTGTCTGACGGCCATTTCGCCCCCCATTAGAGGGACGATCCAGGCCGCCAGCTTCCCAAAAATGGAGTGGCTCATGGAACCATAGAGGGCAAAGCCCGTCAGCGCCTGGAAGAAGAAGATGAAGGTGGTGAAGAAGTAGATCAACCCAGCGAGGTGGTTGTGACCGATATGAATCTTGCCCCCACCCCGAATCTGCAGGATATCGATCTTGAGAACCTCGATGATTTCCTGGAAGGCTGCCCGCTTAGTGGGGATGAAGGTATCCCAGCGGGCGTACTTGTTCCCCACGAAGCCCCAGTAGGTGCGGACCAGCATGTTGAAGAGGAACGTATAGCCAGCCACGAAGTGGACGAAGCGGACGGTGCCGAACCAATACTGGAAGGAGGCCTCCTGGGCATAGGACACCGAGAAGGGCTTGCCGATGAGCAGGCCGGTGACGCCCAGCGTAGTGATGGCAATGGCATTGATCCAATGGAAGGCCCTGACCGGGAGTTCCCAGACATAGAGGCGGCGGTAGCTGTGTCGCGATGACATGGGCGCCTTCCCTTCAGTTGAACTGGACCTGGTGGATCTGCTTCCCGCTGGGATCATAGAGGTGAACAGCGCAGGCGAGGCAGGGATCGAAGGAGTGGATGGTCCTCAGGATCTCAACGGGCTGCTCCACATTCGATACGGGCGTGCCAATGAGTGATTGCTCGTAGGCTGACCGCTGACCCTTGGAATCCCGGGGAGAGGCGTTCCAGGTGCTCGGCACTACCAGTTGGTAGTTGTCGATGGCCCGGTCCTTGATGCTGATCCAGTGGGCCAGGGCACCACGCGGCGCCTCGGTCATGCCCACGCCTTCGGCCGTGGCTGGCCAGGTATCGGGATCCCAGCGGTAGCGGGTGAAGGTCTTGGTTTCGCCGTTCTTGAGGTTGCTGATGAGGTCATCGAAGAAGCCCTTCATCCAGTGGGCAACCACCTGAGTCTCGACGCCGCGGGCAGCGGTGCGGCCCAGGGTCGAGAACA
>SESH01096490.1_pt1 | contig 13168 bp, 11 predicted proteins | sample 3171561 | NCBI WGS metagenome assembly SESH01 (sample SAMN10866947, study PRJNA518727) | freshwater metagenome | biome: subpolar coniferous forest; feature: holomictic lake; material: water; isolation source: holomictic Lake 442 2011 16.5 m and 2014 13 m | place: Canada: near Kenora, Ontario
GCGTCCCCGCCGCCTCCGAAAGAGCACGGATACCGCCGGTCGTCAAAGCTAGTGTTGTACCCACCGTGGACCCACCTTGTCATTGGGACAATCCAGCGGTGAAGTGCGAAAGGTATCAGAAGAGCCGTAATTGTCAATAGGTCTTTTTGTTTTTTTTGAAGATTAAGTGAGCCGACCCGAAACAGTATGCTGGCAACACACAAAAGAGAGCCAATCACAACGGGCACAAACAATCATACACCAGCAGAAGCAGGTCCCTGCTTTCCTGCTTCGGAGCATCGACACCACTCAGGCTTCGCCATAGCTTTTGTGGAACTTCGGCGTTTTGCCGGAGGAGTCACCGGCGCTTGGCCCGGCCTGATCCTTCTTCTCTGCTCCAGCATGAGCACTCCCCGTCTCAGCGCGACCGTCACTTCCCGCCCCTGGCGCCTCCTTGCGCGTTTCTGGCGAGGAAGCTGACTGAGCTGTCTCGACGTAGTTCATCTGAAGAGCAGAAATCGTCTCCCCGAGCATTCGTTCTTCGTCCTTGTCCAGATTGCCTTTGGTCTTTGCGGCAAGCATTGTCAGAACGTCGATGCTTGCCTGGGCGCCGCGCATATCCACTTCCACCTTCTGGGTAACCGGATTCAAAAGCTTGCCAAGTTGCTGCATCGCAGTAGAGCTGAACATCATGACAAGACTCATGAAGAGCGCCTTGTCCATTTCCTTCCCGGACACTTCATCTGCCATTTTTACTTCTCCCGTGTTGCTAAAGATCAGCCGATTATGAACCAACCACGGCTTTGAGGCAATACCGAAGAAATGAAAGAACACATCTTGCTATGTTTGAATGGAATCGGGTATTATCCGTCTGCGATTACTACATCTGGGAGGATGAAACGTGAAGAAATTGATTTTGTTGATGTCGCTGTACATGGCCGGAACAACAGTCAACGCCGAGAGCTTGAACGCTTTTGTCATTCCGGATGGCATGGGAACGGCGCCGGTTGCCGCGGGGGATTTTCTGTTTGATTCAAGGAGCCACATAAGGCTAGGCAAAGGTGATGTGACGTGGACGGCAGCCGCAAGCATGTTTGCCCCTGCGGGCAGCAGTGTCGATGGCCAGAAGAAGGATAGCAGTTCCACCGCCTACGCATCCTTGAGCTATTTCCTGGTCGACACATACGAGCTCGAGGGTTCCACGTTCTACATGAAGGGAACTGGCCTCGAAGGGGTAGCTCTTGGAGCGGGAGTGAATATGTACTTCCGGGAGTTTTTCGACAAGTGGTACCCATACGCTGGACTGGCTCTGTCCAAGTGGTACTCCGATCTTGCAGAGCAGGGAACACACTATCAGGCAAAGGTTGGCGCAAGGTACTTTTTCACTGACAGCCTCGGCTTGCGCATCTGGGCGGAGTATGACTGGGGTGACAACTTCATCTACAACTGCACAGAGATGTTCACCGCCTACGTGGGCGTGTTCTCAATGGCATATTAGTCCGTTTGCGTACTCCCCAAAACGCAATTTCAGGGCACGCGGCTCTACCACATGAAGTGGCTCGAACTTTCTGACCTGTCGAGCAGACTTGCCGGGGGCTTGACGATCCGCGGAATCTCTACCGCAGCACAAACGAAGAACTTCTTGGCGATTCCACATTCTCAGTCTATAGTAAGGCGATATGCAGGAAGAACCGACGCATAACACCACCCACGCCGGACAGGCAAAGAGGGACGGTGGCTTGAACAGCCCGTTCCGAATCAATCTATCTTCACGGGACGGAATGAAGCGAAAGCTGATCTCGCCATCTCTGCGGCTGCTCGAAAAGGCATTCTCGCTGGATGACCTTGATGAGATGTACACACGGATCAGACAGAACAACGGAAACGGTCATTTCCTCAGCAGGTTTCTGGATGAAATGAATGTTTCCTACGAGATATCCGATACAGACCGGGACCTCATCCCACGCGAGGGGCCGGTGCTGGTGGTGGCAAACCATCCGTACGGAGGAATTGAGTCGGCCGTGATGTGCGTCCTGCTGAGGTCTGTGAGGCCGGACTCAAAGGCGCTCTCGAACTCACTCCTCCAGCGAATACCAGAGGTGCACGACTACTCGATTTTCGTCGACCCGTTCGGCGGGAAGACTTCAAGGCGAGCCAACCTGGCACCGCTGCGCGAAACCGTTGCTTGGCTGCGCGCCGGGAAAATGCTCATGGTCTTTCCAGCGGGAGAAGTGTCACACATCAGCTGGCGCCATCAGGGCGTTGTCGATCCGAAATGGGACCCAAGCATCGCCCGTATCGTGAGGATGACCAAGTGCCCGGTCCTCCCGATCTTCATAGAGGGACACAACAGCCCGCTTTTTCAGGTAGCCGGGCTGATTCATCCGCGACTGCGCACGGCGATGCTTCCCCATGAAATGCTGGCAATGCGCAACGCAAGGATAAGGCTCGCCGTTGGCAGCCTGATCCCCTTTGAAAAAATGCAGGCATGCTCCACAGACACCGACCTCATGGACTACCTCAGATTCCGGACCTATTTGCTGGAACACAGAAAGAAACCGGCAGCTCCTGCACAAAAGCACATTTTCCGGCCCAAAGACGGACAGGCACTTTCACCAATCGCACCGCCATCAGACCCCGGCCTGATGGCCTCCGAGGCGGCTCACCTCCCCGAAAACCAGAAGCTCATTGAGAACAACAATGTTGCGGTCTACTACGCGCACGCTACCCAGATCAGGAACATCCTGTTCGAGATAGGCCGGCTCAGAGAGACCGCATTCCGGCAGGAGCACGAAGGGACAGGCAAGAGCTTTGATCTCGATCGTTTTGACGAGCACTATCTCCATCTCTTTGTTTGGGAGAAGACAAAGAAGCAGGTTGTTGGGGCTTACCGGATCGCCCGCACCGACAGGATCATGGCCCTGCACGGTAAACGTGGCCTCTACACCAGCACACTGTTCAAGTACAAGAAGAAGCTTCTGGATCAGATCAGCCCCGCCCTAGAGCTCGGCCGCTCATTCGTCCATCCCGAACACCAGAGAAACTACTCTGCCCTGCATATGCTTTGGAGGGGAATAGGTATCTTCATCGTCCGTCATCCAAAGTACAAGACCCTGTTCGGCCCAGTCAGCATAAGCAACGAGTATCGCTCGGTGTCAAGATGGCTCCTTACCGAATACCTCAAGCACGCAAGTTTTGAACATGATCTGGCCCGCCTCATAAGACCGAGATGCAAGCCACGCTCAAAGCCGGCGAGAGGGTGCGTGAGCAACGTCTTCGACGCTGCGGTAAAAGATTACGAGACAATTGAGGGGGCCATATCCGATGTGGAAGGACACGAAAAAGGCGTGCCGATCCTCCTTAAGCAATACCTCCGGCTGGGAGGAAAATTGCTCGGTTTCAACCGGGATCCGCATTTCGGGGACGTACTGGATGGCCTCATCCTGGTCGACCTGCGCCACACGGATCGTAAGCATCTCCTCCATTTCATGGGAAAGGAGGGGCTGGAATCCTTCCTGGCCTACCACGCAGAGGCTGGCCTGAAAGGCATCAAGGGTGATACGCCGCGCGGCAGCGGCAAAAGAAAGGGGCCTGGCCCCATGCTTCGGAGATTCGTATCCCGCAGACGGTCGAGCGCGAGGGCGAAGCTGCGGGCGACACAAAGTCCATGGTAGTCGGCATGCTCAAGGCAAGGCAAAGCATCCCTGATTCTCACCCCTCACGAAGAAGCGATCAGTCGTCCGGCAAGGATCAGGACCGATTTCAACGCAACTGTGACAGATGTCGGCGGCCAGAACTTGTGGCAAATCGATTAGACGGCTGGCGCTCGTCGCACCTTGCACCCACCCCGCCAGATAACCCAGGGCTCTGAAACACAGCATCCCGTCTCCGAACTCACACTGCAACACCGGGTTTCCGCGGCCTCAATGCCGCGGCCTGGCTAACGCCCGCAAACAGCACCAGGTGGAACAAACACTGTCCGGCACAAAGCTTTCGGAATAGCTTGATCCGGCAAGTGAGCGGCGCGATAGTTTTGTACAGAACGGACACGGAGATGCACGATGTCAAAGTTCAAGCCCCAGTATCGCAGGCTGCTCTTCATTGATAAGAGGCTCAAGGAAGGAACTTACCCCAACTGCAGCAGTCTCGCTGCCGAGTGGGAAGTAAACCCAAAGACAATCTTGCGTGACATAGCCTACCTCACCGATGAGTTGGCCGCTCCCATCGCGTACGATGCCGTGCGCCGTGGATATCACTACACCGAAGACAACTACAGCCTTCCGGCCATCAATATTAGCGAGAGCGACTTGTTTGCGGTCTTTATTGCACAGCGCGCCCTGGGCCAGTTCAGAAACACCCCCCTATACGACAAGCTCGCCTCTGTCTTCTCGAAGATACGGGACTCCCTCCCTGATCGGACCACAATACAACCATCGTGGCTGGACGACAGGATACTGGTGTTCCCCGAACCCGCGACGTGCATATCGCCCGATGTCTGGGAGACTGTTGCGAAAGCGATCCGCGACAACCGTCGTCTCACAATACGGCACTCAGCACCGGGTCGGGTAAACCACATCGAACGAAAGATCGATCCGTACTATCTAGTCAACTGCAGGGGTGAGTGGTACGTGAGCTCATTCTGCCATACGAGGAACGCGATCCGCACTTTTGCCGTATCACGCATATCAACGATCGAGATGCTCCCGGAGGGATTCACGATGCCTCCATCACTCACCCGGGAGAAGATGTTCGGCGACCAGTTTGGCATCATCTGGCAGGAGAAGCATCACAAGGTGCGCATCCGCTTCAGCGCCGCTCTTGCCCCGTATATCAGGGAGCGCCAATGGCATCCGTTGCAGAAGATCCAGACACTGCGCAACGGCGGCCTGGTGCTTGAGTTCAGGACAAATCACCTCAGCGAGGTGAAAGACTGGATCCTTTCCTGGGGTGCCGGCGCCAAGGTGATCAGTCCACCGGCACTGGTGGACCGGATCCGTTCAAGCCTTCAAGAGACATTGAGCCTATATGGGAAAGGCGGGCTCGGGGAATAATGGGCGATACAGTCACAACTCCGCAGATTCTTGCCGGGAAGACAACGCTGCTGGCGCCGCTTTACCATGTCGTCCTTTTCAACGACGACCACCATACGTTCGATTACGTCATCAAGATGCTGGGAGGTGTTTTCGGCCACCATCCCGAGACCGGCTGCAAAGGCTCCATGACCGCCACCATCGAACCCGCCAACTAAGACTGCTTGCCAACATGCCGTCCCGTGCGCCTTCACTTGCGTCAACACTGGCATAAGAAGGCATGCGCCTCGTCAGCCCCGTCCAACATATGATGAGTAACATGTGGGCGAGGTGGGATTTGAACCCACAAGCCTTGCGGCACAAGATCCTAAGTCTTGCGTGTCTGCCAATTTCACCACTCGCCCGTATCGGAAGAATCCTACTAGCAGTATGAGAGAAAGTCAAAAAGTGGTAAAGCAGACGATGCCTGCGACAGCCGTCAATCAGTGGACATTCATCAGTCTGGTCTGAATTGTTGTGCCCGAAATGGATGTGCCCTGCCCCGCACACCACCATGGCCAGATCCATGCCGTTCCAACTTCCGGATGAGCCTGCTCGCCGTGGGACTTTGCGTTTCCAGGCAAACGGTGCCGGCAAGAGCTCATCTGAAGTTCCGCATCCTCCGCGCCCGGCAACTGTGGTCAGAGCGAGCCAAGAAAGCGGGCCATGCCATCCATGCCCCTCTCAATAGTTTCCATGCTGCACGCGTAGGATAGCCTGACATGCTTGTCCGATCCGAATGGTATTCCCGGCACAACGGCAACTTTTTGTTCTTCAAGCAGCCGTTCCGCAAACTCGACAGAACCCAAACCGGATGCAGAAATATTCGGGAACATGTAGAACGCGCCGTCGGGCTTGATGCAGGTCACACATTTCATCGCGACAAGCCGTTCATGCATACGGGCCCTGCGCTCGGTGAACGCCTTCATCATGGTGGCCACTGCAGCCTGCGGCCCACGCAGCGCCTCAATTGCTCCATACTGGGCAAACGTACACGGCCCTGAGGTGCTGTGGCTCTGTAGAGCAGACATCGCCTCGGCCAACGGCTTGGGAGCCGCGCAATAACCAAGTCGCCAGCCCGTCATGGAATATGCCTTGCTGAAGCCGTTCACCGTGATCGTCTTCGCAAATATCTTCTCCGACAAAGCACCGGTGCTGACATGCTTCTCCCCAGTGTAGAGATTCTTTTCGTAGATCTCGTCCGAGATGATATAGAGCCCGTGCGCCACTGCGAAATCAGCGATCTCGCGGAGTTCCACGGAACTGTAGACCGCGCCCGTCGGGTTGGAGGGTGAGTTGATGACAATGGCCTTGGTGGCCGGCGTCACCACTGAGGCAAGCTCCTTGACTGTGATCTTGAATCCGTGCTCTTCCGATGCAATCGGCATCACGGGCTTTGCACCTGCAATGGAAACCATCTCGGGGTAGCTGAGCCAGTAGGGACCGGGAATGATGACCTCGTCCCCCCTTCCGCAGATCGCCAGAATGACATTGAACAAAGAGTGCTTTGCTCCGTTGCTGACGATGATCTGCGACTGATCATAGTGGAGCCCGTTTTCGTCGGCCAACTTCTGGGCAATAGCCTTGCGAAGCGCTGGCAGACCTTCACTGGCAGTGTATTTCGTCTGTCCCTCGCGGAGCTTCGAAATAGCCTCTTCCTTGATATTGTCGGGGGTATCGCAATCCGGCTCGCCGGCACTCAGGTTCCACACCTTATGCCCGTGGCGCTCCAGCTCTTTTGCCTTTGCCGATATCGAAAGCGTTACCGATGGCTTGATCGCTGCAATACTGGGGTTGATTGAATCGCCTTGTGTTGTCATTTTGGATAGTACTTCTCGACCCACGGTCTGATCGAATCCTGTTGAATGTCAATAATGTTCATTTCCCGAACAGCGTTCTGAGGGGAGTCGGAGGCGTGTGCCGCGTTCACCATTATACTGCTGCCGTATTCACGCCTGACAGAGCCGGGTTGCGCCTTCGCGGGATCTGTTGCCCCGAGCAGATTGCGGATCTTCGCAACCGCGCTGGGGCCGCAGTACAACAGCGCCAGGCACTCCTCGCCGCATACCTGAGTCTTGTCCTTGCCGGCGCATTCGGACGGGCGATGCCCGGTCATGAACTGCACTATGTTTTCGAACTCCCGCTCCATCAAAAGCTGGCTAAGCCGCTCGCCCAGCATAGCCTTGACGTCGTCAGGAATCTCAAAGCCGAACTCCCTCACAAGAGCCTCGCCGCTGCGCCGCGTGGTGCTCTCCATCAGCTTACTCCTCAGCACCGGTTTTACTGGTGCATAGAATTCCTCGGCCTGCGACACCGTCATCCTGAACTTCTTTGCGCCGATTATCCTCAACCCCGAAGACGAGAGCAGATCGACAATGCTGCCGGGGCGCGAACTGTGATACCGGAAGTTGTCTGGCTTCAACAGGACAAGCGTGGTCTCGTTTGGAACACCAGCGGCAAGATCCATTGCGCTCTTGATTACACCGCCATCCGTGTCCGCGTATTCACACCACAACCGAAGTGTTGCCGCCGCCCTCTTCGCGTTCGGGGCAACAAGCACCGCCGGCTCGAAGTACCGCACAGCGCCATCATCATTCAGTATGTAGTCGCCATAGGTGTCCCTGATACTCTCACCACTCCCCCACCTCAGCGTCGCACTTCCGGTCACACGCCACACCTTGTCAACCGCGTTCTCACCTTCGAACAGAAGCATCATCATGCGACGGGGACGCCCTGATGCGTCCGGCCCGCAGGAAGTCCTGATGTAGTCTGCAAGCAGGTTGCATGTGGCAGCGTCAGCCGGATCAGCATGACGCACAAGGTCTGAGTAGCGTTGAATCAGTTCCTGACTTGGTCCGAACATTCTGCAGGCAACCAGATCAAGGTCAGAACGGGCAAGATATCTACCGACAACCCCGCCAGTCCGCGACTTGGAAATCGTGTAAGGATCAATCAGAACGTATGCAAGTTCAGCCGCCATGAATCCACCTTCCTGCAACCCAAACCACCGGAGGCGCGAATGTATATCCCGCAAGATGTTCTGAATCAAGGAGAAAAGAAGGTAGGCTTAGGAAAGAAAACACGGCTCTCGCACCCGGAAAACCGCGTACACACCAGCAAATAGCCCCGACGACTGTCCCGCCCTCGTCCTGCCTGACGAGACAAAACCCACCCCCAGAGCTCTCTTCTCTGCCGCCCGACGGGATGTCACGACAAATCAGGCTACTCAACCCTCTTTGTCCGTACACCCTTTCGCACCGGAGCGTGATAGTTCCACCACTTGTTGCGGCATTTCATGGAGCAGAATATCCGTTCCCTGGGCGTCCTAACTACCTTGGAGCGGAACTTCTTGCCGCATGTACCGCATTTGAAGTGGTACAACTTAGGGGTCAGGCAAGACTTCAGCACAAAAAGCACCTTCTTGGTGCCCGCTCTTGTGGGCAACATAACACCCACAACCTTGCCCTCATCAAACCAGTTATTAATCGTTCCACTGAAGACCCCCATCATCCTTCCGGCACAGGAAGGTCGTACATATACCTTCCCCCGATACATTATGTTTCCTCTTTGTAGTTTTTTCATAGTGTGAATTGTAGCAGGATTCAGGCCAGAATATACATCTTTTGCGATGTTTCTCTTCTATTTCTGGGAGTTGTTTCTAAAGTGTTGGCGCACAAAACGTTGAGAAGCCAGCACGACGACACGTCTTTGTCCAGCCACAGGTCTGAAGACCTCGTTGTGTCATGTTGTCTCACACAGTTTCCAACTTGTGCTCTTTTGAGGACTTCCGTGCTGGTGCGTCCGTGGTGTGGGTTTTGTCGGGGTCGTGATGGCCTGATTCTACCCAGCAGCCTTGGCGACGGCGAGCAAAAGGCTCTTCCAGAGCCGCCGAGTGATCCCGCAGTCGTTCAGGGAATATCGAAATCCGCCGTCAGGAATGTATGATCAGACGGCTTCGCCGCCATTCTTGGGCGAAGATCGATACTGGCTGCGGTTGATCTCGCCGCGAGTGGAGCGGTGGCAAGGATGTGATCCACGCGCCAGCCCATTCCGCGCTCAACCGCATTCACTGTGCGGTAGTCAAAAAATGTGTACTGTCCAGCCTCAGGGTGGTGCTTACGGAAGACATCGACAAACCCCCAGGCCCTGGTCGCCTCGAATTCACGCCTGACATCGACATGAAAACAGACGTGATTCTGCTGTTCAGACGGGTTGTGAATATCAGCGGCCTCAGGCGCAACATTCAGATCGCCCACCCAGACCACCTTCTGCGACGGCTTGAAGTGCCTGTCAAAGTAGTCCTTCAAGCGCCTGAACCAGTCCAACTTGTACTGATACATCGCGTTGTCAATCTCACGCCCCTGCGGGACGTAGGTGTTGATGACCCGCACTGGTCCGATCTTCGCCGACACCAGCCTCGTTTCATCAGCCTGGCCGCCATCGTCCAGCCCGAACCTCACCTCCGTCATCTCCGTCCTGGACGCCACGCACACGCCGTTGTACGACTTCTCCCCCCTGAACACAACGGAGTAGCCGGCATCACGGAACGCTTGGGCAGGAAAGAGATCGTCGGTGACCTTCGTCTCCTGGATGCAGAGAACGTCGGGGTTGTTGGTCTTCAGCCAATCGAGTACAACAGAGATGCGGGAGCGAATTGAATTGGCATTGAACGTTGCTATTCTCATGCGCAGTCCGGACTCATCGATACTCAACCGCGCCCTGAAACACATGCACGGCAGGCCCTCGCAACGTCACGTTCCTGGCGCCGGTACCGGTCAATTCGTAGTCAACTTCCATGACATCACCGCTGGCGCTGGTAACTGCCACCGGCGGGGTCACGAGGCCCCGTCGCCCGGCCACCAGAGCACAGGCCACGATACCCGTTCCGCATGCCAGGGTTTCCGCTTCAACGCCTCGCTCGTATGTCCTCACACGCAAAGACTGCGGCCCCGTAACAGCAATGAAATTGGCATTCGCGCCGGCGGGCGCGAAATCGGCGTGGTACCTGATGGCGGCGCCGGTCCTTTGAACGTCCACCTCATCGAGCTTGGCTGCCACCACAACCACGTGCGGCACCCCGCTGTTCACAAATCCGTAACTCACCCTCTTCTTCTCCACCTGCATGGTCCTGTCAAGCCGCCAGTCTTTCGGGCCGGTCATATGCAGGCGGACCATATCACCGCTGACTTCAGCCCTCAGGATGCCCGCTTTCGTTTCTATCGACATCTTAGCGGCGGCGGCACCAATCTCGTGCGCCAGGCGGGCCACGCACCTCGCCCCGTTGCCGCACATCTCCGCCTCCCTGCCGTCCGGATTGAAGAATCTCATGCGGAAGTCGGACTTGCCGGATTTCCTTATCAGGATGACACCATCGCAACCGATCCCTGTCCGCCTCGCGGCAACCTCGGCAATCCATTCCCTGTCAGTGGCCGGGAACTTCTCTGCACGGTCATCCACAAGAATGAAGTCGTTCCCAGCTCCATGCATTTTCCAGAACTTTATCTTCATTGTTCCCCCGATTCCTGTTGTCGGCCGGCATCATCACTTGCCGCGGCCGGCTTCAGTCACCATGTCCGAGAGTATGTTCAGCGCCTCCTCCAGCACGAGGCCGCCTGATTCTTCCTTCTTCTCTCCGTCTTCTGCATCGTCCTGCGTAAGCCGCTGCATCTCGTCCAGCCTCATATCTTCTTTCGCCTGTTCCCGCCGTTCCACAAGATTCAGGGAAACCGTGGACTTTTTCTGGCGGGCGGCGAAGCTCTTCAGCAGCTCTGCCCGGGCGGTGAATCGCTGATCTTTCAGCCTCCTGTCCTCAGATTTCTTCCTGAGCGTTCCGATCATGGCCCTGAGGTCGCCCACCTTCTGCCTTTCTGACGGATCCTTGGGCGAGCGCCAGAAGAGCAGGTCCTCGACGACATTCCTCGCCGCCTCCCGGTCGAAATCAACCGCCCCTATGCTGGACCACGGCAGTGAGTACTCAAGAGATTCCTCACCGATATCAAGCACTTCTAGCGGCGACGACACAACAATATCCGCCGCGACACCCTCCCTCTGCGTGGACTTGCCGGTAAACCTGTAGAATGTGGCTGTCGTAACCTTCAGTGTCCCGAGCTCTGGTCTGGAGAGCCTCAGGGGAACCACGGACTGCACCGTGCCTTTCCCATGGGTCCTGGAATCGCCCACTATCACTGCCCTGCCATAGTCCTGGAGAGCCGCGGCCAGAATCTCGGAAGCAGACGCGCTCATCCTATCCACGAGGACGACAAGCGGGCCGTCATAGACCACTTCGTCGTCCTCATCCTGCAGCACCGCAACCATCCGCCTGTCCTTCACCTGGACGACCGGGCCTGTCCGTATGAAGAGCCCAGTCATGTCAACGGCCTCTGGCAGCGAGCCGCCACCGTTGTTGCGCAGATCGAGCAGCACGCCCTGCACCTTGCCTTCGACCATGCCGCGCAGGATGGTGCCGACATCGCGGGAGGAACTCTTGAACTCCTCCCCGCCGTTCCTGCCCTTCATGTCTGAGTAGAAGCTAGGCAGTGAGACTACACCCAGTTTCCGCACCTGCCCGGAGGCCGTCTTAACGAGCCTGTTTGTCCCCTTGGCCTCGGAATCCTCAAGCTTGACGTCGTCTCTCTGCAGGGTAATCCTCTCCGTTGCTGAACCAGCAGTATCCGAGGCTGGAATGATGATTAGCACAACCGAAGTGCCCTTCTCGCCACGAATCAGCCTGACCGTCTTTGAAAGGGGCCAGTGAACAACATCCACAGGCTCGGCATCACCCTGGCCAACAGCAATAATCTTGTCGCCCGGCTTCAATCTCCCGTCCCGTGCCGCAGCACCACCCGGGATGATGCGCACTATCTTTGCCGCCCCATCCTCGCTTGTAAGCAATGCCCCTATGCCGACCAGCGACAGGCGCATGCTTATGTCGAAATCCTCGGACGTGCTCGCCGACATGTAGTCTGAGTGGGGATCAAACGCCCGGGCAACCGCCGACATGTATTGCTGGAAGATCGTGTCATCATCCATGTCACCGAGAATGCTCAGAAGCTGCCTGTAGCGCTTGGAAATCAGCTCCTCGGGGGTCGGCGCCTTGACTTCCTTCCCCGGTTTCTCCCTGTCAGGGTTGCCGGTTTTCTCACTGCCCGTTCCTGATTCCTTCGCATCCGTCCCTGACTTCAACCGCCTCTCTTCGTCCCTGGCTCGTTTGAACTCGGACTCCAGGATATGCCGGATATACTGGTCTTTCACAATCCTGCGCCAGAGTTCGTTATGCTCATTGCCGTCGACTGGCCACGGCGCATTGCGCCTGTCCCTGGTAAGCTGCTCAGTGGTGTTGACGTCCACCCCGCCCTTGAGAAACGCATCGACAAAGTCACAACGTTCGGCGAGCCTCTTCCGCAACAGGGCGGCCATTTCAAAGGCGAAAGAAGCGTTTCCTTCCCTCAACATGTCGTCAAGGCTGTTCTCCACCGCCCTGGCCTTCTCTATGTCGGACGCGAGGAATATGCTGTGATCGCCGTCCAGCATATTCAGGTACAGTTTGAAGATTCGCTGCGAAACGGTGTCGTCCAGTTGAGTCCCCTCGAGGTGGAGAACCGGCATCCTCCTTGAAAACGCCGCGGCCACGTCCCCGTACGAGGACGCGGGGGACTGCACAGTCGGCTCAGCCGCAGAAATCGCAGCCAGGAACAACAGGAATCCCGCTCCAGCCATCCGCGCGACAAGATTCCTTCCAAACGCCCTACCAGTCATGCAACAGCTCCTCTCTAACCGCCCGCAACGCGGACTTGGCCCGTCTCGCGCGTTCCTTGACCCCATCCAAAACGCGGAATTGTGCGCAGGTTGCGCCCGTGAAAACAAGCGTTTTCACGAGTCACGCAACGGGCGCCCGGACCAGTAGCGGAGCCCGGCACGCCATTGGCCTGACACGCTACACAACATGGCTGGCCAGATAGTGACATGGCACGATGACCCACACCACCACCTCACCGTTCATCGCGCATGTCAGCAATCATCTTCTCCAGCCGGCGACCATATTCAATGTAGTTGGCCCTTCGCGCCCCCGCCTCATCCTTGACGGATTCATCATGAAAGACCACAGACAGGTGTGGCTCGAT
>SESH01001431.1_pt1 | contig 13159 bp, 12 predicted proteins | sample 3171561 | NCBI WGS metagenome assembly SESH01 (sample SAMN10866947, study PRJNA518727) | freshwater metagenome | biome: subpolar coniferous forest; feature: holomictic lake; material: water; isolation source: holomictic Lake 442 2011 16.5 m and 2014 13 m | place: Canada: near Kenora, Ontario
GTCAACGCAAGTAAGCACTAGCAGCCTGGTCGGCAGGCGGTTTGTACCTCCACAAGGCTACTCCGACCAGGCGGCTAGTAGGTTGCGATGAATGCAACGATCTCCAGCGGTTCAGGGGCGTCGTTGCGGATGGCGTGGGAGGCTCCCCGGCCGGTCAGCATGGCGTCGCCGGCCCGCACGCGCGTCTCCCGCCCGCCTTCGTCGAGCACGCCGCTGCCGCTTATCACCAGGTAGACCTCGTCCTCGTTTGCATGCGCATGCAGGCCGATGGACGCGCCGGCCGGCAGCGTGATCCGGGCGCAGAGGCGCACCTTGCCGCCAAACTCCTCCGGCTGGAACAGGTGCCGGATCGTGACATCACCCTGTCCGCCGCGCATGTTCGGGCGGATTTCGCTGCGCATTTCGGAAGGCTTGCGGACCATGTCGGGCTCCCTCACGTGCGTCATCGATCGTGATGCCGGGGGTTCGACGCGCGGCCCCCGGGCGGATCAGGCCAGCGCCCGGAGCGTTGCCGCGGTCACGTCCGTGTCCAGGTTCTCGAGCAGGTCGAGGAGCGTGGCGGTGCGACCGTCCAGGGTCATGAGCGGGTTCTCCTCGCGCCAGGCGCGGAGGCGCTCAAAGGAGATGCCGCTGCCCTCCAGCGCCTGCCAGAGCGGGTCGCGCGCCAGCGGAAGCTCGGGCAGCCACAGCGCCTTCTCGCAGAGCGCCTCGAATGCGGAGGCGCTGGCATGGATCACGTTCTCCCGGTAGGTGACGGTGATGCCGAGGGCGGCCTGGCGGCCGTGCAGCAGGCCGCGGATGGACGCCTCGTCCGCGGCGGCCGGGTTGGTGACGCCGATGACCTCGTCGCGGAAACGCTTCCACGGGAGATGCCCCGGGGCGAAGTCCAGCAGCAGCACGAGAATGGACGCCCCGTCGGCCGTGAAGATCTCGCGCATGGAAGGGTAGAATCCGTTCAGGACATACAGTTTTTCCTCAGCCAGATGCGCCACGTAGATGCCGCCGGAAATCTTGCGGGCGCTGCACCCGGCCCAGCGCTTGTTCAACGCCTCGGCCGTGATGCCCAGGCGCGCCTGCGCCACCTGCCCGCTGACCACCTGTCCGGAGGCCAGGGCGTCCTCCCAGCGCATCTCGAAGCGGGTGGCGAATTCGCGACGGGCGGCCTCGTCCACCGGCAGGCGCGCCGGGTCGGGGCAGGTGCCGGTGCGGGCATTGGCGGCATAGTGCCGGTCCACCACGCCGCAGGCGCGCATTTCCGCGGCTGTCCAGGTCCGGCGCGCGGCCACGGCAATGCCGGCATCGTCGAAGATGTCCTCAATGAGCTTAACCACCGCCGGGTTGTTCACGACGTGCGGTTTGATGAAGGCCAGGGCCTGGTTGCTGGTGTTCATGGATGAATTCTCGAAAGGGTGGTCGACCATACGGGAAACTCATGGGGCCGTCGTCACCGGGGGCGCCCGCTGGCGCTTGCCCCATGGCTTCCGCTCCTATCCCGCGCACTGCGCGAGCACATCCGCGGTGCGGGAGCAGCCGATCCGCGTGCAGCCGAGCTGGCGGAACATGAGCAGCGAGCGCAGGTCGCGGATGCCGCCGGCCGCCTTGACCTGCACGCTGGGCGAGCAGCGGTGGACCATCAGGGTGACATCCTTGACCGTGGCCCCGGTTGAGCCGAAGCCAGTCGAGGTCTTGGCCCAGTCCACGCCGAGCGCCACGCAGATTTCGCACAGGCGGATCTTCTGAATGTCGGTCAGGTAGCAGTTTTCGAAGATCACCTTGAGCTTGCCCCCGCCGGCGCGCGTTTCGGTCAGCACGGCGTGGATCTCCTCCTGGAGGTAGTCGAAGTCCTCGCTGACCGCGGCGGAGAGGTTGATGACCATGTCCAGCTCGTTGGCGCCGTCGGCCATGGCCTGCCGCGCCTCGTAGACCTTTACCGGCAGGGCCTGCGTGCCGTGCGGAAACCCGATCACGGTGCACGTGGCAATGCCGCTGCCCTGCAGGATGCCGGCGCAGTGCGGCACATAGCACGGGGTGACGCAAACCGCAGCCACGCCCCAGGTCAGCGCCTGGCGGCACCCCTCATCCATCGCCGCGGCGGTCTGGTTGGGGTTGAGCAGGGAATGGTCGATCAGGCGTGCAATTTCCCGTGGTGTGGTCATGTTGAACTCTCCCGTGGCTTTGCGTGTGCCATCCCGTTGCGAGCAGCTTGTCGGACTTGGCCTTTGCGCTTCACAAACGTTGTGCCGACCAAGCTGCTCGTTGGAGGGAAGCAACCAGGAGACTGTCGGCAGAAGGCCATGGATCGGTCCGAGGCCTACGTCCGACAGTCTCCTAGGCCTGCCCGGTCAGCGCTTGTAAGCGTTCCCACTCCTCGAAATAGTGGTTCAGAAATTCCGTTTCCGGCTGCTCGCCGAGCTGCATGATCAGCTCCCGGACCAGGTTCTGCTCGTCCTCGTAGCGGGCGTCGTCGAACAGCCCGGCAAAGTGCGCCATGCGCAGCCAGAGCAGGTAGGTGGTGAGGGCGTCGTAGCAGTTGTAGCGCACGATCTCGCGCAGGCGTCCGTCAAGCCACATGGGCGCCACCTGCAGGCCGTCGGCCTCGAACTTTCCCGGGATGCCGGAGAGCGTGGCGATCTCGTGCAGCGCCACGCCGCCGCGCGCCCCCCAGCCGCTGAGCATCTCCATCAGGTCCAGGTGCCACTCGTTGTCGCGGTGAAAATAGTCCACGCCCTCCCACGGCTTATCCGGCCGGCGGCAGAACTCCGGCGCCGCCAGGCCCAGCGCCACGGCGCGCTGCACCAGGATGCGCAGGTCGGCGCTGCGGGAGTTGTAGCCAACCAGCTGCGGCTTGGACTTTCCCAGCGCCTGCAGGAACTTGCCGACCACGCTGGCCTCGGCCTGCTGTTCGGCGCTGTCCGGGTCGCGCGGAAGCCAGAGCAAGTCGAGCTTCACCTCGCTGCCTTTGACGCGCCGCCGCACCGCCGCGATGGAGACCACGCGGCAGAGCACGGTTTTCAGGAAGGGGGTGGGCTCCTCCGGCGTGGCGCCGTTCTCGCGCCACATGGCGGCCAGCACGTCGCGGTCGGGCATGTCCGCGGGGAGCTTGTACAGCAGGCGCCCGGCCTGAGGGTCCGGCACCCATTCGCAGTCAAACGCCCAAATGTGATCCTGAACGCTCCGGATCATGATACGTTCCTGTGGTTGGCAAAGGACGTGCGTCCCCCGCAATGTCGAGATAATAGCGGATTCGGGGCAGGCGGCAAAGCGAAAGCAGGCGTCCCCGGTCTGCGCGAGTTCCGCGCGAGCCAGTTCCAAACGGCAGGTTATGCTTCCGCCCCATCAAATGCCGGGCCGCGCTCGCCTTTGAACGCGCGGCGCAGACGACGGTCGGATGAACTTTCGCGGCGGCGGGTCACGGGCGGACCGAACCGGTCAGCCACCGCCTTGCGCGCTGCGCGACTGGCCTGCCATTCCGCCCATGTCCAGGAGGTCTTGAATGGTTCAGGCGTTTTCACGGGCAACCTCACGTTTCAACTCATCCAACTCGCGCACGATGTTGAATGAAGGCAGTGCGGCCAGGCGATCGACTTCCATCCAGTCAACTGGTGTTGCGCCGCTCAAGCACACGGCCATCAGCTTCCGGGCGACATGCCGTGCCGCTGAATCCGGCCGCGGGTAATAGGCCAGCAGCGTGCGCTCCACCAGCGCCAACTCCGCCGGCATCAGGCTGACGGGACCATACGGAGTTTGCACCGTTCGCAGGGGTGATCGCGCTTCGTTTTCCAGAAAACCCAGCAGGTCCACGAACAGCCCTGCGACCTTCCAGCTCCGGGGGCCACCGGTGGCGCCCAGTTGCGCCATGATGTCCTGCGCCTGCCGAAGGGGAATCGGCGCAAGTGTGCGGCGGCATAGATCAACATCGCCCGACATGTAGGCGCCTTCCGTATAAAACTCCACGGCAGACCCGCCCACCACCACCAGCGGCCAGCCCGCGTCATCAAAAATGCGCGTGACGAGACCAGTCAGTTTCAGTGACTTCTCCAGGAGATTCTTTGTGCCTTCGATCTCGCGCAGAATTGCATCCATCGCACACATAGCCGCAATGTAACATGCGGCTGCAGGGCAATCAACAGCAACGGAAAGCGTGTCAGGGGCACACACGCCGTTCGGCCAGTCTCATACTTCCGGAAGTATGAGACGTTCAAAAAATATCCGCAAAACGGAAAACCGGACACCGGTTGCCAGCGTTAATAGCATTGTAGCTGTAAACCGGCGCATGATAACTTCTGGCCACAACGACGGGGTGTCGCCCATGACCATCATTGAGCCGCATATTCACATGTATTCCCGCACGACCGACGATTACCAGGCCATGTACCGGGCCGGGATCCGCGCCTGCGTGGAGCCGTCGTTCTGGATGGGGTCCAACCGTCGCTATGCCGGGACGTTTTTCGACTACTTCCAGCTGATTCTGGATTTCGAGACCGTGCGCGCCCGGCGCTTCGGCATTGACCACTTTGCCGCCGTGTCGCTCAATCCCAAGGAAGCCGAGGATCCGGGGCTGGCCGACGAGGTCATCGCCGGCCTGGGGGCCTATCTGGACCACCCGCGCTGCGTAGCGCTGGGCGAGATCGGCTTCAACCTCATCACGCCCAACGAAGAGCGCGCGGTCGTGCGTCAACTGCAGATCGCCAAAGACCGCGACCTGCCGGTTATCATCCACCTGCCGCATCTGGACAAGCTCCGCGGCGCGCAGCGCACGGTGGCGATGATCCGGGATGTCGGAATGAAGCCGGAGCGCGTGGTCATTGACCACAACACCGAGGAGTCCATGCCGGTCAGCCGCCCGACGGGTTGTTATTGCGGCATGACGGTCTACCCGATTTCGAAGCTCACGCCCCAGCGCGTCTCCGACATCATCCGGCAGTTTGGCAGCGCGCGCATGATCGTCAACGGCTCCGCGGACTGGGGGATCTCCGATCCGCTCAGCCTCGTCAAGGTGGTTGACCTGCTGGCGCGGGACCAACATCCGGAGGCCACCATCCAGGACCTCGTTTTCCGCAACCCCATGCAGTTCTACAGCCAGTCTCCCAAATGGAAACCGGAACTGGGCCTGGAGCCGGTTGATCCCCAGACGTTCCAACGATAAATTTTTCGAATACGAAAAATTTATTCATGGGTAGCGGGGAAAGCAGTAGACGTCCGTGGCAGGGGCAAATAACTAACACAGGGTTAACCTTCAGAAGTTTACGTTCTTCCAATGATGGCCAACTCTCCCACATTTCGCGCCTGGCTGCAGCTGATCCGCCCGCCCAATCTATTCACGGTGCCGGGCGATCCGGTGGCGGGTTTTTTGCTCGTGTCAGCCGTGGGTGGGTGCGCTCCTGACATGCAACAGGCGTTGCTGCCCGCCTTGGTGGTTCTGTTCCTGTACATAGGCGGACTGATCGGCAATGATTTGGCGGACCTTGTAGAAGATACGCGTGATCGTCCTTTTCGCCCGCTGCCGAGCGGACGGATTTCGCGAGCAGGAGCGTGGGCTGCAACCGTATTTTGCGTTGTGTTTGGTTTGTTTTTGGCGTTGGGAACCGGACACACCACGTTCCTGGCTGCCGTACTGACGCAGGTTGCGATTCTGGCCTACAACGGATGGCTGAAACATTACACCTGGTCGGGCGCGCTGGCCATGGGGGTTTGTCGTGGCGGCAGTGTACTGGTAGGCGCTACGGCAGCCGGGTGGCCTCAGTCGCCGATACGGATAGTTGGCCCAGCGCTTGAGATGATGCCGGGCGGATGTGTTATTCATGTGGTTACCCCGGAGTTTTGGTGGGCCAAGTATGGTGTAGTGCTTGTTGCAGCGCTGGGGATTGCGCTTTACATCGCCGGTGTCACCGCGATTGCGGACCGCGAAACCACGTCTGTGCGCATCGGTGTGCGGCGCTGGTTGCCGGTGACGGCATGGGTAGGTTTGTGGGTGATGATGGGCGTGTGGCTGCGGCAGGTATCGCTGCCAGGATTGGCGCTGATAGCTGCGTCTGTTGCGTGGGCCGGATATCAAGGGTGGCTGTTACGAGGCGTGCCGGCACCTTCCGCGGTTGGCGCTACAGTTGGCGGATTGATCCGCGGGCTTCTTCTTGTGCAAGCAGGGTGCTGTGCGTTTACCGGCCAACCCCATGGTTTGTTGGCTGCCATCGTGCTGCTGGTCCTGTGGCCTGTCAGTGGTGCCGTGGCCCGGTGGTTTTACGCGACATGAGACGTGGAAGTGACAAGTAGTGACTTGGTAGGACGGGGCCGCCAGCCCCGCCGTAAATCCTGTAGCCGCGACCGGTGGTCGCGGCCCGCGGTCATCGCCCGCGGCTACAGTTGACGGCGGGTCCGGCGGCCCCGCCCTACCTTTTGGGACGAGATGCACGAATGGCGATAAAAACAAAACTCCTCGTGGTGCAGGTGGCCGGGCTGGGTCATGAACTGGCGCAGCGGCACGGGCTTACCTGCGCGGGGCACGCCTTTGAGCCCATGCAGACGGTCTTTCCGGCGGTGACCTGCCCGGTGCAGGCTAGTTTTCGCACCGCCCTGCTGCCTGCGGCGCACGGCGTGGTTTCCAACGGGATGTACAGCCGCACGCTGCGCCGGACCGCCTTCTGGGAGCAGTCCGCCGCTCTGGTGGAGGGGCCGCGCATCTGGGACGCCTTCCGCCGACGCGGCCGCAAGACCGCCGTGCTGTTCTGGCAGCAGAGCCTGGGCGAGGCCACAGACATCATCCTGTCGCCCGCGCCGATACACAAGCATCACGGCGGCATGGTCGAGGATTGCTACAGCAAGCCGGCCGGCCTGTACGGGCGCCTGTGCGGCCGCGTGGGGCGCCCCTTCCGCCTGGCGCAGTACTGGGGGCCGTTTGCCTCGGCCAGGTCCTCGCAATGGATCGCCGAGGCCACGGCCGCGCTGCTCGAAATCCCCGATCTGGCGCCGGATCTCTGCCTCACGTATCTGCCGGTGCTGGATTACGATTTGCAGCGCCACGGGCCGGACCATCCTGCGGCCGGCCGTGCGGTCGGCGCACTGCGGTTGCAGCTGGCCCTGCTGGAGGCGGCGGCCGGGCGGTCGGGATACGGGCTGCTGGTCTTTGGTGACTACGCCATTGCGCCTTGTCCGCGCGGCGCGGTATTTCCCAACCGTGCGTTGCGGGACGCCGGCCTGCTGGCTGTGCGCCGGGTTGGCGGCCGGCAATATGCCGACCTTCACGAAAGCCGTGCCCTTGCCGTGTGTGATCACGAGGTGGCGCACGTGTATGTCCGTCAGGCCGGTGATGTTCCGGCGGTGCGATCTTTGCTCGAAGCCCAGCCGGGCGTGGAGCGCGTCATGGCTGCGGACGAGCAGGCGGCCGCCGGCCTGGCGCACGCGCATGCGGGTGAGCTCGTGCTGCAGGCGGCAGGGGGATACTGGCTGGCTTACCCGTGGTGGGCGCGCCGCGCCGAGGCGCCGGACTATGCCGGCCACGTCGACATTCACAGCAAGCCCGGCTACGATCCGTGCGAGCTTTTCCTCGGCTGGCCGCCCGGCACAATCAGCCTTGACGCGGGGCGTGTGCGCGGATCGCACGGCCGGGCCGGCGCCGGGCGCAGAACCTGCTGGGCATCCACGGCGATCTCGGGCAATATCGCGACGGTTGTTGACCTGGCAGCCCGTGTGAGGGACTGGATGGAGCACGCATGATGGCAGCACGAGCACGGCGAGGCCGCACCCGCGCCGGCAAACGCGCCGACTGCTACCTGCAGTCGTTTGCCGTGCCGTTCAGCTATCCGGTCCATTTTGCCCGCGATGTGTTCAATCCGGCGTCGCCTCTCCTGGCATCGGTCTTTGGCCCGCCGGATCCTGGCCGGCCGCACCGGCTGGCCGTGTTTGTGGATGATGGCGTGGTGCGCGCCACACCGCAGCTTCCGGCCCGCATGGCGGCCTACTTTGCGCGGCGTCGCGGATTTGAGCTGCTGGCGCCCCCGGAGGTGATCGCCGGCGGGGAGCGCGCCAAGGATGGCTGGCACGGCGTGCAGCACGTGATGACGCAACTCGGGAACCTGCACCTCTGCCGGCACAGCTACGTGGTGGCGGTCGGCGGGGGGTGCCTGCTGGACATGGTCGGGTTTGCCGCATCGCTCGTGCACCGCGGGGTGCGCCTGGTCCGCCTGCCCACCACGGTGCTGGCGCAGAACGACGCCGGCGTGGGGATCAAGAACGGCATGAACGCGCACGGCATGAAGAATTTCGTCGGCACGTTTGCGCCGCCGCATGCCGTGATTGACGACTTCGCTTTTCTGGACACGCTCGACGACGCGCACTGGCGCGGCGGCATCTCCGAGGCTTTCAAGGTGGCCATCATCAAAGATGCCGCCTTCTTTGCCTGGCTCGATCGCCGGGCCGCGCGGTTGAAGCGGCGCCATGCCGGCGACATGGAGCAGCTGGTGCGGCGCTGCGCGACCCTGCACCTGCAGCACATTGGCGGCGGCGGCGACCCCTTTGAGCAGGGGGCGGCGCGGCCGCTCGATTTCGGCCACTGGGCCGCGCACAAGCTCGAGTCGCTGTCCGGGTTTGCGATCGGCCACGGCCAGGCCGTGGCCATCGGCATCGCGCTTGACAGCCATTACGCCGCGGCCAGGGGGCTGATTACGGCGGCCGAGCGCGACCGGATTGTGAATGCCATGCAGCGCGCCGGCCTGGCAATCTGCTCGCCGGCGCTGGCGACAACAGTCCGCGGCCGGCGCCTCGCGATCCTTGACGGCCTGGACGAGTTTCGCGAGCACCTCGGCGGGCGGCTGACCCTCACGCTCCCCAGCGGGATCGGCGAACGCGTCGAGGTGCATGCCATGGACGAGCGCATCATCGTCCAGGGCGTGCGGTGGCTGAATGGTCTGGCCAATGCGGATGCGAAGGGGGCGGAAGGATGCACGAAGAACCGGCAGGATTTGGGCTGTTGATCGCCGCCGCCGGACGGCGCGTCCGGCGGCCGAACCCCCTGCTGGTTTCAAGCGTCAATTCCCCAGGCCACATTTTTCATCCATGCAACTTCACAATCATTCCTCCGCGCACTTGACCTATTGCCTCAACGTCCATCCCGGCGAGACGCTTGGCGATGTGTTTGCCGCCATTCGGGGGCACGCCGTGCCGATCCGCGAGCTCGTGGCGCCGGGGCAGCGCTTTGGCCTGGGGCTCCGCATTGCCGGTGCGGCTTCGCAGGAGCTGGAGGCGGCGGACCGGATGGCCGAACTTCAGGCGCTGCTGGCGGAGCAGAACCTGTATGCCTTCACGATCAACGGTTTCCCCTTTGGCACGTTCCATGGGGCGCGGGTGAAGGAGCAGGTGTACCATCCGGACTGGCGCACGGACGAGCGCCGCGAATACACCTGCCGCCTGGCGCGGCAGCTCGCCGCGCTGCTGCCCGCGGGGCTGACGGGCAGCATCAGCACGGTGCCCGGCTCCTACAAGGCCTGGATCCGGTCGGCCGGCGATGTGGCCGCGATGGCCGGGCAACTCGCGGCCGCGGCCGCATTTCTATCGCGACTGCACCGGGAGACCGGCCGGGAGATCCACCTGGGGCTTGAGCCGGAGCCGGACTGCTTCCTGGAAACCACGGCCGAAGCCACGGCCTTCTTCTGCGAGCAGCTGCTGCCGCAGGGTCGGGCGCGCGTGGCCGGCTTGCTGGGCTGCACGCCGACTGCGGCGGAGGCAATCATCCGGCGGCACATCGGCATCTGCTTTGACACCTGCCACCTGGCGTTGCAGTTTGAAGATTTGGTGGCAAGTTTGCGGCAGCTTGCCGACGCGGGCATCCGCATTTCAAAGATGCAGATCAGCGCCGCGCTGGCGGCGCGCGGCGATTTGGCTGCCGCGGAGGCGTTGCGGCCGTTCTGCGATCCGGTCTACCTGCACCAGGTGAAGGCAAGGGCAGGGGGGCGGGTGGTCTCGCGCGGCGATCTTGCCGATGCGCTGGCAGCACTGCCGGAACTTGCCGTCGAGGAGTGGCGTGTTCATTTCCACGTGCCGCTCTACTTTGTGCCGGACGGCCTGCTGGCCTCCACGGCTGATCAGCTCACGCCGGCATTCTTCCGGGCAGCCGCGGAACTGGGCGTTGAGCACTTTGAAATCGAGACCTACACGTTTGACGTGCTGCCCGAAATCCTGCGCCGCCGCGGCGTTGACCGCAGTGTGGCAGACGAGTACGGCTGGGTGCTGTTCCGTTTCCCCAAGGTCTGAACGCCGCTGGCGGCGTGTCATTGCCCGCCGCGCCGGGCGATTTTCTGAAGCTTTGTGCGACGACCCGGCAACGCCGCCTTGTTTCTGCATGTGCGTGGGTTGCGGCAAGGAATACGACCGAAGGATTTTCTTTTGTGTTTGTGGTTTGCGCGGCCGTTCGCCCCGTTACCCGGAAAGACAGGCCGTTTGCAACCACCGCGGTTTCCAACTTGTATCACACCTGCGCAGGTGTGATAATTGGAGCATGCAAACCGATCTGTCACCCAGTCTTTGGCGCACCTGCCGCGTGCTTGCCAATCAACGCCGTCTCTGCCTGTTGCGCGCCGTGTGCGTGGATGGGGACGGATGCGTTTCCGATGTGGCGCAGCGCACCGGATTGCCGGAAGAAAAGGCCTCCCAGCATTTGCGATTTTTGCAGTCGCGCGGACTGCTGCGAGCCGTGCGCACGGGGCCGCGTGTGTTCTACCAGGCGCGAGCGGATCCATTGGTGCGGCATGCCATACCTTTGCTGGAAGCCTTGCGCGACGCGGTGCGCACGGAATCGGCGGATGACCTGTTTCGTCTGGTCACAGCCTTTACGCATCCCCGGCGGCAGGTGGTGGTGCGCTGTTTGGCGGCCCGGGCGGGGGCTGTCGATGACGTGGCCGCGCGCACCGGCATTTCCAAGCCAGCTGTTTTTCGGCATCTTGCCAAGCTCACCCGCCGCGGCTTCGTGGGTTGCACGGAGGCGGGCGAGTATGTCCTGCTACGGCCGGCATCCATTTTTGGGCGTCGGTTGTTGCAGATCGCGCTGGAGTCCTGAGCGCGCATCTGATCTCACACCTGCGCAGGTGTGAGATGGCGAGCGTTGGTGGTTGACGTTCGTTTTCGGGGTGCGGGTTTCCCGGTTGCGGCATGGCAGGAAACGAGCCGGGCGTCATTCACGACCGGCGCGGCAGCGGTCTGGATTTGGTAACGCGGCAGGACTGGCGCGGCGCGGGATTCGCTGACTACTGCCCCGGGACTTCTTCCGGAAACATCATGGCCATGCCAAAGGCTTCCTGAAAGTTCGGGTCGGCGCTGAGGTCGACATGCACGGAGCGCTTGCGCAGCGCCTCGGCGCGGGCGCGCTCCTTGACGGAGAGCAGCGCCATCTTGGCCCCCATGGACGAAGCGTTGCCGATGAAGCGGATGCGCTCGTGCGGCAGGGGCGGGAGCAGTCCGATGCGTTGGGCGTTGCTGCGCCGGATGAAGTTGCCGAAGGCGCCGGCCAGCAGCACGGCGTCGAGGTCCAGCGCCGTGAGGCCGGCGCGCTGGAGCAGCGTCTCCACGCCGGCGCGGATGGCGCCGGAGGCGAGCTGCAGCTCGCGGATGTCGCGCTGGGTCAGGCAGACCGCGGCCTGCGCTCCGTTTGCGGGCGTCAGCACAAATCGGCTGTCATGATCCGCATGCTCAATGCGCCGCCGCAGGGCTTCGGGGACCGTGGTCGCAAGCTCGTCCGGCTCCAGGATGCGGCCGGTGGTGTCGAGCAGCCCGTGGCGCAGCATTTCGGCCACGGTGTCGATCAGCGCCGTGCCGCAGAGCCCCGCAGCCGGGACATTGCCGATGATGTTGATGTGCAGGTCGCCGTCCTTGACCAGCACCTTCTCGATGGCGCCGGCCGTGGCGCGCATCCCCTGCGCGATGCGCGCCCCCTCAAAGGCCGGGCCGGCCGCGGTGGAGGCGCAGAGGATCTCGCTGTCGCGGAGGAGCGCGATCTCGCCGTTGGTGCCGATGTCCACCAGCAGCGTCGGCTTCTTCAGGCGGTCGAAACCGGATGCCAGCATTCCGGCCACCGTGTCGCCGCCCACGAACCCGCCGACCTGCGGGAAGACATGCAGCCGCGCCGCGGGGTGAATCTTGAGGCCGATGCCATACGCGGCAACCTCCAGGCTGCGCGCAAAGACCGGCGTGAACGGCAGCTCGCCGAGCGCCGAGGGGTCGATGCCGCAGACGATCTGCTGCATGGTGGTGTTGCCGGCGAGCGTGGCGCTGACGATGGCTTCCGGTGCCACGCCCGCCTGGCGGCAGAGGTCGGACACGATCTCGTTGAGCGAATGCATGGCCGCCGCCTGCAGGTCCGGCAGGCGGGCGAGATTCTCGCGGATGCGGAGGATGCGCGAGAGCACATCGTCGCCGAACGGGATCTGACCGTTCATGGTCGACGCCAGGGCGCGCTCCTGCCCGGTGACAAGATCGAGGAGCGTGCCGACGACGGTGGTGGTGCCGAGGTCGAACGCCACGCCGAGAACGGTGGCCGGCGCGGCTGCGGGCTGCACGTCGATCAGGCGGCGCCCCTCGCGCACGACGTGCACATGCCAGCTGGCTGCGCGCAGGCGGCGGGGAAGGCCGACCATGCGCGCAGCGTCCATTTCAAGCGGCTCACGGAGCGCAGCGCCGAGGCGCTCCAGGTCGGGGCAGTCGTCCTGCTGCGTGGGCGGCGGCAGTTGCACCGTGGTGACGGACACGGCCGGGTCCACCGCCAGGGTGTGGCCGGCGTCGCCGGTGAGGATCTTCTGCGAGCGCTCGAACATCGAGGACGCGGGCACCTCGATCAAGGCGGCGCCCTCGACCGTCGTGCTGCAGGCCAAGCACCACCCTTCCTTGACCTGCGCGGCGGTGAGGCGGTGGCTGTGCGCGGGGCGGGTGCCGGTGGCGCCGGAACAGACGCGGACCATGCACTTGCCGCAGGTGCCGCCGCCGCCGCAGGGCGACAGCAGCACAATGCCGGCGCGCGCCGCGGCCTCGAGGATGGTGGTTCCGGGCAGGGCGTAGACCGTGCGCCCGGAGGGCTGAAACGTGATGCGGAGTTCCTGATCAGTGCTCATGAAGTTGGCATGCTATCACACCGCGCGAAAGGCAACAATACGCGTGCCGCGCCCCAAATCCTCGCCTAAGA
>SESH01045523.1_pt1 | contig 13143 bp, 10 predicted proteins | sample 3171561 | NCBI WGS metagenome assembly SESH01 (sample SAMN10866947, study PRJNA518727) | freshwater metagenome | biome: subpolar coniferous forest; feature: holomictic lake; material: water; isolation source: holomictic Lake 442 2011 16.5 m and 2014 13 m | place: Canada: near Kenora, Ontario
TCAAGTCCAAGGCGCTGTCCGGCGTGCTGGCCACTGTGGCGGTGCCGCGCTCGGACCGCCGGTTCCCGCTCTTCCAGGCGCAGGCAAACTTCCAGATCGGCAGAACCGAGGACGCCTGGCAGGCGTGCCTGGAGCATCATGAGCTGTTCATCGATTCCTACCGCGAGCTCGATCCGGAGTTCAGTATCTGGATCATCAACAAGCTGACCGAAGTTGGCAATTATGCTGACGCCGAGAAATATACCGGCCTGATGATGCAATGGGTGGACCAGGCGCCGCAAAGCTTTGCCCTGGCAGACCGGGTGCGACTGGTGCTGGCCTTTGCCAACATCCCCTTCCAGCGCCAGGAGTACCCCAAGGCCAAGGCCATTTGCGAGCAGATTATCGCCAATAAGGAATACGAGGATGTGCTGGAGCGCTACGATGCGGACATGCAGATCGCCGAGATTGACCGGCTGACCAAGAAGTACGACGCAGCCATCGAGCGGCTGACCAACCTGCTGCAGAAGAAGCAGGATATCTACGTCCAGACCGAAGGCAACTACCATCTGGCGCTGGTGAAGCTGGACAAGGATGAGTATCCGGAGGCGAAAGAGAGCGTGGAAAAGGTGCTCGCCATTTCGCCGGCGCATATCAATGCGCAGATTCTGCTGGGCAAGATTCATCTGAAACTGAAGAAACTGATCGAGGCAACCTACATCCCGCTCGGACAGGCCGCCAACCAGCGCGTGATTGTTCCCGGCCGAGTTCTCCGGATCACCCTTTCGGATAAAAACCTGGCCGTCGTCGGCCGGGCATCCTCCATCGAGATTCGGGTTTGGTCGGCTTCCGGCGACGAAGAGACCTTTGCACTGCTTCCATTTGGCGACACCAAGACCAAGTTCGAGGGCTCGATTATGACGGCCCTGGCGCCAATGGCGAGGAACGACAAGGTGCTGCAGGTGCTGGGCGGTGACACGGTGTACTTCGACTACTCCGAGTCCTTCAAGAAAGCCAACAAGATTGTCGGTGATGCGCCAGTCGGCATCCGCGTGGTCTCGGACAGCGAGTTGTATATCAGCTCGGGCAAGGTCGTGTCCAGGGAGGAGAGCGAGCAACAGAACATGGACCGGTTGATCCGTGAACGCCTGCAGCTCGATGCCGCCGCCGCAGGCAAAAAGGCTCCGACCGTGGCGCTCAACGCGATCCGTGCCAGTGATGAAGTCAAGCCCGGCAACAAGATCAACATCCGGGTAATCGACCCGGGTTCATCCACGACGACCAACCGCAACCGGATCTATGTGAAGGCCGTGGCCTCGAGCGGGGACCGCATCAACCGGGTGGAGTTGGTTGAGACCGCGCCCTATAGCTCCATCTTTGAGGGGTCCATTCCCACGGTGGCCGCGCCGGCCATGGCCATGGCTCTGGACACGGACGAAGGCAAGGAGCCCGGCTTTGCCATTACCACAGCAGACTATCCGCCCTGGCAGGCCATGCCGGACAACCGCCCGCCGAAGTGGTTCGGCGTGGACATGAATACCCGCAACACCCTGGGCTCGATGAAGATCGACGCGGACGTGTCGGGGCGCCACCTGCGGAAATTCCTGCTCCAGAGTTCGATGAATGGAACGGACTTCGTCTCCGTGGGCGCCTGGCCCGAGAACCTACCGACCTGGCAGGGCGCCATGCGGATGGAAGTTGCGCGCTACCGGCCTTCCGGGTATACGCAGGTCAATGATTCGCTGGGACTTTTGCGGAATTATCGTGATTTCTTGGACATTGGTTACATCTCGGCGGAATGCAGCAAGGTTGCCTTGGCGCCCAAGAGCTTTGAGGTGGACTGGGAGCCGGCCTCCGGCATGGACGGACTGGCGGACCGGCTGCAAATTGAACGGGATGGCGCAGGGGGCTGGTTCATCGGTCGCCTGCAGGGTACGTTCTACCAGCCCATGCGTCAGCGGCTCATTTTCCGCGTGGCCGGGCCTGACCCGCTGAACCCGCCGGCCAATTGCATCTTTGTGCTGGATAATGAGGACAGCGACAAGGGCAAGTTACAGGGTAAGGCCTCGAATGTGCGTTCGGTGAGCAAGGGCATGCACAAGGTGGAGGTCTACTTCGCCGGCATGCGCAAGACCGGACTGCGCTTCTGGATCGAGGTGGCGGATATCAAGAGCCGCACCGGCTTCACCCGCTGTTCGCCGGATATGTTCGCGCCGCCCACCAATCTGCCGCCGCGTGAACTGGCCCAGGCTCTTCAGGCGGTCACCTTCCGGCCGGCGGCCATCACAAACTCGGCCAACGGCGGCGTGTTCACCGTGGGGTTCCAGCCCAATACCCAGGCGCGAGCGGTTCGCCTGTGGATGCTGGATTACGAGGGTGACGCGCCCGCCATTCAGAAGCTGCATCTCACGGCCGCCGACGGCCGGAAGATTCTCCCTTCCGTAGAGGATGTTGTGAAGCTCCGGGAGAACAATCAGCTCGAGATCATTCCCGGTGACAAGATCACCCTCTCCTATGAAAACCAGCATGCCTTGAACAAGGAGCGGCAGTTTAACGAAGCGTTCATGAAGGTGACGTATTACAACGCCTCGGTTAATGCCTGTTTCGTCGAGTCGGTGGAAGAAAAAGACGGCACGCGTCGGCCACAATATATCTCGATGCGCCGGTTCACCATGGGTGACACGGTCAACGTGTTTGTGAACGACCCCGATAGCGACACCAACGACGAATGCAATGTGGTCACGTTCAATGTGCGCGTCGGCAAGGACGGCCAGGCAAAGACCTTCCAGGCGTTGGAAACTGCGCCGCATTCCGGTGTCTTCCTGGGCAAGGTCTTCCCGGTGGCGGGTGAGCCGCAGCGCCCGGCGGAAATACATATGGAGCCGTACGATGACCTGCAGTTCTCGTACCTGGATGTCGAAAACACCGACCCCGGCATTCCGTGGGAACGCAGCGGCATGGTCGAGCAGGCAGTCTATGTGGAGCCCGAGTTTCGCATCAGCTACGCCACATCGAGTCCGCTGCAGGGCGGCGGTGGCATCGCGTCCGCAGGTCGAACGGATGCCGGCAAGAAGAGTGATGAGGTCTTCCCGGTGCGCTACGGCATTGACTCGGGGCTGCTGGAGCCGGACATCGCAGCCGACACGAATACCTTGGAGGATGTGCCGGTATTCTCGAACGTAACCACGACCGTACTGGGGTGCGCGATTGCGGGGCGGGTGACCTGGCCGACCATCGCCCTGTCGCCGAATAGCCGCACGACCATGTATGCGCAGACCGCCTCTGGCCGGAAAAAGTACGGCAAACCACTGGAGGGAGATTTTGATCTCAATGTGCCGGGAACGATCCGTATTGATGGCGGGCCGGGGGATGTTGGCAACGTGACGCCTCCGACGGGGTATGCCGGCGGCAGTTCGGCCAAAAAGCTCAAGATTGCGGAATGGGACCTGAGCGAAAGCGTATTAGACCTCGGCCGGTTCGCTCTCAGCGTGCCGTTGGCACTGGGCGACGTGCCAGAGTCTTCCTTTGCCGTGGAAAAACCGGGTACGGTTCGCGCGCCGCCTGCGCCAGGTGAGCTGGACTGGTCCAGTATCCTGGCTGTGAACGCGGGCGACACCGTCTACCTGGGCTTCAGCTACAAGGATAGTCTGGGCACCAACCACTGGCTGACCGGTGAGTCCACGCTGACCAGCGATGCGTTCTTCGACATCATGGACCGCAAGTACACGGAGTTCGTGACCAACCGGAACGTCGGCGAGTATGTCTACCTGCGCGTCGTGGATCAGGGGCTGGACCGGCCGGAGTTTGTCACCAACGCCGTCCACCTGCAGGTCACAACCTCATCCGGTCTGAAGCAGACGCTTCCGCTGTACGTGGTGGGCCGTCATACCGGCATCTACAAAGGCAACGCCAAGTTTGCTTATTCGGAAGACAACACCATCTCCAACCAGACGGAAGCCGTGCGCGTGAATTACGGCGACACGGTGACCTTCAGCTACTGTTCACAGGTGACCTCGCAGACGATTTCGCGTACGGTCTACATCTTCAAGGGCGAGAACGGCAACGTGGTTTCGTTTACCAAGCGGTTCAAGGACCAGTCCATCGCGGTGCAGACCCAGTTTACGCTGGCTGAGTCGTACTTCGAGATGGCCAAGAAACATCGCGAACTTTCGCAGCCGGAGGTGGCGCGCCGCGAGATCGCGCAGGGCAAGAAGCTGCTGGAAGAGGCTGTCCGCGACTACCCGGCCAGCGACATCCGTGCGCAGGCCGACTTCCTCCTGGCCAACCTGTCGATCGAATATGCCATGCAGGTCAAGGACGACCAGCAGAAGCTGAAGCATTACCTCGATGCGATCACGCGATTCACGGACATTGTGGGCAACTTCCCCGACGGGCCCTACGCACCCAAGTCGCAGTTCCGTAAGGCGCTGACGTATGAGAAGATGGGCCGGATTGACGAGGCCTGCGAAGAATACGTCAAGCTGGCCTATCGCTATCCGGACCACGAGCTGGTGGCGGAAACCATTGCGCGACTCGGGCAGTACTTCCTGGGCAAGGGCAAGGCCATTGAGGGCGAGTTCAATACAGAGAGCGACCCGGTGAAGAAGGAGAAGCTGCGGCTGAAGTCCGTCGAGATGTACAAGACGGCCGCCCAGGTGTTCGGCCGGCTGAGTCCGCGATTCCCGGATCACCAGCTCGCGGCCAAGACCTCCGTGCTTTCCGGCCAGTGCTGGATGCGCGCCAAGGAACCGGATCAGGCCATCAAGGTCTTCACCAAGGCGGTGGATGCCAAGAAGGGCTCGAACGAGCTTCTGGCTGAGGCCATGTACTGGTGCGGTGATGCCTACCTGAGGCGTAAAAAAAGCGAGAACGACAGCGTGAATGCCTATCGCATGTGGAAGCGACTGACGTGGGATTATCCCGAAACCACCTGGGCCAAGTACGCACGTGGCCGTTTGAGCGAGCCTGAAATGGCGAAACAGGACAAAACGGAATAATCGGATGCTCCAGCTTCGCGACAGAGTAGAGAGTTTGCTGATTCGCCTGGCACCTGCCGTCGGGTTTGCCCGGCGGCAGCTTGCCCGCTTGGTGCCTCTGCTTGAGGTGGTCTTGCGGCTGCTGGCGCGTGCGTTGCTCGTGGCCGGGAAAGGTTGGCAACGGCTGCGGATCCATGCAGGACCCCTTGTAAGGAAAGCCTGGCAATGGCTGCGGATCCATGCGGGACCCTTTGTGAAGAAATGCTGGCAATGGCTGGTCCGCATTTTTTGGATCTGCATGCATTGGTGGCTGCAGACAAATAGGACGCAGCGCCTGGTTGCGACTGTCAGCGAAGGCCGGGCGTTTGCGGTGCTCGTCGGCACGGGCACGACCGTGGATACGGGCAGGTGGTTTTTACGCGGGCGTGTGAGCGTCGGCGTACTGGGCGACGAATTGCTGCTGCTGGCCCCGGGCCGGCGGCCGTTTGTGGTGCGGGCGAAGCGGCCGGAGGTGTCCGACAGCCTGTATAATGCCGTGACAGGCGAATTGGTGCTGTCCCCGGCGGCCGGGTTACCACAGCGTACGGTACGCATATCGCCGGTGGATGGCTATGCGATTCTGCGATGGGTGCAGGACGGGAAAACAGAGTAGAAGGAGAAGAGTCATGCTCGAGAGACTGATTACTGGCGGATTCCTGATGATTCCGCTGATGATGTGCAGTGTGATCATGCTGGCGGTGCTGATTGAGCGCGGCCTGGCGTTCCATCGGAATGCGAAACTCGATATCCGTACCATGCGCGCCAAGGTGCTGACGCTGCTGGGTGAAGGGCGCATTGCGGACGCCATGATTGTCTGTACCAGTACGCCGGGCCCCGTGGCCGCGGTGATGCTCGTCGGCTTGCAGGCGTACCAGCGGCTGCTCGACGCTGGCGCATCCCCCGAAAGCCTTCGCAACATGATGCAGAAATCCATGGATGACTACACGCCGCATGCCATTCATGTCTGTGAGTTGCGGCTGAACTGGCTGGCCACCATCAGTAACGTGGCCCCGTTGTTCGGCATGACCGGCACGGTGACGGGCATGATCCGGTCGTTCGGCTCGCTGTCGAACGCCGGCTCGCTGGACGCCGGCGCGGTCGGCGCCGGTATCTCCGAGGCGCTGGTCGCGACGGCCACGGGCCTGATCATCGCGCTGGCCTCGCTGATTCCATACAACGCGTTCATGAACCGCGTCGAAAAACTCAACCTGGAGGTCGGTGAAGCGGCCTCGGAGCTGGTTGAGTACGCCTGCCTGTATCAGGAAAGAATCAACAAGTAGAAGCTGCTGTCATGGTCAAGCGCCCCAAGAAGAAACTGCTCACGCAGGACGCCATTCCGACCACTTCGCTGGCGGACATGATGTTCCTGCTGCTGATTTTCTTTATCATGACAACCACGCTTGCCCGTGTCACCGGATTTGTCACGGACATGCCGAAAGGCTCGACAACCCAGAACCCGCAGGCCGAAAAGAACATCACGATGGGGATCAGCAGCGGACAGATCACGATTGATGACAAGAAGATGACGGCCGAGGAGGCCTCGGCCTACCTGAAGGGGTTGCATCTGGAAAAGCGCAGCGATGAAGCCCGGGTGGTGATCCTTTCTTCAACCGGCAAAGAGAATTACGAGTTCTTCTTCCAAGCCATGGCCATGATTCAGGCGGCTGGTGGGATTGTGGCCATTGAGACAGGGGATGGAAAATGAAGACTCGCCCCAAGCATGAGCTGCCCATTGTCCCCACGGCCAACCTGGTGGATATTGCCATCCTGCTGATCATCTTCTACATGGCGTGCAGCAACTTTGTGGCGCAGCAGGGCGCTACGATCAAGCTGCCGCAGTCGGCAGACATTGACAAGCTTAGCGAGCCGCTGGTGCTGGTTGCGATTGATGAGACCGGTGCCATCCGGGTGCAGGGCAAGCCGGTCGCCACACCCGCGGAAGTGCAGGGCATCATCGCGTCGCTGGTGCAGTCGCAGACGGTCGATGAAAAGCGCCGGGTCATGGTGCGGTGCGATTCCGGTGTGCTGCAAACGGTGTTTGCTCCGGTGCTGGATGCAATTGTCGAGGGTGGCGGGATCATAACCGCCGTGGGAGAGAAGCCGCCCGCCAAGTAGTGCTGGCGACGGCAGAAGAAACGAAGGAGAGGAGTTTTCTTATGGGTACACAGGCAAACAGGGCAGACGAACAACAATCACCGCGCAAACTGCTGGCCGCCTTCACCGGCGGAAGCATTGTATTCTGGATTTTGGCCGCCGCGCTGATCCATGCGGTGTTCATCGGTTCCCTGTCGGTCGGGTACATCCGCGACACGTGGATTGATCCGGAGGGCGCCCGGCTGCGCAAGGCCGCGCTCGAGGAGGCCGTCAAGGAGCGCAAGGCAATCGAAGATGCCAGACGGATACGGCAGCAGAAAGCTGCATATTCCAATGCGCTGCTGCAGGCGATCGCGGCTTCCAATGCCGCCAGTTCCAACGCCAATGCCAGCGCCAGCGGCGGCACCAACGCCACAGCGGGGCTCCCCGGGGTTCCGGAAGGACGCGAGAATTCGGCGGTCGTCAAGCGCGTCACCGAAAAGGCCGCGACGAATGAAATCCCACAGGTGCCGGATCTGGGTATTACCGTAGAGGACACCGCCCCCAAGCATTAAGTTTGCCGAACGGGAAGTCATGGGTATGACTGTCTGCCAAATACAGCGTCCGAAGCGGGCCGCCTTCTCGGTCTGGACCCTGCTGCTGAGCGTTCCGCTCGGCTTGCTGGCATCCGGACTGGTGTATGGCGCGGCGCGCTTGCCGGGCATGGTGTTCAGTCTGACGACCCGGTATCCCACCCTGCGCATTCCATTTGTCGAGGAGGGGGTCTTTAGCCTCGCAGACATGGTCTCCTGGTGCGGTTTGGCTGTGGCGGTCGTTTGCCTGGTGGCGGGCATTGTGGGTTTTGTGCGTCGGCCATGGGCGCTGCGGGTTGTACGCGCGGCCTACATGGCCTGCTGGATCCTCGTCGGGTTGTATATGTATGGCGCGTTCTGCGCCAGCGCGGTTCCACTGGCACGCAACATTACCGTGGCCGGTGTCACGCCCTCGTCCAATACGCAGTTCTACCTGCGACTGGAGCTGATGTGGCCGGCGATGACGGTGGCCGCGTTCCTGGCCTTGCTGTACCTGTTGTCCTGGCGCCGCGCCGCCATCGCGGTTTACAAGCAGGTTAAAAAGGAAGAGCTGCCGCCAGCCTCCGGCGACCTGTTTATCGAGAACATCCGCACCAACGGCAAGGATCCGCCCTTTCGCAAGGGGATGTGGCAGAGCGTGACGACGCACCTGATGGTGATCGTGGTGATTCCGTGGCTGCTTGACCAGGGCGGCTGTGTAAACCCGTACCGCGTGCCCAAGGGGAGCGGCACGCCGGATGTGAATGTGACGAAGCTCGCGGTTAAAGTGCTCCAGAAGAAGAAGAAGAAGCCCAAAAAGAAGATCATGGTCAATTCGCGGGCTGCGATCTCCTTTTACGTGCCGGACCTGGATGACTCGAAGATTGCGAGTGAGGTCGATAGTGAGTCCATGGCGACGTATGTGGCGGATCCGAGCCGCTTTATGTCGCGCCTGGGCACAGGCAAAGCAGGCAAGCTGGGCGCGGGCGGCGGCAAGACGGGCGGCTGGCCGGATGGCATGGAGAACTCGTGCGTGCGGTTTATTCGCATGGAATACGACGGGCCAGGCTGGGATGATGGCATGGATGTCATGTCGCGCGCCGACCTGAACTTCCTGAACACCTTTAAAGAGCTCACGGGATTCAATGTTGCAACCAAGGCCGAGAGCCATCGGATCCGGCTGCTCAGCAAATATCCGAAGGGCTACGCGCCGCCGTTTGTTTATATGACCGGCACCGGCGAAATTGGCGTGAACTCCCGCGACATCAAGATCATGCGCGAGTATCTGCTGGGCGGCGGCTTGTTGTTTGCCAGTGCGGCCAGTCCGCAGTGGGGGCAGAGCTTCAAGGGGTTCATCGGGCAGGTCTTCCCGGGCCAGGGGATGCTGATTATTGCGGATGATGACCCGCTGTTTCAGGTGCCGTACGCCTTCCCGAATGGCGCGCCTCCGCTCTGGCATCATTGCGGCACGCGTGTGCTGGGCATCAAGCATAATGACCGATGGGTGGTCTATTTCCACCCTGGCGACGTCCATGATGCCTGGAAGAATGGACATTCCGGTATGGACCCTGTGCTGGCGGAAGATGCCACGCGCATCGGCATCAACGTGGTGTATTACGCCTTCACCCATTACCTCGAAATGACACGGAAATATCGATAATGATTTCGAGACTCATATTGTGTTTCGGCTGGTGGGGCATTTTTTCCGTCCTGTTCTGGAGCGCGGCGGTTTATGCCTGCGTGTTGAGCGTGCGATGCGAACGGCGATATCGGCGCTTCACCCTGGCGTTGATCCTGGCGGTGTTGGGCTTTCTGCTCGCGATGACCCAGAGCGTCTGGCAGCAGTCCATTGAAATGGACAAGGCGGATGAGTTGGCCGCATCGGCAGCGGCGAATAAAGAAGTCCGCCTGGCGGAGGAGAAAGCCAAAATCGAGGCCGGTGGCGGACTCGTGCGCTTTGCCGAGGATGCGCCCGGCGAGTCGGTCTCGACAACCATCATGACGGTTGACGAGCTCAAAGGACGTGTTGTGAACCCGCCGACCAATGGCGCGGCTGCGAGCAGTAATACCGTTTCGTCAACACCCGTGGATGCCGCACCCGCAACCACCACGGGCGATCCGGCAATCTCTGGTGCTCCCGGCATGTCGACCGTCAACCTGGAAACGGAAGGCACCAATATGCCGGGCTGGATGGCAGAAGGCAAGAAGGCACGTGTCAGCAGCAACAAGCTGGACAAAGCGAACGCGGATGTGGCAAAAAAGGCGGAGAAGGTGAAGGATGCACGGGTGTTTGCCGTTAAGTTTCTGAAGCTCGCCGACTACCAGCTATCCAAAATTGAGGCCAACATCAACCGCCTTCTGGCCAGACTGGTCCTGCTGGTCGTGCTGATCCTGCTGGTCGGCGATTACCTGTTCCGCTTCAACCATCCGACGGACGGCTACCTGCCGCTGCCGCTGGCACCTACTTGGCTGACACACTTCTCCCATGGCGAGCCGCGGATCTATTGGCCCGGGGCCAACGAGGAACAGTTGCGGCTGTTGCGCGACGACATTGTGCGGCGTGGCCAAACCTTCCTTTATGTGGGGGATCGCCTGACAGACGGGATACCGGTGTTCCATCGAATCCGTCTCGGCAAACACCTGCCACCAATCTGGCCGCTGCGGGTCATCGTCTGGGGCCGCGACCACGTGCCAGCCGATGCAGAGTTTACGCTGGATGCTGTCTGGTTCAACCGCTACGCCATGTGCGTGCCGGCCAAGGACGCGGGCAACCTGCTCGCGCCGCTGCTGGAGATGCTTGCCATGCGCGCCAGTGTGCATGCGACCGCGCAGTGCCTGCCGCACATCATCTGGGACAGCAACCAGCCCATGGACGCGGCTGTCCTGGCGCGCCTGGGACGGCTCTGCGACCGCACAGGCCTGCGCCTGATCATGATCAACCGGCATTCCGGACAGACGCCAGAAGGTTTCTTCACCATGCCTCCCGGGGCCGAACCACGGCCTGGACTTCAGGTCCGGCCATCCCTGCTTTCCCGCATCCTTGCGCATCAAGCGTCTGCCCGAACGTAGCCTGCTGTGCCCGTGACGGGTATGTTTGTTTGAAGCAGGCTTGGTTGCATGATTTCTCAAAACGGGAGGTCATGACCCATGAAGGTTTGCGAAAACGTACGCTCCTGTCGCGGCGTCTGGGTGCTCTGGCCCAGTCTGTTTTGTGCTTCGCTCGGCATGCTGTCTGCTGGGCTGTTATACGTCGCAGCGCGCCTGCCGGGCATCGTGGATGCATGGGTCATGGCGCACCCGGTACTGCGCGCACCGTTCCTCAAGGACGACATCTTCACCCTGATGGGCGTGGTCTCGCGCTGCGGCCTAATGGTTGCAGCCATCTGTTTTGCGGCCAGTCTCGCGGGGTTTGTGCGCCGGACATGGGCACTGAGGCTGGTGCGCGCAGCCTGCCTGGCAGGCTGGATGTTGATCGGTTTATACGCGTATGCCGTGTATTGCGCCACGGCTGTCCTGCTGGCGCGCAACATCACGGTTGGCCACCTTACGCCCACGGCGCACGCGCTGTTTTTTCTGCGGTTCGACCTGCTCTGGCCCGCTGTTGGCGTGGCGGGGGTTCTGGCGCTGCTGTATCTGTTATCCTGGCGGCGTGTGGCGATCGCGGTATACAGCGGCGAGGATCAGCGCGAGATGGCGCCCGCCGCAGGCGATCTGCTTTTGGAAAATCTGCGCACGAACGGCCGGGACCCGCCTTTTCGCAAAGGGCTGTGCACAAGCGTAACCTCGCACGTGCTAGTGCTGGTGGTTTTGCCATGGCTGCTCAACCTGCGGGGCTGCATGCCACCCTACTTACGTCCCTCGGGGCGCGGCACGCCCAACGTGAATGCGCAACCGCCCAGGGTCCAAATTAACAATCGGAAGCCGCCGATCAAGCGGCACCTCGTCGATCTGTACAGCCCGATCGCCATCTTGCAGCCGACCCTGGACGATTCCCGGCTTTCGAGCGATGTGGAGATTGAGTCCCGGGTAACCTATACGGCCGATCCCAATCGAATTTTCTCCCCCCTGGGTACGGGCAGGGCCGGCCGGACAGGCGCGGGTAATGGCTCGCAGGGGGGGTGGCCGGACGGAGTGAAGAACGGCAGCGTCCGCTTGATCCGCATGCAATATGACGGGGCTGGCTGGGATGATGGCATGGATGCGGTATCGCGCGCCGACCTCAACTTCCTCGATGCCTTCCACAAATTAACAGGCCTCCCGGTTGGCTCCCGGCCGGAAAGTCATTCGATCAGCCAGTTGCACAGATACCCGAAAGGAGACGCGCCGCCCTTGGTGTATATGACTGGCAGCGGGGACATTCATGTGTCGGCCGGTGATTGCCGGATCATGCGCGACTATCTGCTTGATGGCGGCCTGCTTTTCGCCAGTGCGGCCAGTTTGCAGTGGCACCGCAGCTTCCAGTCTTTTATTCAACAGGTCTTTCCTGGCCAGAACCTGCTGGACATCTCATCCGACGATCCGATCTTCCGGTTCCCGTACAGTTTTCCGAATGGCGCACCCTCGCTCTGGCATCACGGCGGTGTGCGTGCACTGGGGATCAAGCATAACGACCGCTGGGTGGTTTTCTACCATCCCGGCGATATTCACGACGCCTGGAAAACAGGGGCCTCTGGCATGGATTCAAAGCTGTCGGACGACGCCACAAAAGTCGGCATCAACGTCATCTATTACGCCTTCACCCATTATCAGGAAAAGACGCGGGGACTCCGGTAGGCGGGAGCATGGTGCGCGCTGTACAGCGGGACCTGCGGGACCGCTGTTTGGCCGGCAGGAGACGCCTTGGATCAGTGGGTGCGCAGCCCCCGATAGCAGAAGGAACCTATTTGGACGCATCGTCCGATGGGAACCTTACTTTCCGGGTCTACACCGGCAAACTTGGCGTCGGAGGAAAGACGCCGACCGGTGCCATATGGGCCAGTGTTTATAAATACATCGACAAGGAAACCGTGCAAGCGGGCAAAGGCGACACTCGCATGACGATGCGACTCTCGGAACGCCTCTGAAGTGACGTTCGATGAGAAGGTGGAGAAGTTGAACATGTCCCAGCACCTGGGAGTTGACAAAATCGAATCCATCTTTGCCGTCCATTATGAGACCATGGATCAAGATAAAGGACACAAGAAGATATCCTTGATTAAGGAGCGAAAGACTTTGGAGAAGATTAAGTCTGGACTCGATGGACTATCCTCTCAGGGGACGGTCAGCAAATTGTGGCGTGCTGACGTACCGACAGTCAGGGTTTTCATTCTCTGCGAGACCGGAAAGTATGCGGTCATGGACATCGTGAATCATAGAATAGCGAGAGTCGGCGGTAACGGATCTCCCAACCAAATAAAATCCGCGCCATCCGCGCTATCCGTAGCTAAAGAGAATCTCCCATGCCTGCTGGTGAACCATTGTTTGTGGCTCTTGATCGCCTCGTGATCGGGCGAACGGTTTGTGCT
>SESH01037158.1_pt1 | contig 13135 bp, 13 predicted proteins | sample 3171561 | NCBI WGS metagenome assembly SESH01 (sample SAMN10866947, study PRJNA518727) | freshwater metagenome | biome: subpolar coniferous forest; feature: holomictic lake; material: water; isolation source: holomictic Lake 442 2011 16.5 m and 2014 13 m | place: Canada: near Kenora, Ontario
CGCACGCGCTGCCGCTTTGAATGCTGCTGTCTCTTCAATGCGTTTGTGGATGTACCACGCCAAGCCCACGAGGCCCGCCGAGAGTACAAACGGCACACGCCAGCCCCAGGCGATGAACGCGTCGTGATCCGTCAATTGGTCCACGATCAGAAACGCCAAGTTCGCCAGCACCACACCCGCCGGCGCACCGACCTGCGCAAAGCTGCCATAGAAGCCGCGCTGCGCCGGCGGCGCACTCTCGACCACCAGCAACATCGCGCCGCCCCATTGCCCACCGATCGCCAAGCCCTGCACACAGCGCAGCAAGACCAAGAGTGCCGGGGCCGCGACACCAATCACCGCATACCCCGGCAAGAGCCCAATCAGTGCGGTGGCCGTGCCCATCACCACCAGCGCCCCCGCCAGCGCCGCTTTGCGGCCCAAGCGATCGCCCACATAGCCGAAGACCACGGCGCCAAAGGGACGCGCCAAAAAGCCCACCGCATAAGTGCTAAGCGAGGCCAGCACCGAAATCACCGCCGGCATGCCCTTGGGGAAGAACAGCGTCGGGAACACCAAAGAGGCGGCAATGCCGTACAGATAAAAGTCGAACCACTCGATACTCGCGCCGACCAGACTCGTCGCCGCCAGGCGCACCATCGAACGCGGTGGCGCACTCATCGGCTGGCCCCGTCGGCCGACAGCACGTGCTGGTGCACCACCTGGCCGTTCTTCATCACAAAACGCACCTGCGCTAAGCGGGCGATATCCGCCAGCGGATCGCCATCGACCGCCATCAGATCCGCCAGCGCCCCCGGCGCCACGACCCCTAAGGTCCCCGCTTGCCCGAGCAGCTCCGCCGCCTTCGTGGTAGCCGATTGGATCGCCTGCATCGGCGTCATGCCGAGCGCCACTTCCCGATCAAACTCCTGCGCGATCGGTTCATTCCACGGAATGCCGCCCATGTCGGTACCGAAGGCGATCTTGACGCCCGCCGCCAGTGCTTTCTGGAAGGTCACTGCGTGTACGGCGGCCCGCACCCGATCCCGCTCACCGGACGGCGTACCGGCCGGATCCCAGTCGCGGTAATACACGGCCAGTGTCGGCACGTACCACAGGTCCATGCGCTTCAATTGCGCGATCTGCGCATCGGTCATTTCCAGGCCATGCTCGATCGAGTCACAGCCGCCATCGAGTGCGCGCTGCAAGCCGATGCCGTTATAGGCATGGCAGGCCACCTTGCGGCCCCAGCCGTGCGTTTCGTCGGTGATCGCGCGCAGTTCCTCTAGGGTCAGGGTCGGTTGCGTGACCAGGTGCCCCGCCGCATCCAGCCACGAGCGATGGGTCATGTAGACCTTGATCCAGTCCGCGCCGTTGTCGAGCTGTTCGCGCGCCGCCTTGCGCGCCGCGACCGGCCCATCGATCAGTTGCGCGCCTTTGGGCACGTTGATTTCTGGTGCGTAGCCTTCCAGCGGATAGCCGCCGGTGGTAGAGATCGCGCGCGTGACCACGAACAAGCGCGGCCCCTCGATGTAGCCGGCCTCGATCGCTTCCTTGATACCGACGTCGCCGTAGCCGGCCCCTTCGGTCTCGAGATCCCGCAGCGTCGTAAAGCCCTGCTCGAGCGCACGCCGCGCCGAGACCACCGCACGCGCGGCGCGGAAGGATTGCGGGTGCTTGAGCAACTGCGCGTCATAGCCGCCCTCTTCTGGCACCTCGCCCTGCAAGAATAGATGCGTGTGGGTATCGATCAAACCCGGCAACAGCGTCGCCGCGCCCAGATCCACCACCTGCACGCCCGCCGGTGCCACATAGCGCGCCCGGTCGATGACCGCACTGATACGACCGGCACGGATTTCCACCGCAACCGGACCGCGTGGCGGCGCGCCCGTGCCATCAATCAAGTGCCCGGCATACACCACCGTGACCGCGGGCACCGGCGGGGCCGCCCCCGCCAGCGACGCTGTGAGTACGGCGCACGCCATCCACCACGCGCGGTTCATAGTTCGGCCTTCGCAGGCGACACGACCGGCGGCCATTCTTGCGAAACCCCTTCGAATAAACTCACGGTTTTCTCCAAGCGTAGGGTGCCGTCGTGCACGCCAATCGTATGCGGATGGCCCGGTTCATAGCCGGTCCAGAGCGAGACGCCGGCGTAAGCGCCGTCGTTGCGCAAAATGTAGTAGGTCATGTCGACATATTGGAGGCGATGCATGTCGCCGTCGTAATTGCGCACGATACGCTGCAAAGTATCCATACCCGCTTCCAACGGCGTCATGCCGTGGCGCATGTTCTCGACGATCGTATGGGCGCCGGCGACGCGGATATTCTCCTCGCCACTGCCAGTAGCCCCGGCCGAGCCCACATCCTGATCGGTGTAACAGCCCGCACCGATGATGGGCGAGTCACCGAGGCGGCCGGGCAACTTCCACGCCAAGCCACTGGTCGTAGTGCAGCCGCTCATATCGCCGTTGGCCGCCAGCGCCGAACAGTGCACGGTGCCGGTCGGCGGAAACACAATCTTGTGGATCGCCGCCGAACGTACCGCCGGGTCGATACCCAGATCCTCGGCCAAGCGCTGCAGGCGCTCGTGCAATTCGAGCCGCTGATCGGCCGAGCGCGACTGAAAGCGATCGCGCCAGTGCGGGCTCGAGATCCCCGGCCCCCACCAGTCCGAGTGCGCTTCCTTCCACAGCAACCAGACTTTGCGGGTGTCCTCGGTGAGCAGATTCTCGCGCTGCATGCCGCGCGCGACCGCAAAGCGTTCGGCGCCTTCCCCGACCAGCATGACGTGACCCGAGTGGTGCATCACCTCGCGCGCGAGTTCGGCCATGGTGCGGATGTTGCGCACACCACCGGCAGCACCGGCCCGACGGGTGGGGCCGTGCATGCAGGAGGCATCGAGTTCGACCACCCCTTCCTCATTGGGCAGTCCGCCCAAGCCCACACTGTCATCGTTCGGATCGTCTTCGCATCCTTTGACCACCTGGATCGCAGCGTCCAACGTGTCGCCGCCGCTCTTCAAGTGTGCATAGGCGCGCGTCAGATACTCATACCCGTTGCCCGCACACACCAGCACCGGCTTGTGGGCCGCCAGCATCTGTTGCTTGGGCGCGATCACCGCGCTCGCCGCGGCCGATCCGGACACGGCCGTGGACCCAAGTGCGCCGAGCGCCACCCCAGACATAAATTCGCGTCGTGACAGTGACATGCGTTCCCCTCAGCAAAGTCGACTCCGGGGCACACTGTAACGCGCCACGGGGCCGTCGGATATGCCCGCCACTGCACAGGAAACGGAGTGCGGACACCGGATCAAGACGGTATCTTGTGGCCATGCCCGATCCGACCCCACGGACCTTGGCCGAGCGACTCGAAGCCATCGCGCGCCACCGGTCGCCAAGCCACCTGCAGCACCGCTTCAAGGTGCGCTTTGGACTCTCCCCCCAACAATACCAAGACGGCTACCGGATGCAGCGGCGGCGCGGCGCCCTGCAAGCCGGCGGCGCCGGCCAAGTCATCCATTACGCAACCCGATGGATCACGGAGGGGCTGCGGCTCTTGGCAGCCACCGCGCAAGTGCTCGGTAGGAAGTAGACCGCAAAGCGCACCGGCTCGCGCGGGGACGACGGTCGCACCACTGTCGACCGCATCGACGGCTGCGCAGTTGGCCGACAGGATCCGCCGACGGCTAGGACACTTTCCGATCAACGAGCGTTGGCTTTTTGCTCGCTCCAGCAATGCAAGCAACTGCCAGCAACCAAGTTCCGCGCTGGGGCCCCGTTTGGGCTGTGTATGGGAACGTCCTCAGGCTCCCGGATCCGACTGCAAAAACGTCTCGTAGTCCTGACCACCGTAGAACACACCGAGGATCGACACCTGCGCAGCGTCGACCGCAAAAGCAATGATCGCCCGACCCTTGTAATGCGTGATTCGCAGTCCAGCGCGGATGTCCTCGCGGCGCCTCCCTCTCAGCGGAACGTGGTTCAGGCCCTCGCAATGCGCAACGATTGCGTTGGTGTAGTGGAGCGCCACATCGGGGGACGCATGGTCGGCAATGTAACGGTAGAGCGCTGCCAGTTGCTCCTCAGCTTCGGGCGCGAAAACGACCGTATACGTCGTCACGGTTTGACGCGGGTCTTCTTGTGCTCTGCCGCCAGTCGTGCGCGCACCCGCGTGCCGCTCACCGCCCGCGTCGGATCGGCCTTTAGCGCATCATAGGCAGGACCAACCTGGTCGCGTACCCACTGCTCCATCGCGCGATCGCGCGCCATCAGCACGCGCATGCCGTCGCGGATCACTTCACTTTCTGTCGCGTACTCGCCGGACGCAACCTTAGCCTTGATCACCTCGGCCATGTCCTTTGGTAGCGTGATGCTCAGTTGTTGGGTCGTGCGCATGAACTGTTCCGCGTAGTAGGATTAAATCCTATCAACATTTCGGCCTCACGTCAGTCCCTAGCCTGAATGACACTTAATTTAAGGCGCGCCCTCGCACCGCTACGGCTGCAGTCAGTGCCATTCCTGTTAGCGCAACTAACCGAATTCGCAGATCGTTCCGGCAACCCTCTTGCGAGACCGCATAGGCTGCCGCTGCACGTGCGACTGCCGTCGCATCAATGGTCAGGCGCACTGCCGCGCCCCAGATCGCTTGCCCTTGCCGTGGCTCCACCCATCTGCGCTGCACCGGCAACGTAACGCGAGGGGATCTCCAGCGTTCGGCCGCCAATGCGGATGGACTTCGTGGGCGACTCCGGGGCCCACGGTAACGCGCCACGGGGCCGTCGGATATGCCCGCCACTGCACAGGAAACGGAGTGCAGACACCGGATCGAGACGGTATCTTGTGGCCATGCCCGATCCGACCCCACTGACTGTGGCCGAGCGACTCGAAGCCATCGCGCGCCACCTGCGCGAGCACGCGGATACCGCGCTGCCGCTGGCGCAGTTGGCGGTCCGGGCGCACCTGTCACCGAGCCACTTGCAGCGCCGCTTCAAGGCGCGCTTTGGGCTCTCCCCCAAACAATACCAAGACGGCTATCGGATGCAGCGGCTACGCGGTGCCCTGCAATCCGGCGCCTCGGTGACCGAGGCGATCGCCACCGCCGGCTTTGGCTCCTCCAGTCGCCTCTATGGGCAAGCCACGCGCACGCTCGGCATGCCACCGAGCCGCTATCGGGCCGGCGGCGCCGGCGAAGTCATTCATTACGCCATCCGATGGACCGCCGAGGGACTGCTGCTGATGGCGGCCACCGCACAGGGGGTGTGCCTGGCCGAATTCGGCGCCGACGAGGCCGCGCTCCTGGCGCAGTTGCAGCGGGAGTTCCCCAAGGCCGAGTGCGTGCCCGCCAACGCGATCGGAGCCGACTTGGACGCCTGGATCTTAGCCCTGAATGCACACCTGCAAGGCGCCGGCCCCGCACCGGATCTGCCGCTGGATCTGCGTGGCACCGCCTTTCAGTTACAGGTTTGGCAGTTTTTGCGCACGCTCGAACCCGGTGCGCGGCGCACCTACAGCGACGTCGCGCAAGCGATCGGCGCACCGCGCGCGGTGCGCGCGGCGGCCTCCGCCTGTGGCGCCAATCGGATTGCGATCCTCGTGCCCTGCCATCGCGTACTGCGCGGTGATGGCGGCCTCGGCGGCTACCGCTGGGGCGTAGAGCGTAAAGACCGCCTGCTGGCGCGCGAGGCGCGCACGTCCACCCCTCAGTAGGCGGTGTAGGCGGTTTTCACCGTCGTATAGAACTCCACCGCATAACGGCCTTGTTCACGAGCCCCATACGAGCTGCCCTTGCGGCCCCCAAACGGCACGTGATAATCCACCCCCGCGGTGGCGAGATTGACCATCACAAGACCCGCCTCCGCCCGATGCGTGAACTCGCGTGCATACTTGAGGCTGCGCGTGCAGATGCCGGCCGACAAGCCAAACGCCGTGTCATTGGCCAACGCCAGCGCGTGCTCAAAATCGTCCGCTGCAATCACCGACGCACACGGCCCAAAGATTTCCTCACGGCTCGTGCGCATTGTGTTGGTCGCCTCTAAGAACAGCGCCGGGCGCATGTAATAGCCCCGCGTAGCCAACTCCAAACGCTCGCCACCGACCACCGTCGCGCCTTCTTGACGCGCCAGATCCACATAGCGTTGATTGTTGGCCAGCTGCGCCTCCGACACCACCGGTCCGATCTGCGTGGCGGACTCCAGCGCATGCCCGACCCGCAGCGCCTGCATCGCCTGCGTCATCCGCTCGGTGAATTGCGCCAAGATGCCGCGCTCCACGATAAAGCGCGAGGCCGCCGTGCAGCGCTGTCCGGTCGAGTAGAACGCCGCGTTCACGCACTGCGGCAAGACCGCATCCAGATCCGCGTCGTTGAGAATAATCATCGGATTCTTGCCGCCCATCTCGGCCTGCACTTTCAACTGCCGTGCCGCGGCCTTGGCGATCAAGCCACGACCCACGTCCACCGAGCCGGTGAACGACAGCGCCGACAGTCCCGGATGATCGACCAGCGCCTCACCGACCACGCGGCCGCGCCCCATGACGAGGTTGAACACCCCCGCCGGCACACCGGCCTCTACCAAAATCTCGGCCAGCGCATGCACCGACGCCGGCGTCAGATCGGCCGGCTTGATCACCACCGCATTGCCATAAGCGAGGGCCGGTGCGATTTTCCACGCCGGAATCGCAATCGGAAAATTCCACGGCGTGATCAGACCCACCACACCGAGTGGCTGACGGCGGATTTCTACGTCGACGCCTAGCCGCACCGAGTCGAGCGCTTCGCCGGGCGTGCGCAGCACTTCACCGGCAAAGAACTTAAACAGTTGTGCCGCCCGATTGACCTCCCCGACACCCTCCGCCAACGTCTTGCCCTCTTCCGCCGACAGCAAGCGCCCGAGCACGTCGCGACGCGCCTCGATCAAGCGCCCGGCGCGCTCGAGTACGTCCGCGCGCAGCTGCAGCGCACGGCCCCAGGCCGGCTGCGCCCGGCGCGCAGCGGCCACCGCCGCATCGACATCGGCGGCAGTGCCTTGCGCAAACTGCCCGAGACTCTGCTCAAGATCGGAGGGATTGCGGTTATCCGTCGCCCCCACGCCTGCGCTCCACACCCCATCAATCAGATTCCGTTTCACGTCGGCGTGCTGCATCGGGACAGATCCTTACATCGGTAAAATCAAACGCAACTCAAAAGCCATACTCACGCCGCACTTCGGCGTTGTGTTCCCCCAAGCGCGGTGCGGGCCGCCCCGTCGCCAAGGCCGCACCACTGAACTGGATCGGGGTGCGCACACCCGGTAGGGTACCGCCGGCGACCTGGGGCGCGGTCATTTCGATCTGCAGTCCGCGGTATTGCACCTGCGGGTCGGCAAACACATCGGCCACCGTATTGATCGGACCGGCCGGTACCGCGACGCTGGCCAAGCGGGCGAGCAACGCATCGCGGGTCCAGCGGCGCAAATAAGCGCTCAGCGCCGGCACCAACTCAGCGCGGTGGATCACGCGGCCCTCGTTGGTCGTGTAACGCGCATCGGTGGCCAAGTCGGTCGCCGTCAACACCGCGCACAGGCGCTGAAACTGACCGTCGTTGCCGACTGCGAGCATCACGTGCCCATCGGCGACCGCGCACACCTGATAAGGCACGATGTTCGGATGGGCATTGCCATAGCGGGTGGGCACCGCCCCGGAGACCAGATAGTTCATCGCTTGATTGGCCAACACCCCGACCATCACATCGAGCAGCGCCATATCGACCTGCTGACCGAGGCCCGTGCGCTCGCGCTGCGCGAGCGCGGCTTGCACGGCGATGACGCCGTACACGCCGGTAAAAATGTCCGCAAACGCCACACCCATTTTTTGCGGCTCGCCCGTCGGCTCCCCGGTCAGCGACATGATGCCGCTCATGCCCTGGATCATCGCATCGTAACCGGCGCGCTCGGCATAGGGTCCGTTCTGGCCAAAGCCCGTCACGGAACAGTACACAAGGCGGGGATGTTTGGCGGCAAGACTCGTATAGTCCAGCCCGTACTTGGCCAAGCCGCCGGTCTTGAAGTTCTCGATCACCACATCGGCCTTGGCAATCAAAGCGTGCACAAAGGCCAGATCCTCGGGCTTGCGGTAATCGGCCACCACGGCACGCTTGCCGCGGTTGCAACTGTGAAAGTACGCCGCATCGAGGCGCGCGCCATCGGCCCCCTCGATGAAGGGCGGGCCCCATTTGCGGGTGTCGTCGCCTTCGGGCGCTTCGACCTTGATGACCTCCGCACCCAAATCCGCGAGCGTCTGACCGATCCAGGGACCGGCCAAAATCCGCGCCAACTCAACCACCTGCAATCCTTCGAGTGGCGCACGCATAGGTAGCAACTCAGAAGAACGCTTGCAGACCGGTCTGGGCCCGGCCGAGGATCAGCGCGTGCACGTCGTGCGTGCCTTCATAGGTATTCACGGTCTCCAGGTTCTGGGCATGGCGCAGCACGTGATAGCCGGCCTGAATGCCGTTACCGCCGTGCATATCGCGCGCCATGCGCGCGATGTCGAGCGCCTTACCACAGTTGTTGCGCTTGACGATCGAGATCATCTCCGGCGCCATTTTGCCGTCATCGAACAAGCGACCGACGCGCAACGAGGCCTGCAGACCCAGCGCGATCTCGGTCTGCATATCGGCGAGTTTTTTCTGGTACAGCTGCGTCTGCGCCAGCGGTCGCCCAAACTGATGCCGCTCGAGGCCATAGTCGCGGGCGCGGTGCCAGCAGTCCTCTGCCGCGCCCATGACGCCCCACGAGATGCCATAGCGGGCGCGGTTCAAGCACTCAAACGGGCCGCGCAGACCCGCAACGTTCGGCAACAACGCGCTCTCGTCCACGTCGACATCCTGCATCACGATCTCGCCGGTGATGGACGCGCGCAAGGAGAGCTTGCCTTCGATCTTCGGCGCCGACAGTCCCGCCATGCCCTTCTCGAGCACAAAGCCGCGAATGGCATTGTCATGCGCTTCGGATTTTGCCCAGACGACGAACACATCGGCGATCGGGCTGTTGGAGATCCACATCTTGGCGCCGTTGAGGCGATAGCCCGTGGCGGTTTTGACCGCGCGGGTCTTCATACCACCCGGATCAGAACCGGCACCGGGCTCGGTCAGGCCAAAGCAACCGATCTTCTCGCCCGAGGCCAAGCCTGGCAGATAGCGCTGCCGCTGCGCTTCGCTACCGAAGGCGTAGATCGGATGCATGACGAGCGAGGACTGCACGCTCATCATGGAGCGATAACCCGAATCGACGCGCTCGATCTCGCGCGCAACGAGTCCGTAGGCCACATAAGAAGATCCCGCCCCGCCGTATTCGGTTGGGATGGTCACGCCGAGTAGGCCCAACTCCCCAAACTCCCGAAAGATCGCCGGGTCGGTGTGCTCATTCAAATAGGCATCCGTCACCCGCGGCATCAAGCGTTCCTGCGCATAGGCACGCGCCGCATCGCGGATCTGCGTTTCCTCGTCGTTCAGTTGCTCGGCAAAACGAAACGGGTCAGCCCAGTCAAAAGCAGCGTGATCGGCCATGGCAAGCGTCCTCGGTACGGGCCTTCGCCCGACGGCAGGTGGGGGGTCTATCCCGATTACGCCAGACTCTTTTGATGCATTCAATGCTTTAATATTTGTTTTTGATCCACTTTGAGCATCAATGATGATCGACAGCCGTCTCTTGCACGCCTTCGTCGCGGTCGCCGACACCCTGCACTTTGGCCGGGCCGCCGATCGGCTGGCGCTAGGCCAGTCAGTGCTGTCCCGCCAAATTCGGGACCTGGAGCAGACCCTCGGCACCCGCCTGCTACAGCGGGGCCGGCGCTCGGCCGTGAGCCTGACCGACGCCGGACAGGCGCTGCTCGCCGAAAGCCGCAGCGCCCTCGCCCAACTGGAGCGCGCGGCGGTGGTGGCGCGCCGCGCCGGGCGCGGCGAAGTCGGTCGGCTCGCCATCGGCTACGTGGCCTCCGCCGCGCTCACCGGCGTGCTGCCCAAAACGCTCAGCCGCTTTCGGGTGGCGCGCCCGGAAGTCGAGGTGGAACTGGCCGCCGTCGAAACCCCGCGCCAACTGGCGGCACTGGCCGAGGGTACCCTCGATATCGGCTTTCTACGCCCACGTTCGACCTACCCCGAGGGAGTCGACGCCTTGATCGTGCACCGCGAGGGCTTGCTGCTGGGGGTCAGTGCGAACCACCGCCTCGCGCACGGACGGGTACTGCCGGCACTGCTGGCCGGTGAGCGCTTGATCGTGCCGCAGTTCGAAGAAGCGGACGGCTTCGAAGGCCATTGGGCCGCGCTCGCCCAACTTGGCGCCTTTAGTCCCGGTCCGGTGCTACGCGTGCGCGATTTCATTACCGCCATCACCCTGGCGGCCGCCGGCTACGGCGTCGCCTTGGTGCCGCACTCGGTCACTGCGCTCGCACTCACCGGCATCGCGTACCGACCGCTCGAGGCATACGTCGCCACCGCGGACCTCGCCGTGGCCTGGCGGCGCAACAATCCCTCCGCCGCCGTGCGCGCCTTCGTCGAGAGCCTGCGCACCACGCAGCCGTTTTGAAACTGTTAAAATTTGTGCCCAACGCGTAGCACGACCCGCCTGAGCATGACCGAACCGAACCGCCAGGCCGAGCGTCGCACTATTCCGTATGCCGAATTTGTGGCGATGATGGCGTGCCTATCCGCCCTCGGCGCCATCGCCACCGATGCAATGTTGCCGGCACTGCCCGCCATCGGCAGCGCTTTTGCGGTGACCGATGCCAACCGCTTGCAGTACGTCGTCACCACCTTCTTGATGGGTTCAGGCATAGGCCAACTGGCCTTTGGTCCGCTGTCCGACACCTACGGCCGACGCCGCGTCCTGCTGACGGGCATTGGCCTGTATACCCTGCTGTCTCTCGTCGCCGCGCTGTCCCCCTCCTTACCGATCCTGTTCGTGGCGCGCGTGTTGCAAGGCATGGCCTCAGCGGCGGCCGTTGTGCTCTCGCGTGCCATCATTCGGGATCAGTACGCCGGCAGCCGGATGGCCAAAGTCTCCTCCACGATCTTCATCGTCTTTTTGGCCGCGCCCATCTTGGCGCCGAGTATTGGCCAGGCGATTCTCTTGATCGCACCATGGCGTTATATCTTTGGCTTCCTGGCCCTGATGGCGGCGCTGCTGTTTGGGTGGGTGGGGCTGCGCTTGCCGGAAACGTGGCCGGCCGAACGGCGCCATCCGTTGGGCTTTGGGCCAGTGGTAGCCGCGGCACGCTTCGTGCTCAGTCACCCGTCCTCGCTGCTGTATTCGGGCGCGATGATGGTGCTCTTTGGCGCCTTACTGACCTACGTCGCGACCATGCCGCAGATCTTTAACGACGTCTTTCACGCGCCTACGCGTATGGCGCCAGGGTTTGCGGCCGTCGCGGCGATGATGGGGCTGGGCTCCTTTACCAACGTCAAAATCGTCGAGCGCTTCGGCATGCACCGCATCTCACATAGCGCCCTGCTGGGCCTACTGGTCGTCAGTGCCGTACACACGCTAGTCGCCTCGCACGGACCGGAAAGCATCCTCACCTTCACGCTACTGCAAGGCCTCACCATGCTGTGCTTTGGCATGTGCTTAGCCAATTTCGGCGCCATCTCCATGCAGCCGATGGGCAAGGTGGCCGGCAGCGCCGCTTCGCTACAAGGCATGTCGATGGGCTTGGGCGGCGCGCTCCTGGGTGCGCTCTGTGGCAGTTTTTGGCACGGCTCGATTCGCCTGCTGCCACTCGTTTTTCTAATCTTGGGCCTCGTCGCCCTATCGCTGGTGCTACTGGCCGAACGCGGCCGCCTGTTCCACAACCACTACGGCCCCTTACACAGTCACTGACTCGGCGCCCCCGCTGGGGCGCCGACTCCGTAGGGCGTACGTGCACTGCACGCAACCCTCAGCCCATGAAGTAGACCGCGAGTTTGTTGCCATCGAGATCGCGGAAGTAACCGGCATAGAAGCCATCACCGCGTGGGCCCACAGCACCTTCGTCTTTACCGCCGAGTGCCAACGCGCGGGCGTGCACGGCATCGACTTGGGCTGCGGACGTCGCGGTCAACGAGATCATCATGCCGTTGCCCACCGAGGCCGCCTCGCCATTGATGGGGCTGATAATCAACAACATCTGGCCGTTGGTGAAATTCCAAGCGATGAAGCGCTCGGTCTCCCAGCCGCGCGTAGCGCCGAATTCGGCGAGCAGGGCGTCATAGAAAGCGGCGCCGCGCGCCATGTCTTGGGTGCCGAGCGTGACGTAACCGATCATAGACAAACTCCTCAATCAGATAGGGTAGCGAATCTGCAGTATGCCTGAAGGTGGCAGTGCAACAACTTCCGCGATGGGCGCAAAGTCGCTGAAATCCTAGAGAAATTTTTCGGCGGTTTTCGCGGGGCCCTGAGATCTGCTCTGGAAGAGGTGTCGGTTAACGTTTCACGCAAAGCTTTAGGCTACTCAATAGTGGGGTAACGTCGATCAGCCTGGATCAGGAATCTCAGGTCAGGTCAGAACCGCAGACCTGATACCTGAATCGAGAAACTCCGACGTAAAACGATTCGCCCAAGGCACTCAAGGATACGCCGAGATATGCCGACGCCAGCGTTTGCGAACCGTCATCCGTAACCATCGAAACAATCACGCCAGAAACAGGATCATCTTTTATTCTCAGCCGATACCATTGATTGTCGACCCAGGGTATGTTCTCGATATTGCCAGCCCCGTATGCTCCACCGGCTACGGTGACGTATCTCGCCGTGCTCACTTTCTGGCTGTGGTTCAAAATCTTGAAGACGATTGAGCGTCCCCGCCCATAAATCGTTGCGATGCGTGAGCGTGATGGCTCACCGCCACCGTCGCGCATCAATCTTTCGCTTAAGCGGTCTCTGCCAGGACAGAAGCAGACTCTTATGGCTCACGAACTATACGCAAACCGGTGTAGAAGTAAGCGTTGGTGTCCGGTGGTAACCAGTTCATGCTTCTGTCTGCAGATCTTGTAGAGGTCGCGTTATCGGTATAGGACCCTCCGCGCAGCATTCGGCGACTCTCGTCTCCACCGATCAGCCATGCTGATCCATCTGTCGGCGCGCCAAAATAACTGCTGTGATACGGATCCTCTACATACTCGGCGACGTTGCCATGCATGTCGTATA
>SESH01049270.1_pt1 | contig 13128 bp, 11 predicted proteins | sample 3171561 | NCBI WGS metagenome assembly SESH01 (sample SAMN10866947, study PRJNA518727) | freshwater metagenome | biome: subpolar coniferous forest; feature: holomictic lake; material: water; isolation source: holomictic Lake 442 2011 16.5 m and 2014 13 m | place: Canada: near Kenora, Ontario
GCTTCCCTGTTTCGTTGACCTACACAGATTGAGGATCGTGAGCATGGTCCGTATTACGACCGTAGGGACGGCTTTACGCCGTCCATTATCAGACCCATTGCGCGTAGACGGCATAAAGCCGTCTCTACCCAAGGCAAGTCACAGAAACGGGTATGCGCCCGGCGCTCGCTCTCACCCGCGAAAACAATAGATTTTCGGGCGCAAGAAATCTAAACTGGCTCCTTGTTCCGGCGAATTCCGCCGCGCTGCCGCAAGGAACCTGACACCATGCACCGCATTCGCATCCGCGACCTGTTGACCACGCCCCCGGGTCCAGACACCGTCCAGGCTGCCGGCTGGGTCCGTACCCGCCGCGATTCCAAGGGCGGATTCTCGTTCCTCGAACTCAACGACGGCTCCTGCTTTGCCAACCTGCAGGTGGTGGCAGACCGCAACCTGTCCAACTACGAGGCCGACGTGCTGCGCCTGCACCCCGGCGCATCCATCTCCGTGCAGGGGCGACTGGTGGCCTCCGCCGGCGCCGAACAGGCCGTGGAACTCCGGGCCGACGCGCTGCGCGTACATGGTTTCTGCGACCCCGAGAGCTATCCGCTGGGCAAGCAGCGCATCCACTTCGACCGGCTGCGCGAGCTGGCGCACCTGCGCGCCCGCACCAACTCCTTCGGCGCCGTGGCTCGCGTGCGCAATGTGCTGGCAGACGAGATTCACCGCTTCTTCCAGGGGCGCGGCTTTCTGTACCTGCACGCGCCCATCATCACGGCCAGCGACTGCGAAGGCGCGGGGTCCATGTTTCAGGTGACCACCCTCGACCTGGCCCGCGTACCGCGCGCCGCCGCGGGCGGCGTGGACTACAACCAGGACTTCTTCGGCCGCCGCGCCGGCCTCACAGTCAGCGGTCAGCTCGAAGGCGAAACCTACGCCTGCGCCCTGGGCGACATCTACACGTTCGGCCCCACCTTCCGCGCCGAGAACTCCAACACCCGCCGCCACCTCTCGGAATTCTGGATGATCGAGCCGGAGATGGCCTTTGCCGATCTGCAGGATGACGCCGCCCTGGCCGAGGCCATGCTCAAGCACATGTTCGCCGCCGTGCTGACGCGCTGCCGCCCCGACCTGGCGTTCTTCGAAGAGCGCGTGCAGCCCGGCCTGCTGGCGCGCCTCGAGCGGCTCGCGGCCAGCACCTTTCACACGCTCACCTACACCGAGGCCGTGGAACGGCTCGAGAAATCCGGCCGCACCTTCGAATTTGCACCGCACTGGGGCATGGATCTGCAGTCCGAACACGAGCGCTACCTGACCGAGGAGGTCTTCCTGGGACCGGTCACCGTAGTGAACTACCCGCAGGCGATCAAGGCCTTCTACATGCGGCGCAACGACGATGGCCGCACCGTGGCGGCCATGGATGTGCTGCTGCCGGAGGTCGGCGAGATCATCGGCGGCAGCCAGCGCGAGGAACGACTCGACGTGCTGGAGGCGGCGATCCGTGAGCGCGGACTGGATCCGGTCCACTACAACTGGTATCTCGACCTGCGGCGCTTCGGCACGGTGCCGCACGCCGGCTTCGGCCTGGGGTTTGAGCGCCTGGTGCAGTTCTGCACCGGCATGCACAACATCCGCGACGTAATCCCCTACCCGCGCGCGCCGAGAAGCTGCGAGTACTGAAAAATATCGAACAAGGAATCATGAAGGCAAGAGGCCGGCGAGCGATCTTCACTTCATGATTCCTTATTCGATATTCTGCGGTTCGATCTAGATCGTACGCCTTCACCGCTCGACCTTGCGGTCCGAAATGATGAGCGCGAGGGGAAGTGTGCATGTCCAGACGAAAACGCCTGCGAGGATCAAGCCGGCAACCCGGTGATCCCGGTCCTGCCACCAGAGCGGATTGAACGTCGCGACATCGCAACAAATGAAGGCCACAAACAGCACCGGAATGAGCGCCAGGACCAGCAGGAACATCATGAACCCGCGACGGCGATGCAGAAGCGCAGGCGGCGCCAGGGCTATCAAAAGCAACGCCAGACCTGCCATACTCAACAGACTTCCGCCCGAGACACAAAAAGAAGTCAGACCAAGCGATCCCGCGATGGAAAGGACCCGCAGGACAACGGACACGATGGATAAACTGCTGCGCATAGGTCAGATCATCAAAAATCGCGTGTGCGTCATTAACATCTCTCTTCTCGCGCGCCGCGGTAAGAACAAAACTTCCGTCCTTCCATCGCATCCATGGTCTTTTGCGGAAAGGTAGGGCGGGGCCGCCGGACCCGCCGCCAGCGGAGGCAAGCGGGCTAGCCTCCGTGTTGCAGGAAAGCGGCGGGTCCGGCGGCCCCGCCCTACCTTTCCGCGCAGGTCAATGAATCGCAGATGCACCCCTTTTATGCAACATCAAACTGCGTCCTTACCTTTGTCTGCCGGGTGTGCTATTGTACTGCGTTTCGCGTTGTCCGGTAGAGGCGCTTGTGCCCGCTGAACCCAGGAGAGTTTGTATGCCCAAGGATCCCGTTGATGCGGCCGCGACGGCGCGGCAGGAAACTGAATTTCTCGCGGCTATGGAAGCACGCCCGATCCCTGTCGACAATCTGATCGAAGAAATACGCGCTCTGCTGGCCTGCGGCCAGTCCTCGGCCGCAGCCAACTACCTGCAGATGCTCGAAGACGCGCTCGTCGAAGCCACCGACCGCGACGGCCTGCTGCGCCTGCTGCGCTTCCGCGCCTCCAGCCGCGAAGCCGACCGCGCGTTCAGCCTCTTCTGCCGCGAACTGCTCGCCGAAACCTGGAAGGAGCGGGATGCCGCCGCGTTCCTCGAGGCCGCCGGATTCGGTGACCGCACGGCCGCCGAGGCGCTCGGACGCCTCGACCGGCTGCTGGCCTGCAAGCCGGGCGCCATGTTCCTCGACAAGACCTGGGGCTTCGGCGTGGTGCAGCGCGTGGACGCCTTCTACCGCAAGATCGTCATGAATTTTAACGGCAAGCCCGGCCACCAGCTGACCTTTGCCAGCGCCGCCGAAACGCTCACGCCCATCGACGCCACGCACCTGCTGGCGCACGCGCATGCCGATCCCGCGGCCATCGCGCGACTCACAGCCGAACAATCCGACGAGATCGTGCGCATGGCTCTGCGCAGTTTTGGTGCGCTCTCCGTGGTGCGCCTGGAGCAACTGCTGACCGAACATCACATCGTGGCCGCCGCCAACTGGAAATCCTTCTGGGATCGGGCGCGCAAGGGGCTCAAGGCCGATCCGCTGGTAGAGCTGCCGGCCAAGCGCAGCGACCCGATCGTCCTGCACGCCCGCACGCGCGAGTACGGCCCGGCGTGGGTGGCCAACTTTGCCAAGGAGCGCGACCCGGCCAAGATCCTGACGGGCGTGGAGGCGTTTTGCGAAGCCACCGATGGCGCCTTCGACGAGGCGGCGCGCCCCGTGCTGCTCGCCCGGCTGGCCTTTGCGGCCAAGGGCGCCTGGAACACCGACCCGGCGCTCTACGCCCGCCTGGCCGCGCTGATGGAGCGCACTCGCCTGGAAGCGGTGCCGCCGGCCGAGATGCGGGCGCACCTCTGGGACCAGAACCGTTTTCACAAGGCCGCGGAACACCTGACCGCACGCGACACGGCGCGCCTGGTCAAGGTGCTGCTGGTGGACGAGGATGCCCCGACGCGGCTGCTGGCTGTGCTGCACGAAATGCCGTTCGCCCTGCTGGACGAGACCCTGACCGCGCTACGCGAAACCCCCTCGCTGCCGGCGGCGCAAAGACGCTGTCGCGAACTGCTGCTCTCGCCACAGGCGCCGGCGACGCTGGTCGTCTGGATCTTCCGACACCGCGATAACCTGACCGGCTGGCCGCTGCCTGGACTCACCGAACTGCTGGCGCACGCCATCCTCCTGATTGAGGCGCCGCTTTCCGGCGAAGAGCTGCGCATGCAGAATCACATGCGGCAGCTGTTCGAGAACGCCCGCTGGTTTTCCTCCGTGCTGGAGGAACTCGACATTGCCGGGCGGCGCGCGCTCTTTGACCGGCTGCAAGCCTCCACCGGCTGGGATTCGACCACCCAGCGTTCCCTGATGGGGCGCATGATCAAGTTCGATCCCGCCCTCACAGAACGCCTGCGCGCAACCGACAACGCCAATTCTGCAAACAAGCCGCCCGCGCGCGTCACCTCCTGGCACAGCCTGCAGGAGCGCCGCCTGCAATACAAGCGGCTGGTTGAGATCGAACTTCCCAAAACCAGCCAGGACATCGCCGTGGCTCGCAGCTATGGCGACCTGCGCGAGAATTTCGAATACCATGCCGCCAAACACGCGCAGTCCCTCCTGCTTCATCGTCAGTCTGAAATGAACCAGGAACTGCAGCAGGTGCAGGGCACGGACTTCGCCGACGCAGCCGCTTCCGTGGTCGGCATGGGCGTGTGCGTGCGCCTGGCCTACCCTGACGGACGCACCGGCTACTTTTGCATCCTGGGCGAATGGGACCGCGACGAGGCGCTGGGAATCATCTCCTGTAAGAGCCGCATGGCGCAGTGCCTGGAAGGGTGCAGACCCGGAACCTCCGTGCAAGTGCCCGGCGAACACGGCGATGAAACCGTCACAGTCACAGCCGTTGAGCCGCTTTCCCCCGCCATCCGCGAGTGGATCGGATCGCCGGCATAATAAAAAGCGCGGCAGCACACCGTAGGGACGGCTTTACGCCGTCCATTATCAAACCTATTGCGAGTAGACGGCATAAAGCCGTCTCTACCCAAGGCAAGTCAACGCAATGGGGATGCGCCCTAAATGATTGTTGCTATCATTGCGTGATTGACCAGCAGCCAAGCCACACGTTACAGTGTTGCCGATGAATACAGGGGCAGAAGACAAACCCACCGCCGACGACACGGATGCCTCACCGCTCCTGTCGCTCGATCTCGAACTTGCCCCGGCTTGGGCCAAGAAAGCGCCGGAGGTTCATCACCAGCGTTATGCGGATGATCACCACGGCGGCGCCGACAATGATCGCCGGCCCGGTGGCGACCGCGACTTCCGCCGCAGCCAAGACCGCAACGACCGCGATCGCCGTCCGGCGCCGCGCAGCGGCCCCGGCTCCGATTTCCGGCGCGACCGGCGCGAGGCCGGCAGTCACTCCGACCGCGGCGCGCCCCGTCCCGACCGCGGCGCCCCCCCGCCACGTCCCGACCGCGGCGCCCCGCCGCGCCCCGAGCGCGGCGCCATTCCCCGCCACGATCTGCGCCGGCCGGAGGAACGCCGCGACTTCCGCCCCGTGCGTGAAGAGCTCCCTCCGCTGCCGCTGGAGATCCGCGTGCTGCCGGACCAGAAGGCGCTCGGCGCGGTGATCCGCAAGATCCAGACCTCCCACCGCGCCTACCCGCTGCGCGACATCGCCCGCCTGTTTCTCGACAACGACGCCGCCTACCAGATCCGCATCGAGCCGGCCAAGGGCGAAACCATCCCGCTTTTCCTGTGCAAGGTTTGCAGCATCCCCGCGCTGAGCGAGGAGGAAATCCGCTCGCACGTGCTGTCCACGCACCTGGGCGACTTCTTCGATGTCTCCGAGATCGAAACCGACCCGCCCGCCGGCAACTTCGTGTGCGTCGCCCGCTGCGGCATCAGCGGCGAGCTGCTCGGCCCTCCCAATCACCACAGCTTCAACTCCCGCGTGCAGGAGATGCTGCGCACCCGCTTCGCCCACATGGGCGCGGAAGCTTACCGCGCACGCATCGAGATGGTGCGCGATCCGGAGGCCGTCAGCCAGTGGCGTGAATCCTGCCGCAAGAAGATTGTCTACCGCCGCAAGCGCCCGGCGCCGGCCGCCATGCCGGAGCCGGCGGAATCCGCCACGGCAACCGATCCCGCCGCACCGGCTACGCCACAAGCTCCCGACACGGAACAGCCCCTGGGCCCGGCTATGGAGCGGACCAACGCGGAGCTGGTTTTCCAGCGCGAAATTCTTCCCGAGCAGATCCTGTCCGTCAAGCACATGGTCTGCCCCGCCGCAGCTGTCCGCCACACGCCCAGCGCGCGTCTGCTGGAGTGCGTGCGCGAAACCATGAACCGCGAACTCCGCTTTCCCGCCTCGCTCTTCTTTGCCTTGCGCGGCGCCTTCCGCCACCGCACGCTGCACCTCTTCCGCGCACAAAGCGAGCGCGGCCCGGAGTTCGTGGTCGTGCGCGCGCCGGTCGCGCTGGATGCCTCCCACGTGGTCGCGGATTTCCGCCAGGTGCTTGAACACATCAATCAGAACCCGGGGTGCACACGCCAGGAACTCCTGGCCGCACTGGCCGGCGATGACGAAGCGCGTAGCGCCCACCTGGCCACCCAGCTCAACACGCTGGTCGAAAAAGCACACGTCATCGAGTATTACAACGGCGTGCTGTGCGCGCCCACCGCACACCCGCTCTTCCGCTACCTGCCCGGCGAACGCGATGGCGGCTTGAAGGCCGCGAAAGAACGGAAGACGGAAGACGGAAAACGGAAGACAGCGGCGCCAACGCAACCCGCAGAAACACCTGCCACACCTGCGCCGGAGCAAGACACTCCGCCCCCGGCACCATGAATTCGACGGCACCCGGCACTTGTAATCTAAAAAATCCGGTCCGCGCAACTGACAGCGGATGCGCAGCCCCCGCTCTACGGTCGGGCCGCGCAAGTACAGCGGGGGCTGCGCACCCGCTGCTGATGATCCAAGACATCTTGCTGCGTAAGCGGTCATAACATGTTCCTCCTGCATCTCCCCGCCATCGCCAAGATCGCGATCGTCTTCTGCGGCCTGCTGCTGGCCCTGCGCCTGCGCGTCACGCTGGAACTGGCGCTGCTGGCTGGCGGCATTCTGCTGGACCTCTGGGCCGGTCGCGGCCTGCACCAGACCCTGTGCGACCTCGGCAGCGGCTTTGCAGATGCGGAACTCTGGATGCTGATGCTGATGATGCTCCTGATCGTCGAGATTGGCCGCTTCATGACAGCCAGAGAAAACGCCGATGAACTGCTGTCCATGACCGTCCGCCTCGGCGGTCGCCACGGGCGCATGGTCTCGCTCATGGCGCTGCCGGCCGTGATCGGCCTTGTGCCCATGCCGGCGGGCGCGCAGTTTTCCGCGCCGTTTGTCGAGCAGATGGCGCCCTCGCGCGATGCGTCCTGGAAGTGCGCGGTGAATTACTGGTTCCGCCACCTCTGGGAATACTGGTGGCCGCTCTACCCGGGCACGATGCTGGCGGCCACCCTGTTCGCCCTGAATACGGCGCGCTTCACGGCCACGCTTTTTCTGTTCACGCCCTGGTCCCTGTTCGTGGGGTACTGGCTGCTGATCCGGCCGCTCCGACATGAGCTGCGCATCGAGACCACCTCGCTGCCGCCGTCACAGGGGCGCCAGGCCATTGTGCTGGCGCCACTGGTGACCGTGCTGGCCGCCGTGTTCCTGCTGCCGCTCCTGCCCGGACCGTGGCGCCGGCACGACCATGCGGGCATCATGCTGCTCCCCGCCGTCCTGGGGCTCGCGATCGCCATGGGAATTGTCTTCCTCACCGAGCTGCGCGCCGCGCGGCGCGCCGGACTGGCGCGCTGGCGTCCGCCACAGTTCGGCGCGGCCGTGTGCAACCGGCGCGCAGTCTCCATCTTTCTGTCGCTGCTGGGCATCATGCTCTTCAAGCACATGCTGGAGCGCTCACAACTGCTGGGCGAGGCGGCCCGGCAGCTGAACGAAGCACATGTGCCGGCCATGCTGGCCGTGATGCTGCTCCCCTTTGTGGCGGGCATCGTCACCGGTGCGAGCGTCGGCTTCGTCGGGACATCCTTCCCGTTCGTGGTCGCGCTGCTGCACGCGCCCGGGGGACAGCTCACACCCTTGGCCACGCTCTTTCTCGCCTACGGCTGCGGCTATGTGGGGCTGCTGCTCTCGCCCGTGCACCTCTGCCTGCTGCTGAGCCGCGAATACTTCCAGGCTCCCTTCCGCAGCGTCTACCGCCTGCTGGCACTCCCCGTTTTGGGAATCTTCCTCTTCACACTGGCCGGCTATGGCGTGTTCACGTGGCTGAAGATGTAGTTGGGGCGATTTCGATTGCGATTTCGATTGCGATTCTCGATTACGATTTCGATTCCGAAGACAGAAGAAGGCCGCGGCAGCAGAGGCCCAACGTCCCTCCCGCTGTTCCTACGAATCAAAAAACCTTGCATACCGACCACGCTATTAAACCGTATTTTACGACACCGACTAACACTCGCAAGCTCAACCACTTGCCAATTATGCATAATGAATTCGTCCGCTTCGCACGCAGTCGCATATCCACGGTCTGGCAGTGCTTATGCGACTCCGACACCCCAAGATCGTCTTTTCATCAGAATTTTTCCGACAAGCCTAAGCCCCGAAAGTCCGATTGGCTTACGATTCACGCCAGGCCGTGGATATGCGACACCATTCCCGCTCCTGCGAAAACCGCCCACGCCAGACACCAAACAAATCTCACCGTCAAAGCTGCTTCATCACAAATGGGTTGCGATTCCATTTGACGCTCACAAAGCGAAGGTCTATCGTTTCATCAACAACTGGTCTGACAATTGCTCGCGTCGGTTCAAGCCGGCACGTGCGATTGGCTCTCCATATAACGTTGGGCAGTAGAGAAAGAGAAGAAATGACGCGCGATGACTTCATTCACAGCAAGGCCGAAGGGGAACGATTCGGCAAACGCTTGCCGTGGTGGATCTTTGCCTGCATGTGGGTTGCCGGTATCGGGTACAGTGTCTATCTCGTGATCTGTCTGTTTCTGTACTGGGAAGCCCGCACTCCGATCCTGATCGAATTGGGTGTCTGTGCCTTGCTCATCGCTGTGTTGCCGTTCTGCGACCACCTTTGGAAGCGGAGGCTGATCATGCTCGGTCTCCGGTGCCCGTCATGCCGCTCATGGTTGATCAATCAGAAGGGTGACGCTGTATTGCGGAATGGGAAATGCGGAGATTGTGGAACAGAAATCATGAAAGTGCCCAACCAAGCCTCGGAGGCGACTTCGGAACCCGCGCCGGGCGCGGCTTCCTCATCGCCTCAAGGCTGACGTTGTGTGGAGACAAAGATGACGAAAATGATCCTCGTCTTGATGATGATTCTCGCCACGGTCGGTTGCAGTGGTCGACCGCCCGCGTCAGACAAAGCGAAGTTATTGGACCCTATTGGTTTAGCCAGTGCCCACGTAACAGGACTTGGCATCACCAATTACGATCTCGCAGCAGGCGAGATTGTGGCGCACGACGGACAATCCTGGACAGTCTCTTTCACCGATCCCAGGGCCAAGGCGACGGGATGGACTCCATACACCACGCATATTCGAGTTGAAAAGAAGACGGGAACCGTCACAATGCTTCCGAGCTATTGACCACACAACCAGAGGGTGCAGGTTACGGCTCGCAGTGAGCGGAGCATTCCCGACAGCCGTACTGATCTACGGCCAGGTCTTTGGCCTGTTCGTTCAAGGGAGACAACTCGGCATAATGCTGGCGCTGAGCCCGATTCTGTTTATTTTCCTGCCCACGGGATTGTCACTCTATGGAACTGTCAGGACCTGCGGGATGGATAAAATGGCCAAGTTGTTGGCAGCCCTCGCCGTCATGTTCATTGGGCAAGCCTGGGCGACCTTGGTCTGTTGGCTTGCTACGGACTACAACTTCATGGGAGCCGGTTGCTGAGGTAGTCACAGAGCCTTGGCGTTCGCGCCGGAAAATGACTGATTCATTCTGGTACGCGAAAGCGGCAAGCTTGCGATCCAAGGGAACCGCAGATTGACGAATGTCCAACCGCAGAATCATGAAGTGAATTTCCCCTTTTGCAATCTTCTCGCCTTCACTATTCGGACCTCGATATTCGTCAATCTGCGGTTCACTCCGGCGGCTTCCGGTGCTTTGCGTGGAACGAAGGACAAATTGTTTTTGATTTTCACAGGAATATCCGCGCAATCCGTAGCACAAATGACTCTCCCATGCTGTATGGTGAACCATGGCTTGTGGCGCTTGATCGCCGCATGGTCGGTCGAACGGTTTGCGCTTGGCGTGCTCATGCAAAAGAGCGATGATTCAACGCGAACCATGGCCTGGTGCGGAGCGCCGCCAGCGCTGGACCACGCGGAGTTGCAGACCAAGAAGGCGGCGGCCACACAGGCATGAACGTTCAGCGAAGGATTTTTGCTGATGTCCAGTGCTTGGTGGGGGATACCCTTTGACTGGCAGCTGGCAATCTGGTCGTTTTTGCGTTCTAGCAACCCGCTATCCGCGGGTTGCACAACTAGGAACCTGTCGGCAGAAGGTACTGGAACGATCCGGGGCCTAAATCCGACAGGTTCCTAGGCCGTGTATATGCTGCGCCGTTCCCACTCCTGCGAAAACCGCCTCCGCCAGACACCAAACAAATCTCACCGTCAAAGCTGCTTAATCACAAATGAGTTGCAAATCTATTTGACGCTCACAAAGCTAAGGTTTATCGTGTCATTAACAACTGGTCTGACAATTGCTTACGGCACCCCACGCCAGCAAGTCCGATTGGCGGTCCATATAACGTTGGGCAAGAAGAACAAAGATGATGCGCGACTACCAGGCGGAGATTGCCAAGTACTGGCCGACGATCATGGAGGCTTGGCACGCCCATGCCGCCAAACGGCCAATGATCGAGTGTGACTTGGCGAGCAAGAAGGTGTATGCGTACGACTCGACCGAGTACATTGACAGCCTGTCCGAGCGGACGCGGGAGATGACGCGTCGGGAGTTCGCGATAACGATGGCCGATGGAGGCATCATGGTGTTCGTCAAAGACAGCACAAACCGTGTCCTCCAGTCGTACACTTTCCGTGCAGGGGAAACGGCGGCGGAGAAGAAGCCCAACAAGCCCTCGAAACGTCTTGTTCACCCGCGGCGGGTTCGCAAACGTTGAAGGGCACCGTCGGCAGGAGCAAACGCCATGAATCTGCACAAACCGTACGATGTGATTGTCATCGGCGGTGGTACGGCCGGTGTCATCGCGGCGATCCAGGCCGGACGGGCTGGGGCCAAGACGCTGCTGATCGAAAAGACCGGCGTGCTCGGCGGGACCACGACCAACGGAGGGGTCAACTTTCCAGGTCTGTTCCACGCATGGGGTCGCCAGGTCATCGCCGGAATCGGCTGGGAACTCGTCAGCCGCAGTGTCGCTGAAGCCGGGGACACGCTGCCGGATTTCACCGATTACAGACGCGGGCACTGGCTGTTGCACGTGCCGGTGAATGCCTTCCTCTACGCCGCGCTGGCCGACGAGGCGGTGGTCGCAGCCGGGGTGGACCTCCTCTTTCATGCTATGCCGGCCGCTCTGGCCGAAGCGCCAGGCGGCGAAGGTTGGAACGTGACGCTCTGCACCAAGACCGGACTCACCGCCTGCCACGCCCGCGTCGTCATCGACGCCACCGGCGACGCGAATGCCGCGTCGCTGGCAGGACTGCCGGTGGTGATTCCGGAAGAGACGCAACCCGCCACGCTCTCCTGCCTGGCCGGCGGCTACGATGCGGCGCAGATTGATCTGGAAAAGCTGGACATCGCGCATCTGGCGCCCGAATGCGGGGTGCGCGAGACTGCGGTCATCCGCGGCAAGCGTACCGTGCGGCTTCGAGGGGTCTGCCCTCAAGCGAACAAATAAGCCCCGAACAACCGCCCACATCACCGACCGGCCGTCCGCTTCGCACGCAGTCGCATATCCACGGTCTGGCGGTACTTATGCCGCTCCGAAAACGCGCCAGCAACCCAACTTCACAAATTCCCCCGCGCACATTTTCAAGAAAGTCCGATTGGCGGAATATCCACGCCAGGTCAGGCATGTGCCGCACCGTTCCAAAACCTGCGAAAATCACGCCAGGCGAACTACTGACAAATCGTGTTATCATATCCGTTTGATGGTAAAACCATTGCAATTCTGGTTGATCTTTACAACCGGACGTTCTAACCTTCTAACAGGAAATGGGCCCGATTCCTGCATGCGGCAGTACCGGCCAGCAAGTCTGATGGGCGGTCCATATAACGTTCGCGCCGAGATGGATCATGATCCAAAGCGGCTCGCCCGCTGACGAATGCGGCTGGAATCGAAAGAAGCAAGGCCCTGCGGCTCATTGAGGCGAAATCGAAATCGTAATCGAGAATCGCAATCGAAACCGAAATCGCAATCGAAATCGAAATCGCACTCGAAATCGAAAGAAGAAGCGCGTGACTCGCAATGGATACGTGACAAGCGCCGGATTTGCTTGAGATAGCGGTCAAACGGCCGTTGGCGGCGATTTCGATTTCGAAGACAGAAGAAGGCGCTTGTTTTTCAGCTATCCGCACCGAGTCGATCAGTTCATGCTTAGCACAACGTTCTGAAACGGAGATAATCCACGCGAACCAAGCGATGCACCCGCGGCCGGTTGCAGGCAGGCATGAGTCATGGGATTGGCGGCCGCGTGTGATCGATGAACGTTCGCAGGAGAAGAGAATGACCAAAAAAACGATTTGCCACCCGAGCCGAGTATCACTATAGTATCACATTATGAGAACGGAACTTGTTACAACACTGAAACGCCAGGCCACACGGATACTGGCGGACTTACATCAATCGAAAGACCCTGTCCTGATCACCGAACATGGCGCCCCGTCTGCCTATCTGGTTGACGTGTCTATGTTTGAACTCATGCAGGACAGGATGTGCATTCTCGAGGGCATTGCCCGAGGCGAACGGGCCATCCTCGAAAACCGAACGCTGACACAAACAGACGCCAAGCGGAGAATGAAGAAGTGGCTCGTCTGATCTGGACTGAACCGGCATTGAGCGATCTCGATGCCATCGCCGACTATATCGCACTGGACAACCCGGTGGCGGCGGCCCATCTTGTTGAGCAGGTATTCGCGTGCGTGGAGCGGCTCGAACGATTTCCGAAATCCGGTAAATGCCCTTCCGAATTGCCCCAGACCCTCTATCGCGAAGTCATTGTCTCGCCAGGTCGCGTCTTCTACCGAATTGAGGGCGATACGGTTTACCTGTTGCATGTCATGCGAGCCGAACGCCTACTCCGCTTTTTTCTTCTCAACGAGCGTAACAAGACGAAATAGAACTGCGAACCAAGCGAGGCACCGCGGCCAGTCGCTGGAAGGCAGAAGTCCTTGGGCA
>SESH01038158.1_pt1 | contig 13127 bp, 9 predicted proteins | sample 3171561 | NCBI WGS metagenome assembly SESH01 (sample SAMN10866947, study PRJNA518727) | freshwater metagenome | biome: subpolar coniferous forest; feature: holomictic lake; material: water; isolation source: holomictic Lake 442 2011 16.5 m and 2014 13 m | place: Canada: near Kenora, Ontario
GATTCCCCATCTTCTTTTTCCTACACATCGCCGCAGCCACGACTGCCCGCGGCCAGGGCGCACTTACGAGATTGTTGCCTCGTCCAATCACTTTGCCGTTGATCCCGCGCCGGTCTTCGGCTTGGCCGGCGGCCGGGTGGACGGCGGCGTTTTTGCCTGGGCCGGCGCAACCGCCGGCGCCGGCTGGGCCGCTGGCGCAGCCGGCGGCGGCTCGGCGGCCGGCGGATCATCCGGCCCTTCGGCTGCGGCGGCTCCGGCATCCTTCCGGGCCCCCGGCTTATCCGTCACGGCGGACGGCGTGACATCCGGCTCCTCCTCCTCGGCCGCCACAGGCGGTTTCTCTGCGTCCTTCAGGAGCTGATCGACCAGCTTGTTCATGTCGTCCGAAGTCTTGAAAAACACGTTCTCGATGGCCGACTTCTCCTTCTCCCGGGTCAGCCCGTTCGCCATGATCAACTTGAGCCGCTCCAGCGCCCCGGCGCTCCAGTCGGTGCGCGGAAAGAGCCGGGCGACCTCGTAGTAGACATCGCGCGCCCGGTAGGGATCGAGAAGCTCCTCGTAGCCGCGCGCGGAGAGCAGCAGCGCGTCCGGGAAGGTCTCCACGTCCTTGTTCTCGAAGCAGACGGACTTCAGCACGGCGTCCATGGCCTCGCGGTGGCGACCGGCGCGAAACTCCAGCTCGCCCCGGATGAGCCAGTAATGGCCGAAGGCGGCGTCCCCCGGCATGGGCTCCGACATCTGGTTCACATGGAACTGCGCGGTCTTGACCTTGCTCATGGCCAGCAGGCAGCGGCACCCCTTGAGCACGCCGACCTGCCCCACGCTCGACCATTGCGCGCGGGCGCAATCCTTGAGAATTTCGTAGGCGGCCTCGTACTGCTTCTGCGCCAGGTCGCGCCGGGTGGCGTCCTCGCCGGCGGTGCGCGCGGTGCGCGCGGCGGCGCGCATCATGTAGGTGCCCAGCTCCAGCGCCAGCTCGGCGGCGTTGTTTTCCGGTATGGCGAGATAGGGGAGCACCGGCTTGACTACCGGCAGCAGGATCCGCACCGCCGAGGGCCAGTCGTTCAGGCGCACGGCCTTGGCAACCTCGTAGCGGTCATATTCCATTTCAAACTGGGCGCGGAGGATGCCGGCATAGGCAATCCTGCCGCCGGGCGCGTTGGGCACGCCGCCCGCGACTACAATGTCGTCCTCGGTGCGCCCCACCAGCGTCACCTCCAGGTTCTCCTTGTCCCGCCAGATCCGCACCTTCAGCGGCGGCGTGGAAAAAACGGCCTCCGGCGCCGGCGACGCGGCAGCCGCGGGGCGCGGCGCGGCCTGCGCGAACGCATCCGATACCGCCGCGGCGCACGCCAGCACCAGCGCGACGGCCTGCGCACCGGTCATTCGAACTGTCTGCCTGGAGGCCAGCGTCTTCATTTGTCTGCGGACTCCCCGCCCGTCAGTTTTGCCAGAAACTGTCTGGCCTGCCCGTACTCGGGATACTGCGCCAGGTCGTCCGCCTTGAGCATCTCCTGGATGGTCTCCCGGGCCTTTTCGTCAAAGTAGGCGCGGTGCAGGCACTCGGCGCGGCGCAGATACGCCTTGGCGGTCCAGTCCCGGTACTTTCCGTACATCACGTAGATGCGCTCGTAATAGGCCGTGGCCTTGGTCAGGGCGGCCGGCTCCCGGCGCGCCTCGGCGCACAGGCCGCGGCCGTACAGCGCCTCCGGCCAGAACCTGCCCCAGGTCCGGACGGAGAGCACCGACTCGTAGCACTTGTCGGCATCGTCGAGCTTGTTGTCCTCGCGGTAGAGGCGGCCCAGCAGCATCAGCGCCTGCGCCGCCTCCTCGTTGCTGGCGAAAACCGTCCGGATCACGTCGAGGTGCTTGATGGCCTCGTCGCGCAGCGTCTTCACCTTCTCGGCCGGCGCCGTGCGCAGGAGCTCGATGTTGTTGCGCGCCAGGAACAGGCGCGCATTGAGCGCATAGTCGGTCTCGGTGAACTCGGCGATGATGTTCTGGGCGACGGCCACAGCCAGGTTGGTCTGGTGGCGCTGGATGGCGCCGTCGAGCATGCTTTCCAGCACGGCCGGGCTGGCGTTGGTGATATTCTCCGGCTGCAGCAGCTTGTCGAGCGCCTGCTCGCGCTCCAGCGGCTTGATGTCGGGATGGAACATCAGCACGCGCGTGAGGCGCAGCGTGCCCACCTGGTCGTTGGCGCTGCGCGCCGTCCGGAGCGACTGCTGCAGCTCGTTCCATGCGCCGCGCGCCTGGTCGGCCGGCAGCCGGTGGGTCGTGGCCACCCACTCATCGAGGATCATGTCCACGCCGATCTGCTTGCGGTCGGCGCCGTACTTGAGCACGGCATCCTTGTAGTAGCGCGCGGCGCCGACCGGCTCCCCGGTCTCGACCAGCGTGCGGCCGATCCAGTAGACCGCCAGCGGGATGTTCGAGTCCGGGCGGTTGCGCTCGATGTAGCGCCGGTAGTGGGCGGCGGCGTCCTTGAACTTCTTGGCGTCCCACAGGATCTGCCCCGCCTGGAAGGCGCAGTGGTTGTAGTGCTCGATGTTGATCACGTCGTCCTTGAACTCCGTGGCCCGCTGGTAGTGGCGCACGGCGTCGTCCACCCGGGCCTGCGCGCCGGCGATGTCGCCGCGGGTCATCCACGCCTCGGCCGCCAGCTTGCTCTCCGGGTGCGCCTGGATGAACGCGGCCAGACGCCCTTCCGCGGCGTCGAACTGCCCGGTGGCGTAGTTGCAGATGGCGCGCCGGAACGAGGCGTCCTCGACGTACATGGCCTCCGGGTGGTGCGACAGCATCTCGTCGAACTCCTTGGCCGCCTCCTCGTAGTTGCTGTTGAACATCAGGGACATGGCGGTCCAGTAGATCGCGCCGGACAGCAGCTCGGTTCCAGGAAAGCGCTTGCGCAGGTCGCGGAACCTGGCCACGGACAGGTCAAACTGCTCCTCCATGAAGTGGGCGTACCCGGTCAGAAACAGGCATTCGGCCGCAGACTGGTGATTGGGGCGGTTCTGCAGCACCCCGCCGAGGTGCCGGATGACCTCGGCCCAGTTCTGCTCTTTGGCGTACATCTGCCCCATCATCAGCGTCAACTCGTCGTACCACTGGCCGCCGGGATATTTTTCCATGTACTGCCGGCCGACTTCGTAGGCGCGCGCCCAGGGCAGCAGGCGCGACGAGCAGGCAAACGCCAGGTAGAGCGACTCCTCCGCCTTTTCCTTCCCCCCCACCACGCTCAGGTGCAGGAACAGCTCGCGCGCCTCGCGGTAGCGCATGGCCTCCATGTAGCCGCGGGCGATGCGGTACTCGAGCTCGGCGTCGTAGTTCTCAAGCTCGGCCATCGCCTTGATCTCCGCCTCGGTCTCGCCGACCCACTCCTGCAGCCGCATCAGCCGCCGCGGATCGGTCAGGTCGCGCTTCTCCAACTCCACGCGCTTCTGCAGGAACTCGAGGAAGGCCTCCGTGCGCACGAGCACCTCGTCGTGCGGATAGACCAGCCGGTGCAGCCAGAACGCCTCGCGGTAGCGCTCCTCCGCGAACAGCGCGTCGCCGGCGCCCAGCGCCGCCATGTTGAAGGCGATCGAGCGCGCCGCCAGCGAATCGCGCTGCAGCAGGAACGGCACCATCGGGTAGATCTTCTCCAGGTTCAGCGTCTTGAGGTAGGCGGTGGCCAGATAGGTGGCGGCGCGGTTGCGGCGCAGGCTGTCCGGGGCCCAGCGGAAGGCCTTGTAAAGCGGCCCCCGCGCCGCGCCCCAGTCATCCTTCACCAGGTGGCACTGGGCGATGGAATAGTAGACGTCGGTGCGGATGTCCGCGCCGAACTCGTAGCGCTTGAGCGCATCGTAGTAGGCCTTGATGGCCTCATCCCCCTTGCCCGCCAGGCGCTTGCAGTCGGCAATGTAGACATAGGCCTCGGAGGTGTGCGCCGAGTGCGGGTACTTCTTGACGTAGTTGAGGAAGGCCTTTTCGGAGGCCGGGAAGTTGGCGGTGAAAAAATAGCAGAGCCCGACGTTGTAGTAGGCCTGCTCCAGCCCCATCTTGATCGTGTTGTCCTTGGTGTCCGTGAAGATCTGGATGAGCTGCTCGAACTCGGGGATGGCGGCGTCAAACTCGCCCGCCGCAAAACAGCGGTAGGCCTTCTCGCGGATTTCGCGCACCGAGGCCTGCGGCCCGGTGCTGGCGCTGCCCGCGCCCTGCGCGCCGGCCAGCGCGGGCAGCAGCAGGCCGAGACAAACCAGGACGCCAAGCCCGCACAAGCTCCATCGCCCCCGCGGGAATTTGCCAATCACACGTGCCATGATGCCCCGTTCCTAAAGCACAGCCGGAAGATCACAGCATTCAAGCAGATACGCCCGCCTCGGGCCAGTCAAATATTTGGTCAATGCCGTCAAAGTGGCCGCGGCGTCTCGCCGCGGCGAAGTTGACCCCGAGAGCAGCGGCGGGACGCCGCTGCCACTTTGTTGGCTGTCGCTTGGCGGTTGTATCCCCCCAACTAGGAGACTGTCGGCAGAAAGCCCTGGACCGATCCGAGGCCTAAATCCGACAGTCTCCTAGCGCGCAACTCTTGCCCCGCGGGGAAGCGGCATGCTATAAAAAGGGCAGCCGCGCTTCTTATGGCATGGCCGACAGGTGGTGTTTCCTTGCAGAAGCAGATTGGGTTCGCATTCCTCTTGGCGCTCGTCACCCCCGCCCTGCCCCTCGCGGCGCAGGTGGCGGCCGTGGAGCAGCCTCCCGCCCCGCCGCCGCCGGCCATGACAGCCGCCGCCATGCTGGCCGCCTGCGTGGCCACGCTGCCGCGCGAGCCGCTGGTGCTCACCGGCACGCTGACGGTCCGCAAGCAGCGCGGCATCGTGGTCTCCGAACATCCGTACCGCCTGAACGTCGACTGGGGGGCCTCGCCCCAGCGCGTCCAGTGCAACCTGATGGGCGCGCAGGGCACGACCCAGCAGTGCCTCACCATCATCCGCCGCGACGGCATCCCGGAGCTGGAGCTGCGCAGCGGCCCGGCCCTTGAAAAGCAGCCCGTGCCGGCGCTCTCCGCCCGGGTGCTCGACACCGACATGTCCTGGCTGGACCTCACGCTCGACTTCCTCTGGTGGAAGGACGTGCGCCTGGAAGGCGAAGGCTCCGTGCTCCAACAAACCTGCGACATCCTGCTGGCCAGGCCGCCGGCGCCGATCCCGGGCTGTTCCGGCGTGCGCATCTGGCTTCAGCGGGAAAACGGCTTTCTCATGCGCGCCGAGCAGCTGGACCCGGACGGCGCCCCCCTGCGGCGAATGTCCGTGCGCAACGTCCGGCAGTTCAAGGAGCGCTGGTTCATCAGCGAGCTGGATGTTGTGGCCGAAAAAAGTGACTTCCGCACACGCCTGTTTGTGGACAACCTGCTGACGCCATGAACACGCCCCTGCTCATCCTGGACTGCGCCGTGCTCGGGGTCTTGTTCGGGCTGTCGGCGTTCTTCGCCGGCAGCGAGACCGCGCTGTTTGCGCTCACGCCCGTGCAGATGCAGCGCATCCGCGACCGCAACCCGCGCGCCGGCGCCCGCCTGCAGCGCATGCTGTCGCAGCCGGAGCGCGTGCTCTCCACCACCCTGATCGGCAACACCATCGCCAATGTCGCCATCGCCAGCTTCGGCTTCGTGGTGGTCCATACGCTGGCGCCGCAGCACAGCACGCTCATCGCCATCCCCGCCACCACCGTGCTGCTGCTGCTCTTCGGCGATCTCGTTCCCATGCGCATCGCCATCGCCCACTCCGAGCGGCTGGCCCCGGCTCTCAGCGCCATCCTGGTCCTGTGGATGCGCCTGTTCGCCCCGCTCGGGCGCATGCTGGAGACCTCCTCCCGCCTGCTGCGGCGCTTCTTCCTGCCGGAGCGGATGGCGCTGAACGACGCCGAGCTCCTGACCATGATGCAGGTCGGCGCGGAGCAGGGCGTGCTCGATGCCGAGGAGCGCTCCATGGTGGACGGCATCCTGCGCCTCTCCGAGCTCAAAGCCAGCGACGCCATGACGCCGCGCGTGGACCTGGTCGGGATCGACCTCGATGACCCGCCGGACCGGCAGCTCGCCGTGGCGCGGCAGGCGCGGTTTTTGCACCTGCCGGTCTACCGCCGCACGCCGGACGCCATCGAGGGGTTCCTCAACGCGGCGCGCTACCTGCTCGATCCGGCCCGCGACATCCGCAAGGCCACCACGCCGGCGCTGTTTGTCCCCGAGAACGTGACGCTCGACGACCTGCTGATCACCTTCCAGCGCAACGACCGCGAAATCGCCTGCGTGCTGGATGAATACGGCGGCACCGCCGGCGTGGTCACGCGCGGCGATGTGCTGGAATTCGTGGTCAAAGGCGTCGAGCGGGAGAATGTGGCGCGCCGGCCCCTGCTGGAAGAACTGGGCGGCAGCAGCTGGATGGTGGAAGGCACGGCCGTGCTGGACGAAGTCAACCACACGCTGGGAACCCGGCTGGATGCGGAGGGGGCCGACCGCATTGCCGGCTGGGTTGCCTTCCACGCCGGGCGCCTCCTGAAGGCCGGAGAATGCGTCGAGGCCCAGGGGTGCCGCGCCACGGTGCGGCGCCTGCGCAATCACCGCATCGAGCAGGTGCAGCTCGAGCGCCTCCCCCCTGCCGGCGAGCCGCAGGCCGCGCCTGCAAACCGGGACCGGGAGGTGTTCGAGTGAACATCCCGATCGAATTCCCGGTCATGCTCGCCTGCCTGATCATCCAGGCCTTCCTGGCCGGCATGGAGATCGGCGTCATCTCCATCAACCGCCACCGGCTCACGCACCGGGTCCGCGTGGGCGCACGCGGCGCCAGGATCATCGAGGGTTTCCTCCACGACACCGCCCGCCTGCTCGGGACCACCATGGTCGGGGTCTGCCTGATGCTGGTGATCATCTCGACGCTGGCCGAAAGCATGGCCGAGCGAAGCCTGAACCACACCGGGCAGGCGGTCTCCGGCGCCGCGGTCGCGCTGGTCCTGCTGATCTTCGGCGAATACCTCCCCAAGCTCTGGTTCAACCGCCGTCCGATCGAGCGCTGCCTGCCGCTCGCCGGCCTGCTGCGCCTGTCCGAGCGCATCCTCCGCCCCCTCGTCTGGCTGGCCATGGCCCTCACCCGCTGGGCCACGCCACACACGCCGCACCACAGGCACAACCTCTTTGTCACACGCGAGCACATCCAGTCGCTGGTGCAGGACAGCGCCGCCGGGGGCCAGATCTCGGCCTTTGAGCGTCTGATGATCAACCGCGTGCTGGATCTGCAGCTGAAGACCGCCGCCCATGTCATGACCCCGCTCAAGCAGGTGATCCATGCGCACGACGAGGCCACCCTCCAGGAGTGCTACGACCTGGCGACCCGGTCGGGGCGCACCCGGCTGCCGATCCTCGACGCGGAGGACGGCACCTGCATCGGCATCCTGCACCTCGTGGACGTCCTGGCCAGGGTGGAAAACCCGGCCACGCTCACGGCCAGGGAATGCATGACCGCCCCCTTCTTCATCCGGCCGGACATCCCCGCCGACGACCTGCTCCCGGTGATGCGGCGCAACCGCCAACCCATGGTCGTGGTCCGCAACGACGCCGGCGCCGTGCTCGGCGTGGTGACACAGGAAAACATCGTCGGGTTTCTCCTGGGAGCACTGCCGAAAGCGTCATGAGCTTCCCACCGACCCCTGCCCCCGACAGCTGCGCCGCCTGCGAGCGCCCGGCGCCGCCCCTGGCGCTTACCTGCGTCTACTGCGGCGAACACCTGCCACAGCGGCGCCGCCGGCTGCGCCAGCGCGCCGGCATCGTTGCCGCGGCGCTGATTTCCACGGCCGCATTCGCGGCCGTGCATGGATGCCATCCGCTGCCCGGACGGCTCACCCTTGGCGGCGCCGCACTGGTGGCGTTGGGCCTTGGCCTCACGCTGCTGCCGCCACCCCTGCGCGGCGTGGCCGACGCCTCGCGCCGCGGGCGCCTGTGGCAGGTGACGGTGCGCTACGGCGGCGGCATGGCGCTGGCACTGCTGGCGGCGCTGACCATGCTGGCAGCCGGTGCGCCAAAACAGTGGTCCATGACCGACGCCGCCCTGGCCGCAACCACGGCGCTCGCGCTCCTCACCGCGCCCTTCGCGCTGGGGCTGCCCTGGCACAAGCTTCTGGCCGGCCTGTTGCTGGCAGCAGGGGCGCTGCTCTAGCAGCTTGTCGGACTTAGCCTCTGCGCTGCATAAACTTTGTGCCGCCCAAGCTGCTAGTTAGATCGTTCCGTCGTAACATGCGATGCATTTGCGTCGCATCTTTATTTATGCAACGGCAAGGACACAGAGGGCACCGAGATCATGTGAGAGCACAGAGTCAATTTCTGGTTGCCTGGGCCGGGAAGCCGACTGCGAAAAGAAATTCCTCTGTGGTCTCTGTCTTCTCTGTGCTCTCGGTGTCCTTGACGTGTTCATTCGTTGGGTTGCGGGCTGACGCCCGCCTTGGGGGACGCAACCGCCAAGCTCTGGACAACAGAGTATTACGCTATCAAAAAGAGCAGCCGGAACAATTTTCTGTCTGTAACTAAGTCTTCGCAACCCGCGGGCAGCGGGTTGCACAACTAGGAGACTGTCGGCAGAAGGCCCTGGACCGATCCGAGGCCTAAGTCCGACAGTCTCCTAGGGCCGCTACTCGATCCGCCCCCAGCGCCGCGAGCCGAACGGCCAGTAGACCAGGGTGGCCGGGCCGAGGAGGTTGCGCCGCGGCACCGGGCCCCAGTAGCGGCCGTCGAGGCTGTTGGGCGTATTATCGCCCATGGCGAAATACTCGTCCGCCGACAGCTGGATGCTGTCTTCTGGCGTGCGCAGCGCGCGGGCATACCGGGCGTCCACCTCGCCCACTGTCCGGTAGCCTGCATACGGCGGCGCCCACGCGGCGAGCTTCTCGCGGCGCGCGATGCGGGCAATGGCGTGCGGCTCGTATACGGCGGCCCCGTCGATCCACAGCTCCGGCGGATGGATTGACAGCACCTCTCCGGGCAGGCCGCACATGCGCTTGATGTAGTGTGTTCCCTCCGGCAGCCCCCGGATATCCCGGGTCGAGAAAACCATCACTTCGCCGCGACGCGGCAGCCGGAAGTTCCAGGCCCAGCGGTTGACAAACACAAAATCCCCCTCGGTCACCACGCCAGACCAGAGCAGCTGCCCGGCCGGCCGCTCCACGCCGCAGCCGGACAGCAGGGGAAACCAGGGAATTTCCGGCGAGCCCGCAGACGCCGCGGCTGACCAGCCGGCAAAGAGCCGCTGCAGGGCCTGACACGCCTGCTGCTCGCGCACCGGATCCGCCCGCCGGCCCTGACGCCGGAGCTCGCACGCCTCGTATGCGTACAGCGTCACCTGCAGCGACGCGTCGTCCAGAACACCTCCGCGCGACCAGTTGGCCACCGAGGCAACCACCGGGGCGGCGTGCTGCAGCGCAAAGGCGCGCGTCTCGTCATCCGCATGCTCGCCCGCAGCCGCCTTCAGCCGAAGCGCGTGCAGGCGGAGCTTTTCCGCCACCTGCGCCTGCGCCGGGGCGGCGGGAACAAAGCCGGCACGGTAGATGCCGGCATGCCGGCCGGCCACATCGTTCGGCAGGAAATGAATGTCGTACCCGCGGTCAAGCGCGCCCGCGCCCAGGCGGCTGCCGAGCGCATACAGCTTGCGGGACGGCGCGGACTCCCTCCGGTGCAGCGCCTCCGGCGGCAGCTCGCCAGGCCACTTTCCGCAGACCACCGTGGTGTAGCCGGGCACGCGGTCGTCATTCCAGAGCACCGCGATTTTGCCGGCGCGATGCGTCTCGACGCGGCCGAACCACTCACCTGCAGCCAGCCAGTTCGCCGCCTTGATGACCGGCCGGTCGCAGAGGCGCGGCGCGGCCTGCTCGCGCGAGCTGACCCCGTAGAGCGTCGGCTGCATGGAGCCCGTGGGAATCTGGAACGGCTGGTAGAAATAGGCCCGGAAGGCCATGGCCACGCCGAGGGCCACCACCAGCACTTCGAAATTCTCGCGCCAGGCAGGCAGGCTGCAGAGGGGGGTCAGGGCATCGATGCGCTCGCCCAGGGCCTTGTCCGCCCCGGCCATGGCCTGCGCGTCGCGCCCCTGGCAGGCCTGCACCGCCGCCTGCGTGGCGGCATCGAGGCCGGCCAGGTCTGCGGCAGGCAGCACGTCCTCGCGCATGTGGCGCAGGCCGCGGGCATGGTGCACCAGCGCCTTCAGGCGCTTGCGCTGTTTGCGGTGCTGAAAAAAGTTCATGGGTGGTTCCTGGACGGGTCACGGGGCAGCAGTCATTGGTCATTGGTCATTGGGGCGAAGCGACCGGGCAGGTTCCTGTCTGGCACACCGCCTGCACTTGCCCGTGCGCGGAGCGCCCGGGCCACCTGTCGGGTACCGTTTTCGGACTGCTGCCTAATCGTCTTCTCCCACACCGCCGCGCAGCACGGCGATGAAGGCCGTCTGCGGCACGCTCACGGTGCCGAACTCCTTCATGCGCTTCTTGCCTTCCTTCTGCTTCTTGAGGACTTTCTGCTTGCGCGTCACGTCGCCGCCGTAGAGCTTGGCCGTCACGTCCTTGCGGAAGGGGCGGATGTCCTCGCGGGCAATGATGTTGCGCCCGATGGCGGCCTGCACCGGGATCTTGAACATGTGGGGCGCGATGGTGTCGGCCAGGGCCTTGCAGATCTGGCGGCCGCGGGCCACGGCCTTGTCCTTGTGCACCATGCAGGAAAAGGCGTCGACGACCTCGCTGTTGAGGAGGATCTCCATGCGCACGATGTCGCTGGTCTGGTGGCCGGCGGGCTCGTAGTCCATGGACGCGTACCCGCGGCTGACGCTCTTGAGCGTGTCGTGGAAGTCGATGAGAATCTCGTTCAGCGGCAGGCGGCAGGTCATCATCACGCGCTTGGCATCCACGCTCTCCGTGGCCTGCATCTCGCCGCGGCGGTCCATGACCAGCCGCAGCATGTCGCCGATGCAGGTGTTGGGGCAGATGATCGTGGCCTTGATCATCGGCTCCTCGATGTGGTCGATGCGCGTGACCTCCGGCAGGTGCACGGGGTTGTCGACCTCGATCATCCCGCCGTTGCTGAGATGCACGCGGTAGACGACGCCGGGGTGCGTGTTGATGATGTCGAGGTCGAACTCGCGCCGCAGCCGCTCCTGCACCACCTCCATGTGCAGCAGCCCCAGGAAGCCGCAGCGGTAGCCGAACCCCAGCGCCACGGAGCTTTCCGGGTGGAAGGTGAAGGCCGAATCATTGAGGTGCAGCTTTTCCAGTCCCTGGCGCACCTTCTCGTAGTCCTCGGTGCTGACGGGGTAGATGCCGCTGAAGACCATCGGCCGGAGTTCCTTGAACCCCGGCAGCAGCTCGGTGGCGCCATCCTTGCCGCAGGTGACCGTGTCGCCGATCTTGATCTCACTCGGGTCCTTGATCGTGCCGACGAGATACCCCACCTGCCCCGCCTCCAGCACGGGGATGGGCTTCTGGTCCGGGCTGAACACGCCGACCTCGCGGACCTGCGTGGTCACGCCGCTGCCCATGAAGCGCACGCTGTCGCCGGACTTGATGCTGCCGTCCACCACGCGCACGTAGGTGATCACGCCGCGGAAGACGTCGAACACAGAATCAAAGACCAGTGCCCGCAGCACCGCGTCGGTGCCGCGCGTCCGGGGCGGCGGGATGCGGCTGACCACGGCCTCCAGCACCTCGGGCACGTTGAGCCCGGTCTTGCCGCTGATGAGCAGCGGGTGCTCCATGGAGATGCCGAGAATATCCTCCACCTGCCGCTTGACCTCCTCCACGTTGGCGCTCGGCAGGTCGACCTTGTTGATGACGGGGATGATCTCGAGCCCGTTTTCGATGGCCAGGTAGGCATTGGCCACGGTCTGTGCCTCGACGCCCTGGGCCGCATCCACCAGCAGGATGACGCCTTCGCACGCGCCCATGCTGCGCGAAACTTCGTAGGAGAAGTCCACGTGGCCGGGGGTGTCGATGAGGTTGAAGCGGTAGGTCTGCCCGTCGCGCGCCGTGTAGTGCATCGACACCGGATGGCACTTGATCGTGATGCCGCGCTCGCGCTCCAGGTCCATGGCGTCGAGCGTCTGCTCGCGCATGTGGCGCATCTCGATCGTCTTGGTCAGCTCGAGGATGCGGTCCGAAAGTGTGGTCTTGCCATGATCGACGTGGGCGATGATGCAGAAGTTGCGTGTGTTGGCGATGATCTGTTCCATGGTGCTCAGCCGATCCGCCGGACCCGTCGGAGCCGACGGAGCGGGCAGGTCATTCCTCTCTTATGCCCCGAGTTCAATCCCGTACGCCGCCGCGGCGGCCTGCCGCATCTCCATCACGCCGGCCCGCAGATCCGCCAGGCCAAAAATCGAACTGCCCGCCACAAATGCATTGGCGCCATGGGCGGCACAGGCAGCCGCGGTGGCGGTGTTGATCCCGCCATCCACCATCAGTTGCAGGCTTCCATGGCCCTGCCGGTTCGCCTCCCGCCGGATGGCGGCCAGCTTGGGCAGCATGGCCGGCAGGAAGGCCTGGCCGCCGTACCCGGGCTCGACGGTCATCACCAGCACCTCGTCCACCCGGGCCAGAAAAGGAAAGACCGCCTCGGCCGGCGTGTCCGGCTTGAGCACAAGCCCGGTGCGCACCTTGCGCCCGCGGATGTCGGCCAGCGTGGCGACCACGTCGCAGTCGGCCTCCACATGAAACTGCACGGTCGAAGCCCCCGCCTCAATGAAGCGGCCCGCATAACGGTCCGGATAAGTCATCATCAGGTGTACGTTCAGCGGCAGCAGGGGCACGGTGCGGTGGGCCATGGCCGCCATGTCCGGGCCAAAGCTCAGGTTCGGCACGAAGTGGGCGTCCATGATGTCCAGATGCAGCGCCTCCGCCCCGGCAGCCGCCACGCGGCGGCACTCCTCGGCCAGGCAGCCGTAATCGGCAGCCAGCAGGGACGGAAGGATGGCCATGTCCATAACCCGGTAGTGTCGCAGATCAGGAAGCGAAACGCAATTCCGCGGCTTGCCGGGACTTGCCGCCTTGCCGCCGGGGCATCCCCGTTTCCTTGCCTTGCACTCTTCGCGGTATGGCATTGGCATGCGTGGGTGTAGCGTGCGCCGTCACCGGCG